>Ga0206853_1110_pt1 | contig 9886 bp, 5 predicted proteins | sample Alteio_BWOrgCont_52_FD_152859 | JGI IMG/M metagenome (GOLD analysis project Ga0206853, IMG submission 152859) | Enriched cells from forest soil in Barre Woods Harvard Forest LTER site, Petersham, Massachusetts, United States -... | ecosystem: Environmental > Terrestrial > Soil > Temperate forest > O... | reverse complement strand
CGATTGCCGCAATTGCCGGAGCTGGATGGAGCGGTGGTGAATGTGGAGTTGATGCGTTATCCGCGAGGTGGGGCGGCACCGACGGGACGCGTGATCGAAATTCTTGGGCGGCCGGGCGAGCTCGGTGTGGACACGGAGATCATCATTCGCAAGCATCATTTGCCGCATGAGTTTTCGGAGGCGGTGTTGGAGGAGGCGGAGCGGCGCGCGGAGCCGGTGAGCGAAGCGGAGCGCGAAGGGCGCGAGGATTTTCGGGATTTGCCGATCGTGACGATTGACGGAGAGACGGCGCGGGATTTTGACGATGCGGTGTACGTCGAGCGGCGCGCGGATGGCGGATGGAATTTGCAGGTGCATATCGCGGATGTGGCGCACTACGTTCGAACGGGGACCGCGCTGGATCAGGAAGCACGGCTGCGCGGGACGTCGGTGTACTTTCCGGACCGGGCGGTGCCGATGCTGCCGGAGGCGCTTTCGAACGGGATGTGTTCTCTGAAGCCGCGCGAGGAGCGGCTGGTGATGAGCGCGCTGATGGAGTTCGATGCGGCGGGCAACATGCAGAAGTCGCGGATGACGGCGGGAGTGATTCGCTCTGCGGAGCGGATGACGTATACCGATGTAAATAAAGTGATCGAAGGCGACGGCGCCGCTTCGATGCGCTATGCGGGGCTGGCTGGGCATTTTCGCGACATGAAAGAGCTGGCGCTGCTGCTGAACAAGCGGCGGAATGAACATGGGTCAATTGATTTTGATTTGCCGGAGCCGGTGATTGAGTTTGACGAGCAGCAACGCATGACGAACATCGTGCGGAGCGAACGGAACATCGCGCACCGGTTGATTGAAGAGTTCATGCTGGCGGCGAACCGGGCGGTGGACGGGTATTTGTTGAAGCGGGGGATTGCGGGGCTGCATCGCGTGCACGAAAAGCCGGATGCGCGGAAAGTGCTAGAGTTTGAGGAGTTGGCGCGCGCGTTTGGGTATTCGCTGGGCGTGGCGGATTTGCACCAGCGGGAGGTTGCGGTGCGACATGGTCGCGTGCCGGCGCCGGCAAAAGCGGGGCGGCCGGATTCTTACGGGCATGGACGCGAACGTGGAATGAAGTTGGCGCTGCCGGGGGCGACGGAACTGCGGATTACACCGCAGCATTATCAAAGATTGCTGAGAAAATTAACGGGCAAGCCGGAAGAACGCATTGTTTCTTATTTGATGCTGAGGTCACTGAAGCAGGCGCGGTACGCGGCGGAGCCGTTGGGACATTTTGCGCTGGGGTTCGACGAGTACGCGCATTTCACTTCGCCGATCCGGCGGTATCCGGACTTGGTCGTGCATCGCGTGTTGAAGTGGGCTTTGGAGCATCCGCATGTTGGTTCGCCTGTTGCGTCGCACGCGGCTCGAGGCGTGGAGGCTACGCTTTATTCGCAGGCGCAACTGGAGGAGATTGCGTCGGAGACTTCGGAGGCAGAGCGGCGGGCTAACGGGGCGGAGCGCGAGTTGATGGATTGGAAGACGGCGCAGTTTATGGAGCAGCATCTGGGTGAGGAGTATGAGGCGCTGATTATTTCGGTGCAGAAGTTTGGGTGCTTTGTGGAGTTGTTCGAGGTTTTTGTGGAAGGACTGCTGCCGATAAATGCTTTGGAGGATGCGGCGGGGACGCGCGTCGTGTTTCGCGAACGGGATCACGCAATGGTGGCGTTGTCCGGAGGGGAAGGGCGGCGAGGAGTGCCTGGAGCGCGACGTGGACGCGGTGCCAAGCCGAAGGAACTTGCTTGGCATTTGGGAGATCGCGTACATGTGAGAGCGGAGCGCATCGATCCGATGAGACGGCGCGTGGAATTTGCCATTGCCGAGGTCGCCTAGGCGGTTCGGACCGCCCCCGGGATCGCGCTTCTGAACGTTTGCGAGATTCTGTTATTCTCAATAGTCATAGTCAGCGACCGCCCCACACTTGCGGCTCCGCGATATTCAAGAGAGAGGAACCATCCATCGTGAGTACGACCTCAGTTTCAGAGCGCGCTGCCAAGCGTGTCCACAATTTTAATGCGGGGCCGGGGGCGTTGCCGCTGCCGGTGCTGGAGCGAATCAAAGCAGAGCTGCTGGATTGGCGCGGGAGCGGGATGTCGGTGATGGAGATGAGCCACCGGTCGCCGGAATTCGAGGGCATTAATGCGGCGGCGGAAGTGGGTTTGCGCAAGCACCTCGCGATTCCGGATGATTACGCGGTGATTTTTGTGCAGGGGGGCGGGAGCATGCAGTTTACGATGGCGCCGATGAACCTGTGTTTGCCGGGGAAGCCAGTCGATCTGATTCATACGGGGACCTGGACGGCGAAGGCGCTCGGGGAGTTGAAGAAAGGCATTTTGCACAACGTTGCGGCTTCGACCGAAGCGGATAAATTTGCGCGGCTGCCGCGCAAGGAAGAGATTAAATATTCGCCGGACGCTTCGTACGTGCACATGTGCACGAACAATACGATCGAGGGCACGCAGTGGAACGAAATGCCCGCGACGGGAAACGTGCCGCTCGTGGCGGACATGTCCTCGGACATCGCTTCACGACCGATCGATGTGAAGAAATTCGGGATGATTTTCGCCGGGGCGCAGAAAAATCTTGGGCCGAGCGGCGTTACGGTGGTGATTATCCGCAAAGAGCTGGCGGAGCGCGCGGACAAAAATCTGCCGACAATATTGCAATATCGCACGTTCATCAAAGAAAAGTCGCTGTACAACACGCCGCCGACGTTTGCGATTTATATCGTGGGGCTGGTGATGGAATGGATCGATTCGGTCGGCGGGATCGCAGCGATGGAGAAGATAAATAACGCGAAAGCGAAGTTGCTCTACGACACGATGGAAGCAAGCGGCGGCTTTTATCATTGCCCGGTGGAACCTGCCTCGCGGTCCAAGATGAACGTGGTATTCCGCGTGGCGGGCGGCAAAGAGGATATCGAGAAGCAATTCGGCATACTCGCGGCGGCGGAAGGGCTCGTCGGCACGCCGGGGCACAGGTCGGTCGGCGGCATGCGCGTCTCGCTTTACAACGCGGTAACGCTTGGGGCGGTCGAAGCGCTCACTTGTTTCATGCACGAGTTTCAGCGGACGCGCGGGTAGCGGCTCTTCGCCATTTAGCTACGTAATCTAGTAGAGAATAATATTGAACTGATCAGACTTTCGGCCCATAATTAACTGATGAAGCGAGGAATCGAAAATGGGCGAGAACGGGAATAGGCAGACTTCAGAATCAAACAGGAATCTTCGTGAGCAGATTGTCTGCGCCCTTGAGGATGACCGTTACGAATGGCGGACAGTCGACGGCGTTGCCAAACAAATCGGCGTTCCCGCAACCCAAGTTCAAGAATTTCTGGAGAGCCTGACGCCAGAGATCGTGCGTTCCTCCATTCCTGATGAAGCGGGCCGTAGCCTCTACACGACTCGCAAACATTATCGTGCTACTCACGGGCTCGGAGCTCAATTTCTCGCTGCGCTGTCCGACAAAGTCGCGTGAACTTTTGGGATCATCGCTTTACGGCCTTCCTGTTTGGATTTTTCGGCGGGCTGGCGGTTAACCTCTTCCGCCTTCATTTAATTTCCCAATCTCCTGAGGCAGAGAGACCCAACTTCAATTGGATCTACTGGACCCAATTCGCGGGATTGGCGATTCTTGGAGGAATAGCTGCGCTCGCCCACGATCTATCCAATCCAATTACGGCGTTGCTGGCATTCAACGTTGGCCTGTCGATCCCTGCATTGATCAAGACTGCAGCCGAACTACAAAGTCCCAAGAGAAAACGCAAAATTAACTAGGCCAATTGCCTGGTCTTGTCTAAGATGCACGAATATCAGGGACGCGCGGATAGCGGCTCGAGCGGGGCGAGCCCCGGCATGCCGAGCCCCTCTTCCGTTTCACCGTCCCATTTTTCCGCAACCGCTCTGAAACGTTTCCTCCCCTTCTGTCACTACCTTGTACAGGTTAGTCACTTTCGAAGTACTAGCACTAAATCGACGTGAATTGGCCTTGGTTCAGGAATATAATTTCCGCAACTCAGGCCCTTCCTAAGTGCGTGAACCGGGTCGATGCCGACCGAGATCCAACTCGAGCAGCTCAAAACGCAGTGCGGCTTTGTTGTGGACGCGCTCCTGAGCGGGCGTGTTGTCCCCTTCTTAGGTGCAGGCGTCAATCTTTGCGATCGCCCCAAAGGCGCCCCTCGCTGGGAGAAACCTGGCGAGGAAGTCGGCCTCCCCAGCGGCCGCGAACTTGCCGAGTATCTCACCGCCAAATTCCACTATCCCGCGCTGCAAAAATGCGTGAAGTGCGGCAACGAAGCTCTGCAACCCGATCTCGACCTCGCTCGCGTCTCTCAATACGGCGTCATGCAATTGGACGAAGGCCCGCTCTACGAATGGCTGCGGCCCATCTTCGTTGCTCCCTGTTCACCGACGAGCGTCCACTCTTTTCTCGCCAAGCTTCCCACTCCCACCGCCGATCATTCCGAGGACCACTTTCCGCTCTATGTCACAACCAATTATGACGACCTCATCGAACGCGCTATCGGCGACGATCAATACGATCTCGTCTTCTACAATTCCAGCGACGATCCACCACGTTTTTGGCACAAAGAGCCCGGTAAAGCCCCTCAGCGCATCGAAGGCGCTGCCAACGAATATCCCTATCATTTTTTTGAAAAGCGCCCCGTCATCCTGAAAATCCACGGCACCATCGACCGTTCCGACGAAGAGCGCGAAGGCTTCGTCATCACCGAAGACCATTACATCCAGTACCTTGCCGAGGAACCGCTCGAAAATTTTCTTCCCAGCGCTCTCCTCACCAAAATGCGCGAACGGCATCATCTTTTATTTCTCGGCTATAGCTTGAGAGATTGGAATTTCCGCGTTTTTCTGCGCCGTCTCAAAAGAAATCCCAAGGAACGATACAAGGCTTGGGCTGTCCTCCGCACCGATGACGAAACGGAAGAGCAGTTCTGGGGAAAAAACGGCATCCATATTTTGAATGTCGAACTGAAGGTTTTCGTCGACGAGCTAAGCCGCCAACTCGTCGACCGCGTTTCTAAACTTTCCGCCTCCGCAGGATAACTTTCATGGAGCTCTGTCCCTACAAAGGATTGCTTCCCTATCGCGAACAGGACGCCAGGTACTTCTTTGGCCGCGATATCGAGCGCCGCCTGATTCGCGACAATCTCCGCGCCTCCCGCCTTACCATTCTTTACGGAACCAGCGGCACCGGTAAGAGCTCCGTCCTCGGCGCCGGCGTCGCCCACGACCTCAAGGACGATCCCGACTATCTCCTCGTTTACTTCGGCACTCCCGGCACCTGGCGAAATGATCCCGTCTCCAGCCTGAATGCCGCCGTCGAAGAAAAGCTTTCGCGCCTCCCGGGATACCAACCCAACGGGGGTACTGCCCCGAACCAGGGTCTCTTCCACGGCCTCGAATCGCGCCTGGTGGCGGTCGATCGGACTTTGCTGGTAATCCTCGACCAGTTTGAAGAATATTTCCAATACCACCCCAACGAGGATGGCGAAAACACGTTTGCCGTCGAGTTTCCACGCATCTTGCGCCAGGAGCAAATTCCCGTTCATTTCCTCCTGTCCGTTCGCGAAGACGCCATCGCCACTCTCGACCGCTTCAAAAAACGCATCCCCGCTCTCTTCAACAATCGCTTGCGCGTCGAATTTCTATCTCGCCAGGCGGCCCTTGACGCCGTCACCAAGCCCCTCGACGTTTTCAACAAGGAAGCTCACTCCTTCGGCTCTGTTTCCATCCGTGAGGAAGTGGCTGAACACGTCGTCGACAAAATTATCTCCGCTCAAAAAAGCGAGAACCGCTCCGTTCAAACCCCCTATCTCCAGTTGGTCCTCGAACGCTGGTGGAACCGCGAAATCGACAGTTCCTCCCACGAATTGCGCGAGAAGACTCTTCAGGATCTTGGCGGCGTCGAAACTATCGTCGATCGCCATCTCGAGCTAACTCTTAGTCAACTCTCTCCCGGCGCCACTGAGGCGGCTGCCGAAATTTTCCGTTTCATGGTCACGCCCGGCGGCAGAAAGATTGCCCTCACTGTCTCCGAACTCGCTGGAAATATTTCCACCCAGGTAAGCGAGTCCATCGACATCAAGGCGCTCCTTGAAAAACTTCGCGAAGCCAGGGTTCTCACCACCGTTCCTCCTCCTCAAGGCAGCGCTCCCGGCGAACAATGCTACGAGTTTGCTCACGACGTTATCGCCAGGGCTGCTCTGGAATGGCGCAGGCACTTTCGCGACGCGCAGAAACTTGCAGAAGCCAACGAAAGAGAAAAAGCCGCGAAGTTCCGCGCTGAATCGCAGCAAAGGCTCGCCGAAGAGCGCAAGCACCAAACCATCCGGCTTCGCAAATGGGCCGTTGGTCTCGCCGCCGTTTTGATCATCGGAATGCTCGCCGTAGGCGTTGCCGGCTTCGAGTATATCCAACGCCAAAGAATCGAACGGGCCACCAGAGTCCGGAATCTCGTCCTCAATTCCATCAGCACTTCTTCCCGCGACCCCGAGCTCAGCGTTATTTTGGCCATGCACGCCGTTGCCCTCGCTTTCGCGGAGAAGGACCGCAAAGATCTCCCGGAAGCCAGAAAGCAACTTCGCGACTCCATCTTGAATTCGCACGTCCAAACCACCCTCTCCGGCCATCAGGGCCCGGTCAACTCCGTTCGATGGAGCCCCGACGGCCGACGCCTGGCCACCGTGGGCGATGACGGAACCGTGCGAATCTGGGACCCCGCCACCCACAAGGAAATGCAGAAGCTTACCTACAATGCCGGGAACCTGAACGCCCTGGCCTGGAGTCCCGATTCCACCCACCTTGCCGCCGGGGCTAATGACGGCACTTTGCTGGTCTGGGACACCTCCTCCTGGGCTCAATCCTGGACTGCCGCTGGTCGCGGCTCTCCTATCAACGATATTTCCTGGAGTCCGCTCGATGGCAAGCAACTGCTCACGGCGTATGGTGACGGAACCGTAGGTCTTTTCAATGGCGAGACGGGCGGTGATTCGAAGACGATCCAGGCTCACGAGAGTCAGGTCAGAAGCATTGCCTGGAGCCCCGACGCGACGAAGATCCTCACGGGCGGCGAAGACTCCCGCCTCAATGTAAAAGTGTGGGATGCACAGACCGGACTTCTCCTCTGGGGCCGCAAAGGGGACCGTTCTGTGCTCAACGGCGTTGCCTGGAGCCCCGACGGCAACCGACTTGCCACTGGCGGAGAAGAAGGAATCGCCACCATTTGGGACGCTAAATCCGGCAACCCCCTTTCCCATCTCAGGGGCCACCACAGTGACATTGGCGGCGTCGCTTGGAGTTCCGACGGCAAGCGCCTCGCCACGGCCAGCGCAGATGGCACCGCCAAAATCTGGGATCTCGCCACTCGCAAGGAGTTGATGACTCTCTCCGGCCATCACGATTGGGTCAACGACGTTTCCTGGAGTCCTGACGCCAAGCAACTCGCCACCGCCAGCCGCGACGGTACCGCGAAAATCTGGGATACCGAATGGAATGAACCTCTGGCTCTTACCGGGCATTTGGACAAAGTAACCGGTCTCGCTTGGAGTCCTGACGGTAAACGCCTGGCCACTTCCAGCTACGACAGAACCGCCAGAATCTGGGAGTCCTCCTCCGGCAAACTATTGCTCACCTTTTCCGAGCACTCCAACTGGGTCAACGATATTTCCTGGAACTCGGACGGCCGCCGTATTGCTACAGCCAGCGGAGACAAAACCGTTAAAGTTTGGGACTCAGAGTCGGGAGTCGTTCTTCAGACAATGCCACTCAACGAAGCGGGCTGGATGCGCGTTGCCTGGTCTCCGGATGGCCACCGCTTGGCGGCTGGCGCGGGCGATGGCGTCACCATGCTCTGGGATTTGGACGCGAAATCCGCGCCCCGCAAACTCGTTGATCCGCAGCACAAGCAAGTCATCGAAGCTCTTGCTTGGAGTCAGGATGGAAAGCAATTGGTCACCGCCAGCGGCGGCCGCACGATTATCTGGGACGTTGAGCTCGCCAAAGTCATTACCCTTACGGACGATTCCTCCGAAGAAATCCTCGATGCCGCCTGGAGCAAGGACGGAAAGCTTTTGGCCACAGGCAGTTCCGTTGGCAAAGTCGTCGTCTGGGATGCGGAAAAGCATAGGCAATTCGCTAGCGTTCCCGGGCTCCTCGGCCGCGCCACCGCCGTCGCCTGGAGCCCCAGCGGCCGGCAGCTCGCCATCGGCAGCAACGATTGGCTTGCCACCGTCTGGGATCCCCAGGTAAAAACCCAACTCCTCATCCTTCCCGGCCACAGCGCCGGCGTCGAAAAACTTCATTGGAGTCCCGACGGAAAGCGTCTCGCCACCGCCTCAGGCGACGGCACCGTCTTAATCCACACCGTAAGCGTCAGAGAGCTCATGATCCTCGCCAGTAAACGAGTAACTCGCCCTCTAAGCACCGATGAATGCTGGAATTATCTGAAATCCACGTCTTGCCCGGCCCCCGCTTTGCCTCCGCAGTGAAATCGTCATCCATCCACCGCTCCTCCCGCCGGAACCCGGTCCCAAACCGCAGGGTCATCCTTCCGAGGATGACCGCTCTCTAACCTAACTCCCAGACCATAAAGCGGACATTTCACGTGCTAACGGCTTTCCGTTTCTGCTTCTCGAAACTGCCGAGCGCCCGTTAACTCTTTTGTTTGCAACACCCGCAGGACATGGGAGCAATTGCACAATTTTGGTGCATTTTTCTCGCGCTAAGTTATTTAGAATGAACACTTGCATAAGTGTATCAAAACAAACCACTTTATCTTCCTTTAGAATGAACACTTACGTAAAAACCCCCGGGGGGGTACCCCATCTCCGATCAACATTCCCTCCCGCGGCTTCCCACCTCTCTATTCGCGATGCTAGACCGACCGGCTCCTCTCCCCGCGACCAAACAAGACGTTTCCTCCTCCTCCTCGTCTCATTCCTAGGCAAGTGAGGGGAGTCAACCCCAAAGGTCGGTGGCTGCGCTCTCCCGGGAACAATTCTCCTCAAAACACGTATCCAGTGGTGGTTGTAAACGAAACTCTCGGAAAGGCTAAGCCCCGCGAAATGAACACCATCGCCTCACTCGACACTGCCTTTCGTGACCTGAAGTACGCGCTCCGCACCCTCGCCCGCACTCCCGGCTTTACCGCCATCGCCATTCTCACCCTTGCTCTCGGCATCGGTGCCAACACCGCTATTTTCACTCTCCTAGACCAGATCCTCCTCCGCCTCCTCCCCGTCAGGAATCCTCAAGAACTTGTCCTCCTCACCATGCGCGGCCACCACTACGGCAGCAACTGGGGCGGCAATGCCATCTCTCATCCCATGTTCCGCGATTTCGCCGCCAAAAACGAAGTTTTCGCCGACATGTTCGCCCGCTTCCCTTTCGATGCCAGTGTCTCCTTCAATGGCCAGGCCGAGCATGTTCAGTTGGAAATGGTCTCCGGCACATATTTTTCCACTCTGGGATTGAATCCCTACCTTGGGCGCGTGTTCACTCCGGAAGATGATCGTCTCCCCGACGCTTATCCCTACGTCATTCTCAACTACGCCTACTGGAAATCGCGTTTCTCCGCCGATCCCAATGTCGTCGGCAAGACCCTGATCCTCAACAATCAGAACATGACCATTGTTGGTGTTCTTCAGCCCGGGTTTGATGGCGTCGAGCTTGGCCGCACCCCCAAACTTTTTGTGCCTTTGATGATGGAAAAAGAAGTCCTCGTCGGTAATCCCACTGACATGCTCAAGGAACGCCGCAACCGCTGGGTCAATGCGTTTGGCCGTCTCAAACCCGGCGTCACTCGCGAACAGGCCAAAGCCTCTCTGCAGCCGTTCATGCATTCC
>Ga0206853_1109_pt1 | contig 9986 bp, 12 predicted proteins | sample Alteio_BWOrgCont_52_FD_152859 | JGI IMG/M metagenome (GOLD analysis project Ga0206853, IMG submission 152859) | Enriched cells from forest soil in Barre Woods Harvard Forest LTER site, Petersham, Massachusetts, United States -... | ecosystem: Environmental > Terrestrial > Soil > Temperate forest > O... | reverse complement strand
CATAATTTTGCCCGAGCGCGTCTTGGGCAAAGCGGGCGTGAAATGGATGTGGTCGGGGGTAGCGATGGGGCTGATTTGCTTACGCACCCATTGTACCAGTTCGAGACGCAGCGCTTCAGCTTCGGCAATGCCGGCATTGAGCGTCACATAAGCATAAATGCCCTGCCCTTTAATATCGTGCGGGAAGCCGACAACGGCTGCTTCCGCCACATGCTGGTGCGCGACGAGGGCGCTTTCGATTTCCGCCGTGCCGAGCCGGTGGCCGGAAACGTTGAGCACGTCGTCGACGCGGCCGGTGATCCAGTAATAACCATCAGTATCGCGTTTCGCGCCGTCGCCGGTGAAATACATGCCCTTAAACTGCGAGAAATAGGTTTGTTCGAAACGCGCGTGATCGCCGTAAATCGTGCGCGCCTGACCGGGCCATGAGTCAGCGATGCAGAGCAAGCCTTCGCACACGCCTTCGAGAATTTTCCCCGATTGATCGACGATAACAGGTGTTACGCCAAAAAACGGCCAGCTCGCCGAGCCGGGTTTCAGTGGCGTTGCGCCGGGGAAGGGGGTGATCATATTGCCGCCGGTTTCGGTTTGCCACCAAGTATCGACAATCGGGCAACGCTCTTCGCCGACAGTACGCCAGTACCACAGCCACGCTTCCGGGTTGATGGGTTCGCCGACGCTGCCGATCAGCCGCAAGCTTTTGCGCGAGGATTTTTTCACCGGCTCGTCGCCCTCACGCATGATGGCACGGATGGCGGTCGGTGCGGTGTGGAAAATCGTGACCTTATGTTTGTCGATCACCTGCCAGAAACGACCCCAGTCCGGATAGTTCGGAACGCCTTCGTAAAGCACAGTGGTCGCGGCATTGAGCAGGGGGCCGTACACAATATAAGTATGCCCCGTTACCCAGCCGACATCGGCGGTGCACCAGTAGATGTCATGCTCCTTATAATCGAACGTATATTGATGCGTGCGTCCCGCCCACACCATATACCCCCCAGAGGTATGCAGCACGCCTTTGGGTTTGCCGGTGGAGCCGGAGGTGTAGAGGATAAATAATGGATCTTCCGCATCCATGCTTTCCGCCGGGCAATCGGCGGCGGCTTTCGCGGTTTCTTCATGATACCAGGCATCGTTTTTGTTCCACGCGATTTTTCCACCCGTGCGCTTGACGACGATCACCTGTGAAATATCCATGCCTTTGATGGCTTCATCGACATTATTTTTGAGCGGCACTTTTTTTCCGGCGCGCAGACCCTCATCGGCGGTGATGATGATTTTACTGCCGCAATCTTCAATGCGGCCCTTAAGCGCGTCCGCCGAAAATCCGGCGAACACCACCGAATGCACCGCGCCTATGCGCGCGCAGGCGAGCATGGCAACGGCGGCTTCCGGGATCATCGGCAGGTAAATCGTTATGCGGTCGCCTTTTTTCACGCCGTAGCTTTTGAGAACGTTGGCGAGGCGGCAAACCTGTTCGTATAATTCTTTATAGGTAATGTGTTTGGATTCGGCCGGGTCGTCGCCTTCCCAGATATAAGCGCTCTGATTCGCGCGGGCGGCCAAATGGCGGTCGAGGCAGTTTTCGGTGATGTTGAGTTTTGCGCCTTCGAACCAGCGGATGGATACCGGGCTTTTGAAACTCGTATTTTTTACCCTATCCCATTTTTGCTTCCATGCAAAATGCGCGGCTTCTTTCGTCCAGAATGCGTCCGGATCGGCAGCGGATTCCTTATACATCTGCCGGTAGCGTTCTTCAGTGATGATGGCATTTTTCGCCCATTCGGGTGGAATCGGGATTAGTGTTTCATGCGCCATGATTACTCCCCTTCGCCGAATTTATTCTCCAGTAATTCCTTTAGTGCCGCCAGGGCTTCGGCCGCTTGTTCACCCTCGGCGGTGATGTGTAATTTCGAGCCGGGATCGGCGCCGAGCATCATGAGGCCGAGGATCGATGAGCCGACGACGGGCGAAGAATCTTCCGCGCCATCGGCGCCTTTTTTGCAGACATTCACCACGGCATTATAATTTGCCACGGTTTTTACGAACTTTGCCGCTGCCCGCGCATGCAGGCCTTTTTTGTTGGTAATCTCAACGATAGCTTCCATTACGACGCTTTATTCGCCAGTAAATTACCTGCCACGTTGATATATTTCCGCGCGGCGTCCTGCGCCTGGTTCACGGCGTCGGCAAGCGGCACTTTGTTGCGGACACTCGCGAGCTTGATCATCATCGGCAGGTTCACCCCGGCGATGACTTCGACATCGGTTTCTTTCATCACGGAAATAGCGAGGTTCGAGGGCGTGCCGCCGAACATATCTGTGAGGAGTACGACGCCGCCGCCGCTATCGACGTTTTTAATCGCCTGTAAAATATGTTCGCGCGCGCGTTCGGCGTCTTCTTCTGGCTCGATGCCGATGGCAGCGATTTTTTCCTGTTTGCCGACGACATGCTCGGTGACGGAGAGCAGGGCTTCCGCGAGTTTGCCGTGGGTGACGATGACGATGCCGATCATGAAAGATTCTCCTTGGGGTATTGCAGGAACAGCCGGATTTTGGCTGGGGTGGAAGCGTGGAATGCGCCAAGCGACAATAGCGGGACTCGCACGCCAAGGCAACTCCAGAAGCTGGGATTTGGCATTCGCTCGGGCGTTTCGTTCGCTGACAGGTTGACGGCCAGCGCCAGCGGGATATTTTCGATAAATGGAATGTGCATGATGCCGAGATGCCGCGCTTCGATCAGGCTGCGGATGCGTTCGCAGGGGGAGACGATGAGCGTGTCATTTTCTTCTGTAAGCGTTACCTGATCGTCACCGACGAGCTGCGCTCCCTGATCGATAAGTCGTAGCGCAAGGTCGGATTTTCCACTGCCGGAATGGCCGAATAACAATACGCCCTTGCCATTGATGGCAATGCAGGACGCATGCAGCGTCTCAGGCATCGTCGCCGCGCGGGGCTGTGAGCAAAGCGTGGATGGTGGCAGCATCTGTGGTTTTGCGGAGGTTTTTGCAGAGTTCTTTATCGCGCAACAGGCGGGAAATGCTGGCGATGGCTTTGATGTGGTCGGTATTTTCCGAAGAAGGTGACAACAGCAAGAAAATAAGGTCGACGGGTTTGCCATCAGCCGCGCCGAATTCGATGGGCTTTTCGATGTGTGCAAATACCGAATATAATTTTTTGAGTTTTTCAAAACGCCCATGCGGGATGCACACGCCCGCGCCCATACCGGTGCAGCCGATCTGTTCGCGCTCGATGAGTGTCGAAAAAATTTCGCGTTCGGAAAGGCCGGTGATTTCCGCGGCGCGTGCAGCCATCATCTTCAGCGCCTGTTTTTTATCACGGGCGGGAAGCTGCGGCAGAATGGCCTCGATTGGTAATATAGAAGAAATGTCCATGGTGAATGAATCTATGCCGCTTTGGCTTCCGGATCAACCCATGAAATGTTGCCATCGACACGGCGGTAAACGACGTTCAGGCCGCCATGCGCTGAGTTGAAAAACATGAGTGCGGGGAGGTCTTCAAGATCCATTTTCATCACCGCTTCGCTGACCGTGAGCGTTGCGATTTCGGTGGGTTTTTCGGCGATGACGACGCCGCTGCGTTTCGCATCGTCCTCTTCGCCCGCTTCGGGTTTCAGGGTGTATTTTTTGGCTTTGCCGCGCGGGGCTTCGGGAACGGCGTCACCCTTATGATGGTTGGTGATTTTGCGCTTATAGCGGCGGAGCTGCTTGGAGGTTTTTTCCAGCGCTTCGTCAAATGCGGCATACACATCTTCGCTTTCGCCGCGGCTGCGGACGACGAGCCCCGAATGCGTGCCGAGGTTGCCGGTCACGTCCACGCGGAAAAGATGTGCCTCGCGGGAAACGACGACCGCGATGCTGGTGATGCGATCCATGTATTTTGCGACTTGTTCCTGAAGCTGGGATTCGATGTGACTGCGCAGGGCGGTGCCTACGTCAACGCCTTTACCGGAAACGGATACTTGCATATAATGCTCATGTGAAGGTTTAAAAAAGGTACTCTAGAACGAACCTTTATTGTACTCCTCTGGCCTACCTCCCGTCAAGGATCAGTCAACATTCTTAATCTTTTCAATGGTTCGCAGGCCGCCTAGGCCGAGCATGCCCATAAGGACGGTGGTCAGCTCCTGCATGTCAAATGTGGGTAATTTTACGTTACCGCCGGCATTGGCGATAATAAATGCAAGCAAGGGTTGCGCGATAAAATGATAGGCAAACGCCACGCCGCACACCCAGCCAATAAAGGGCCGCCAGCCAGCGACAAACAGGTTCGGGCTTTTGGCTTCTTCGGTATTGATCTGCGTCTGGTTGGTATCGGCCTGAAGCGCGAGCTGCATTTCCTGCAGCGCCTGTGCATTTTCCGCCTGCGTCAGCGCCAGCTTGGCATTGGCCGCCGCCTGCGGGTCGGGGATGATCTTGTCGATGAGCTTTGAAATAGCAGGTATCAGCGCAAGCCAGACGGGCATAAACTCTCCTTATTTTGCTCATGGTAACAAGGGGAGAATTGGCCGGGAAGGGGGAAATTTTATAAAAAATGCGCGGGTTTTATATCTTTTAGCTGGCTAAGGGTTTCTGCGACTTGCGGTTGGATGGACTGGATAGTTTTCAGCGCATCCTTACTTATATCCGTTGCCAGCCAGCGCATCTGATCCGGCGACAAGCGGGGAATCAGTTCGACGATACGTTCTTTTATTTGTTCAGGATTGTCGGGCGCGGTGAGTAATTCATTCACATGCGCGGCAGTATAGGATGCCCTGTTTCCAGTACACTTATCATGGATGAAAAGCCTTCCTTCATGTGTTTTCCCTGATCTTTCCGCAAAGCTTTCTTCCCGGATATCGCCCGGACGGTAAATATACAAAGTATTTTTTGCTGGAAATGAATCGGGGCCGTTGCCCCAGCCGCCATTATTATCGTCGGGTAACATTACGCCGCTTCCGTTTCACGCACCTCGGCTTTAATTCCCAGCCGTTCAAATACCCACACCAGCGCGCGGGTGAGCTCGATCATCATGGCGTGCGTGTGCGTCGGGTTGGGGGTGATGCGCAGACGCTCGGTGCCGCGGGGGACGGTGGGGAAATTGATGGGCTGTACGTAAATATCGAACTGGTTGAGGAGCATATCCGACGCTTCTTTGCAGAGCACCGGATCGCCGACGAACACGGGCAGAATATGGCTTGATGTAGGCATGACCGGGACACCGGCGTTGGTCAGCATGTCGCGCAGCACCTGCACGTTATATTGCTGCCGCTCACGTTCTTCGCTGCTTTCCATCAGGTGGCGGATGCTGGCGTTCGCGCCCGCGCAGAGCGCCGGGGGCAGGGCGGTGGTGAAAATAAATCCGGGGGCGTAGGAGCGGATCATGTCGATGAGCGCGCGCGAGCCGGTGATGTACCCGCCCATCACGCCATAGGCTTTGCCGAGCGTGCCTTGAATAATTGTGACGCGGTCCATGACGCCGTCGCGCTCGGCCACGCCCGCGCCGCGGGCGCCATACATGCCGACGGCGTGGACTTCATCGAGATAGGTGATGGCATTATATTTCTCGGCGAGGTCGCAGATTTTTCCGATGGGGGAAATATCGCCGTCCATGGAATAGACCGATTCAAACGCGATGATTTTGGGACGCGCGGGATCGGAGGCTTTGAGCAGTTCTTCCAGATGTTCGACATCGTTATGGCGGAAAATATGGCGTTCGCATTTGCTCTGGCGTATGCCGTGGATCATCGACGCATGGTTGAATTCGTCGGAATAAATAATGCAGTCCGGGAGCATCTGGCCGAGCGTTGAAAGCGTGGCTTCGTTGGTGACGTAACCGGAGGTCATGACCAGTGCAGCTTCTTTCTGGTGCAGCTCGGCGAGGGTTTCTTCGAGGCTCACGATGGCGTGGTGCGTGCCGGAAATATTGCGCGTACCGCCAGCGCCGGCGCCGAGGCGGCCGATAGTTTCACTCATGGCGGAAATGAGTTTCGGGTGTTGCCCCATGCCGAGATAATCGTTGCTGCACCAGACGGTGACGGTGCGCCCGGTGACATGGCTTTTGGCGAGCGGAAAGGAACCGGCTTTGCGTTCGAGGTCGTTGAACACGCGGTAGCGCCCCTCGGCCTTGAGCCGCAGGATGCTTTGCTGGAAATGGGTTTCGTAGTCGATCGTCATTTTTTCCTTGTCATCCCTGCGGAAGCAGGGATCTTAATTTGAAGTAGATTCCTGCTTTCGCAGGAATGACAAACGTTTTAGTAATACCACCGCTGCCACAAATAACAGCATTCCCGTCATCTGATGCAGCAAAGCCAGATTCAGCGGAACGGCATTGACCAGCGTCAATACCCCCAGCGCGAACTGCACGCCTATGATCAGCGTAACTCCTGCACACACCTTGCCAAGATGCGCATTTTTAACATATTCCCGGTGGAAATACCACCAGAATATAAAGCCCAGAGCCACCAGAATTGCTACCGTCCGGTGCAGGAACTGGATGGTCGTTATCCAGTCGGCAAACAGGCCGTCCGGCAGGAATTTTCCGTTCATATCCGGCCAGGTATTATAAATAAGCCCGGCATGGAGTCCCGCCATCAACGCCCCAAGGATGATTTGCAGGCTAAGGAGGGTGAACCAGGCGCGCGATGTCGGATGTCGGATGTTAGATGTTAGAGAATTTTTTGACATCTGACCTCTAACATCTAACATCGGATGCGCAGCATCCAGCGCCGCCCACACCAACAACCCCAATATCGCAAACGCCACCGACAAATGCAGCGCAAGGCGGATGGGGCTGACATGCGGGTTGTCGATGAGGCCGCTTTTTACCATCAGCCAGCCGATGAGTCCCTGCAATCCACCCAGCGCAAAAATCCCGGCTAGCCGCCAACCGAAACGTTTGTTGATGCTTCCGCGCAGCGCAAAAACCATCAGGGGGATAAAAAATACGATGCCGATCATTCGCCCAAGCAGGCGGTGGATGAATTCCGGCCAGAAGATGGTTTTGAAATCGTCAAGGCTCATGCCCTGATTCACTTTCTGGTATTGCGGCGACCCTTGGTACGCTGAAAATTCTTCCTGCCATTGAGCATCATTCAGCGGCGGGATCGCGCCGTGGATGGGTTTCCACTGCGTGATCGAAAGCCCTGAACCGGAGAGGCGCGTGTAGCCCCCGATCAACACCATCGAAGCGACGAGCGCTGCGCAGAGAATGAGCCAGTAGACGATCGCGGAGCGATCTTGGGTGACAGGTGACAGGTGACGGGTGACAGATAAAATCATTGGAGTTTTATGCTTGATTACAAAATAATTAAATATACTCTTCTCTCTATGCCTACAATCCCTAATCCGCCACCCGTCACCCGTTACCCGTCACCCGGTCTCTCCCGCTACTGGCTCCTTCTCGGCGTTACCGCGCTCGCGATTGCCGGGCTTTTCTCTCTGGTGCTCGTGGTGGCGCGTACGCCGCAGCTGGCCGAACTGCCGCTCTTTGCCGATATGTTCCATAAGGCGCTGGTGGTGCATGTCGATCTTTCGGTGATGGTGTGGTTCCTGTCGATTGCCTGCATGATGTGGAGCCTCTTGGTTGCGCCATCGCGCTCTATCTTTCCGTTTCTGGAAGAAGCGGCGTTGATTTCTTTTGCGCTCGGGACGCTGGCGATTGCCGCCTCCGCTTTCGATCCGCATGGGCAGGCGCTCATGAGCAATTATATTCCTGTGATTACCAGCCCGGTGTTTTTTATGGGGCTGGGGTTGTTGCTTTCCGGGGTGATGTTGATGCTGGTGCGGCTGTTCACGGCTAGAAAGCGCTCGGAGCAATTCGGCAAGCCGCTGCGCTTTGCCATATTCTCCGCCGGGTTTATCACGCTCATGGCGATCGTGGCGTTTTTCTGGTCGCACGCGCAAATGCCGCGCGTGATCGACGGCCAGCAATATTATGACCTCATGTTCTGGGGCGGCGGGCATGTGCTGCAATTCACGCATGTGCAGATGTTGCTCGTGTGCTGGATAATGCTCGTGAAATCGCTGAAACCGGATTTCAGGTTGCCGAGGAAATGGCTCAAGGTTTTGTTGTCGGTGGGGGTTTCGACCGCCGCCGTGACGCCGCTGGCTTACCTGCTTTATGATGTCACTTCCATGGAACACCGCATGTTTTTTACGCATGCGATGATGATGGTCGGTGGCATCGCGCCGCTGGTGCTGGCGCTGTTTATTATTCCCGTATTATGGTGGTTTCGCGCTAATAAAAACGCGTTGTGGACGACGCTCGCCATGTCAGTGCTGCTGTTTATCTGGGGCGGTGCACTCGGCAATATGATCCAGGGCGAAAACGTGGTCGTGCCCGCGCATTACCATGGCTCTATCGTTGGTGTGACGCTCGCGTTTATGGGGGCGGCATATTTATTCCTGCCGCAATTCGGCTACCGCGATGTGAGCGCGTGGCGGCTCGCTTTCTGGCAGCCCATTGTGTATGGTGGCGGGCAGATACTGCATATTTCGGGGCTCGCATGGTCGGGCGGTTATGGCGTGCTGCGTAAAACCACGGGTGGCGTAGATGCGCTTCCTGCGGATGTCAAAGTAGCGATGGGATTCATGGGGCTTGGTGGGCTTATTGCGATTATCGGGGGATTATTATTCGTGGTGGTGGTGTGGCGCTCGGTGCGTAAAGCCTAAACCTGCTGGATGGTCGGTTGCGATCCGGGGCGGACGACCGATGACCATTTCTGCCCGTCGGCGCGGCAGTTTTGGCTGTGTTCAACGACTGGTTCCTTCGTTTCTTTTTTCAGTTCCTTGACGAGATATTTAGCGGTGTGCTGCGCATTGACTTCCAGCGCGTCGAAATTCCCGGAATGATAAAGACGGCTGGAGGCGAATCCGACTGTGATAGCAAGGAAGGTGGTTGCCAACGATATGCCGGCAATGGCGAGGGTAACAGTGGGTGCACCCTGAATGGAAGCAATAAGGCCGGTGCCATTTTGTGCGCCCTTTACGATTTCGGGTAGTAACACGCCAAGACCTACCGGGGTGAGCACCGATGCGATGACTTTAAGCGTATCGGAAACGCTGTACAGAAGCGAATTCCACCACATGCGGGACATCACCTTCTGCTTGTCTTTCATGGCCTCAGGGTCGGCACAAACTTCATTTTTTAAAATTGCATCAGCCATGATTACGCCCTCACCATCTGCTGCTCGCCAGGTTGCAGGGTTTGCGCCCATGGCTTGCCGTCGGCGCGTGCGGGTTGGGCATTGATCGCTTGCGATTGTTCCGTAGCCAGTTCCTGCACATGCTTGGCTTCCAGCATGGCGCGATGTTCATCACCGATGGCTTTGACTTTCGTATTTTCGCGTTCGGCCATGTAGACGAATGCCGTTCCCAGCGCCCCAAACGCGCCCATGACGAGGAGCGGCGATGCGCCGAACATCTGGCCGGCATGGATAGCAGCATCTCCACCGGCGGCCAGATCAATGGCGGATCGCACCAGCGTGCTGAGAAGGCCGAAAAAACATGCGCCACTAAAGGCGCGGTAAAGCGAGGAAGTAAAAGAATGCCAAAGGGTTTTCTTGCGGAAAAGTGTTTCCGCCTGATCCTTTTTATTTTCTGTAGTGCTGTCAGCCATAATACTATCATCCCTTAGTGATAGTATAACAACAGCCATGCTATTGTATCAACGGGATTAATATGACAATTGTGTGACACCTGCCATCCCGGCGGAGGCCGGGATCCAAGCGGGCGAAACCACTAAAATCATGTTTATTAGCTGCTTACGGCGCACCTGGTTTAGGCTTTACTCCGCTCTAAGACATGGATCCCGGCCTCCGCCGGGATGACATTACTCAACCCTGCTACTTTGCCGATGATAACGAGCGTCGGGGCTTCCAGCTTTTCTGCCAAAACTTTAGCCGGAATGGCTGCCAACGTGGACAGCACGATGCGCTGCCTCGGCGTCGTGCCGTTTGCAATAGCGGCGGCGGGAGTATTCGCTGGC
>Ga0206853_1107_pt1 | contig 9996 bp, 3 predicted proteins | sample Alteio_BWOrgCont_52_FD_152859 | JGI IMG/M metagenome (GOLD analysis project Ga0206853, IMG submission 152859) | Enriched cells from forest soil in Barre Woods Harvard Forest LTER site, Petersham, Massachusetts, United States -... | ecosystem: Environmental > Terrestrial > Soil > Temperate forest > O... | reverse complement strand
ATTCGGTAATGCAAGCGGTGAAGGTATAGCCTCAAACAGGGCTAATGCTACCACCGGCCAAAACCAGTTCGGTGTTGACCTGTATACAAATTTTATTCGCAGGCTATCGGTTACTAATGCAGGCAGCGTTGGTATAGGTACTACTGCCCCTACCACTACCTTAGCGGTGAACGGCTCTGGTGGCATATGGAACAATAACCTGATCAATTTTTATACCGATGGCGGCGCTACTCAAAAAGGGTATATAGGTATGTATAGTACGGGCGGTTCTGATTTTTCTATAGCATCCAGCGGCAGTGGCAACTGGCTTCGCCTTGGGGCAAATGGTAGTATAGCTTTCTTTCCTGATAACACGCTTATCGGAGGTTCAAATCCTAAAATGATGTTGCTGACCACAGGTTACCTGGGTCTTGGCACGCCGACGCCAACCTCTACACTGGATGTTAGGGGCAATATAAACCTGAACCAAAATGAGATGTATATCAGCGGCAATGGTGACAACAACCACCACATTAAATACAACAGCACCTATGATGGCCCCGAACTGGCTGGTTGCTCGGGTGTGGCCATCGTTACACCATGTTATTCAGGCACGCCGCTTGGGGTATTCACGAATAGCGGCAGCGCTAATTCATGGAGCTATACTGTTACTGCCGCTTATGGTTATCTGTCGGTGGGAGAGATTTACAGTTACAGGTATAATAAATACCTGGATGTGATGAATGACCTTGACTCTATTGACCAGATACACCCGATGCGCAGGACTATCGGATCGGGCGAGACGGAGATTGTTAACGATGTTTCTACCTATCCCTCAGCTATACGCGTTAAGAGCAAAGACGGTAAATATGGCACAAACGACGGCGATCTTGCAGGCCTTAATACAGGTGCTATCAGGCAGCTAAGGGCAGAGACAAAATCGCGCGACCGGATGCTGGAAGACCGCGTAGACAGGCTGGAGAACCTGGTCTCTCAGTTAACCGGCAAGCCCCTTGATCACATGGAGTTTATCGCTACTTCAGTAGCATACAAAGATGTAGATAGTTATTATGTAGTAGATGCCCGCATCCAACCTGGCTCTGATATCAGCATATCAGGCCTTTCAGATTATACTATCGTCAACAAAGGCGAAGGTGGTTTTGGTATCAGGTTCAGCAAAGCGCCCGCCAGTGATATTAAGTTTAGCTACTCGTCGAGATATTGATCAGGTTATCAGTAGGTCTTCATGTATCATACTATGGTCAGTGTTTAATATAACACTGGCCATTTTTTATAGTGGTAAAAATTCCAATCTGAATTGTGTTTTGTTCTTTTGAAGAGATAAAGCCATTTAATACAGGCTGTTATATCGATAAGATTAAGAAAAGGTTATATTAAATTTTCGGGGCATAATATTTGCTGCATTGCTTACTTTTGTCCCCCCTATTTGCCAAACCATAATATCTGATGAAGCTAAAAATTACGTTTTTTGCAGCCCTAACAAGTTGTATAGTCAGTTTTTCATGTGCTCAAAACGTCGGTATCGGCACCAACAGCCCTGGGGCGAAACTGGACATAAGCTCTTCTAATAGCGGCGTTCTGATTCCACGTGTATCGCTTACAAGTACAACTGTTGCCAGCCCTGTTACATCGCCTGCTGTTTCTACTATGGTGTATAATATTGCTACTGCAGGTTCAGGGGCTACTGCAGTGTCACCCGGCTTCTATTATTGGAATGGCGCTGCCTGGATCAGGGTTATAGATAATGCCTCATTAACAGGCGCGACCAGCGTCAGTAATACTTCGAGTGGTAATAATCTCAGTACTACTGTAAATAGTGTAACAGGGTCGACTGTACCGATAATAAACAGCCATTTACTTTCTTTATCTGCCAATACGCTTACCTCTACCATAAATGGAGTAGCTGCTACTTCCAATGCAGTGTCAGGGGTCAGCAATACCTCCAGTGCAAATACACTAAGTACAACTGTGAATGGTGTGACAGGTGGTTCCGTCAATATCATAAACACCAATACCTCTGCATGGACACAAGCCACCGGGCTTACTAATACGGTGAACGGCCAGGTTGCTACCATCGCTCCTGCATCGGGCACTGTGGCAAATGTGATGGGCTATAACAGCGCGGGCGCGCCCGTGTATCAAGCCATAACCGGAACAGCACATGGGGTGTTAAACACCATCAGCGGCAATACCATTAGTACCACAGTGGATGGTACTACGGGATCGGCTGTTACCGTTCCTAATATCTATACTGCCGATGGCTCGCTGACAGGCAACAGGACTGTAACTATGGCCGGAAATAATCTTACATTCAGTTCTACTACAGGTAATCTTATTTTTAATCCCTCATCTACAGGATTTATGGGTATTGCAACTGCTTCTCCGGCGGCTAAACTGCACATAGCAGGGGGCGGAGCGCAGGACCTGATAGTGGGCAATACGGGCAGTTCGCAGCAGATATTGATAGGCAATGGTTCGGGTTACTCTTCGGTGCAGGCCATACTGCAAGGCTCAGCTTATAATACGCTTGCGCTAAATGCTATTGGGGGTAGTGTTGGTATAGGTACTACGAGCCCTTCAGCATTACTTGAACTAAAAAAAGGCACACAGGTACAGGCTAATCTCGTGCTAAGCGGCCAGGAATATTATCAATCGGGTAATGCTGCCACTGGTATAGCCCTCATGGCTGGTGTGAACAGAACGACTAATAAGCAGCTATGGATAACAGACCAGGACTATATCGCTTCTCCAAATGCAACCAATGCTGTATTGAGGATCTGCACAAGTACAGCCTCAATAGGTTATATCGACGCTATGGCAACAAACGGTATAACGCCACTCAATCTTGAATTTCAAGGAAATGGCGGTAATGTAGGTATTGGTACAGCCACCCCCACATTTAAATTGGATGTGCAGGGGGCTACCGCTACTGCAAGAATAGGCAATGCACAGATCGGTGCATGGCCTGCCACTACTTCATATGCCTATTTCGGCAATGATGCCTTGTCGCAGAGTGCAGGTGGCAACTATGCTTTGCTGCAAGCTACTGATGGTACCACCTATGTGAACAGGTCGTCCGGCAAATCTTTAAACTTTAGAGAAGGCAATGCAGACCAGATGAATATTATATCTGGCGGTAATGTCGGTATAGGTACTACAACGCCTGCTGTATCGCTTGATGTAAATGGAACAGTAAATAATAAAAACCCCGGCTGTGTGATCCAGGCTACAGGATGGACCACCGGCGCGAGTGGCACTAGCTATAGCACAAGCACCTATTTTCAGGCATCAACTTATACCTCGTCAGGTACATGGAACGGTGAAATGCGCCTGATCAATCAGGGTGGAGCGTTCAATACATCTACCGGAATTTTTACAGCCCCTCAGCCGGGCTTCTATATGGTGTCGCTTAGGATCACAGGCGTATCTGAAACTAACCGTTTGCTTATTACTGCATCGTTGAATGGAGCGAGCCCTAACGAGATATATGATATCGGCCCTTATAACCCTAATTGTACAGGATGTGAAGACCTCAGTTTTACAACTTTGATCTACATGAATGCCAATGATACGCACCGCATATTAAGGCACGTAGCCAGCCAGACAATGGGCACTATTTTGATAAGCTATGTGAAACTGTAAATGGAGGAGGATAGGGAAAAGGGCACATTGATTGAAATGAAGCTTGTAACGATGTCTCTTCTAATACAGGGTATGATTTTTGTATATGTACATAGTTAACGCCTTTTTTTGAGAAACCCTTACTATGAACATAAGATATTTACTGTCCCTTATTTTACTTTTTAGCCTTCGCGCTTATTGCCAGAATGTAGGTGTGGGTACAAACAGCCCCGGCACCAAGCTGGATGTGAACGGTGCCATTACTCACCGCGATACTAGCATAGTCATAAACGGGAATACTACTATCCCTACTAATAATCACAGCCAGGTGCAACTTAATGCAGGCACGGTGTCTGCTGCTTTCACTATTACACCGGCAGCTACAAGCAGCACGGGTGAAGTGTTGGTTGTCTATAACAATACTGCCTTTACTGCGACCCTCGGTACTACAGCTATCCTTGCAGGCTTGGCGATCCAGTTCGTGTATACAGGTAATGGCTGGGTGCCCAATGCGCCTTCGGCAAATAGCTACATCCAGAACCAGAACGCTGTGATACAATCTTCATCCAACTATAGGATAAGTGGCGGAGCGTATGTAGGTGGCGCTGATACAGTGGCGGGCAACCAGGTGGTGAATAGCCTTGCAGGTACTGGCTACCGGGTAGTTTTTGTCGGTGCTAATGGTACACTCACCTCAGCAAATAATGTGGTGTTGACCAGCACAAGCCAGGCCGATGCCGCTAATTTACCTTCAGGCAATTACACGTTTAACTTCGCCGGCTCTACAGGCCCTCAGCAACTGTATTACCAGAATAATATGTCAGGTGGTATAGGTTATGTGCTCGTATTTGCAAGCCCATATAACGGAACAGCAACGACCAATTTCGTTGGTTATAGTTTTCCGTTTACAAAATTCCTGATACAGACCGATGGTGTGAATGGCACCTTAACAAGGGCTACGGCTTTCTTTTCTTCATCGCGTTTGTTTAATACTAGCAGCGCTACCACACTATCAACCGGTGGTGACCATACAGGGTATTATGTATTCATAGGTGCTGGCGGTGGAATGGGAATATATAATACCGGTCAAAGCCCGTGCAACTGGACTAGCGCAGCAGGCGCTGTTGGGTCCGGTTATTTTTCGTCAGGCGGTTGCGGCACTTTCCCCAATGGCTTGCTTTGGGGTACCGGTGCAAGCGGCACACCCTTCTATAATGCTATTAATATGAATTGGCAGGTATGGATAGCTAACTGATAGCATCAATTAAATAATACAAAATCATCAAAACCTTTACCATGAAATTAAAATTCACGCCCCTCGTGCTGATCATTTTTATTGCTTTGCGTTCGTCCTCACAAAACGTGGGTATTGGCAATACAAGCCCCGGCACCAAGCTCGACGTTAATGGTGCTATTACCCTAAGGGAAACTGCATTGGCCGTTGTATCCAATGCTGCAGCTATTCCCTCTAATGTCAGCCAGGTACGGCTTACAGGTAGCACTACGGCTAATATTACGCTCACTTCGCCTGCTGCCCCGCCTAATGCCGGGCAGGACCTCATAATTTATAATAATACTACAGGTGGCTTCGGTGCCACCTTTGCCGGCTCAACCATACCAAATGGGGTGGCCATTGAATTTATCTATAGCAACAGCACCTGGGTGCCCACAGTGCCTGCAACCAGCACTCAGAATATCTACACGGCTGATGGCACGCTTGCCGGAAACAGGACCGTAACGATGGCTGCCAATAACCTGACCTTCGGCTCTACTACAGGTAACCTGATCTTTAGCCCTTCATCTACCGGTAAAGCAGGTATAGGTACTGCCAGCCCTTTGGGGAATCTTGACGTGGAAGCTACAACTGTCAATTCATATGGGCACCTGGTTGTGAACAGGTCAAATGCCGGTGCAGTAGGTGGAGAATTATCAATTAATAATAATGGAGGAGGCACGGGGGCAGCGGCTGTATTGGCCTTTGGTACAGATGGCTCTACCAACTTTGACGGAAGTGGAAACAACCTGAACAATGCTGAGATCAGGGCTGTCAATAATAACGGAACTACTAACTCCACTGACCTGTATTTTTCAAACTGGTCAGGTTCCTCAGAAAATGTAAATATGGATATAACATCTGGAGGCCTTGTGGGAATAGGGACAACAACTCCTGCCGCACCGCTCGAAATAAGCAGCACGGGGGATATAGCCTTTCTGCAACTCAATACCACTGCAACAGCAAACAAAAGGACGCGGATCAATTTTTCACAAACCGGTACAATAGGAATGGAGATAGGCACGGACTATCTGATGGGTAATACAAATGACCTGTATATATACAATCGAGCTACAGGCTCTACAGCAGCCTATTTTGATCCCGGCAGCAATGTATGGCTCTCGGCCCGCGGCGCCAGTAGTGACCTTTACCTGAATTCAAGCGGCAATGTAGGCATCGGTACCACGAGCCCCGCTTATGAATTGGATGTGGCGGGCACTGAGCATGTAGGCGGCGTTCTCACGCTTGGGTCTACTATCAGTTCTTCAAAGTTCAGGGTCACACAGGTTTGGAACCAGAACTCAGGTCTGCCGGCGTTAAATTCCAGCGCCTTCACTTCGGGCGGTGGCACTATTGTCATCAATGCCTCGGGTTCAGGTTATAGCGGCAGTCAAAGCGTAGTAGGTATGAATATATTGGTGGACGGCGTAAGCAGAGGTGTATGCAAATCTTATACTAATGAGACTTCGAGTCATAAGAGTTTCACTGCTAATTTTCTAGTTGTAACCGGTCTTGCCGCAGGTACGCATAGCATGCAGCTAACCCTTATCAGCCCAACGGCAACTGATTTTAATGATTTCTTTAGCGTGAGCGTGATGGAATTACCTTTCTAAATTAATATCCGGGCGGCAGAGCTTTTGTATTGAATACAGGATGGGTCTGTATGTTTTGATACACAGTCTCTACCTTGTGATTTGTTAAACCTATTGCTTATCCCCGCTTTTAGGGTATATTGATAAAAGGCACTATTTTTGTTGGCTTATCAGTTAATTACAAGTTACTGAAATTGTTAAACCTGCTGTGAAAACGGCAAAACCCATTTTTATGAAGAAAATAATACTGTTACTCAGTGTGACTTTGATGTTTAGTTTGGCCTATTCGCAAAACGTAGGTATAGGTGAGACCAGCCCGGCCAACAAACTTTCTGTAAAAGGCTCGGTGAGTGTAGGCACTGGTTATTCTACTACAGCGGCGCCAACCAATGGTGCTATCATTCAGGGAAACGTCGGTATAGGAACTGCTGCGCCATCTGCACAATTGCATACTACCGGTACTGTCAGGTTTCAAAATTATGTTAGCGGGCTCCTTTCTGTCGATGCCAATGGCAATCTGGGTGTGAGCACAGGTAGCGCCCTGTTTACCGCCGGCACCGGATTAAGCTGGAGCAGTGCCACACTGAACAGTGTCTGGACAACATCAGGCAGCAATATTTATAATAACAACGCCGGTTCAGTAAGCATAGGCACAACCGCTGTACCTGCCACATTTACGGTAAATGGCAACAGCGTTATCGGTACATCTCTTACCAACAGGGCTACCTCCGGTCTTACAGTCAGTTATAACAATGCCACCACCTATGCCGCCAATGCAGATATAACGGATGCTGCACGCGCCCTCTCGGTAGTTAATGAAGGCACAACTGCCAATGCTATGTCTGTGATCTCTATGCGCACCAATCCCGGCGGAGGTGCTAATAATCAGATGCTCGATATGAAGTTCGTTAATCCCAATAACGGCACTTCTAAATTGATTTATTCCTTCGCTCCCGGTGGGACCTTTATTGACAATTTTACCTTCACCAGTGCAGGTGCTCTCGGCATAGGCACCACCATACCTGCGGGGCTTTTGGAACTTAAGAAAACAACGCAATTGCAATCTAACCTTGTGTTGAGCGGACAGGAATACTATCAGGCAGGCAATGCCGCCACAGGTATAGCACTTATGGCCGGTGTCAATAGGTCTACCAATAAACAGTTGTGGGTAGCCGATCAGGATGCTATCGCTTCGCCAAATTCAACCAACTCAGTAATACGTATCATGCCAAACGGGCCGACTATTGATGCCGTTGGTACCGATGGCGTCACAGCAAAGAATTTAACCATAGGCTCAGCTACAGGATTGATAACTGTACCATCACTCACTGCTTCTTCTGAAGTATACACAGATGCTTCTAAAAACCTGACCAGCACTCCGCCTACTACAGGCCAGTTAGGCTATTGGACAAGAAACAGCAGCAGCGGATTTTTATACAATACAACACAAACTGACAAAGTCGGAATAGGTACTACAAGCCCCATCTCTACCCTTCAGGCTGCAGGGACATTGACCGTCGGCTCGGGTGCATCTGCAGGAAATGTAGGAGTAGCGCAGATCACTACAGGAGGCGTTTCGCCAATATCAAACCGCTTAACTTACGGCACAGACGGTACGGGATGGAAATTGGCTTTTTCTAAAAATCAGGGAGGCACGGTCACCGATCAGATGACCATACAGGACAATGGTAATGTGGGCATAGCCACTACCACTCCCGGTGCAAAACTGCATATCGCGGGCGGAGGTAACCAGGATTTGATAGTAGGAAATACAGGCAGTGTACAGCAAATATTGATAGGCACAGCATCGGGATATTCTACCATACAGTCCGTCCTGCAGGGCACTGCTTATAATTCATTGGCATTAAATATGTCGGGCGGTAATGTAGGTATAGGTACCACAGCGCCCGGTTCATTACTTCAGATAGGAAGCGGTTCGATAGCATGGGCCACCTTGTCAGGTATCAATGTTGCCATTGCTTCAGGAGCTTACGTATCTGCAAGCAACGGAAGTATAACTACTTTTATGGGTGCTGATGGCAGCGGCACAGGTATGGCGGGAACGGGTAGCAACACCGATTTTGTTTTACGTACTAATAATACCGAACGTGTGAGAATAACAGCAGCGGGTAATGTGGGCATTGGGTCTAACGCACCAGTCAATAAGCTGCAGGTAGAAGGTAATCTACATATGGATGGCAACCCCATCTTCCTTCGCTCTGGTCCGGCAGACCAATATGACCTCATCAAATGGAACAGCAGCGTAGACAAAATAGACATGGGCGGTTATAGTGGCGTCAACCTCGGTTATACTTCTACAGGAGGGCCGGGCGCGATCACCAACGTAGTGACCGTTACTAATGGTAATACTGTTGGTGTCAATACCACAGCGCCCTATACCACCCTCGATGTGGTGGGAAGTATCTTTACCTCTTATCACAACAATGCCAGCGAACATGCTACAAACGAGCAAGGCACCAGCTACATTGGCCATCAGGCAGGCAACGCTGTGGGGAGCGACGGTTTCAACGGCATGAAATGTGTAGTTCAGGCGGGTACTAATGGCTGTGGCAATACCGGCGATGTGGCATTCGCTACCTGGGAGTGCAACACTGCCGGCTCCCGCGAGGTTATGCATATTACTGGCCGCGGCAACGTAGGCATAGGCACCAGCACTCCCGTTTATCCACTTGATATACGGTCTACCTTTAATACCTTCAACGGTAGTTATTGGTATTACCTCGGCCCCTGTTGTACAAACGGTAGTTGCAACAATTGCACTGCAACCAATATATCACTTTATACAGCAGGCCGCATATACTGTGGCGGTGGTGAGATAGATGTAGCTTCCGATGAGCGGATCAAAGATATACACGGACATTCTGATAATGCAGCAGACCTGCAGACTTTAAATAAGATAGCGATCACTGACTATACTATGAAAGACCAGATAAAAGAGGGCGATGCTGCTATCAAAAAAGTAATTGCTCAACAGGTGAAAGAAGTGTACCCGCAGGCAGTTAAGATCAATAATTCACCGGTATATGTGCCCAATATATATCAGGCTACCTTGGCTTACGCGGTTGCGGGCAATGAGGTGCAAATTACGCTACCGGAGACTTTCAAAAAAACCAAAGATATGATGGAGGGTAGCAATATCAAATGGTATGTGTTCGAAAAAGAAACCGGAACTCAAAAAGAACTCTCAGGTCAGATAGCTGAGATATGTGGCAATCAAATGACCGTAAATATTGCAGAGCCATTTAATAAGGCAATGTACAAGGATAACATGTTCGTATATGGTACCGAGATCAATGATTTCCTTACCGTAGACTATGATGCCATATCTATGCTCAATGTATCTGCTACGCAGGAACTGTCAAAGCAATTGAAAGAGACCCAGGAGAAGCTTCAAAAGCTGGAAGCTGAAAATGCTCAGGTTAAATCTGAGAATGAGCAGCTTAAGACCTCAGGACATGAGCAAACGGAAATGATGAAAAGCATGAAGGC
>Ga0206853_1106_pt1 | contig 10029 bp, 13 predicted proteins | sample Alteio_BWOrgCont_52_FD_152859 | JGI IMG/M metagenome (GOLD analysis project Ga0206853, IMG submission 152859) | Enriched cells from forest soil in Barre Woods Harvard Forest LTER site, Petersham, Massachusetts, United States -... | ecosystem: Environmental > Terrestrial > Soil > Temperate forest >... | reverse complement strand
CGGTTACGAGGGACGAACTTGGCCTGGTTCGGGCTGGACGAGCTGACTTACACGGCGGAAGCGGCGTGGTTGCGGTTAGAAGGACGATTGCGCGATCCGCGGGCGGCGCGTTTGTGCGGATTCGCCGTGTGGACGCCGAAGGGGTTCGATTGGGTGTACCGGAGGTTCGTTCGGAATGTGGTGGCAGGATACGACGTGGTGGTTGCCAAGCCCTTCGAGAACAGTCATGTGCTTGACAAGGTTCCCGACTTTTATGAACGGCTGCGAGAGAGTTACGACCAAAAGTTCTTTGAGCAGGAAGCGCTGGGCGAGTACCTGAACGTTCAGGCCGGCGTAGTCTATCAGGGATTCCAACGCAAACGGAACCTCCGGGAGATCGAGATCGATGGAACGTTGCCTTTGTTTTGGGCCCTGGACTTCAACGTGGATCCCATGAGTTCGATTGTGGCGCAGAAGCATGGAGAAGAGATCCTGGTGCTGGACGAAGTTGTACTCAGCCGAGCGAGCACGGTGCAGGCGTGCGAGGAGTTTCACGCGCGTTATCCGAATCATCAGGCGGGCATTGTGATCTACGGCGATGCATCCGGACAGCGGCTGCAGACGGCGGGAACGACGGATTACCAGATTATCAAGGAGTATTTTCGACGGACGGCATACAAGAATCTGACGTTTCGCGTGCCGGCGAGCAATCCAAGCGTTCGGGAGCGGGTTGCGCTGGTCAACGGGAAATTGTTCTCGGCCAGCGAAGAGGTTCATTTGTTAGTTCATCCACGCTGCGCGGGTCTGATAGCGGACTTCGAAGAGGTAACCTTCAAGCCCGAAACGAGCGTGATCGATAAAGAGCGGGATCCCAAGAGGACGCACCTATCGGATGCACTGGGTTACTTGATCTGGCAGGAGTATCGGCCACGGCCGATGTTCGGCGAACAGAGCCGAAGGCTCATTTAACGGCGAAAGAATACTTGATGAATATTGGCAACGACGGTCCCGATATCACGCACGAGCATCCAGAGTATGCCGCCAAGAGAGCGATGTGGCGGCAGTATCGCGATCTTTATGCGGGGGGCGACCAATTCATAACCAGGGCGAATCAGTACCTGGTGCGACGGCAGAAAGAGCCGGGCGACGTGTATGTGGAACGACTGAGCCGAAGCTTTTACGAAAACTACGTCGGCTCGATTGTGGACTGGTACACGGCGACGCTCTTTCGGAGGGAGCCGGTCCTGAACTTTGAGGGGACCAGCGAGCAGTCCAAGAAGTTCTTCGGCGTGTTCACGGAGGACTGCGATCTGAAGGGTACGAATCTCAGCGAGTTTTTCAGGCGGCAGTTCGTGGAGGCGCTGGTCAGCGGAAAGAGCTACGTCCTGATTGACTTTCCCCGGTTGAATCAGCTCGTGGAAACGCGGGCCGAGGAGGATGAACGGGGCGCCTCGCGCGCCTACTTAGTGAGTTACGCGGCCGATGAGCTGATCAATTGGAGTTACGACGAGCACGGGCAGTATCAATGGGTGGTATTGCGAACGCAGAGTCTGCGCAAGGACAAGCTGGAAGACGACGGATGGTGGAAGGAAACACGCTGGGTCTACTACGACAAGGAAAAGTACCGAATCTACGAACAAGTAGAAGAGGGGACCAAGCAGGGGCGAGTGGAGGTTGTAGCCGAAGGACGTCATGGGCTGACGAGGCAATCGCGAGTGCCGCTGGTGGAGCTGCGCGTATCTGAAGGCCTGTGGCTATTGAACAAGGCGGCGTCGTTACAACTCGAGCACTTCAACAAGTCCAACGCCTTGGGATGGGCGCTGACGATGGGACTGTTCGCGATGCCGGTGATCTACTCGGAGCGCGATTGGAATCAAGTGATGGGAGAGTCGTACTACATTCAGCTGGGGCCGCAAGACCGCTTTGGGTGGACGGAGCCTCAGGGGAATGTTTACCAAATTGCAGCCGACAATCTGACGAGATTGCAAGAAGAGATTTACCGAGTTTGCTAGGTAAGTCACGCCGGCGGGGCTTTGTCGGGAAATGCGACGCAATCGGGGGTAAGCAAGCAGCGTGATTACGCAATCACCCAGGAGGTGCTGCGCGCCTACGGTGATGCAGTAAAGGATTCCATGAAGCGGGTGCTTCGGGCGGTGGAGGCGGCGCGAGAGGACGGCTTGAGTATCGATGTGTCGGGGATGGATGAATTTGACATCGGTGATTTTGGAACGGAGTTAAACGACGCTCAGCAGTTGTTGAGCTTGGGCATCGACTCGCCGACGTTGAAGAAGCAAGTTTTCAAGAAGCTGGCCTTTCAGTTCTTATGCGACGTCCGGCAAGAGGTAAAGGACAGGATTGGGAGGGAAATCGATCAAGAACAACCATGAATGTCGTGAACTGAGGAAGCGTTCCTGGGAGGCATATGGAAGAGTCAAAGACGGATGGGACTGAATTGCGTTCGCTCATACGCGGCGTGATTGAGGAGTTTGTCCACGCTGAGCAAACAAAAGCGGAACCGGCCTACAAGGCGGAGCTGTTGGATGAACGCAAGCGTCGTGAGGACTTAGAGAAGCGGGTCAACGATTTGGTTCGGGAAAACGTTCACAGCCGGCAAATGGCGGAAGAGGCGGAGCGGGGCTCGTCCATTCGCGCCGAGCTACAGCGTCTAGGCGTAGCTAAAGTGGACCTGGCCTATCGGGCGGTGAAAGATGACGTTCAACGGCGCGACGATGGCCAGCTGATCTCGCGAAGCGGGGGAGGGGAAGTCTCACTACGGGACTATCTGAAGCAGTTCGTACAAGAGAATCCCGAGTTGTTGCCGGCCCGGATTACCGGCGGATCGGGAATGGGGTCAGGGCCGAAGGCGGCCTCTAATACAGGCGGATTCGATCTGGACAAAATTCGGCCGGGCATGAGTCCGGAAGAACTGGAGAAGGTTCGCCAAGAAATCTCGAGGGTGGCGAGCCTCGCGCTGCGAGGCATGTAGGAAAGCGCCGGGAGGAGCTCAAAGGGCCTTGACCGGCGTAGGTTCGAGAACAACGAAACGAGGTAAAGGTTAATGGGATCAATTACATCAGCAAATGTAGCAAATGCAATCGTGAAGCTAGTCGCAGTGGACGCTTTACCGGCGCTGGTTAGCAACCTGGTGATGGGCAACTTAGTCAATCGTGACTATGAACCTACGCTGGCTAATGCGGGAGACACGGTCAACGTGCCGATTCCTCCGACTCTGGTAGCGAATAACATCGCGGAGGGCGGCAGGGTTCAGACGCAGAATGCGAATTTAGGGAACGCGCAGATTGTGCTCAACACTCATGCGGAGGCGACGTTCCAGATTCCGGATGTCACCAAGGTGCTGGCGGTGCCGGACCTTCTAAAACTGTACATGCAACCGGCAGTGGTGGCGATTGCGGAACGGATCGAGTCTGACATATTGAACCTCTACTCACAGTTCAGCGCGAATGCGGCAGTGGGTACGGCCGGCGTCGCACTCACAGAACCCGTGGTTGACCAGGCAGAGACGGCGTTGTTCCAGGCGAAGGTTCCGTCGGTGGCGAGTAAGTACCTGGTGGTTGACCCGGTAAGTTACTCGGCGATGAGACAAATTCCCCGCTTCAGTGAATACTACTCGGCTGGTGACGCCGGCTTGCGGGCGCTGGTGGACGGCGCGGTGGGCAAGATCAAGGACTTCTTCGTATTCCGGTCGCAACTGGTTCAGAAGACCGGCAGCTCGCCAGTGAATACCCACAACCTGGCTTTCGCCAGGGACGCTATAGGACTCGTGATTCGCAGACTTCCACAACCCCTGCCGGGGACGGGTGCGATCGCGGAATACGCCGAAATGGGCAACTTCGGAATCCGGGTGGTGATGAGCTACCAGCCCAATACACTTGGCCAACAATTCACGGTGGACGTCCTATACGGAACGGCCGTTCTTCGCAACTCGTTTGGAGTTCAGGTCAACAGCTAAGCGGAGTTGAAGCGGAAATGCGGGCGGACGCGCGGAAACGTCTGTCCGCAATCAAGAAGGGAACCGGATGGATCTACGTGCATTCTTTCAGAAGTTACGAAAAATCGAGCAGGGGATCGTGGAGCCTCATGTCGTGATGGTAAGTCACGAGACGTCTGACGGGGGGCGACCGGGGCAACTCGCCGAGGTTTCGAGAAGCAATGCAGCTCGGCTAATCTTAGAAGGCCATGCTCACCTGGCGACCGCGGAGGAGTCCGCCGAGTTTCGGATTGCGGCGCAAAAGGCTCTAGAGGACGCCCAACAGCGGCTGCTGGCAGAAAAGGTTCAAGTCACCGTAATCTCGGATGCGGATCTGCGGGCAATGAAGAGCGCGGCGCGGCCGGAGAAGCGGTAAGGGACGCTATCGACGATGGCCCTTTTTAGCGATGGCCCGATCAGCGACACGGCGGATCTTCAACGGTACGAGAACGCCATCCTTAATGTCGCAACCCAAGAGAGCATCGATTTGGGGGCTAAGCTTATGCTGGCCCAGGGGGACCTAGCGAACGAGTTACTGCTCTTTCTTCTTCGACGATCATCCCTTCGTGACTACTCACTGGGCTTCCGACGTTTGCAAGGAGTTAAGGATGTGGTGGTTACGGATCCGATGCGACAGTGGCATGTTCACAGAACCCTTTCGTTGGTCTATCGAGACGCATATAACAACCAACTTAATGAACGGTACCAGGGTAAGTGGGCAGAGTATGAAGCCCTAGCGAAAGCGAGTGAACGGACTTACTTTCAGATCGGAGTTGGATTAGTGGCTGATCCTGTTCCGAAGGCCGCTACTCCCACACTTTCCAGCGTGGAGGGGACGGCGGCCGGCGGAGTATTTTATGTGGCGGTGACTTGGGTGAACGCGTCGGGCCAAGAAGGCGCGCCGAGTGATTTTGCGCCATTGGTAACTACCAACGGCCAACAGCTTCTGGTGACGGTGGGGATGATGCCACAAAACGTGACCAGCTGGAACGTATATGTGGGCACATCGCTGGCCACGTTGAACCTGCAGAATCAGGGGCCACTGGGAACGAGCAGCAGTTGGACCATGAGCTCGGGCCTCAATCCAGGAGCGCCCTTGCCGGATGGCCAGCAGCCCACCTGGTTCGCGGTAGACCATCGCGTGATGGAAAGGGGCTAGGCATGCTGCAGATCGCGGGATCGAGTACACAGAAAGTATTGGGTGTGCTGGCGGCGGATGACGGACTGCCGGCGGCTGTGGAAGCTTTGGTCCTTCAGCAAGGACTGACCCTGCCGGCCATAACGGCTCAGCAGATTATCGCGCAAAACGTCACGCCGGATTTATCGGAGCAGAGCACGGCGAACAACTATCCGCTGGTTTACGTCTATTGCAACAAAGTAGTCAACGCACTTAAGGAAAAGTTTCGTACGTTTTCGGGCGAAGCTCAGATGGTTGTGGAGGCGCGAGTCTCGCAGGATCGGCTGGACCAGATAGAGAGCAACTTGCAGGCCTATGTGGACGCTATCACGCAGGTGTTAGACAACAGCCGCGGTGACCTGGGAGACGGGGCATTCTTTGCCGGTGAATACGAGGTCACATTTGGTGGAGTGAAGCACGGCGGACGCAACTTTCTGCAAATCGCGAAGGTTTCGTTTGTCCTGGAGATCAGCGCGGGCTAGCGGGCGCGCAGTTTAGACTTCCTATGTCCTACATCCTTTCGAATGACAATCGGTTTTACGTCGCTTTGGAGCAAAGCTACGGCGCGGCCGCCACGATTAGTGCGAGTAATCGAATTCCCGCGGTGAAGTTGACGACCAAGCAACAGACGCAGAAGGTGCGGCGCACAGACAAGACCGGGTCGCGAACATTTGCGGGGAACCCCAGCGGACTGCGAATACAGACCAGCTTCGGCCTAAGAACGTACATGGCGAACTGGGCCGATTCCAGCAGCCAGCCGCCCCACGGTCCGCTATTTCAAGCATGTCTGGGCGGCTCCCCCGCATTATCGGCGGGAGGCACGGTGGCGAGTACGAGCGGTTCTTCGACTGTGGTATTCGCCGCACCGCATGGACTGTCGCCCGGCGGGGCAGTAACCAGCGGAGGAGAAATCCGCTTTGTCACGGTGGTAGTGAATGCAAATACTATTCAACTCAATGCTCCATTTTCGGTAACTCCGAACGCGAACGCGCAAACGGGCCCGACAAGCATGTACCAGACGGCGGAGAATCTTTCGAGTCTTACGCTGTTTGACTACTGGAGTCCTTCCACGTCGGTGCAGCGCGTGCTTGCCGGAATGGCGGTTGACACGCTGTCGATAAAAGTCAACGGCGATTTCCACGAGTTTGATTTCAGCGGGCAGGCGCAGGACCTGGTGGACACGGCCAGCTTTCAGAGCGGCGAATTCGGGTTGTCGACCTATCCGGTGGAGCCCAGCGTGGCGCCGATCAACTACTCGATCATTCCAGGAAATCTGGGGCAAGTCTGGCTGGGCAGCTCACCGACACGTTTCCTAACCTTGACTAATGCTACTGTCACGTTGGCGAATAATGTGGAACTGCGGGCCAGCGAGTTTGGCGCGATACTGCCTAGCACGATTGCACCCGGACAGCGGACGGTATCCATCAGCTTCAGCCTTTACCAAATGGACAATACGGCCACAGCGGCTCTTTATCAAGCAGCGCGGCAAAGATCGCCCATCAGCGTGATGATGCAACTGGGCCAGCAGCAGGGCGAGCTATTTGGGATTTATATGCAGAGCGTGGTGCCGGAGGTGCCGGCATTCGATGATTCCGATAATCGGCAACAGTGGCAATTTCAGAGCTGCCGGGCACAAGGAAGCGTGAATGATGAAATTTATGTCGCGTTTGGGTAAGGAGCGGAGTGAGGCCGACCGCGCTCCGGGAACCGTTCCACGGGATGGCGCCTGGCACTACGACAGCGTAATTCCGATCGACTCCAAGGCGGCGCCAGGAGTAAGGTTCGCGATCCATCGCATCTCGTTCGGACGGCGGATGGAGCTGAGCAGGCGAGTCCGCGAGATCAGCCGAAAGGCGGAGTTTCTGGAGGCCAGCACGGAGCTGCACGAAAAGATCGAAGCTAACATCCTGGCACAAGAAATTGACGCGATGTACGTACATTGGGGGCTGGTGAGCATTGAGGGATTGATCATCGATGGTGAGCCGGCCACGGCGGCCAAGTTGCTGGAGAAAGGGCCAGAAGACGTAGCGCGCGAGATCGTCAATGCGATCAAGGAACAGTGTGGGCTGAGCGAAGCAGAAAGAAAAAACTAATTGTCGCATTCCATTTTCAGCTTGGAAACCACTCCGCGTGGAATTGCGGCCCCTGCAGAAAAAGCGGTCTGGAGAAAAAGCGGCGATGTGGGTGGCTGGCAAAAGATCCTGATTCGACCTCTCCGATCGTCTGGGTGCGGGGGAGGGTATCGCTCACGACCTGTCCGACATCGTTCATCACGGCGGAGAGTATCGCGCTACTGGAGGAGTTTCATGCGTGGAAACTGCTTGGCGCGGGCCGCGTCTACGACTTGCCTGCGCGTCTGGTGGAGGCGATCTTTGTGTTGGAGAACGAGCTGAGGACGGCAAGCAACGATGGCCAGAAGTAAGTGGGAAGATCTTTTACCGGCGAGCAGTGCAGGGAGCGCCTCACGAAGCGACTTACTCGGGCAATTGGCCTCGTCTACCAGCAGCGGCACCGGCGGTGGGGCGGGAGGCTCGATAGGTAGCAGCCCGTCCGCAGGCAGCAACTCCGGTATCACTGAGCAGTTGACAGCGCTGACGACGCAAATCACCAGTCTCACCTCGAGCCAGCAATCTCAGATCAGCGCACTGCAAGACAATACGCAAGCGGTGACGCAGAACACCTCAAAGGCGAGTGGCGGATCATCTGTTGGCAGCACGGTTGAGAGCGCTGCGTCGAGTTTCCTAGGCGGCGGTCTGAGTAGCTTATCGCCTTTGATCGGCGGACTACTGAGCTTGTTTGGGGGAGGCGGCCAGACATTGGCGACGCCATCTCCGTTCATGCTGCCCGCGCCCGTGCAATCGGAAGCCGGAGTGACGGCGAACGCGCCTGGACAAGTGGCACCCGTGGGCTATTCAGATTCAGGCCAACCGCGGACACAATCGGCTGGGGCGCCGGCGCAGGTCACTATCCAAGTGAACGCCATGGATAGCCAATCGTTTCTCGATCATAGCGATGAGATAGCGAATGCCGTGAAACAGGCAATCTTGAACTCGAGTTCGTTGAACGACGTAATCTCCGCATTGTAACTATGAGTACTCTTCCAACATTGAAGACCGGGGCTGTGATGCAGTATCCAGCTCAGCGCAGTGTTGAGTTTTCTACGACTGCCGTGCAATTTGTGGATGGGTCAGAACAACGTTTCTGCAACTATCAAGCGCCGCTCCACCGGTGGGTAATCCAGCTCAGCCGGCTGGATCAGAGCGAGCTGCAGGCGTTCCAGGAATTCTTTCGAGGCATCGCGGGACCGGCTGGAGACTTTGCTTTCACGGATCCCTGGGATGGCACGAACTATGCGAGTTGCAGCCTGGCGAGCGATAGCATGGCGGCAGTGCTGGCGGGTGAATGGAACGGCGAGACTTCGTTAACCGTGCTGGAGAACGGGAGCTGACATGCTCTACTATCCGCAACTCACAACCGGCGCTGTTGCCCAGTTCCCGGTTACACGCAGTCTGAATATGCGAACAGTTGCGAATCAACTGCCCAGCGGCTATACGATACGGATGGCCGATACAGGAGCCCAGAAAGTTCAATGGCGGCTTCAATATTCGAGCCTCACCGACGGCGAGCGGTCTACGATAGAAAGTCTATTTGAAGCGTCCCAAGGTCAGCTGGAGACGTTTACTTTCCTGGATCCCGTCGACAATTTATTGATGTGGAGCGAGGACTGGACGCAAACAGTGTGGATGGCCGACCCACTATTGCAAGTCACCGGCGGAGTTCAGGACCCGTTCGGGGGCAGCGATGCAATGCAACTCACGAACACCGCGCAAACTACACAGCAGATTGTTCAAAACACAAGCGGGCCCAGTGGGTTCGTCTACTCTTACAGCGTGTACGTACGAAGTGCCGTACCGGCGACGATTCAGCTGGTTGTGACGGCAACAGGCCAAACTGTTTTAACGGCCATAACGACCAGTTCTTCGTGGACCAGGGTGACAACTTCCAGCGGCCTCTCGGTTCAGCAGGAAGGGGTTGGCTTTGGCGTGCAATTGCCGGCAGGCGTCCAAGTGGACGCATTCGGCGCTCAAGTAGAAGCTCAGCCCGGCGCGGGGATATACAAGAAGACCATCGACCTGGGCGGTGTTTATTCCAGTACGCGATTTTCTACTGACTTACTGTTAGTCACGGCGACGGCGCCCAACCAAAACTCCTGCCGAATCGACTTGATCAGCAGTTTGAATTGAACCGAGAGCAAAAACCAGCGAGCCTATTGCGGAATGACCCCGATCAACGTTCTGAAAGAGATGGAAGTGCCCGGCACGCCGCTCTTCTTGTTCGATTGCACGCTCGCCACCGGCGACGTTCAACACTGGAGCACCCACAACGTCACCGTGAACGGCGACCAGTATCTGAGCCGGGTGCTCAAGCATAATATCTTCGATCTGAACTCCAGTCCAGAGGCCGCGACGGACGGCGTATCGACGGTCTCCATCACCCTTGCCAACGCGGACTCGTTTCTATCTTCAATTGAGCAGAATATCGGATGGAAAGGATCGGGACTGGTAGCGACCTTTCTGTTCTTCGACTTAACCAACCAGGTAGTGGCATCGAACAGCCAAGTGGTTTTCCGTGGAATTGCCAACCCGCCAGATCAATCCACGGAATCGACCCTGCGTCTTAGTTTTACCAACACGCTCAACTTACAGCGGGTCTTCTTGCCCACGATCCGAATTCAAAAACTGTGTCCGTGGAACTTTCCAAGCACCGCGGCGCAACGTCAAGAGGCGGTAAGCGGAGGAACGCAGGGCGCTTTTTCGCCCTTCTATCAATGCGGATACTCCGCCGATCAGTCCAGCGGTGTCGGCAACCTGAATGCGGGCGCTCC
>Ga0206853_1104_pt1 | contig 10093 bp, 6 predicted proteins | sample Alteio_BWOrgCont_52_FD_152859 | JGI IMG/M metagenome (GOLD analysis project Ga0206853, IMG submission 152859) | Enriched cells from forest soil in Barre Woods Harvard Forest LTER site, Petersham, Massachusetts, United States -... | ecosystem: Environmental > Terrestrial > Soil > Temperate forest > O... | reverse complement strand
TGAATGCGTTGAAAAAAAGCCTCGGTTTGGTTGCCATTATTTCCATCGCCACAGTTCTCCGTGGCGATATTAAATCCACGGTCATACCCAGCGCCGAGCCTTTTCCCCTCACCCAGGTACGGCTCCTGGACGGCCCTTTCAAACAGGCCATGGATTTGAACGCGCAATATCTCCTGAGCCTGGACCCGGACCGGTTGTTAAGCTGGTATCGCAAAGACGCCGGACTGCAACCCAAAGCTCAGGTTTATGGCGGCTGGGAATCCTCAGGGTTGGCCGGCCACACGTTGGGACATTACCTCACTGCCTGTTCTTTGATGTATCAGTCCACCGGCAATCCCCGGGTTCTGGACCGCGTGAACTATATCGTCGGCCAGCTCGCCGAATGCCAGCAAGCCAATAGCAATGGTTACATCGCCGCCATCCCCGGTGGCAAAGAACTTTTTGGCAAAATTGCCCATGGCGAAATTAATATCGAAAGTTTCAGGCTCAATGGCGGCTGGTCTCCCTGGTACACGATCCACAAAGAACTCGCCGGGCTCATTGACGCCTATCAACTCTGCAGCAACCAACAGGCGCTCGTCGTCGCCACCAATTTCGCCAACTGGGTGGATGCCACCACGGCCAATCTCACGGACGCCCAGTGGCAGAAAATGTTGCTCTGTGAATATGGCGGCATGAATGAGGGGCTAGCCAACCTCTACGGCATCACCGGCAATCCACGCTACCTCGAAATCTCCAAGAAGTTTTATGATAACAAAGTGCTCGGCCCTTTGGCGGCAGGCAAAGATGACCTCAACGGCAAACATTCCAACACGCAAATCCCCAAAATCATCGGCCTGGCGCGCCTCTATGAATTGACCGGGGATGAACAATACGCCGACACCGCCAAGTTCTTTTGGGACCGCGTCGCCAATCACCGTTCATTCGTCATCGGGGGCAATGGCGATTACGAACATTTCTTTCCGGTAAATGATTTTGCCCAAAATCTTTCGCCCAACACCGCCGAGACCTGTTGCACCTACAACATGCTCAAGCTCACTCGCCATCTCTTTGAATGGCAGCCCGACGCCGCAGAAATGGATTTCTACGAGCGCGCGCTTTACAATGACATCCTGGCCTCGCAAGAACCGAAAAAGGGCATGTTCGTTTACCTCATGTCTCTCAAGCCCGGCCATTTCAAAACATTCTCAAGCCCGGAAAACGCTTTCTGGTGCTGCGTCGGCACGGGGATGGAAAGCCAGTCCAAATATGGCGACTCCATTTATTTCCATGACAACAATTCTTTGTACTTAAATCTGTTCATCGCCTCTGAACTGTCGTGGCCAGAGAAAAAACTGACTGTCCGCCAGGAAACCTCTTTCCCTGAAAGCGATACCACCAAACTCGATTTCCAATGCCAAACGCCGACGCAATTCGCCCTTAAAATCCGCTGGCCAGCGTGGGCCGACAAACTCACCGTGCGCGTGAACGGCAAAAAGCAGAAAATCGAAGGCGAGCCGCAATCGTATGTCAGCATTGACCGCGAATGGCACGACGGGGACACCGTGGAAATCCAGTTCCCAATGAAGCTGCACACCGAACCGCTTCCCGGCACGACCAACATCATCGCGCTGCTCTACGGCCCTGTCGTTCTCGCCGGTCAATTAGGCACTGAAGGAATGCCGGATCAATATGCCAACGACCAAACGGCTCTCGTTAAAGTCCCCGATCCGCAAGTTCCCGTCTTTGTCGGCGACACCCAAACGCTCACGAAACATATAAAACCCACCAGCGAACCACTCACCTTTCGCACCAGAAAACTTGGCCAGCCAAATGACGTCACCCTCGTTCCGCTCTACAAACTTAATTACGAACGCTACTCTGTTTACTGGAGCATCATCAGTCCGGACGATTGGAAAGCCCATCCTGAGAAAGCATCGTCACAGTTGAACGCGGCCATCGAAACTGCATTGAACGCTCACTAAATCCAGCGCTATGATTATGAAACTGCAAATCGGTTTAGCCGCCCTGGTAGTTTCCGCAACTCTTTGCAGCGGCGCTGAAATTTCCTCGCCCAACACCAACCTTGATGAGCGCGAAACGCAGATCATCGCCGCGTCAAAAGAAGGATCTCCGGTCAAAATCGTTCACGGCGTCGGACTCGCACAGACACCCCCGATGGGTTGGAACAGCTACGACTCCTTCGGAGACAGCGTCACTGAAGATGAAACTCTCGCCAACGCCTCGTGGATGCAAGCCCACCTTCTGCCATTTGGCTGGGACACCATCGTCATCGATTTTCGTTGGTACGATCCGCATCCCACCGGCGACGACCGCTTGTTAAATAGCACTCGCACCGGCGCCGCGCTCACTGCCGATGAATTTGGCCGGCTGCTGCCCGCTCCAGATCGCTTCCCCTCTGCCACTAACCGCCTTGGCTTTAAACCTCTCGCTGACCAACTGCATTCGATGGGTTTGAAATTCGGTATTCATGTCATGCGCGGCATCCCGCGCCAGGCAGTGCTGGCAAATACGAAAATCCTCGGCGATAAATTTTCCGCGGCCGATGCTGGCGATCCGAACGACAAATGCCTCTGGTGTCCCGATATGTTTGGCGTGCGCGACAACGCCGCCGGCCAGGCGTGGTACGACTCATGCGCCAAACTTTGGGCCGCGTGGGGTGTGGATTACATCAAAGTGGACGATTTGTCCGCCCCTTATCACGCCGCGGAAATCGAAATGATTCATCGCGCACTGGCAAAAGCCGGCCGGCCAATCGTTTTTAGCACGTCGCCCGGGGCCACCAGCACCAGTCACGCCGGTCACATCGCCTCTCACGCCAATCTCTGGCGCATTTCCGGCGATTTTTGGGACCGCTGGCCGAAGCTCTACGAACAATTCGATCTCCTAGCACAATGGCAAGGCGCTGGCGGCCCCGGCCACTGGCCGGATGCGGACATGATTCCACTCGGCCACCTCGCCATCCGTTCAAAGATCGACGGCAATCCCCATTGGACCCATTTCACACGCGACGAACAACTCACCCTCATTTCCCTCTGGACCCTAACACCCTCGCCATTGATGCTCGGAATGAATCTGCCCGATAATGATGATTGGACTACCGCGCTGTTTACCAACCCCGAAGTGTGCGCCCTGGACCAGGACGTGCTCGGCAAAACTGCCAGACGAATTTTCGTCCCGGGCTTCCCCGCTGAAATATGGATGCGCGAACTCTCCGACGGTTCCCACGCCGTTGGCATTTTCAACCGCACCGATCAACCCGTGAAAATCAAACTGGCCTGGAATGACATTGGGTTTCGCGGCACTCTACAAGTCCGCGATCTGTGGCTGCGAAAAGATTTGGACAAACGTAAAAATTTTGTCACCGAACTTTCACCGCACAGTTGCGTGCTGTTGCGCGTCACCGAGTAAAATAATTGCGGCTCTGCATGAATACGTATTGACCCAATTTCTAAATCGCCACCAATATTTCCCGACAATGAAAGCATACATCAACCGAACGACCTTGAGGGCAGCCTACTGCATCGCCATCTTTGCAGACCTGCTCGAAATTGGTTTGTGGCCTGTCTTCTCCGAAGGCTTCGCCTCCATCCTCGATGATTTTCTGGACATCCTCGTGTGCATTGTCCTCACCTTCCTGGTGGGCTGGCACATTGCTTTCATACCATCCTTTCTCATCAAATTCGTCCCCGGCATTGATCTCGCTCCCACCTGGACCATCGCCATCATTATCGCGACCCGAAACCGCAGCATGAAGGACATCACTCCCACCCCAACTCAAGAGCCGCAAATGAAACGCATCCAGGAAACAGAAGAAAAACCACCGAAGATCACACCTTAAATCGTTCAGCTTAGCCGATTAAACTAATAAAATCGTCAACTTTTTTGGACCGTGCGCACCCAAAACAAGAATACGCTCGATATCCCCTGTCCGGCTGGGTCCAGTGATGAACGAAAGAATACTGGGGAACTTATCTCCATACTTTTCGCGTGCCTTCTGGAGCGCCACCGTCAAATCCGGAACCATCTGGCTGCGCCGGGCGAGCACGATATGATGCGGAGGCAACACCGACAGCGCCCGTCCACCCGAACCAACCGTGGATATCAGCACACTGCCCGTTTGTGCAACCAGTGCCTCGCATTCCGTCAACCCCGCATCGCAACTCTCCAATTCGTTCAAGGCATAGCCCGCGTCAGTTTCTACCTTAGACAAATCAAGCCCCTTGGCCACCCCGCTAGTCATCTCCCCTTTATGCAGGCCAATTTTTTTCCAGCCGTTGCTGGCCGCCAGCGTTCTCACAAATTGGGCCGCTTCCTGCAAATCAGCACAAACACGGAACTCTGCTTTCAAACTCTCCGCGTTTTGCCGAAACAATTCAATTTGTTCGTCCAGCGTTGGGCCAACTCGTGGCAGCCACTTTTGCGGGGAAGCTGGCTGCTGAACTGCCGAGACCGGGTGAGGCGCTGCGATCTGGAGAGCTTCCCGGATGCGACCCAAAATAACTTCCCGCGCCGTTTGCGCTTTATCGCTACGAAACGAAATTGGCGGTGCATTATGCGAATGAGAAACATCTTCAACTGGCACTTGCTCATCCATGCGCGGATTCATCTCGCTCGCATTACCCCTTTCCCGCCACTGCTCGCGGAAACTCTTGCGCGCCATGGATGGGAACGACCGCGTTTTCGTCCACGGTCGCAGCGGATCAAGGATAGTTCCATTTACCAAACGCCTCAACGGCTCTAGGACGCGTGCGAATTTAGCTGCCAATTGATAAAGCCGTGGCCGTTGCATTACGAACGCAAAGCTGTGATACAAAAATCTTTCAGAGACATACGACTCTGCCTGTGCCGCGTTACGCCGGTTGTGAAGCAGGTGGTGATGCAAATTGATTTTCACCGGGCACGTCTCGGTGCAGGCGCCGCAAAGGGAAGAGGCCTGCGACAAATGTTTCCAGTCATGCAAGCCGCGAAAATGGGGAGTAATCACCGATCCAATCGGCCCCTGATACACGGTGCCGTAACTATGCCCGCCCACGTTTTTAAAAATCGGGCAGACGTTCAGGCAGGCCCCGCAACGAATACAATGAAGCGCATCACGCTGCTCGGCATCGGCCAGCAGTTGCGTGCGACGATTATCCAGCAGCACGACGTGAAATTGCTGCGGCCCATCTGGCTCACCTTGCTGCCGTGCCGAGCTATAGAGAGTATTATAGCAAGTGAGCTGCTGCCCCGCTCCCGCAGTCGCCAGCATCGGCAAAAAAAGCGCCAGGTCGGAAAGCTTGGGCAGCACTTTCTCTATCCCAATAATCGAGACATGAATTTTTGGAAGCGATGCGGTAAGCCGCGAATTGCCCTCATTTTCGGTAATGGAAATCATCCCCGTCTCTGCGACCGCAAAATTTCCACCGGTGATGCCCATGTCCGCTTCACAAAATTTCTTTCGCATCGCCCGCCGGGCAATCATCGTCAATTCTTCCGGATTGTTCGTCGGTTCCGATCCGAGTTTATCGTGAAACAAATCACTGATTTGCTGTCGTGTCAGGTGCATCGCCGGAAAAACGAGGTGATATGGCGGCTCACGGCGCAGTTGCACGATGTACTCACCCAAATCGGATTCCACGACGTCGAAGCCTTCTTTTTCCAGCGTGTCATTCAGGTGAATCTCCTCCGCCGTCATCGTTTTGGATTTAATGATGGAATGAACGTTATTTTCCCGCGCAACACGGACAATGTAATCACGCGCTTCGTGCCCATCACGCGCCCAAAAAACTTTTACACCGCGAGCCTCCAACTTCGACACAAACTCCTCAAGATAACGGTCCAAATGGTTGACCGCGTCCCATTTGATTTCCGCGGCAGTATCACGCGCATTCTGCCAGCTTTGAAAACGATTTTTGTTTTCATCACGCTTGACGTAGTAACCCGCCAGCCCCCGCTGGATCAAATCGCGATGGTGTAAGTCCGCGGTATATCGCTGAGCGGATTCACGAAATTCTTTGGCCTGCGTGTTCATGTTTGGGCGAGGACTTCGGCGAGATGCATGGTTTTAACCGCCTTACCCTGCTTGTCCAATATGCCTCGAATTTGCATCAGGCAACTGGAATCATTTGAAATCACAAAATCAGCGCCGGTTTCAGTCACCGATGCGCATTTCACTTCTCCCATCGCCGTGGAAATCATCGGGAATTTGACCGCAAACGTGCCGCCAAAACCGCAGCAAGTTTCCGCTTCTTTCATTTCCACTAATTCCAATCCCTGGACATGCTCCAGGAGTTGCCGCGGTGGCTTTTTCAATCCCAATTCGCGCAAACCATGGCAGCCATCGTGAAAAGTCGCACGACCTTTCAACCTTGCGCCAACATCAACCACCTTAAGTTTGTTAACGAGAAAGTCAGAGAATTCGAAAGTTTTTGCCGCCAGCGCTTTGGCTTCCTTTTCTCCCGGATGATTGTGAAACAATTCGGGATAAAACACTTTGACCATCGCGCCGCAGGAGCCAGACGCAATGACGACGTTTTCCGCATCGCGAAAAACTGCCATTTGTCGCTCCGCCACTACACGTGCTTCGTCCCAGTAACCCGAATTAAAAGCAGGCTGGCCGCAGCAGGTTTGCGCCTCCGGGTAATCCACCGTATGGCCAAGCCGTTCCAGTATTTTCACGATGCTCATTCCCGTTTGTGGAAAAAGCTGGTCCACAAAACAGGGAATGAACAATGAGATTTTCATCAGGAATTAATTATTTTGTCGTTCCGTAAAGAGGCCCGAAGTTCGCACAGGCGCGGAAATCCGCCCCTTCGCGATCGGCGGCGCCAAAAGCATTCCACGCATGCGGACGAAAGACATTTTCGTCGGAAACATTGTGCATGTATACCGGAATGCGCAACATCGAAGCCAGGCTGATCAACTCCGCGCCCACATGGCCGTAGCTCAGTGAGCAATGATTGGCTCCCCAGTTATTCATCACTGTATAGACATCGTGGAACGCGCTGCTGCCTGTCGTACGCGGCACAAACCACGTCGTCGGCCACGTCGGATTAGTACGCTCATCCAAAACAGTATGGACCTTATCCGGCAATTCAATTGTTTCGCCTTCGGCAATTTGCAACGCCGGCCCAAGACCCTTGACCAGGTTCAAACGGCAAATCGTCACCGGCATTCCACCACGTGTGCGGAACCGCGTGGACCAGCCGCCACCCGGGAAATATTCCGTGATGGACGGATGCCACGTCGTCGCAGCGAGACACTTCTTAATCTCAGCTTCATCGATCTCCCAATAAGGCTTCATCGCCGGTTCCCCATCAATTGTCTGCTCACCGGCTCCATCTAATGCCGCGGGACCTGAATTAATAAGGTGCAGAAAACCACCCGCTGCCGCACCCGTCAATTTATGGCCCGTGACACGCTTGACCGCATCCGGACTCCAATAAGTCCGCACGTCCGCAAAAATCTGCGCCGTGTTCGTAAGCAAATATCCAAACAACATGCAGGCGCCATTTAATGCGTCATTTTCCGTGGCCACAATATATGGGGTGCGCACGCCGTTCCAATCGAACGACGTATTGAGGATCGCTTCCATGAAATCGCCGTTCGGAAAATGGTCGGTCCATTGGCGCTGGCCCTGGAAGCCTGAGGCAATCGCATTGTGCCCCAGCGCTTCCTCGCCAAATCCTTTTTTCACAAGCTTGGGATTTCCAATCATCAAATCGCGCGCGATGAGTGTCATCTTCACCGACATTTCCCATTCACGATCCAATTTTTCCCGTGAGCGCGTGGTCTTCGGTGAATTATAATCCTTCCCCTCTTTGCAATTCGCTTTCACCCATTGGATGGCCTTTTGATATTCCGCCTTGTCATAAACTTCCTTGTCCATGCGGCGGGTAAACTCGCTCATGTCCACAGACTCAACCCTCATACCGAGGTAATCTTCAAAAAATTCCGGGCTCACAATTGAACCGGCAATACCCATCGAAACCCCGCCCATCGCCAAATAGGATTTTCCGCGCATGGTCGCCACAGCCAGACCAGCTCGACAGAAACGCAGGATTTTTTCCTGCACGTCTGCGGGAATTGTTTTATCGCCGCCATCTTGAACATCGCGTCCATAAATCCCAAAAGCGGGCAGACCCTTCTGGGCATGACCTGCCAACACCGCCGCTAGATAAACTGCGCCCGGCCGTTCCGTCCCGTTGAATCCCCAAACCGCCTTGGGAATCATCGGATCCATGTCCATCGTTTCACTGCCATAACACCAGCACGGGGTGACCGTGAGCGAAATGCCCACACCCTCACGCGCAAATTTCTCGGCACAGGCTGCGGCTTCGGCCACACCGCCAATGCAGGTATCGGCAATCACGCATGCAACCGACTTGCCATTGGGATAACGCAATTCTTCAGCGATCAGTTTGGCAACCGATTTCGCCAGGTTCATCGTTTGCGATTCCAGTGATTCACGCACGCCACCCAGTCTTCCGTCAATGGCCGGCCGGATTCCGATTTTAGGTAATTTTTTAAACAATGGATTTTCCATAAATTAAATGACTCGTTTTATTTTAATTTACCAATCGCGCGGCGGCGATAATGTTCATCCGGCCGGTTTTCAATCCGATCAGAAAGCTTTTCGTCCAGAAATTGCGGCCCGCCTGCCGCATAAGTGCCGATCAATACTTTTGCCCATTTGTCCAGCATCAGCATCGTGTTCAACACATCGCGCTGTGTTTGCCCCAAAATTACCGGCCCATGATTCACCATCATAATGACTTTCGGCGCAGCTTTATGCTCATTCATAAATTGCCGGAGCGATGCGCGCAATGCCAAAGCCAAATGAATTCCAGGATCAACATAGGGAACTGCCGCCATGTGCCGCCCGCAAACTACAATTGCATCCGGGAAAATATGACGCCGAAATGGCTCTGCGCCCAGCTTGCTGGAAATAATTTTCAGCACGGACGCCGGATGCGTATGGCCAATCCATTTTGCGCCGCCTTCACGCAAGCAAATCGCATGCAAAAACGTTTCTACCGACGGCAGGCTCGCTTTTTTGTCCACGCGGCTGTCCTCCAGGACTTTTCTTACCCTCTCATCGCTTTTGTCTGGCGCCTCCAGTGCGTCAAAAATCGCTTCCATCCGCACACGCGTAAATCCGCTGGCATCAATCGTTCCCAATTGGCTGCCCGAAGCCTTCACGTAAAAAGTCCCATCATCCAAATCCGCACTCACATTGCCTTCGCCCAGGATCGCCAACTCCCGGTCTTCGCGTCCCAGATCATGGGAAAGCTGGATAAGTCCTGCGAGAATCTCTTTAGGTTTCATAAATCGTCAGCGGGAAAGAATTTTTTGAAATCGGCCAAATGCATCATCCCAGGCACGGACGTCCTTCGGTTCAAAAGTTCGCGTCTCAAACGACTTTCGTACCACTGCCCGTCCTTCCGCCAGCGACTCGATCTCTCCCAGCGCGTAAAGCTGCATGATAATATTGCCGATGGACGTCGCCTCGACCGGGCCGGCAATCACCGTGCAATTCATCGAATCCGCCGCAAATTGATTCAACAAATGATTCTGCGAACCACCGCCCACCACATAAACTTTGTTGATCGGCTTGCCAGTCACTTTTGCCAGCGATTCTTTCACCACTCGATATTTCAATGCGAGGCTCTCAAAAATCATGCGGGCGTAAGCCGTCATATTGTCCGGAACTGCTTGGCCCGTGCGACGGCAAAACGCGGTGATCGCTTCGGGCATATTCTGCGGCGCTTGAAAATCCGCCGCATCCGGGTCAACAAATGTCACAAATGCTGGCGATTTCTCCGCTTGCTTTACCAGTTCATCGTATCCTACCGATTTTCCAGCTGCGTCCCAGGTACGTTTGCATTCCTGCAACAACCACATTCCTGCAATATTCTTCAGGAAACGTGTCGTCCCAAAAGCGCCGCCTTCATTGGAAAAACTGGCCTGAAAACTTTCCGGCGAAATCACCGGGTCATTTAACTCCCTTCCCATCAACGACCAAGTGCCCGAACTCAAAAATACCGGTTCCTCTTCTGAAGCAGGCACACCTACAACCGCCGAGCCGGTGTCATGAGCCGCCGGTGCAATC
>Ga0206853_1103_pt1 | contig 10122 bp, 9 predicted proteins | sample Alteio_BWOrgCont_52_FD_152859 | JGI IMG/M metagenome (GOLD analysis project Ga0206853, IMG submission 152859) | Enriched cells from forest soil in Barre Woods Harvard Forest LTER site, Petersham, Massachusetts, United States -... | ecosystem: Environmental > Terrestrial > Soil > Temperate forest > O... | reverse complement strand
AACCATTTGTCACAACCAAAGCCAAGGGTGTTGGCGTTGGTTTATCCATTTGCGCACAGATCGTCAACGCGCACGGGGGTAAGTTGGTGGCAGAGAACAACCCTGAGCGGGGTATGACATTCCGGTGTATCTTGCCGCGATAATTCGCGCAATCGACCTATCGGCGGCGCGTATACCCAGGGTCGCACCGGTCAGTCGTGACCGGATCCGCGAGCAGCCATCGCTGCCGCAATCGTGACGATGAGATGATCCTGCAGATCAGATTTGGCGATACAAGCGAGCGCGCCCCGGCGCAGGCATTGCTCTTTCATGGCCGGATGATCGTAAGCGGTCATGATGATGACCGGCAATGGGATCTCGGCAAGCGACAGGAGGCACTGGACATCGCCTCCGGTGAGCCCCGGCATTTGAAAATCCAATATCACGCAGTCCGGTCGACGTGCGCGTAGGGAGTTGAGGAAATCTTGGCCGCCACTGAAGGTCAAAACGTCGAAATTGTAACCGCGCAATAGGCGCGCTAGTGCGCGTCGGACCGATTCGTCATCATCAACAATGGCAATTAAGTGCGCTTCGGGCAACGATAGCACCTCAGGCTTAGTGCTTGCGTGCCGATTTCGGTGCCCCGTGGTTTTACGCGCTTGTCAGCCATGGCTCAGTTTATCGATTTGTCGCGAACCATGGAACGGAGGGAGACAAGAGGGCGCCGATCCGAGCCGATTTTGGCGACTCAGAGAGCCATTATGTCGAATGCTATTGAGGCAGGGCTCAGCGAATCTGGTCCTCTCGCCGCCTGCGATGAAAGAGCGCCTTCATTTGAAAGGTGAGAAGGTCTGAGGGCGGCTGTCGTGCGGGTTGCGTTCGGTGAGAATCAAAAGGCGGCGGGTGCCATCGCGGTTAAGAAAGACGAAGCCAAATCGCGGCGCGCTTTCAGGATGCCAACCTTCACCGACGAATCGTTGCAAGGCTGTGGCCATGGACGTTGCCAGGTCGGCGGAAGGTTCGAGGCGCGTGCATTCGAGGACTTTCCATTGCAAGTCGAAGAGAACCAGGTATCGCGCGGTGTTGGCGCTCGCGTAGACATTGTGGTGGTAGCGGGCCATCGCGGCAGTTTCGCCAATGACGGATACCGCGTCCATTCAGTAGTGGGCAGGAGTAAATACTGTATGGACGGTTCAATCCCGCATGAGCGTTACTGGAGTCGGCTCACACAAGGCCGAACGGTTGAGATGTTATAAGTGCGCATGGAACCCCGTGCGTGCCCGCAAGTGGACCGATGGATCGGAGGTGGGAAGAAGCCACTTCTGGGGGAATGGGCATGAGATTGAGCAGCACCTGCTGCAGTTCGACCGGATTGCCGTTGATCTCGGTGTTGGCCGAGGCAAGATTCATCGTCAGGTATACATGATGCCCGAGCAAATCGGAGCGCATGACATGCACCATTTCCTGAATGAGTCCATTCAAATCGACCTTCGTGTGCGGCGGATTCTCCTTTTTCAGCATACCCATTACATTTTTCACGACGTTGCCCGCGCGGCGACCGCTATCATAAATATCCTGGAATAGCGCTTGCGTCTCCGGGGCTGCCTCGAGTTCGCCAGCCTGCACTCCGGCGGCCGCGTTAATGGTGATGGCCGTAATGGGTTGCATGAGTTCGTGAGCCAGTGAGGCCGTCAATTGACCCACGAGCGACACTCTGCTCATGTGCGCCAATTCGAGACGTGCACGCTCGATGTCTATTTGGGCTCGCCGACGCTCGCTGATGTCGTGCACCTGGGAGACGAAATAGAGCGGCTTATCGGCGGCATCTCGCACGAGCGCGGTGGTCAGCAGGGCCCAAACAATCCGACCGTCTTTGTGCAAGTATCGCCTTTCGATCTCGTAGTGCGAAATCTCGCCTGCGATCGCCCTACGTACATAAGCCAGGTCCAGTGCGAGATCTTCGGGAACAGTCAGCAGCGGTAACTTCATCGAGAGAAGCTCGGCCTCCCGATAGCCGAGCATCTGGCACAGTGCGCCGTTGACCTGCCGAAGGTCCCCCTCCAACGAGACCAGCGCCATGCCGATCGCGGAATGAGTGAAGGCGACTCGAAACTGCTGCTCGCTATCCCGCAATTTACTCGCCGCTCGGTGTCGTTCGCTCACGTTGCGCACGACTGTGACCATCGCACCGTCATCGCGCTGAACCAAACGCGCTTCGAAATAACGCTGCTCGCCTTTGACCGGCAGCACATAATCGAGCTCGACCACATCTCGAGTCCTTGCCGCTCGCTCGAATGCCGCTCGGAATAGTCTCGCCATCTCGGCGGGTAGGACGTCCTCCATCGTGCGCCCCGTGAACTCCTCGGGTGACATCAACAGATCGTTATAACTCTCGCAGTGGCTCTCGATGAATACTCCGTCACGGTCCAGGACGAATATGAGGTCGGGGAACGCTCTCAGAATCGCCCGTGTTCTCGATTCGCTGAGCGACAGCGAACGCTCGGCACGCAGCCTTCCCAGTGCACTCGCGAAGATCTCCGCAACGAGATGTAGTCTACGAACCAGATTCTCTGGCCATTTTCGCTGCCCGCGTATGCACATAAACGTCACGACATAGATCGTCGCCCCCGCCTCCACGGGAATGCCGAGCGCGGATTTCACGCCGAGCCGCGCCAAATAATCGCGTTCCGCGGTCGCGCCGGCCGGCATGTCTTCGCGGATTCTCTCGCACCTGACGATGCGGCCGCGTCGAAATTCATCGATGAGCCACGGAAATGTGGCGGTCGCCACGGTGGTTGAGACTTTAGGGAATTCCGGAACAGAGTAGGCATGGCGCAGGTGCAGCTGGCCGCCGGCGATATCGCATTCCCAGAGGCTGATCCGATCGACGCCGATGAATCGGGCCAGCTTTTCCAGCCACTGGTCGAGGCCCCGCTCGACGCAGTCCGGGGGCGCTTTGGCGAAGAAAGCCGATAGCTCAAGGAGAAAGGATTCGAAGCGCAGACGTCCGGCTATGTTGGCATCGGGTTGCACGCCTCGCGCGGCGGAACGTGCCTTTGCAGCCTTGCCGTTGCCCGGCGTGTGTTCCGGACCAGCCTCAGACGGTTGAGCGCTCTTCAACGTGACATTCCTTGCCCTCTCCCGGGAAGCTCGTGACCCATACAGGGTCCGAGTTCTCTCGATGCTCTACTCATGATACACCAAGACTGTTCTTCGTCTTGCCGGCCGCGATTCCTTGAGCTTTAGGATAGGCCGCACTAAATGATGTTCGTCACCGCGCGACGAAGCGCGCTGCCAACACCGGCTCGATCCTCGAGGACCGAGCCGGCATCCCTTCGCTCTATTTCTCCAGGGTGAATACGACGTCATACAATCCGGGGTGCGCTTCACCCAATGACTGATTGCGCGCCAACCAACCGCCTTCTCGGAGGCGGTCGATGACACGCTGCGCACTTTCCAGGCTTTCAATCTGCGCATAGTTAACGACCCGGGTCCCGTCGCGACTCCGGTGCACGCTTGCCGAAATCCAACCCGGTGTTGAACTGGCAAATTGCGCCGCCTGCTTCAGAAGCTCGATCAGCGCCGGCTGGCCTCCCTCCGGAACGGTGAATACATTGATTTGTGTGACGATACCGACATTGGCCTTGATGCTTGGCATTTCTCATTCCTCTTAAGTTGAGGCGAAACAACGCCGACAGATCAACGCATCCGGAAGTCCAGGGCACGTCAAGCCGCCGACGCTGTCGCGCCGATTGCTTGCCGTGGGTTCGCCAAGGGCGATACGGAGCTTCCCGAAGGGAAGGAATGGGGCTGACCGAAATGCCCGTCCAGGTCCTTTTCGACAAAAACAGTATAGTCAGGTCGAATTGGCGAGGCCACCCCCGAGCACTCCTCACCGGTGAGCAGCAAAAAGCTTACGCGGCTCTCGAGCAGGAGATAAAGATCCAGCGCAGGACTCAATCAGCAGAATAAACGATGCGGCCACCCACGACAGTTTGCATCACCTTTGTATTGGCGATCTGATCTTCCGGAATCTCCAGCACATTGCGATCGAGAACAATGAGATCCGCTAATTTGCCGGTTTCGAGGGAGCCGGTCTCGGTGTCCTGGTGCAGTTCATACGATGAGTTCAGGGTGATCGCTCGCAATGCCTGCCGGCGGCTCAAACCCTTATCCTTGCCCAGCCGTTCGCGATAGGCCGCGGCCGCTGTGGGGACGTCAGTTCGGGTGATGCCCACCTTCAAGGCCAACCACTCATCCAGAGTGTCGACCGGCCAATCGCTGCCATACGCAATACGCGCACCGGCATCCGCGAGAAATCCGGCCGGTTCGACCAGTTTGTACCGATCAGGTCCCAAATACTGCTCCAAGTTATCCACGGTATCGGGCGCCCGCTTCTCCCACTGAAATGACAAGACCGGAATGACATTGAGTTGCTTAAAGCGCGGAAAATCAGCAGGATCCACTATCTCGTCGTGGGCGATGCCAATACGAATGTCGTGACCCGGCAATTCACTGCGAAGCGCTGCCACGGCGTCGAGCCCTTCGCGCACCGCCCGATCTCCGTCCGCATGCATGTGCGCTTCGAAGCCGGCCCGCGACACGGCAATGAGCAACGCCTTCAGTGCCGGAGCGGCGAAATAAACCGCAGGACCGCGGTTCTGACTCGGCTGCCAGACGGCGTTTGGCGCTGTATCCGACGGCAGCCAATAAGGCTCCAACATGGCGCCGCTCAGCGCCGGCGCGCTGATGACACCATCGAGAAACAGCTTCATATTGCGCACGGTCATCGCCGGCCTGACCGCAACGGGGCCCTGGTCATATCGCTGCCGCAGCGTTATCAAGCGCGAGACCACCTTTTGAGGATCGGCACCCTCCGCCGGCTCAACGAGCACCGCAAAGTGCGCCCGCGCAGTCAATCCGCCCTGATGCGCGACCGTTGCAAAGGCGGCCAATGTCGCATCGGCCGCCTTCGCGTCCAAGAAGCTGGTGATACCCTGCTGGCGCGCGGCCTCGAGCGCCGCCTTGACCGACCGCACGTTGTCCGCGGGCAACGCGGGCGGGATGAGGTGATCCGCCAACCGCTGTGCCGCATCATCCAATAGGCCGGTGGGTACGCCCGCCGAATCACGACCAATGTGGCCGTGCGGTGGGTCGGCTGTCCCTTTGCCGATTTCCGCCAATTGAATTGCCCGGCTGTTGATGAGTCCCGTATGCCCAAAGGACGACCTCACGAAAATGGGCCGGCGGGTCTTAAGAGCATCTAACGCCGCACGCGTGGTCACCGTGCCCGGCGGGAGCATCGCCTCTTGGAACCAGTTCACCACCTCGAGCCAGCCGTCGGGTTCGCGATCGCGACTTTGATCGAGACAGGTCTGTATTCGAGCTTGCATTTGCTCGATGGTGAGCCGCTCGTAGTGGAGATTGCATTTGAGCAAGCTCGCGCCGCCCATCATGGGATGCATATGACCGTCGACAAGACCCGGCATCACCATTCGCCCGCGCAGGTCAACTACCTGCGTCCGTGGACCGAGGTACGCATCGAGGCCCACGTCGCTGCCGACATAAACGATACGCCCGTTCAGAATGGCCAGCGCCTGCTGCACGCTATCCTTGGCATCGACGGTGTAGACATGACCATTGCGATAAGCCAGATCCGCTGAGGCAGCCACGGCTGCATCGTGCGACACGAGGGTCAATGAACCCATCCAGCAAGCGCAGCCGAGCGTGAACGCGTGCCGCGCTCTAAAATTAATTCGCATCGAGTGTCGCCCCTAGAGTCCCGCTATCTCGCACAGTATCAAAGTGCTTCCGACACTGTAGGGGTTATACACCAGCAATCCACCGCGACCCGAAAGGCGGGTGACCGGCTAGTCGTCGCTTCGCCGCCCACGAGAGGTACGGCGCTCAGTACTGTGCTTGCTCGCGCTGGCCGAGATGCCCGATCCACCGTCCCGCCGTGTTGCTTTACTGCGCCGATCGTCGTGGTGCCGGTATGTACAGGGGCAAGTCGCTCGTTTTGTACATCCTTCCAGCGGAAGAATGGGAGCCTCTTTCGATAGAAATCGCTTCCGGCGTAAGTCTTGTGCAACCATGCAGCTTAAGGCCTTTGCCTCTACGCTGATCGCATGCCATTTCTTCGGGATGTTCGCGGGCCGGGCGCTATTGGTGCTCGTCCCTACCCTGCCTAGCGCGGTGACGCGCTTGACGCTGGAGCCAATGGGCATCGCGTGAGTTTGTTGTCGTCGAAACATTGAACCACCATTGTTGTTTTAACCCCCCGTCTGCGCGAGACAGGCCAATTAGTGACTATATTTCTACCAGAATATTGTGGTGGATCTGTCGGTTGACTCGCAACAACGCGAACTTGCTTTAGGTTTTCTGGATAAGAGGGTGAAACGCGTCACATTGATCCGGAGCGAGCCCGGCTGCCATTTCAACCCAGCCAATGGACGCGGCGAATGGACCAAATGATCTAGCCACTACCGCCGTAAAAGAATAAAGTGCTTTCGGGCGCCGCGGAGCGCGAGGCTGCTCCTTTTACGAGCGGTAGTCCCCCTTCCTCTCGAGCGACTGTTTCGCTTCCGCGGACGCCTCTTTCGCACAAGCTGAACGGGCCACCATCTAGATTCACGGACAACTGCCGGCCGGCGGCGTGTGCAGCAGAACACGGCCGTTCGCCTGGCCGGTCACTTTCCCCGCGTGGATGGCAGACAGGCCGTTGACCCACAATTCCTCCACTCCTTCGGATAGCACCCGTGGATGTAAATAGTCGGCTTTGGGTGCGTAGCGGGCGGGATCGAAAACTACGACGTCGGCGAAGTAGCCGTCTTTGAGATAGCCGCGGCGGTCGAGCCTGAACATATCGGCGCTTCGGCCGGTCGAGCTGCGGATGAATTCATCCAAACTGATGACTTTTTCTTTTTGAACGTACTGGGCGTACTTCGTCGGGAACGTCGCGTACTGACGCGGGTGCCCGTCGGAACCATCGGACGACGTGACTACCCAGGGCTGACGCATGAACAATTGGATGTCGTTTTCGCTCATGTTGAATGATGCGACCGCGGTTCGCTCGCCGGTACGAATGATGCGTAGCGCCGCATCGACGGGTTCGATCTTCCAACTCTGCGCCATTTGGCTCAAAGTCTTACCGGTCCACGGGGTATTTGCGCTGGTCATCAGCAGGGATTTGGGACCGCCACGACGACGCAGGTTCTCGCGCATTTCCGTGCGGATCTTCTCCCGCTGCTCGGCGCCGTCGAGGCGCTTCAATAGCGCCGAACGCCCGCCGTCGACCGCCCATCTGGGCAGAAGCGAGGATTCGAGGTTCGAGCCGGAGGCGTTCCAAGGATACTGGTCGGCAGTCACCTCTTGCCCGGCTCTGCGGGCGGCTTCGATCGCCGCAATCACTTGGGGCGCCTGTCCCTGAACGTCGACGCCCAGTGCCTTGATGTGCGCAAAGTGCACCGGCATGCCGGCCTCGCGGCCGATCTGGATGGCCTCACTCACCGAATTCAGTAACCCGATGTTGTAAGACGACTCATCGCGTTGATGTGTGTCATAGATACCGCCGCGCGTTGCAGCTTCTTTGGCGAGCGCAATCACTTCATCGGTCTTCGCGAAGCTTTGTGGCGCGTAGAACAGGCCGGTCGAAAACCCGATTGCCCCCTCGCACATGCCCTTGGCCACCAGCTTGCGCATCTGGTTGAGTTCGAGGCTGGTGGGAACTCGATCGTCCTCGTGCAGCACCTGTTTACGTATCGCCCCGAAGCCCACATAGGGCACGAGATTTGTGCCAACGCCCTGCCGCTCGAACGCGGTGCGCTCCTGGGCCACAGCCGGGCTTCCGTAACCGTCAACGCCGATAAAGACCGTCGTGACACCCTGGAACAGCCAAGGCGCGTTTAATCGCTGTTTGGAATCCTCGGATCGGATATACGTTTCAGGATGAGTGTGAACGTCAATAAAGCCCGGCGCGACGATTTTGTTCCCTGCATTGACGATTTCTCGTGCCTCGTAGCGCTTGGCGCCATCGGGCCCGACATAAACGATCTTGTCGCCGACGATGACCACATCGACTCTGGAAGGCGGCGCGGCCGCGCCACTGTAAACCATGCCGCCCTGAATGAGCACATCTGCCGGCTCCGCTGCCGCAGCAGACCCGGCGCCGAAGCTCGCCGCCGTGCACGCAGTGACAAAAAAGCCGACAGACCTCACCACAGCTCTCCGGGATATCGATTCATAGCGGCTCACCGATTATTCCAGAGAAATCCCGTCGCCAGCGTCATTTCCTCATTCACGGGATAGACCCGCGGGTAAAAGCCTCTCGCGTGTCCTTGACCGGCCCTGACGGCCGTCAGGGCCCCGTCTAAATCCTTAAGGTCCATCATCGAAAGCCACGGCGCCGACACACCTTCGTTCTTACGGCAACAATGCGCCGTCCACAAAACGGTATCCGCCGGCAGTAACGAAAGCAACGTCCTTGCGGTCGCTTGGTATGCCGACAAACTCGCACCCGGCAGAAACGCATACAGGGTGGTCGGGTAAATAAAATCACCGATGAACAGCCGCCTATTTTGCGCATCGAATAGCGCCACTGACGTCGGTGTATGTCCAGGGGTTGACAAAACCTCGAGCGATCGACCGCCCAGATCGATGATCGACTTGGGCTTCAGCCATTCACCCACAACCGACGGCGCTGCAAGGCCGTCAACCAACCCCATGTATTCGTAGCGCTTTGGCCGAAAAACTCCTCCGGAAACATCCGCGCGGGTCTGCGGCAAATCAATCATCGCCACGTGTTCGAAGGGACTAATCCCACCAAAATGGTCAAAGTGCAGGTGCGAGACGATGACGGTGACCGGTAATGTCGTTAAGTGCGCCACAACGCCGCTGATATCCCGGGTACCCGAGCCCGCATCAAACAGCAATGCTCGAGTCATGCCAATGATCAGATAAGAGTAATTTTGCTGGTAGTAGCGCGGCTCACCAATCGCAAACGTGCCCTCCCCCAGATCCTGAACCGCGAAATAGTCATCCACCATCTCACCCTTGGCGATCTTCTCCGCCGCCGGATCAATAATTGAATGAGGCTCCAACCATCTCGTCAGCTCCCCGTCAATGTAAGGTGCAAACCACGCACCGCACATGATCGTTAAGAGAAGAACACCAAGAATGACGGAGAGGCGACTTTTCCCCGCGGGCGTCCCTCTTTGTTTTCTCATTTGATTCGCGCCGGGAGTCTCCACTATCCCATTTTTCCACTGCGCAACCACTGCAGAGCCGCGCCTTCATGCCTGAACACCGCGACGGCAACACCGCGGCTACGCGCCACGTTCTCGAAAATGTAGTCTATTACCTCGACCCGAGCCACGACCGCCATCTTCATGCGCGGATCGGCGCCGCGTGCAAGCTCAACGCCTGCTTCGAATTTCTCAAATGCGCCCATGGGCGCAGGCATCGCCGTCGCATCGCACAGCACGTGCCAAATGGCTCGACGCTTTGTTTCCGCGATGATCGTCGCCGCCGCCTGAAGCAAGTTCTTGTACGAACTGGGACCCTTCAACGTAAAGCGAAGGATGCCACCCTCCTCGACCGTCTGGATTTCAAATGTATCCATATCTGCGGTGGCATGATTCTTCGGGTTCACACCGCGGCTAACTTCAAGCTCGCCATTCCCGCGAGGGCTGCCTGGCATGCCGCCAAGCCCTGACCGAGCGCCATCCCCTGCCACAGCGGATCGTCCGAGTGAAATGCCGCGCGGATCATCGATTTAATTGGTTTTGCATCGGGTGAATCGAGATTGCCGTGAGCATGCAGCCAGGCATCGGCCCTGAGCGCCAACGCCACCTCAGGGATGGGGCGAATACCACATTCAAGAGCCACCACATCGACCATTGCATGCGGCAAGAGGGCGGGCACTACACTCATGCTGTCGCCTTTGATTTCCGCCGACGCCGACCCATCGCCATAGAGCGACTTCGCGGCAGCTCCAATCCAAGCGCGTGTGCGCGCAAAGGCCGGGTCTGTAACCGGCCGTCCAATAATGGGTTCCGCGTAGCCATAGGGCCCCAATCCCGTGTGAAAGTCGATGACGCACACGCGCGCCGCAGACCCAAGTTTGGACTCGATAATGTGGGTCAG
>Ga0206853_1099_pt1 | contig 10228 bp, 2 predicted proteins | sample Alteio_BWOrgCont_52_FD_152859 | JGI IMG/M metagenome (GOLD analysis project Ga0206853, IMG submission 152859) | Enriched cells from forest soil in Barre Woods Harvard Forest LTER site, Petersham, Massachusetts, United States -... | ecosystem: Environmental > Terrestrial > Soil > Temperate forest > O... | reverse complement strand
GCCGCGAAGGCCGCTTCGGATTTCGAGAAGGCCAAGCAACGCGAGGCTGCCGCAGCAAAGAAGGCAGCGGACGAAATCATCTCGCAGCATCAGCGGGTCCAGAACGCTTTGGGCCGCGCAGGAGCGAGGATCGGCGGAGCGGCCGTCGGTAACGCCGCGGGCATCCCTGGATTAGGATTTGCCGGAGCTTCTGTCATCGGGTCGCTTGGCCTTTCCGGTGGTGCGATGGCTGGAGTCGCCGGGGCTGCTACCGCGTTGTTCGCCGGCGTGGAATTCGCGAAGAGCATCGAACAAATAGCCAAGTGGGCACAAGAGCAAAAGAATCTCGCTGCGTCCATTGGCATCACGGTAACCCAAGCGGAATCGTTAACGCGCATCACGGAACGGACCGGGGTTGATATGGCCGGCGCAGCGAAGTCCGTTACTGGACTCGCTGACAGCATGTTCTCAAGCTCTGCGCGCACTCGGGAAATAGCATCGGCCCTACAAGAACTGGGACTGAAATCCTCAGTAGCCTTCGAATCCCCGGCCAAGGGCCTGCAGGACATCGCGATAGGGCTTTCCGCGGTTGCGGATCCGGCGCGCCGGGCCGAACTTGCTGTAGAACTTCTCGGCGAAGAGGGCCGAAAGTTCGCCGCTAACCTGGATGAGATACGCAACGCATCCAGCCGTGGAATCATCGACCAGAAGACGCTAGACGGTCTAGCCGAAGCCCATCGAGAACTGGCCGACTTTGGGGATGCTTGGGACGTGATGAAAGCCCATCTCGCCGCGCCCATTGTTGGCGTTTTGCGCCTCAACCGCGATTGGACGCCAACGTACGGGGAATTGGAACAGCAAGCACGAGCACTGGCAGGCGCAAACTCCCAGCGCCTCGCACCAGGCGCCGACGCCACGGCGGCCTTGGAAGCCCAACGCGCGGCGACGTGGAGGGCCTACGGAGTTACCCACGGGACTCCCGAGGATCGGTACCGCGCGGAGATGGATCAGATTAGCACCGATCGCAGGAACCTGCAGGACCGTTACAAGAACGGCCTGCCAGATTCTCAAATGCATGCGGAGCGCGCGGCGCTTGACGCTCGCGAAGCCGCTGCCCAATCGAGCCGCAAGTCCGCCGAAGAGTATCGCAGCCAGGTCGAGCGCTTTAAGACCTTCTCTACCGAGCAGGGCGCCGCGCCCACGGATGCCGCTGAAATAGCAAGGCAGTTGAAGGAATTTCCACGCAGCTACAGCCGGCTTGGCACCTACGGTCCATATCAGAATTACCTCGGACAACTAGGAGCTAACGCAACCTCCGGTTTCCTGGATTACTCCGCCGGCATGTTTATGGGACGCGGTCCACTATTCGACCGTTTTAATCTAGAAACCCATCCCGAACGTGACAACCTTGGAGACGTCCAGGCATGGCTAAAAGATCGCCAGCGCGATGAAGAGGAAGCACGGCGCGCCCAAGAGCAGGATCGCAAAGATCAGCGGCAACGTCTGGATGATATTACCGCCCGTTCCCGGAACACGACCGAGGATAACGAGGCCGCACTACGATTGCGTTCAGCACTCGAGTCCGGCTCGCGCGGCGCGTTGTCTCGCAGTGGTGCCCTGAGTCCTACAGGGGTAGCGCAGCTCAGCCTTGAAGATGAACTGCGGCTGATTCAGCAATCTTTCGGTGCCAAAGTGGGGCCACTCAACACGGCCATTTCAGCACAAACTGGAGAGTTGGGTCTTGCCGCAACGCCGGACGACAAGGAAGCAATCCAGCGGCAAATTGATAACGAGGTGGCTGAGCGTAAAAAGATCGAGATCGACAGCATTACCCAATCCGTCGACGCACTCAACAAGTTCAACGAATCGGTGGAGGACGCCAGCAACAAACTCCGCGATGAGTTTGGCAACTTCGCGGAAGGATTGTTCAGCGCTGGTCTCAAGGGACATGCTGGAACCTATGCGCGAAGCTTCTTTATCGGCCAGGGAGAAAAGGCAGTTGGCAATTTGGCTAGATCGGAATATATTCCGGGCATGCTGTCGCTGCCCGGGCAGGTAGATGATGCCGGGAACCAAACGTTCATTGGCAAGATGCTAGCGGGCACCATGTTTGCGCAAGATCCAAAGGCGCAAGGAGTCGCCACAAGCGACAACACCAGCGCAACCATAGACAACACCAAGGCCACGCTGGCTCTCTGTTCAGTGTTTGGGGTTGATCCGACTTCGCTGGGAATCTCCGGTTCCTCGACCATCTCAATTCCATCGTTCGGAAGCATTGGAGCAGCGGCATCCGGAGGGATACTCGGCCAGGTACAATCGATGGCCAAGACGCTCGGGATCAGTTTGCCCGGACTTCCGTCTACGCGCTCTGGAGCTAACAGCAGTAGATCGATCATGTCGGGCAATCCCGGCCTGTCGGCACTATTCAAGCTGTTCGGTCTGGGAAGATCATCCGGCTGGACGGCGTCGGATCTTTCTGCTGTTGGTGGTTTAGGAGAAGCCTCGGACAACTGGACCGCATCGGATCTGGCTTCGTTAGGTGGTCTCGGGGAAGCCGGAGGATCGGATAATGGACTTCCGGCGAGTATCGATCCAGCGGCTTGGTTCTCAGGCGGGGATTTCTTGAGCGGATCGGGAGCCAATTCGCAAGCATCGTCCAATGCGTTCACCGATTCGGTGTCTGATTCCATCGGGCAGGCCTTCTCCTCTGATGCAGTCACTAGTTCGGTTGGATCTTCATTCGCTAGAGCCGTCGCCGGAGAAATCACTCCGACGTCTGGGGGTCTTACCACCGCGCAGTCCAGAACGATCAGTTCCGCGCTGTCGGGCGGCATCAAGGGAATCGGTGGAGGATTCGGATCTTCCAACCCTACTGATTTAGGTATGGGATTGCAGGCTGCTGGCGCCGCATTCGGTGCGTACACCGGAATAGACGAGATGACCAAGGGAGGCGCTCAGAATATTTCGGGTGGCCTGGGAACTACCCTCATGTCAATCGCTCCGCTGACCGGGCCCGCCGCTCCATTCCTCGCTGCGGCCGGAATGATTTCCAGCCTGGTTTCTGCCTTCATGGGTGACCCGCGCGCGAATCGCGCAAAGCAGTTGACCGAAGAGGAAATTGCGCAGACATATACGGCTCCAAATCCGATTAATGTAACAACCAACGCCAACGGCATGATTACCACCACGGATTATCGTGGCAACGTGGAATCTTTGGATGCGCTGCCCAGCGTCTCTAAAGTGAACGCGATTTTAGGATTCAACCCGTACAATTCAAACCAGTTAATCTCGTCTTCGCAGTGGCAACTTACACCTTCCGGGATGGTTCCGCCAACGTCGAAGACTATGGCACCTACGAGCAGCGGAGCAACGGTAAATATGAATGTAAACGCGCTCGATTCCAAATCAATCGTGGACCGGCACGAAGACATTGCCAGTGCGATATCCGTGGCCTTGGAGGGGACGCATCGGGTGAGCAGTGACATTAGAAACGTGGTCAACCCGACCTAACGCTTACTGCTCTGCCGTTCCGGTCTTTGTGCGGCGCCCTAGAGTTCTGCAGGCGCCGACCGTGCGCTAATGGGACGCTAGTGACCGCCGGCCGCGAGTATAGCGTGCCACAACGCCGACGATTATAGCGGTCTTCGCGCCGCCGTCCTATACCTAAAAGATTTCTAAAGACGTATCAAGGAGAATTGCGTGCCAATAGCTTCACAGACGCCGTTGACTACCATTGCAATCGCCAAGGAGTTAAAGCTCTCCTATCAACCGCTGCTTTTGTGCGAGTTGGTTTTCCCCAATGCCCCGTCAGGAAGCAACACGCTCTATCTGTCATCCGAAAACATGGACGCAACAGAGGGTGGATTCCCGTACCTCGGCAACAACTACATCCCGCGCGTCCTGAACAAGAACATCGGCGCTATCCAGGCCATATCGGATAACGGAATCACCCAGTCCCCGCGGATCACCCTTAACCTTGCGGACGCCGACAAATATCTGTTCAACACGTGGGAATACACCTACGGTTTCATGGGTGCCAAGGTCACGGTGTTCTTCGTGTTCTGGGACCCCGGAACAAGCACGTTCTCCAGTGACACCCTCGTCAAATTCGTCGGCGTTTGCAACCCTCCCAACTTCGATGAAGGCACGATAAACGTCACCTGCACGAACATTCTCAACATGTCGCGCGTCATGGTTCCGACGTGCCAAATCAGCCAGCTTTGCCGGTGGGATTTCCCGACGAACCATGCGCAGCGCGTTGATGGTGCGGTCAACCAGGATTCAAATTTCTACAACTGCGGATACTCCCCGGACGTCACCAATACCGATGCTCCGGGCGGAAGCGCCGCTGCGGTCGGAAATAGATCGACGCCGAACCAAACGAACCCCGATGGTAGTCCGCTTACTGATTCCAGCGGAAACTATGTCAGCTGCGATCTGAGCTGGGCGAGCTGTATAGCCAGGCTTGGAAACTCGGCGGCTGCCACCTCGAGCACCAATACTACCCCGGTGCAAATCGAGAGGGACACCTCGGGTCGTTTGACCGGGCGTTTCAGCGGAATTCACTACGATCCTCCTGGAACGTACAGCGGGCCGGCCTATCTCTCGGGTACCAAGGTCCAGGGCATCAACAACCCGAACGTCGGAAAGTACGGCCAGTATTATCCCCAAATTTGGGGAACGTGCTTCGTGTACCCGCCGGTAATGCAGGTAATCGGCGACCCCAACAGCACCCGCATGGAGGTCGTCCTTTGCCTTGGGCAAATATGGCCCGGGCCGCCAGGAGGCGGACAAAACGGCCCTACCGATAGCGCTGGACCGATCCAGATGGTCATTGTCAATGACTATATCGTTCCGTACGTGAACGATTCTGACGACAAGGACATTCAGTCGTGGTATTGGATCAATTATGGATCGAGAAACGGGAGCTGCAATCGCCTTAAAGAGTGGAGTGGCATGGGCGACCCCTATGGCGGCATGGCGACTATTGCGGTCGTCGTTCCAGCTGCGGTTGCCGCCAGCAACGCAATTCCCCAGGTTCAGGTTCTAACATCCGGGCCAAAGGTCCGCGTATTCACCTCGAATAGCCCAACTTCGTTCACGCTCGAGAACACGGCTGATGGGCCGATGCTGCTCCTGGATTTCTTGACCTGGTGCGGATTCCAGGCCACCACCCAAGAGTGCGATTTCGATCTGCAAAGCTTCATTAATTCGGCCGCCGTGGCCGACGCAATGATTAGCTATCTGAGCCTCACCGGAACCACGTCCACCCATGGGCGCTACAGGCTTGGATGGTTCCTGAAAGACCGTCGCTCCGCAGCGGACGTGCTCAAGAATCTGCTGATGAGCATGAAGGGCACGCTGAGCCCCAGCTCCGGAATAGGCAGCGCGGCGGGGCTTCTGCAGCTTTCCATCGATCAAACGTTGGCGGATCAGCAGCCGTCGCCAATGACCGGGAGCAATGACAACACTCCGCGATCATCGGCCACTGCGGCAGGGTCCCCGGCAAGCGGCTATGTCGCCTATGCGTTTAACGAGAGCAACATCCTCCGCAAGGATGACGGCATAAACTCCCCGTCCACGTTCACAATCGAGCAGCGCGGGATTTATGACACGCCGAACGAAGTTAGCATCACCTTCCAGGATGAGGACTTCTCCTATGGGCAAGACTCGTTAACGATTGACGATACCCAGCATATCTCCCGATCCGGGCAAAAGATCGGCGGTTCGATCACCACCGAGGGTCTTCAGAATTTCGATCAGGCCGCCAGGTGCATTCAAACTCAGCTCGCGACGCAATTCCGCGGCAATCCGAGAACCGGAACGGCCGGAGTAAATGACCCTGGCGGCACGTGGATAGTAAACTTCCAGTGCTCGTTTCGCGGGATCTACCTCAACATCGGGAACATCATCAGCATCACGATCCCGAAGTATCAGTTAAACGATCAGTGGTTCCGGATTATCAGCGTCTCTCCTGATCCAAATGCTGAAAGAATCACCATTCGCGCCCGGTGGCACGAAGACGATTGGTATCTCGATTCCTATGGCCAGAACCCGGCGCCATTGCTGCAGCAACAGCAGACGGAAGGTAAACTGCGTCCGCCACTCGGCTGGGGTCCAAATCAGGTAAGCCCGGTCTCCGGAGATCCGCTGTGGGCCGCAACGGATGCCAACTTCGACATCTCCCAGGGATATCAAGCTGCGTCTGACGGGTCTTCAATCGCTACCGTCGTAGTCACCGGAAAGCTTCCCGTAAACAAGTTTACGTCGTTGACCTCCCCTCCCTATCTGACCGAAGCGGCTTATGTCCCGTCGGGCGGGACGCTGGCGGTCGGGACGTACTATTACTCCATTTGCGCGATTGATAGTGCTGGGAACCCGACCGCCCCCTCATGGCCACCCGTGGGAGTTCCGGTCACAGCGAACAATGGCGCGGTTTCCATCCCCAACATCTATTGGCAAGCGGGAACGTCTACCTACAAGGTCTATGGCGGCCGCAATGCCAATTTGCTAACTCTCCAGGCGAGCGGCAGTGGAACTCCGTCCAGTCTTTCGCTCACAAGTTATGTCGTTTCTGGTGAGCAGGCGCCGGACGTTGAGTTCAACAATCTAAACGCCATAGTGTATGGCGCGAAGCACCTCGGGATCATTGGCGCGGCCGTTGTCTCGCTGACCTCCACCACAATCACGCTCAACGTCGAACCGACAATCAGCCTCGCCGGACGGATTCTGTCTGTGTTCGGAATCTCGACCTCTTCCGGGCCGGTTCCGTTGCTGGATTTTGAGATTGCCAGCTCGTCCGTCACATCGGGCGAAGTTACCGTAACTATCTCTGGAGCCCCGAATCTTACAACGCTCGGGTTCGGACCCGGGGATGCGGTAACGATTCGAGCAGCCGGGAACATTTTCGGGTCCAGCGCAATCGGGGATTCCGGTTTTGCCAGCGGCGTTAACTTCACCGAGCCGCCATTCAACATCATCGCTACCAGCGGTGGCCTAACGACTGACATCGCGGTAACGTTCTCGGCCCCCACTACGTATTCGACCGGGGACACCGTCACGATCAGCGGCGCGCTGGGCCTAACGGCAATCAATGGTACCTGGACGCTGACCGTTCTGAATAGCACGCAGGCGGTGCTACAGACAGCTCGCGGGACCGGTACGTACGCAGGCGGTGGAATTTGCGTAGGCACCCATGCCGGGCTACTCACAAACGCCGAAAAAGGGAACATCGTCATCATCATTGCTGGTACCGGTGCGGGCCAGTGGAGAAGTATCCTCACCAACAGCTCGACCACGCTGAACGTAGATACAGAGTGGGACGTCACCCCGGACGCCACGTCTATATTCATCGTTCTATACCCGAACCCGATTACCAGCGCGCAATCCAAACCAGTTCAAAACTCCGATCCGACCAAAGAAGTCACCCTCTTGATACCAGTTCCAAACTTCTCGAACGTTTCTCTGTGGGTCCAGGTGTTCACGGAATCAGCAGGTGGCAAGCAGTCCATCCCGCAGGATTCCCCGTTCCGCGAGATCTTCCTGTTTGGCAGTTCTGGGTCTGACACCGCCAAGATTGTAGCTCCTCAGTTGGGCACTTCGGGTGCGCCGGTTCCGCCAGGAAATCCGAGCGGTATCACCGTGACCGGTTTCATCAACTCGGTTGACGCGTTCACGCTGACCGTCAGTATGACGATACCGACCGATCCAGGTGACACGTTCGTAGGGGCGCACCTCTATCTGGAAATCCCGGATCAGTCGGCCACCGCGAACTTCACCGTTGGCATAAACACCGTCGGGGATGGGTCGACAACCACCGGTCCTTGGTCGGTCATTGATCTTGGAAAATTCCCGTTCTCTGAATCACAGCCGTGGAATGTAACCGGGTCCGCACCTGCGAACATCAACCCTAATCAAAATATCCCCTGCAGGCTGTACTGCAATCCGTACTCGGTGTCGTATGAAGCTCCCTTGGTGGAGGCCAACCAGACGGGCGCCAGCCCCAATGTAGCCTTCATCCTGGATTCCCTGACGTCTGGCAGCCCGACCTCGGGGACCAACGTTACCACGCTTACCGGTGGGGATGGCACGCTCATCGCGATCGTCGCCACCGCTCTAAGTCCGGTCAATGTTAGCGGAAAGTTGGAAACACCGTTTATCGTAGACGTGTCCGACACGCCGGCTAACACCCCAGGTTGGGTCGCGCAGCTTGTGCTCACGGTCGGAACTTCTGATCCCACCCAGGTCGCTAACCAACAGGTTGTCGGCAGCCTAATTACCCAGGCGGGACCCGTCTACGCCGCGCCCGGCGATGGCATCTCGGTTCCACATTCGTTCGCCCTGGATACTCCCACGGCGATCACCACGGCCACGATTTGGCTTCAGGCCGGGCTCAAGAGTTCCAAGGGTACGTATTCCTGGAACAACATCGTTCCCGGCATCACGCCGTCCTTCATGGTCACCTATGGGAGCACCGTAGGAACCACGGATGCAACCGCTATTATGACGGCAACCATTGATGCCTCGATGGCGGTCGTAAATAAACTGTTCGGTGTAGCCGCTGCCGGAATCACGAACCCGTTGATGGGTTCTGGCGCAGTTGCCACTATCAACATACAGGCCCTGGCGGTCACAAATCCTTTGCTGGCGTCGCTATGCGTACAGGCCGCGAACCTGGACAGCGGTTCGGTGACTTCCACCGCTATTGCGGCGCTGGCCGTTGGCACAGGAGCGATTCAGACGGCAGCAATAACGACGGCCTTGATCGCCAATGCTGCCGTGTCCAATGCAAAGATTCAAAGCGCCACAATCACCGGTGCCAGCATTGCGTCCGCCACGATCGCGGGGGCCAACATCGCCACGGCTACAATTGTGCAGGCCAACATGGCTAGCGCATCGATCGGAACGGCTCAGATCATCAGCGCATCCATAACGGACGCCCTGATCTCCAATTGCTCAATCAACAAGCTGACGGCCGGTACGGCCAGCTTCACCGCCACCAGTGGGAGCGATTGTAAGATTTGTTCCGGAGAAGGTTGCGTTTGATCCGCTTAAACCAATATCGATGTTGCTGGAACTGATGGTCAATGTGTTGGACCCATTAGAGAAAATAGCGGAGGCGGGTCGCTGACCTTGACTGGCCTGACGACCGCCTCAAAGATTGACGGCGGAATAGCAACGTTCTCCGGAGCGATTACAGTCGGTACTCTTGGTGGCAACAATTATCAAATGGCAGGAACTACGTCTACGTCCGCGACCGCCGGTTCAGAAAGTCTCCCGTCAGCGCCAGCCGGGTTCTTGATTATGTTCGTTGACGTTAATAGCGGCGGAACGGGTGGAACCACGGTGAAGATACCTTACTACAACAATTAGAACGATCACCAATCCCCTTCTACCATTTCACCCCGGGCCAGCGCGGGTTATTCGAAAACTTCCCCGTGTACTTCGATTACTAAGCGGGACTATTCCACGTCGATGGGGTAGCGTGAAAAAAGGCCGCCCGGGATTCGCAAGCTGAAGCGGGTTGTCAATCTGTCGTCCGCATCACCTCTGCGAGCACGACAAGAACGTCTTTCTTGAAATCTTCACAGCAAGTGATTACGGCGAACGCGCCGCGATTAGTCGTAACGTCAGCTGGTAAGCCATGTTGAGGACAGACCATCATTCGCATTTGGTCCGCTGCCTTGTTGGCGCCCGGCGCGACTGTTGTGCGGATTGTACGCCGAATGCGACCGCGAGTTCTACGGTTGTCGAACATAGGTGTGCCATCACCTCAGTGTTTGCGACGCGGCGAGTAAATGGCGCAATAAGGATTCTGTGTCACTACAGTTCTATAAGTCCTAGAACTAATCCATCTTCCTAGTTTGCCCATAGACTGATATGCTCGAAGAAAAATGACGCAGGCGCAAGCGGTTCGCATACAGCGCGAACTTGTGCCTGGCTCCGGCTGCGTCCCAAATGGTGATCCATTCCTGACCTACGGAATATGGGTTCTTCATTTTACGTACGGCGGCATTGGGCTAAGTGTGTTTCTCATCGACAGGCTGATTGCATCCGAGCCTGACCACCAATGGGCTAAGGAAGAGGCAGCCCGGAAGCTAGCAGAGGCGATAGCCAGACCGGATATGTTCTAGGCTAACTAATGGCGAATACAAGGCAAAGTCATCATCAACACCTTACAAGCGGTAGCAACCGCGGGGGGATATGGTCTAACAACTTATTTTAAAGGACATGCAGCGACCAATCCGGG
>Ga0206853_1087_pt2 | contig 10395 bp, 10 predicted proteins | sample Alteio_BWOrgCont_52_FD_152859 | JGI IMG/M metagenome (GOLD analysis project Ga0206853, IMG submission 152859) | Enriched cells from forest soil in Barre Woods Harvard Forest LTER site, Petersham, Massachusetts, United States -... | ecosystem: Environmental > Terrestrial > Soil > Temperate forest >... | reverse complement strand
TGAGCGTATCGGCAATAATGCGCCATATACCAATGCTGGCTTCATCTGATTCCTGTACTTTTTTCAAAGTGCGGCTGGCGATAGCAGCATGAAGCGCTACATAATCCTGCGGTATCCGGGAAGAAAGATCGCGGCAGGACCGGCCATAGCGCAGATGTTCTTCATCGCTGAGTAAATGATGGGCCAGTTCCGGCGTCTGAATGAGCGCGCGATAATATTGCATTTCCAACATATCGAGAGTGATTCCGCGCTTTTTATCCTCCGCCAGTATAATCAAATCTGTCCCTTTGGGATTAAGGAAAGCCGATACACGTCGCGCTTCCGCTTCTACATTCCGTGCAAGGTGGCGCGCTACCGGTACGGAGGCCGACATATCGAGTATCAATCCGGCTTTCCCATAGGCGACATTCAAGGATTCAGCATGTATGCTAGGATGAAGTACATTAGCCGAAATGATACCTGTTACGGCGGGATCATCTTCTATTGCTCTGTTGGCAAGAAATTCCATTATGGAGGTCTTTGCACGTCCCACATAATCTTCTGACGCATGGCGAGCAAGGTTATGGGGGAGCATAATGTCATGATCCACCAGCGTCCATTTCCCGTAAGCGGCTTTTGTCAGATTCATAAGAACCTGCGATCCCAATGCTCCCATGCCAATCCCCACGATAGGTGAATCATAGGCATCGTCGCCACCATTATATATCGCAGCCTGTTTTCGGGACAATTCCGATACAGGATTTAATACATCAATGGCAATGTTTTCTCCTCTCTTGCTCGTATCAAAGGATAGCAATAGCGCAGTATTAGCGGGTTGACCCACATACTCTTGGCGTTGTTCATAGACACCAATATCCGCACCAATCTCGCGCACGGTTCTGGAAGTGATAAAAGCCCACATATCGGACACTTCCGCCTTACTATCTTTGTTACGTGTTTTGGGAAGCCACACAATCAAAGAAAACAAGCTATCCAGAATCTCTTTATCACCTGCCCATTTTTTAAACCGTTCTCGTAATTCAGCCAAAAAATCATAGCCCGTTTTACCGATTAAATCATGCAATGCCGCAAGATTTCTTGGGGATTGGGAAATAATGCCATGCTGCTGCGGCGGAACAACAAAGCCAGTAGCAAGAAATTTTTTATCACTTCCTGTCTTTCGCTTATCCCAGCGCTTAGCAACAAATACCGGTTTATATGATTCGTCTTCTTGGACGTACTGGATATAGATTTTCTCCAGGATTTGTGTTTCTTCGGAAGTAAATAGAGCATCCGGCAAAACGATATAGCTGGCAGAAACCAGAAGTAGAGGTTCAAGGGGCTGATCTTCACCATGTAGCTTACCAAGCGCGGTTAATGCTAACCATTTTCTTATATCTTCTAAGAAATGAGCCGCTGTCCATTTTAGTCTCAATTCATCATATGATTGCTGATACAGGCAAAGGCTGGCATAAGGGCACTCCGGTCGGAAATTTAAGTGAGGAATATTTCGAGGGAAGTCATCTCGAAGCGATAATACCTCCGGTACAGCAATATCATTGGGATGAAAAAGAATGGCTATTGGTTCGCGGTAATTTATAGGATGGCTTATCCGCTGCGGAATATCTGGTTGAACTTCGATGATCACAATATCGCAAGTACCATCATTTTTACAGCCTACGAGTTTTACATACGAGTGCTTTTCAGCCTGCAGGTAACGCACCGTTTCCTGCGCTTTGGAAACCGTGACAGCGGAAGGCTGAATATCTTCTCCGAGAGAAAATGCCACACTGATCCTTACCCGGCCCTCGGCGCTGAATTATTGATAACACTGAAAGTTCCGGCTTTGACCAATTTTTTCACATTGATTCCGGTTTTACCGATTTCAATGATAAGCGGTTCCGGCGCCGATTCTTTGGGATGCTCCATCGTTACCTTGAACTCTCCATTTTTGCGGCCCGGTGACACCCTCTTTATAATAATTGGCGGCCTGCCGGTGCGGTGGCTGGGTATCATCTCCACTTGTGGGAATGGGACAACTTGTCGATACGATGATCCCACGATCACGTCCCTGATCCTCGAATAGCCATTTCACTTCTTCTACAGGCTCGGTTTTATCTTCGCCTTTCTCGCCATCCGGAGCGAGGGAACGATAGCTGCAATGGTGAGGCAGCTTAAAAATATCCCATTCGAGACGCTCTTCGCGCTGCTTGGCTTTAGTAATATTTACGATATCCATTAAAATATCATGGTGCATGTCCGCGCCATAAATTACTTTCGTAGACACACCCTCGACAAGAAATGCTGCCTGAACGACAATGGAATCACGGTTCCTGTCCACCACCTCATTCTCATTCAATCGCATGGCAAAGGGGGAATGAATGAAAAATTCCACGCCATTTTCCTCCAGCGTGTATTTCGGTATGACGGTGCCAGCGTCGCTGATGAGGTCCATGCGATCTGCAAGGGCAATTCCCTTCGAAGCAAGCCACTCCTTGAGCCAGTCCGGGCGAGAGAATACGCGGATGCCTTTTCCTTTAATCAGGCGATGCCGGGCTTCATCACGCAAAGTGCGCGCTTCATCGGTTAGGCCTTCTTCCAAAATTATTGCGGCGGGAACCCACATGGTATTTATCTTCACTCGCTCATTATTTTGGTATTTCTCTGCAAACTCCAAGTAAAAGAATTCCGAAAAGCGGTTGTAATGATCTTTATCAAGGTGCGAAAAGGAAACCACCTCGTAGTGATTGCGCTTGGCCGCTTGCAGATCTTTCCTTAATTCCGCCTGGAGATCGATACGCCTGTCATCGTCATCGTCAGGGTCGTGCATATCGGCAAAGTCGAAAAGCATCTTCTGGCCATCGGCCAGATCGATCAGACAACAATCGGCGTTACCGAGAGGATAAAAAGTTAGTTTTGGCATTTTTTAGTACTCCTTCGTAACGCCTTTAAAAGGCTTTTTATTTACAGTCTTTACATCCATGAATCGACCTGTATCTTTATCACGCTTTACCCAATTTCCCGCAGGAGTTTGTGTTTGAGATCTGTTTCTGATTGCCCCATTACGATGCCCATCACCAGACGGAGGATTCGTTGCCATATTTTATTTCCTCATATGTTATTGTCATTGAAAGATTATCATACCTATGATAGCATGATATAATCATAAAGGTATTATATCATCATCACTATGATGATGTCAACAAATCATAACCAGGCGGGATAGTGTTTTATGGATGATCTTACACAGAACCAGAGAGAGAGATTGAATTATATAGATTTTAGGGTTTTTTTTACAGGGCAGGTTGGCCGGGCTGATTTAATGAATCGTTTCGGTATAGCTGAAGCTGCTGCTACTAGAGATCTGGCCACCTATCAAAATGCCGCTCCGGACAATATTGAATACGATGCGGGTAAAAAAGCGTATTTAATAACAAAAAATTTTAAGCGGCACTTTTTGGCAGACACAGAGGGAAAAAGTTTATTGTTGGCATTAGTACATGGAATGGGAGATGATTTTACTGCATCATACACTCCACTCATTCCCTGCGAATTACCTTCGCGGCTGCATGCTCCTAATATTTTAAATTTTGCAAAAGTTTCGCGAGCAATATTTAATAAACAGCCGGTGAAAATTAATTATGTATCTTCTGGATCTGGAGACAGCACGCGTATAATTGTCCCGGTCTCATTCGCAGGTAATGGCCTTAGATGGCATGTAAGAGCATATGATCGGAAACGAGGTGATTTTGGAGACTTCGTTATCAATCGGATGAAAAAAGTTGATATATTGGAAAACGAACCGATTCTTGAGCAAGAACTTAAAGAAAATGATATTGAATGGAATAGACGAGTAGAACTGGAAATCGTTCCACATCCAGATTTAAAATCAAAAGAATTTGTTGAAGTAGAGCATGGGATGCAAGATGGTTCTCTTAAATATAAAGTAAGGGCAGCAATGGCAGGTTATATTTTGCGTTTGTGGAATGTGGATTGCACTGAAGATCATAGTTTGGTCGGAGGGGAGTACCAGTTATGGCTAAGGAATAGAGACGGACTGCAGAATGTCGAGAGTATGCACATGGCGCCGGGTTTTAGAAAGTTAGTTCCAGCTTAAACAACCTTCACCAAACCAGATATCTAGTCACTTGGATAAATTTCTCCTGGACTTCCGCCGCAAAGGAAGCCTTCGTGTGAATAGTTAATGTAATTCATAGGAAAGGCAGTATATTATCCAGCATGGCGCGAAATGATGAACAAACAAAAATAATAGATCTTTTTGCCGGTCCAGGTGGGCTCGGTGAAGGTTTTTCTGCTCTCCGGATAGCCAACAAGCAGCCTTTTCATATATCCCTCTCCATTGAAAAAGAGCCACTGGCTCACCGGACTCTTAATCTGCGAATTTTTGTCCGCCAGTTTTCAGTACCACCGGCGGATTACTATGTCTACTTGGCAGGCAGTATTAGCAGAGAAGAGTTATTTGCAAGATACCCTGCTCAGGCGGCGGCAGCCAATAACGAGACGTGGTGTTGTGAGCTGGGCAAAATGGATCATGAACTGGTCAGAACCAGAATAGACGATGCTCTCAATGGGACCGACAACTGGATTCTCATAGGTGGCCCACCCTGCCAGGCATATTCGCTGGTTGGACGTTCCCGTATGCGCGGCAATGATCCCGCCGCATTTGAAAAGGATGCGCGGCATTTCCTGTATCAGGAATATCTTCAGATTATCGCTGATCACCGGCCCCCAATATTTGTCATGGAAAATGTCAAAGGGCTGGTGTCTTCGACAATCAAGGGCGAGAAGATATTTTCAAGGATTCTTGCCGATCTCAGAAAACCACAGCGTTCTGCAAAAAGAAAAACAGATCATTCCGCACCCTGCGAATACAGCATCTATTCGCTGGTGAAATCACCTGATCTGGCCGGAGAATATGATCCACAGGATTATATTATTCAGGCTGAAGAATATGGAATTCCTCAGGCACGCCACAGAGTGATTCTGATTGGAATACGCAGCGATATTGCTGCGCGTCCTACATTGCTTGATAAAACTTCGCCACCAGCAGTGAATGATGTATTACAGGATCTGCCCCGAATCCGCAGTGGAGTATCCAAAAGCGAGGATTCACACGAACTCTGGGCAAAGGCCCTGCGTGATATTATCAGCAGCAGCTGGTTTGAGAAGCAGACCCCGGAGATCAAACGCCAGATCAGGCAATCCATAAAAGCAACGGGTTCTGAGAAGCTCACAAGGGGTGCCAATCATATCCGGAGAAAAACGAAGAGCAAGGCACTGAGCGATTGGTATCAGGATCCAGAACTGAAGGCTGTGCTCAATCATGAGGCTCGATCACACATCGTACAGGATCTGCATCGATATCTTTTTGCAGCTGTGGTATCGGCAATAAAAGGAACTTCACCCAAGTTGGATGAATTTCCGACCGCACTGCTGCCAAAACATGAAAATGTCAAAGAAGCACTGAAGACAGGATTATTTTCTGACCGCTTTCGAGTTCAGGTTGCGCATAGGTATGCTACTACCATCACTTCACATATTTCCAAGGACGGGCATTATTATATTCACCCTGATCCTTCTCAATGCAGAAGCCTGACCGTGAGGGAAGCAGCACGTATTCAGACTTTCCCCGATAATTATTTCTTTGAGGGACCACGCACTTCCCAGTACCAGCAGGTCGGCAATGCCGTACCTCCGCTGCTTGCCAGGCAGATTGCCGGAATCATACATGGTGTTATGCAGAAATATCGCAAGGAAACCAAATGGACGTCTTCAGCACTGAAAAACGCAGCTGGGTAATGTCCCGTATCCAAGGGAAGGATACGAAACCGGAAAAAACGGTTCGCTCAATTCTGCATCATCTTGGTTATAGATTCCGTCTGCATGCCAAGCTTCCCGGCACACCGGATATTGTGCTCCCAAAGCATCGCAAGGTGATATTCGTGCATGGATGTTTCTGGCATCGTCACAAAGAATGCAAATATGCCTACAATCCCAAATCACGGCAGGAATTCTGGCAGGAAAAATTTCGAGGAAATGTCCGTCGTGACAAAGAAAATAAATGCCAGCTGGAAAAACTAGGCTGGAAAGTCATAACCATATGGGAATGTGAAACAAAAAAACCATCATATATAATGATAAAACTACATGATATTATGAAAATGTAGAATACATATTAAAAATGTATTGCATATTTCAATTGACATAAGGATCCTATAGCAATAAGAATCCATATCGTTAAGTAAATTTATGGAGATTTTATTGTGACCTCAAGAAACAAAAGACAAAAATTCAAAGAGTTAGCCGAGAAAAGGGTTACAAAGGCACTCAAGGATATCAAGCTTGTTGGTAATCTCGCCAACCGGGCGAACTATGAATACGATAAATCTGACGCTCAGAAAATTGTCAGCGCCTTGGAAAAAGAAGTGCGTATAGTAAAGGCTCGCTTCGAAGATACTGACTCCGACCAATCTGTAACTTTCAAATTGTAGGCGGACGATATGTGGAAATGGATCTGGCCATGCGTGCATTCAAACCCCACTACAGAGGGGCTTGATACCGAAATGTTTGATCGTACGGATTATCCATACACTGATACATTTGTCAGAGAAGCCATTCAAAATAGCCTCGATGCGCGGCTGGATAAGCAAAAGCCGGTAACAATCAGTTTTCGATTTCATCAGGAGCCGCTTGGGGAAAGGAAGCCTTTTCTGGAAGGAGCGATCGCGCAGAGGAAAAAAGCGCGTCTCAGAGTGCCGGCAGAATGGGATGAGGGTAAAATCAGCTGGATTACCATTGAAGATTATAATGCGAAGGGTCTGTCGGGCGATCTTGAAAAACGCTCCAGCGATTTCTGGAACTACTGGCTTAACTTCGGGGTATCCAACAAGGACGGTTCCGAGAGAGGTGGACGTGGTATTGGCCGCGTGACTTTTCTGATTGCTTCTCAGGTTCAGACCGTCATTGGTCTGACGCGCAGAAGTAAGGATGCGAAAACTGCGGCCTGTGGCATGTGCGTGCTAAAGTCGGGTGAATTTGATGGTGAATATAAATCCACGCACACATACTTGGCCAGTGAAGAGGATAATTCACGCTATATATACAAACTACATGAATCCGAAATATTCCATCGTGAATTGAAGGAGGCCTTCGAATTTACGGGCTATGAAGATTCAGGTACAAGCGGTCTGGCACTGGCAATTCCCTATCCTTATTCGGAGCTGAATCCCAGAGGTATCCTGGCTTCTGCAATCGAACATTTTGCTCCTGCTATCATGAATGGTACTTTGCAGGTTTGCGTGGATGGCATATCTCTGAATGCCTCATCTCTGGAAGAAATTGCTAACGACGTTGCCCTTAATATCCACTCCATGGCAATACGCGAAAATGTTGAACGTTATCTGCAATTAATCAAAGAAGGCCTGACGGGAGAACTTGTGGAAATATCCGTTTCTGATCTGAGAAACGGGCTGCAGTCCCTCAAGGATACTGCTCAGATAAAAGAGCTGCAGAAAAAAATAGACAGCGATGAACTGGTTGGTCTGTGTGTAGCATTTCCTCTCGAGTGGAAGAGAGAAGTACATACCGTCAGACTGAAGACAATCCTCGCACGCACACCATCCGGATTTGCCTGTATCGACAGGCTGTTCCGCGAAGGCATGAGCTTGCCGGATGTAACGGCAAAAATTGCCCCAGGCTTGGATATGATTACGCTGGTAGATGATGAACTTCTGGCCACATATCTGAATTGCTGTGAGGGCAAGGCGCATCTGGATCTGCTTGAATCCCAGATGATCAGAGAAAAACTGGATGGTTATCATGCAAACATCAGCGTCAGGCGATTCATCAAAAGGCTTCCAAGTGATCTGCGGGACCTTTTTATCCCTGATATTATCGAACCGGATGCCAACATATTTGATGCGTTTTTCTCAATACCTAAAGCCAATAATGGCAACAAACCTAAAAAGGAAAAAGACAGGCAGGATCCACCTCCACCACCGCCGCCCAAAGTGCCCGCATTTATCGTTGAACCCCTGCCTGATGGTTTCCGGTACAAGGCTAATCCTGATTATGAGGGCTGGCCAGTTAATGCTCTCGTGAGAGCGGCCTACGCAGATGGCTCCCGAAAGCCTGATTGGAGCGAATTTGACTTCAGAATTTCAGAGCTCGGGACGAAACATGAAGGCTGCAGTATGGTGATCAACGATAATGAATTCAGAATGAGTGACTGCACCAGGGACTGCAGTCTGGAGGTTACCGGATTCGATACAAAGAGAGAATTGGATACACGTTTGAAGGTATGGAAAAATGCGCAGGCGGATTAGACTTACTGGCAGAAAACAACTGAGCCGCACCAGTGCGGCCATAAAGATCATGGAGCTGCCGGATAAGAAGCTTCTGACGCTCTGCGTGAACCATCCGGATGATTTCAAAGGGTTCCCAAAAAACTCCCGGATCAAGATCAAACTTAATGAAAACAAGCTCGTCGAAATTCTGGATTTTGGCACGCTGGATTCCCCGCAGACCGCTGTTGAAATGAAAAATCAGTATTTTTCTTCACCGAGCTGTGAACTCCGTATTGTAAATACTGATGGGGATAAGGCGGGCCTGTTGCTTGGCAGCACGGATTCCTGGACGTTGAATGTCGACGACAAGGACAAATCGAAAAAAGGTATCCTGAGATTTCTGCCTGCGGATCTGGGGAGTCGTACATGGAAGCTCCAGATACTGGATGATGACTACCCAATTGTTCAGATAAACAAGGACATTCCCAATCCTTCCTTATGGGCGGCAACAGATCCTGTGTTTATAAGCACAGCTTTCCCCGCCATACTTCTGCAGCTTTTTACTGATATTTTTGAAAGTTATTCTGCTGATCCTGAAATTGAATGGATTACGGACTGGCTTGCATGGGCAGAGGTAATCATGCCCGGAGAAAAGGCACCGTTCTCTGCCGAAGATGATAAGGACAAAGAAGCATGGATAGAAAAGCTTATTGATTCCTTTGCCCACCGACATCGTCTGTCTCAGCGCTTGATCAAGCATCTCGATTCAGGGAAAGAGGCCTTATGATATATCCTTCACTTTATGAGTTCACCGAAACAGGGATGGAATATTTTGATAAGGTTTTCACGGGCCATATTGGTGACGATTTCATCGATCCCATGGATTCCAGTATCGCGCAGAAAGTACCGGGGACTGGCTCTCTGGAAATCAAAGCATATGCTACTGCCAAAGAAATGGCTGCAGCAGTGCTTAAAGCGCTTGGTACAAATGAAATGGGGGCGGTTATCAATAACACGGCATTATGGGCCTGGCTGACTTTTGTTCTGCGGGATGTGGTATTTCCCAAGGATGCTGCAGGGCATCGCAAGCCAGGGGAGGTACATAAGTGGTATCCTACAAAACTGAGTGATTGGCAGAAAGGGCAGCGGCATCTGATTCGCATGCCGGTACAGTTATTGGCTGAGCTGGGTGATGATGGTGATCACCTGCTATGCAGAGCACCTCATATAGGCAGTGAAATCAGGGAGCAGCTTACCAGCCAGCAGGATATGTTCCATCCCACATTTCAGCGTGCAGCCAAGCTGCTTTATTTTGATGAGGAGACAGAGAATCTCAAACGAGGTGCTGGAGGTAAGAGCGGTGGGTCACCCCGGCGTTTGGCTAAAGTACGGGACCAGCTGGATGTAACATGGGACCTCTTCAGCCTTACTCCTGAAAGGCTGGTAGAAATTTTGCCAAAAGAATTCAATCGCTTCAAACCGGAAATTGACGGTCAGCTCAAACCCGCAGCGTGAAAGGGACATCATGAATACGACAAATTACCCCTATTTCCTTGCGCAATCCGGCATGACACAGCTGAAAGCCGCGGTTCACATGGTTCTGAAGGAAGCCCCATCCGAAGGATATAAGAACTCTGAAATCGGGCGGCTTCTTGGTATCTATACGGGACATGTGGAACATGAAGGTCATATTTCCCGTACACTGCTGGCAATCATGGAATCCGAAGGTGTTGCCGAACAGGATAAAGCCACCAAGCACTGGAAGTTACGCCCTACAGGATTTTCCGATTAAATATGGCATAACTTTTATTTGGTCTTCTGCGCACTACTCTAAAAGCCGGTGGGGAGGGATTTTAAGCGCTGCGGCAATTTTCTGGATAATCAAAACGGTTGGGTTACGGATACCGCGCTCTATACCGCTGATATAGGTTCTGTCCAATTCGCAGTCGAACGCCAGCTCTTCCTGAGTAAGGCCTTTATCCTTACGGAGTTTGCTAAGATTACGCCCCACCTGTCGCCGTATGTCCATAATACGATAGGTGAGCAGATGTGGACTATTAGTCTATGGACTATAAGTCTCATTTTGCTGGACTTTCATAGCTTTGCAAGC
>Ga0206853_1098_pt1 | contig 10425 bp, 9 predicted proteins | sample Alteio_BWOrgCont_52_FD_152859 | JGI IMG/M metagenome (GOLD analysis project Ga0206853, IMG submission 152859) | Enriched cells from forest soil in Barre Woods Harvard Forest LTER site, Petersham, Massachusetts, United States -... | ecosystem: Environmental > Terrestrial > Soil > Temperate forest > O... | reverse complement strand
CCAATCCGGAGACGCGATAAAAATTTTAAAGAGCCATGGTATTAACTGCATCCGGTTAAGACTCTTTACCAGCAGCGACGCGCAAATACAAAGAGACCCTTACGATTACATCAATAATCTGTCTTACACGATTCCACTCGCGGTGCGGGTTAAAAGAGCCGGCCTGCAATTTATGTTGGACTTCCATTACTCCGACACTTGGGCTGATCCCGGCCATCAGGCGACTCCTTCAGCGTGGGCAAACCTGACTTTTCCACAACTCGTCAAGGAGATGCGCGATTACAACAGCAACTGCATCGCAGCCTTTATTGCGGCGGATGCGATGCCTGATTACGTGCAGGTGGGGAATGAGATTACGGCGGGCATGTTATGGCCTTATGGAAAGATTTCCGGCAAGAACCAGGATGAGCAATGGTCTTGCCTCGGGCAATTGATGAAGGCCGCTGTCCAGGGAATCAAAGATGCATCCGGGCCGAATATGCCAAAAATTGTCGTGCACATTGACCGGGGAGGCGATTGGGAAGCGACTAAATGGTTTTTTGACAATTTGGATAAACAGGAGGTCCCCTATGACATCATAGGAGAAAGCTATTATCCTTTCTATCATGGCCCACCGGTCAAAGCCACCGCCTGCATTACCAATGCGGCACAGCGATACGGCAAACCCATTTTCATCGCGGAAACGGATTTGCCCTGGATCTATTCGACCAACATTTATCATTTTTCGGCCACCACCAATGGTCAGGTTCAATTTGTCGATATGCTGGGCCGTATCATGAAAGATGCGCCCAACAATTATGGCGCTGGAATTTTCTGGTGGGGTGCAGAATATCAATGCCCGAATGCCAACGAAGCCGGAGTAGGAACACGGTCCTTTTTTGATGGCAATGGAAACGTCCTGCCGGCCGCTGGGACGCTCGGACAGCTCGGCACGCCGCTTAATTTAAGCGCTAACTTTAATAAATTGTCCGCACTGCGGACAACGCAATAGAGTTCCTTGGGTGATCCGCAGCATTTACTTCATGAAATGGTTGTTATTCATAATCGGGTTGGTGGTTTTGCTGCCCTTTTTTTCGAGCGGGCAAAATATTGTTCTCTATCGAGAGACATTTCCTTATCCTGGTATTAGCGGCAACTTTCCTGTCAACACCGTCGGTTGGGCGAGTGATATTCCTGATAACGCAAATCGCCTTTACCAAAATTTAGGGGGAGATGGAGCGGTTTTCGCGTATGAAGGCAATGCAGCAACGACCGCATTTTACACGTCGAGCAATTTGACTCTGTCAACCGGAGCGGCCTTTCCCATTATTAATCCTGCTCTCTATCCAGGCCTTGCTCTATCCGTTGATATTCAACCCTATCAAAATCCCGCGAATGTCTCGGCGAGATTTGCCGTGCAAATGAATGGCAGCAGTTGGTTCGTGTCTGTGAACGCTTTGCCGGTTCCTGCCGTTACTGGTTCTTTTGCTACTTACTCGAATGCCTTCAACCCGACGGCGTCACAATGGAATTCGCTAACAGTAAGTGGAACTGGAACTGGAACTACGGCCGCTGTCGGTGGACTCATTTCAAGCAACCTAAGCGGAAATATCACCGGTGTGGGATTGGTTTTTATTCATACCGGCAGCGGCGGTACTTTTAATTTCGACAATTTTATCATCTCCGCGACTAATGTCGCAAATCTGGCCATCAATTCTATTTCTAATGGGGCAATCAATATTTCCTGGCCGGGTGGCTTGAACATTTGTCTCCAAAATACGACCAATCTGAACGGCACAGGCTGGACCAATAATTTTCAGACCGCAGGACAAAATTCAGTCAACGTCCCAATCACTCCCTCAGCAACTTTTTATCGCTTGGATGCATTTCCGATAAGCAGTTTGCTGGATGGTGATTTTGAATCAGGAAATCTCGCCGCACATTGGCGGAGTTCCGGCACCGCAGCCGCGGCGTCGCTCATTTCCGGCAATGCTTTTTCCGGTTCGTGGTCTTTGTTGCAAAGCAACGCGAGTCCATATCAGGTGCAAACCTATCAATTAGTCACCAATCTCCCCAATGGGTATTACAAGCTTGCGGCCATGGTCCAAAATAGCGGTGGTCAAAGCGCCTGTTATCTGGGGGCAAACGATAAGCTCACCAGTTTGCCCATTTCTTCACAGTGGACGAATACCATTGTCAGGGGAATAAATATCACCAACGGACAATGTCTCGTGATGATATGCTCAAGCGATAGTGCCGGAGGGGATTGGTGCCGGGTCGATTTTCTCCAATTGATCAAGGACGACTTGCCGTACAATTTTTTAAAAGGCGGAGACATCTCTGAACTCACTTATGTGGAGCGGGGCGGGGGAGTGTACTATGAAACCAACGGCGCGCCGACGGACTGCCTGACCATTCTGAAAAATCACGGCTGCAATATCGTTCGCCTGCGCTTGTATAACGACCCTGGAAATCCAGCCTACGCGCCATCCAACCTGTTGCCGCCAGGCATTCAAAACCCTACGAATATTCTGGACCTTGCAAAACAGGCGCAGGCCGTTGGTCTGCAGATTGAATTGACCTTTTACTACAGCGATTATTGGACGAATGGATTACCGCACGTCTGGTCCGGCTACACCTTTAGCCAACTCACCAATGCCGTTTACAATTTTACGACCAATTTCATGATGGAAATGAAGAACCAGGGTACGACCCCGCAATATGTTTCCTTGGGTAATGAAATCAACGCCAGCGGTCTCATGCTTCCCTTTGGCAGTACGTCAAACTGGCCGCAACTGGCCCAGTTGCTCAAGATGGGTTATGCTGGGGTGAAAGCCGTCTCGCCAAGTACTCAGGTGATTCTTCACATGAACACCGTCAGCTCCGGCACAGTGACGTTCTTTTTAAATCAAGCCGTTGCCAATGGCGTTCCATGGGATATCACCGGTTGTTCTTATTATCCGTATTGGACCGGATTGACTGCCGAACAGGCCCGCGACCAAATCAACTCGGTTTATTCCACCTATAACAAGCCCGTTCTCATTATGGAAACCGGATATAACTGGAGCACGAACAGATGCGATGGTTATACCGGACAACTCGCCAACAATGGTCCCGAACCTTTCCCCAGCACACCAACCGGGCAAAAACAGTTTATGCTGAATTGCTTCAACGCGCTCAAAATGGTTAACAATGGCAAATGCCTCGGAGATTTATATTGGGACCCGATCTTTATTTGTGTTCCAAGTGAAGGATGGGAACTGGGACAACCCAATGTTGTGGATAATTCGACGCTTTTTGATTTTGATGGCAATGTGCTGCCGTCTCTCGACGCCTTTTATTTTAATAACTAATCGTTTTTATTTACCCCCAGACAAAAGTTGGTCTCTGTACGAGGTATCCTGAAAGTGAATCAATTCTGGAGGACTGCGCTCTTCGACCTTCGCCTCATCAGACCCCCAAACAAAGGCGTGAATTCCGCTGCAAGACGACACGCGAGTTTGTGCTGCGGTTTGTGCTACTTTTGCCTTTTTCTGGAACACCATTGCCTATTGCTGTTTGTATTATTACATTGCGCTTTTAGAAATGTGTTTCATGTATGAAACAACGTAAGACACCAAAAAATAACTGAAAATCCTTGTGTCGGCGGTTCGATTCCGACCCTCGCCTGCTTATACGAATTTACGGGCGCACTTACAGGCCAATGCAGGTGATACGCAACGGACTACTCGGGATTGTAAACATGCCTGACTTTCTGAAAAACCACATTCGTTGCCGTTTGGAACATGACATTTTGCGCAAAGAGCGGCGCGGGCGGCAGGAGTTTATACAGGCGGTAAAATTTGACGATGTTTGTGGAAACAATGGTCGCCGGATTAGTGGTTCCAGTCACCGAATTCACCCACGTGCTCGGGGCAAGGAGGTTGGTGTTTTCCTGCAGCATATATCCACTGCCACCCCCGGACCATGAAAGCGTGAACGTGTTCTTGCCATCGAGCGCAATTTTAAGGACGGGTGGAGGCACGGCCAGCGTATAACCGACTATATCTAAACCTGCCAGTTCGTTAGAACCCAAATTCGGGGTTGTATTGGGATGAGCGTAAGCATCCTGAACCTGATGAAATGGTGTTACTCCCGGCGGCGCCCAGAGAGCAGAGAAGCTCCAGAAATCGTGATAATCACCGCCGGCCATTTGGTTGAATCGCGCCAGAAGATTCGTCCCGTCCACTGAGAAAAAAGCATTGTCCCCGCTCGTTGTATAAGCCCGGGTAAGGACAAGGCTGGGAACGAGATTGGTGGCGTAACGGAACAAATCCATCGGCCCAATCGGCCCGCTGGGATAATTCTCGGGCAAAGTTGAAACAAAACCTAAAACCTCGTCCATCTCATGTTCCGCCGTTGCGATGAGATCATATTTGCTGGGGTTCCCGGGAGGGCGCGTAAAATTCATGATCGATGTGTTCAAGGAGATAGTAGAGTCATATCCATCCGTTCCCTCATAGCCTGGATAAAATCCAAAAAGGTGTGCTTGCGGAAATTGGATGCTTATTTGGCTATTCCCAACAACCGGATCGGTGGAGCTGCTGGGAAGCTGGCTCAAAGCATTGGAGTCGTTCACGCTGGTGGCGCTATTCCTCAGATCTGTCAAATAACTTGAGTAAGGAACAGAGACGAAATAGGTATCACTTTGTCCCAATCCACTCGACATTTCTTGGAAATAAATTTTCACCGTCAGGTTGTCTGTAATGTTGGATTCCAATGTTTGAATGGCAAACATGATGCCGTTTGTAATCGCGGCGGCACTGGGATCGTTGGTGATAGAACCATCCCATGTTGGCACGATGTTAAGGCAATATGCGCGTGAAGCCATGGCCAAAACAATTGCCATGGCGAGAATTTTCCAAAATCTCTTTTTCATCTTGAAGTTTGAAGCAATTGTTTGCAACTGATGCAGTTTCTCCCAATTACACACTTACCCCTGGCACCGGATAGCATCGAGTTGTGAAAGAACTCTATTAAATACTTTAAAATAAGTCAAGCACAATGGCTCAGCCAACCCATAGGATTTTAAGCGCGAATGTTTTGGCGCCTTTGGCATTAAAGGCCAACCAGGTGTGCCGGTTAGCTGTTAAGCAAAAGGAATCTTGTGGTTGAGGCGCCTTATTTAAAGCATCTTAACAATTGATTCGCGTCGTTTTCAACCTTATAAGTGCTAGAGTCCAGCCCCGCTTGGAGGCTGTTAGCCATTTGCCTGCTGAAAAAAAGAAAATGAATCGCTAGACTCGAAGCTTCGATAATTTATGAACGAATTCACATCATCCCGCTGGCTGCCCATTGTCCTATTGACCTGTTCTAATATTTTTATGACTTTTGCCTGGTATGGCCATTTAAAGTACAAAGGCTCGCCATTGTTGCTGGTGATAGTCGTCAGTTGGGGCATCGCCTTCTTTGAATACTGTTTTCAAGTGCCGGCAAATCGTTGGGGAAGCGCTTCTTATTCGCCTTTTCAACTTAAAGTCATCCAGGAAGTCATCACCCTCACCGTCTTTTGCGTCTTCGCCCTTTTGTATTTCGGCGAGAAATTTAAATGGAACCACCTGGCATCCTGCATTTGTATCATCGCTGCGGTGGCCTTTGCCTTCATGAAGGAGAAATAGTAAAACATAATTTATGCGACGCAAATTTCCTCTGGTTTGCCTTTAAATAACCAAAATTTTTATTGCGAATCTGCCAAAAGCGATGTTTATTATTTCCGTTACTTGAACCCGCGGTGGGGAGGAGAAAAAAGTAGCCAACTACAGAAATTGAGTGAAAGACCATTTCGAGCAAATACGCGAACAGATCCACGAGATTCGCAATTTTTTGGGTCCATTGGATGTTAAGCTTGAGGGCTTGGACTACCAAATTAAAAAAAGCCGGGCGACCTTTGAATTAAAAACAACTGAACTGGAAACCAAAATTGCGTCCAATTCTTCGGAATTAGCTCTCCATTCGGAACAGATCCGGCAAATCCAAATTTTTCTTAAAATGCCCCAGGCGCTGGAAAGCCGTCCCTCTGCCTCCCTTCACGACGATAAGCAGAATCCGGCAGCCAAGCCCCCGTTGAACCCTCCTGAATAATCAGGCAGCAAATCTATTTGCTCTATTTGGGTTTCTCAATTTCGCCTATAGAGATTGCCAGCTCCTCCACTTTAGACTGTGTTTTGTGAACGAGCTTTTGTGCCTCTTTCACGTCCTGCTCCAGCCCATCCAAATTTTTTTTCATTTCCCCGTTAATTTGCTTCAGGTGGGAATTTTCGAAAATAATCAATTCCTCTAAACCCGTCGGCACCATTCCATCAACACGTCGCGCACTCATATTTTTCCTCCTGTTCTTCGCATGCTGGTGGAGCGAATCTCAGCTTGAATTGTTGCGTCCAAACTTTTCGCCTTTTTTGCTGATTCATCCAGGCTCTTTTTCCCTGCGCGAATCTGCCGCTTAAGGCGCTCCAGGTCTTTGCTTATTTTTGATTCACCAGCCATCAAAAAACACGTTAATTGTCTCTAATGCAAAATTCCTTTTGCTAATACCGTGCCGTGCCATAACCATAGCAATTCCAGCAGATTTATTTTTGTGACGGTTAAAGAGAGTGCATTTTAAATGAAGAGAGAAGGGTTGAATTGCAAATTGCAAAAGACAATTCCTTTTTTGGACGATGCTAACCCGAACCTGGCGGCATGTTATTATTAAAAGTTTTAAGACCGCCGCTTCGATCGCTGTCGCCGCTTCTAATTTTTCGGAGGAGCGAGCGGGGGTATTTCCAAACCCGGCATTTTAATGAAAAGCTGGATTTGGCGGATTTGTTCCGAATGTTGGGCAATTTGCGTGGAGTGCTGTGCCAGTTGATTTTCAAGCTCTAAAGTCTTCAGTTCAAAAGACAATCGGCTCCTTGTGATCTGGTAATCCAAGCCCTCAAGCTTGAGATCCAACGGTCCCAAAAAATTGCGAATCTCGTGGATCTGTTCGCGTATTTGTTCGAATTGTTCTTTCACGCAAAAATGATGATTTGATTATTTTTCCCACTTAATGCCCCTCCCCAAGGTGAATTAAAGCAGTAGCCCTAATTAACATCCTTTTTATCAGGGTGGCAATAAAAAGTTTCTCGGTTTCATTTACGCATAAACCGGGCCATCTTTTGCATTTCGCTTGCCTGAAAAGGAGTGAAGGAATAAATTCCAAATTCAAACAAGGAACAGACAAGGAAAAATTTATGAAGAAAAAAAACATCGCTGAAAATAACACGGAAGACGTCAAGGCCGTCCAATACGAAACCCTCAATGATTTGCCCAAAGAAACGCGCGCGGAGTTAATCAACTTTTTAAACCAGCGCCTTTCCGACATTATTGATTTGCAGGCTCAAGTCAAACAAGCCCATTGGAACGTCAAGGGGCCGAGTTTCATCGCCTTGCATGAACTGTTCGATGACGTTTACGAAGCCGTGACCGACTATGTGGATCTCATCGCCGAACGTATCGTACAGCTCGGTGGCATCGCCGAAGGCACCGTTCGCGTGGCCGCCAGCCGTTCCCGTTTGGATGAATATCCTTTGACGATTTCAACGGGTATAGCTCATGTCGAGGCACTTTCCCGTGCGTTATCTGAGTTTGGCCGTGAAGCGCGCATGGCTATTGACGAAACATCCGGATTTGGGGATGCCGACACGGCAGATATATTCACCGAAGTTTCCCGCGGCATAGACAAATGGCTTTGGTTTGTCGAAGCCCATTTGCAAGCCTCGAGCTAGAATCACAGGGCAACTTTCCCGGAATGTTTATAAGGCAGGTAACACTGCCTTCATATGCTTTTCTGCCGCTTGCAGAATGCAGCTACGCTTACGCTAAAAGTTGCAGAATGCGGCCGCAAAGTTGTCAGAAGCCTGCAAAAGCATCAAAAAAGCATGGCAAGCCTTTAGCTCTTTAATTCAAAAAGGAGAGAGTTATGGATGCCAAAGAAGAAATTATCAGTTGGTTGCGTGACGCCTATGCCATGGAACGCAGCCAGGAAATGGCCCTCGAAGAAATGTCCATGAGCGGTCGGCATTCCTCCGAATGCCGCACCAGTGCTGCGATGCACCTTACGGAAACTCGCCAGCATGCCCAATTGGTTGAATCCCTGTTGAGATCGCTCGGCTCGGATACTTCCACCTTCAAAACCAGCGTCGGGATGATTGCTGAAACCATGAAAGGATTGGGCACTGCATTGTCCCACGACGAGCCAATTAAAGATTTGCTCGCTGCCTACTCCATAGAGAATTTTGAAATCGCCTGTTACCTGAGTCTTGCGGCCGCGGCGGATGCCGTGGGGCTTCCTCAGGTCATGAACACCTGCAACCAGATCGTTTTGGATGAACAAAAAATGGCTGCGCATATCATAAAAAATTTGCCTGGTCTTGTGCAGGAACATCTTGGCGTGACTATGGCTAAAGCCGCCTGATTCACAATTTAAAGCCGTTCCGAAAAATAGTTTGCTTGGACCGCCAATGTCCAACCCTCCCACGTAAATTGTCCGCATGAAATTAATTCATGCTGTTACCAACCGGATCACCCGTACCGTCCTTCACTTCGGCGAAGCAAAACTCGTTCGCGATGCCAATGGCTGCCACGAACTAATTGGCGGGACCGTTTCCGACCTCGTCACCGCCAAAGAATGGGTATCGCTCTTTGCGCATGAGATGGTCTTCTATCATTCAAAACGCACGCCCAAACAAAAATGTAATACTAAGCGCCACTCGATCCCGTCCGGATTGAAGCAGCAACGCGCAGGCTTTTCAGGCCCGCGAAAGATTTCAGCGCGGGTTCGGTTCTAATGTCTCGGTTTTAAATATTTTTTCCAGGCACCCTGTGGTGAACTCTCACCTCATTCAATCCAATTCGTATACGCCCGTTCGCCAAGATATTCATAGCCTTGCCCCTCCTTGGGCGTGCCCGAAAGCATCGCCTGGATAAAGCCATTGCGCTCCACTTGGACGGTATGCAGGATTTTGCGGTCCGGATTTTCTTTCAGCAAAAATTCAATCTGCCCGCCCGCCGCAGAGAAAATTTCCAGTCCCGCATTTGTTTTGCTGGTGAAAGAAAACTGCGTTCCCAGGTCCTGGAGCATCATCTGGCTGCGGCCCCACGTGCCGCCCGCTTCGCTAACAAAAGTTTTTCCATTAAGTAACGCGAGATAATCCTGATATGCCAGCACACAGAGATGGTTTTGGTCGGAGGCCGTCAGCCAATCTTTTATCTTTTGTGCATCCAATTTCGAATCGTAGTCATAATCGCTGTCGAGAAAGGCGATGCGTTTTACATTCGCAGGAATTTTCTCGACTGTATTAAGATAACCAAAAATCAAACTTCCTCCGCCGCTATGGCTGGTGAGTGCCACCTCCGTCTGATTTGATGAAAAAATGCCACACACTCCGTCAATGATTTCGACGATGCGTTTGTCATTATGCGTCTTGCGCCATGTCGGCCAGCTTTTTGTCCCGGCTTCCAGATAAGCTACGACAATGGTTTTGTTTGTGACGACCTGCCGCAACCAGCACACCTGTGCGCCAATATGCTGGATATCAAAATGCCAATCGTCTCCCGGTTCCAGTTTTTTGCCAATCGTCTCTTCAATCGTATTCCCATTCGGCAACGCATAAAAAATGAGTTCTACCGGTTTGTCCGTTGAAAATGATTCCGAAGCCGGCGCATCTATTAATATCCGCACATTGTCCGGTAATTGAATTTCCCGTGTCCATTCAGTGTTCGTGCCGGAAAACTTCTCCGGCCAGGGCAGGGCAATCTTTTCCGGCCAAATATAATTGGTTCGATACCGCGCGTTGGTAATGGCTCCTTCATCACTGATGAGTCCGCACAATTTCGGGTCTGCTAAAACTTCAGCGATGGATTCTCTTTCACCATTCACAAGCATTGTCTGTGAAACCAGCCGGATGCACTGGCTGTAATCCACCCACCACCAGACGTGGCCGAGGTACAGAGGCTGAATTGGGACGCCATTTGTACGATGCCATCCGTAAATGGCCACTTTGTTTGTCGCCTCGGCCAGCCGTGCGGAAATCACCACATCCTTTTTATGTCCCGCCACCAGCGCACCCAGTGGAAACGCATTCGTTAACGCCATCCGTTGTTCCCAAATCGTTTCGTTATGTTGTGCGAAAATGGGAACAGTCGTCATCGCCGCACTTGGCGGGATAGGGGAGGGCGCGAGCTTTACTTCTGCGGCAGCATAAATGGCATCCACCATCCTTCGCGTCGGCAGGATGCAATTCAGCCTGTCCGCGATGCCTTGTGCCATACCCGGCGAAATCGGTGCGAAAAAATAATTCGTATCCGAACCAACGGCCAAATAGTCAGGTGTCACGAAAAAAGTTCCAATGCTCGTAACTCCATCGGTCATATTTGTGACGTTAACCG
>Ga0206853_1096_pt2 | contig 10491 bp, 12 predicted proteins | sample Alteio_BWOrgCont_52_FD_152859 | JGI IMG/M metagenome (GOLD analysis project Ga0206853, IMG submission 152859) | Enriched cells from forest soil in Barre Woods Harvard Forest LTER site, Petersham, Massachusetts, United States -... | ecosystem: Environmental > Terrestrial > Soil > Temperate forest >... | reverse complement strand
TTTTTAATTACGCCCAAAACATTTTCCACGACGCAGGCTTTGATATTTCCGCCGTCTTAAAGAACATCGCTTGGATTGGCTCTGTCAATATGGCTTTCACCTTTGTTGCGCTGGGGATTGTGGACCGTGGAGGACGACGTCCGCTGATGCTCTTCGGCTCCGCGGCATTGGCCATTATCTATTCAGCCCTCGCGTTTTGTTATCACGCGCATGTCCAGGGGATTCCGATGTTGCTGCTCGTACTGGCTGCCATCGCGTGTTATGCCATGTCTTTGGCGCCAGTCACCTGGGTCGTTATTTCAGAAATTTTCCCAAATCGAATCCGCGGAGCAGCCATGGCTGTTGCGGTCGCAGCCCTTTGGCTTGCCTGTTTTATCCTGACCTACACATTTCCTATCTTGAATACGAAGCTTGGCCCGGCGGGAACGTTTGCGCTTTACGCGTGCATTTGCGTATTAGGCTTCATTTTCATTCATTTTAAACTGCCTGAAACCAAGAACAAAACACTCGAGCAAATCGAACGCGAATTGGTAGATTGAATGAGCCTTTGCCGTCAACAAATTCATTATTTTGTTCATGGTTGTGCCGGACTATAGACTCCGATTCGCTTAACCACAAGTGTATCAATTGCTCCGGGCGTTAGCGGCTTCATTTTAAAAGCCTGCTCATTCAGCTCACTAATTCAGAATGCCTCTACAGTAACGGCTATCTTTGTTTTGCATACTGCCGCTTCCCCAAATTGCATTCTGCATTGCCTGTAAATCTGTGAAGGCGTTTTTCCCTTATAAAACAACTGGCACACTTCGGGCTAAAAGGAAACCGTAGAAATAAACAACTAAAACCAAGGAACAAAAGGTTATATATGTTAGGATGGACACTTATATTCTTAGTCATTGCGCTGATCGCCGGGGTATTAGGGTTTACTGGAATCGCCGGGGCGGCCGTGGGCATTGCCCGGATTCTCTTTGCCGTCTTTCTGGTTCTCTTTCTCGCTTCACTGGTGCTCCGATTGATGAGCAGTTAAAAAACAACTCAAACGCAAACCCATAAAAAATTATGAATAAAGCAATAGGATTGGCCTTACTCGCAGTTGGCATCGCATTGATTGTTTACGGCGTTGATGCGACAGGCTCCGCGAGTTCAAGCATCTCGAAAACGTTTACCGGCTCGCCCACGAACAAAGCCCTGTGGCTTCTGCTCGGCGGCATTGCTGCGGCGATTTGCGGCGCGGTAATGACCTTCAAGCCCTCAAAAAGCTAGATGGCGCGCGCCGCATTTAGAACGGCCATTTTGTCTTACGACACTATGGCCGTTTTTTGTTGCCTGGTCTTCGCGATTGACCGCTTGCTTTGGGCCGGAATCTTATTGTAAGGTATAAAGGCCGTTGCCCACGTGGCGGAATTGGCAGACGCGCTAGATTCAGGTTCTAGTGAGTAACATCGTACAGGTTCAAGTCCTGTCGTGGGCACCATTAAACAAAGGAAAAACCAGTGAGCGATACCACCCATTTTCTCATCGCCCATGGCCTTCCCATCATTTTTGCGGTCGTGCTTTTGGACCAGATGGGAGTGCCCATCCCGGCCGTGCCGTGGTTGCTCGCGGCGGGCGCGCTCACGGCGGATGGCAAATTCAACTGGGTCATGGGCCTGGGCCTCTCCATGCTGGCGTGTCTCACTGGAGATTTCTTCTGGTTCTACCTGGGACGCTATCGGGGGACTCAGGTGTTGGGCTTCCTTTGCCGTCTTTCCCTGGAACCAGATTCCTGCGTGCGCCGCACCGTAAATGTCTTCACGAAATACGGCTGGCGCGGCATCATCGTGGCCAAATTTTTGCCCGGCATGAGCACCGTCACGCCACCGCTCGCTGGCATGTCCCAAATGCCTGCCAGCCGGTTCCTCATGATTGATGGGCTGGCGTCGCTGCTCTATAGCGGCGGTTTTCTCCTGGTCGGCTTCCTGTTCAGCCACCAGATTATCCAAATCGGCTCGGCCATCGCCCAAATCGGCGGCGACGCGGCCTTGCTGCTCGGGGTTTGTATTATCATCTACCTCGCGTACAAATTTTGGCAGCGGCAACGGTTGTTGAAAGAACTTAACATCGCCAAGATCTCTGTGGATGAGTTGGGCAAAATGCTCGACGCCGGTCAAAACCCACTCATCCTTGATATCCGTTCCGCTATCGAATTGGAACAGTCTCCGGACATTATTCGCGGCGCGGTTCATGTGGATATGGCGAACCTGGATAAAGAAGATCATCATGAAATTTCCCGTGACCGCGAAATCGTCGTATATTGCGATTGTCCCAATGAGGAATCCAGTTCCAAGATGGCCTTGATGCTGCGCAAGAAAGGGTTCACGCGCGTCCGTCCGCTGTTGGGTGGCATTGAGGCCTGGCGCAAGGGCAAGCATCCCACGACGGTTTGGACGAAGAAGACTACCACGTCCAAAGAAACCGTAATGGTGAGCCAATCGCCGTCAGCGGCCGATGGAGCAAAAAAAGCGGCCCAGAAAGGCCCAGCCAAGCTTTGAGTTAAGCTTGAGCGAGGGGAGTTTCGTCCTGCTGCTTTGAGCTGTGGTAACGCGCGGCGAAGTAAGAGCCAACCACCACCAGCAAAGCCAGTCCCTGGGCCACGAGCGTTTGCACGGTTGGGAAAACAGAGAACCACAAGCCCGCCCAATCCGGAATCTTGTTTTGCAGCCAGGAAATTGGCGTTGTGCGGACCCAGCCGGCCAGTTGCATTTCCTGCGCCTGTTCGCCGACCATCACCAGCAAAACGATTCCCAGCAAAAATCCCGTCAGCACCAGCATCTTGCGATAGGGCAAACGGCGATGCGCCACGAACGTCAATACTGCCACGATGCCGGTGAAGAACAATCCGAGCATCGCGCCCAATAAAACAATCCGGCCGCCCATTTGCAGGTAATACGTTTGCAGGAACAGCACGACTTCAAACCCCTCGCGATACATCGAGGCAAAGCCCAGGAGCGCGAGGCCCCAGGTCAGGCGGCGACGGGAAATTTCCGAGACGCTCGCGCTGCTCAACAATTTCTTCTTGTTGCGATTGTGCATCGCAATCCAGCCGCCCCAATAAATCTTGTGGAAAAACCAGTTCATCACCACGAGCAAAACCACGACTGCGAGCAACCCCGTGGCCGCCTGCAGATTCAAGGCCGAGACGTTCTGCTGCAAATTGCTCATGATGCCGACGACGGCGAACCACGTGATGAGCGTCGCGCCAAAGGCCATGCCTGCGCCGGCCACAATCGGCTTGCGCTGGGCCGCGCGCGCGCCTGTCATGCTGGCGAGGATCGCGGCCAGCACCAAAATCGTTTCCAATCCTTCGCGAAAAACCAGGACTCCGATGTCCAGCGTTGCGGCAGCAGGACTTGTGTTCGGGTTCGCAGGATTTGGGCTGCCCTTGGACGTAACGCCTTGCCAGACTAATATGCCGACCACGATGGCGGCGGCGGCAATCAGAGAGATGCGGATGGCCGCGCGCAGGGGTTTCTTTTTCGGTTCAGAAACATCCTCGACGAGATTCTGCAACTGGCGGACGGACAGGGGAAGTTCCACCAAAATGGCCTCGGCCAGTTCCGCGTTCAGATCGAGCGTCGCATCACAAACTTTGCAAACGAAATTCGACTTGCTTGACGCACGACTGAGCAATTTAAGTTCCTGTTCCTCTGAAATACCGAGCGCCATGAGGTGTTTGAGGACCTCCGGCGACGCCACCAGGGCCTTGATGCAAACGGTGCTGCCAACCGGCACGCGGCTCAAAGGACAGACCTCCGCCCCGGCGCATTGGCCTTTGGCGGCGGCAGTAGACTTTTTTTGCTCTGTCACAGACCAATTAAGATAAATCAGCCATAACCACCCAGCAAGGAGTTTTCCCAGCCGGAACTATCAGGAGGCATCACCCTGCCTGCTCAATGCACATCATAATCCACATCAAAATTTCGGTTTGTGACGGCCTGATTTCGGTTTGATTCCCTTGATTTCCGGCCATTTTTTAACCGCAGATGAACACAGATACGCACAGATTTTAGACACGAATTCCGCTAATTTACGCCAATTTTACTAATTCAAATTCATGCTAATTCGCGCAATTCGCGTCAAAGAATAAAAAATAAACAATCTTTTTTGCTCAAAACCCCGCGACCAGGCGGGACTGGGCGCGACCAGGCGCGACTGACTGCGTCAGGGTCACCGTTTTCTGTAGCGGCGTGTCTATGACCGCCGTCCCCTTTGAACCGTCCGCCCTTCCTCGGGTTGCCGTCCTCCGGCTTCTGGCTTCCGTTTTAAAGAGGGGGGAGGGGGGGCCTTTAGTAGGGTTTAGTGGAGTTTAGTAGCTTTTAGCAGGGTATAAATAAGCCACCAAATTAACCTCCAAACCGCCGCTGATTGCCTGCAACTTTCAACCCTCCAACCTGCAACTAAACCAGGTAGGGCAGGGCACTCCGTGCACGCCGCAAAAAAGGCTGAAGCTACGCCATCGGCGCTGACCTGCCCCTATCAACTCTCAGCCATCAACAATTAACTGATTTCAAAGATCAGCCCCCATTTTACCAGACAAATAGAAATTCCCTAGTTCGCCACTACCGCTATCTTCAGATTTTTCACCACTGAGCCACAGAGAGCGCAGAGATAAAGCAACTAATCAGTTGTTAGCTCGCCCTCACCTGTTTCCTCTCCCCCAGGAGAGGATTTTACCCTTGGCAGATTTGTGTTTTGGGGTAGAACGTACGGCCAATTCCGTCACAATTTTTCAAGTCGTCGGACAACGATTCCCCCTCTCCTGGGGGTGAGGGCGGACGTCCAACTGACTTCCTGTTCTCACAGGCCGTGCATAGTCTGGCAATGGATGCGGCGCACGCTTTTGCAATTCGTTGAATATTACATCACGGACATTTTGGGCATTGCGGCGCAGGTGTGAAATGCCATTGCGTCCGCGCTACGCTAGATTCGTTTATCCTCATCCCAAATGACAGCGGCTTCATCCGTGAACACGCCTGTTAAGCCGCCACCGCAGCGCACCCACCCCGAACGTTCTTTGCCATGACGGTCTCGGACTCTGACGCGAAAAACTGGCTGATATTTTGTATGGTCCCAAGAGAATGGGCCCTTGAATAGCCATCGATGCCTCACGTCAATAATTTCAAATCCACTTCGCTGCGCCCAATGCCGTACTAATGACCTTGAACGGGGAAAATACCAAACGAAATAAGTAACAAGTAAGGAGACGACTAAAACCGATACGAATGGCGCGGCTTGTCGTGACAAATGTACATGAACGCCAGCGAATTTAAGGAAGAGGCCGCTTAGAACTCCAATGACCGTGCCATAGAATATAACCATGTGCTTCGTTTCTAACTTGACGTTGGGACGACACAAAACAATAAGGCAAACAAGAAAAGCAAGGATACTTACTACAATTGCCAGAATTACTAGTATATCGGTCATATGTGACAGGGCGCTTTACGCCTCAAACTGAACCATGCGGGCTTCAAAGGAGCAAGGGCAATGCCATTGCTTCAGGATCATGGCGGGCAGGGAGGCGCAATGTGAATGCTATCGAACGACTGAATCTTTTCTATTTTTCCGCCTTAACCGATGCCGTTACCTTTTTGAAGAAATCGTAAATGCCGTTCTCACCCATTTGTCGTGCGTTGGCGAGTTCGCCTTCTTTGGTGACGTACAGCACCTTGTTGCTGGAGGAAAGGATGGCGACGGCGGGGATGCCTTTTTCCAATGGCACGCCATAAGATTTGGCGAGGTCCAGGTTCTTGTCCCAGCGGCCCACATTGACTTTCACGATTTGGAAATCCTGCGCCAGGAGCGGCGCGCTGGTTCCGCTCTTCATGGCGGTGTCGAGCATCCGGCAATCGCCACACCAATTGGCGCCGAAGACTACGATCACCTCGGTCTGTTTGGCGGCGGCCTGCGTCAGCGCCTGTTGGACGTCCGCCTTGGCATCGGCGGTCTCGTTGTAGGGAGCATCCCCGGCAGAAGCCGTCACGGTGAGAAGCGCGAGGAACAGAGCATAGAGAGTTTTCATAAATAAATGATAAAGTAGCTAACGGCCAAAAGCTGAACCATTAAACAAATAGCCGCAAGTGGGAAAACCAAGTTGATTCCAGCGCGGTTTAAACCACATTTTCAGGGTAAAAACTCATAAACAGTTTTCTCATCATGTCCGAAAAGCCGATTGGAAAACTCCAAGGCAATCTTTGTGGCCTGCGCTTCACTGTCTCCAGTCTTCACACGGAGAACCGGATATTGCCCATAAGTGGTATCAATGACCGGAAAACTTAAATCTGTGGCAGTTTTGCGGAACGCCTCGGCATGGCTTTTCTTTGCGGGTGTCGTCAGCTCGTAATCGAGATAAAACACCCCATCCTGATGGACAAAATAGAGCGCATCTTCATCACGCGTGCAAAAGCCGAGGAATGCCGTCGGGTCATTATCCTGCTGCTTCAGTTTCGCAAGCCGTTGTGGGAGTTCTGCCAGTGTGCCCGATTCTGCGACGCGTGAACGGAGAAAAAGAAACCCGCCGATGACACCGACCACGACAATTATGATTATGAGGTACATGGGCTTCATTCGGGCTAACGATCTAAAGTTGAACCATTAAGCAAATGGCTGCAAGTGGGAAAACGGCATTGATTACAGTTCTGATTTAATATGGCTTTAGTAACATGACGATTTGCCCGTAACACTTCTGCGCTGCTGCCTCGTTTTGGTCTAAGCCAGGATACACGACATCCGGTTCCTGCACGTCTACATCTACGCCAATGTTCTGATAATGCCACCCTGGCAGTTCAAATAACCCAAAAGCATTTGTAAATCCGATGAATCGAGCTGCCGCTTTACGATCGGCGTTGGTGAAATGATTCGTCCTCGATATATCCTTGAACTGAGACATCGAATTTGTTCTCGCCATAATATCATCCATGAATTGAGACATCGAATTGGTGCCGAAGGCGTGACGTCTCTCCCACTCTGTTTGGGTCAGAAACTGTCTCTCGAATACAGTAATTAGTAAGCCCTGGGGCTTGGGCTGAACCTCAAATAAACGACCCCCAACTTCTGCATTTGTTGTAATCGGTCCACAATCACAACTGTCGCCCAACTTCTGCTCAATCAAACTGTGCAGTGAAACGAAAGCATCCTCATGTGTTTTGCTGGATGCACAGCCCAGGGCAAATAGAATCAATGCACATGATATGGCGAGTGTTTTCATTGGCTAACCTCCCAAACCTGAAGCAATAAGCAAATGGTCGCAAGCGGGAAAATTACCCGGGATGTGATTGCGAATGCGCGCCAACAATAAGATCAAATACAATTAAAACGATGGCCAGGACTAAGGCCAGAATTCCCACAATCCGATAAAGAGGCGGTCCAACAAGAACGGGCACGACTGCCAAGCCAGCGGCAATTACAAAAATGGGATAATACTCACCGGGCATGGATAACAAACAACACGAAACCACCATGAGCAAAGCATAAAGGGTCAGGCAAATCCTCGAAGCAGATGCGTTCATGCATCATTAGACGGTGATCCCTAACAAATACTCCCGTAAGTACGAGAGCGATTATCGTTCCTCCCTACGGGATGAATTTCATTTTGCGGTAGTGGCGAACTAGTGACTGCGTCACGGCCACCTTTTTAATTGAGGTAGTGGCGAACTATGGAATCCCCCAATCCTCTGGTAAACTGGCGGCTGCTCTTTGAAAAATCAGTTGATTGTGGTTCGGTTGAAGGTTGCTCGTTGCAAGTTGCAGGTTAACCAGAGGTTAAGGCGGCCCCTACACCAGGCTTTGCCAGCCTATGCCAACCTACGCCAGCCTATGCCAAGCATTGCCAGCCTACCCCCCGCCCCCTTTTTAAAACGGAAGCCAGAAGTCGGAGGACGGCAACCGGAGGAAGGGCGGATGGTTCAAAGGGGGGGCGGCGGTCGTAGACACGCCGCTACAGAAGACGGTGGCCGTCTGCAGGGTGGCCCTGACGCAGTCAGTCACGCCTAGTCGCGGCTAGTCGCACCTAGTCCCGCCTGGTCGCGGGGTTTTCAGAAAAAAAGATTGTTTTGGGATTATCTAGTTGCCAAACAATTATCGGGGTGAGATATTCCCGTTAGATATGACATTATGAAAGCGAACAAACCACCGAAAGACCTTACGCTTATTCAGTTATTTGACCGCTTCGGAACGGAAGAAAAGGCGCGGAAGCACTTGGAAAAAGTGATATGGAAAGATGGTATTATCTGTCCGCATTGCCAATGCAATGACAAGAAAAAGTTCTCCAGCATCGCGGAGAATCGCGACAAAGAAGTTCGCGCTGGATTGCGCTTTTGTTCCAATTGCAAAAAGCAGTTCACCGTGACTATTGGAACGATATTTGAGAAAAGCCATATTCCCCTTCGCAAATGGCTTATTGCGTTCTTTCTCATTTGCAGTTCCAAGAAGGGCATTAGTGCTTTGCAATTACAGCGCATTCTGGAAATTGGCTCATACCAGAGCGCACTTTTTCTTTGCCACCGTATCCGTCTGGCTCTATCAGAAACTAGCCAAGCCGAAAAACTTTCAGGCATTGTGGAAGCCGATGAAGCATTAATCCCAACCGGAACAAACCCGCCAGAAGCCAAGCGGCATCGCCAGTTGACCAATGTAGTAACAATGGTAGAACGTGGCGGACGGGCGCGCAGCAAGGTATCAGTGAGCGGGTTTAATCTAAGGGATGCCGTGCGGGAATATGTTAAGCCTGAATCCGAATTGCATACCGATGCTCGCGGCAGCCGCACATTGGAAGGGGAATATTACGTTCATACGGTCAAACATTGCACGGGCGAATATAAACGCCGCGAAGGGGATAGGCTCGTTACCACCGCCAGCGTTGAATCCTATTTCAGCCTGTTAAAGCGCGGGATTATTGGAACATTCCATCATGTTTCCGCGCAACATTTGCCGTTGTATCTGGCGGAGTTTGACCATCGCCATAATTGCCGCAAAATCAGCGACGGCGAGCGGACGGATTTAGGATTGCAAAAGAGTGTTGGAAAGCGTTTGATTTATAAAACCATATGATAAAAGTAAAAGCACTCAAACCCGTTTCAATGCTTATTACCGAAGGAAGAGAAGAACGATGGATTTTCTTAAAGCCGGGAGAGGAATTAGATGGAATTGGAATGGTGATAGGAGTCGCTGCTGAATATGCACCACATGCTGAACCAACTAATAGGCATGGCAAAAAAATTGTCAATTTCGCAATTCAGGAAGATGCCCCGAATAATTATTTTGGCTTATTTGAAGTTTCTAAATCCACTGGGCAATCTTGATCTTTCCACTCCCCAATGCGAACAATTTGCCCATTTGAAAGCGTTACTCTAAGCCCTATTTTGTTTCCACGGTCATCATATTGCCATTCATCTTTAATATGATGAGCAATATCAGTTTCACTAGATTTTTTAGATTTAAATGGCATAACGGTTGACTGTTTTAGTTTTTTACTAAAACGGTCAACTTCTTGGCAAAAGAAGATTTAAAATTTGAAGGGGAGCGGCTCGCAACCGCTCCTTTTCATTTGACTGCCATACATTCCTGCCGGAAAGTCAAACGAGATGCCAAAGACCAAGACAAAGCTCCCCAAAGACCTGCCAGCATGGGCAAATGAGCCATTAAAGTTCTCGCTGAATCCCGACAAGGCATTGCGCCGCGCCGCATTTGCCAAGCTTCCCAAGGACCTGCCAGGGCGCACAAAAACGCGCCGTTAGTTCTCCGTTATCACCCCTCTTTTGCTGGCATTGCGTTAGGTTCTGTAACGTTACTATTTGGTAAGTAGATAATCCCAGATTGTTTATTTTTGTTCTTTGACATGCAGCGGCTTTGTAGATGGCCGTCCGCAAGGACTCGTTTCATTTGCGCTGGCAGCTTTTTTGCTGTAAAACTTTTAAGAATTGGATGCGAACCGGGAGTGGTTTGAACAAGGAATTGAGGATATGAGCGACGCGTTGGATAATTACATTGATGGGATAGAACACCTGCCGATGCCGCCGCTGGTGATCATCAAGCTGATCGCGACTTTCCGGGAACCTTACGCTGACATGGATGATATCGCGAGATTGCTCAGCCAGGATCCATCGTTGACGGCGGAGGTGCTCAAGCGCTGCAACAGCGGATTTTTTCGCGCAGAAGAACCCACGGATGACATTTTTGAAGCCATAATGAGTTGGGTTAAAATAGTAGTCCTCATAACTGGAATAGCCGCATCATGCTGCTCCCCTATTTGCGAGTCCAATCGGAAAAGATGGACAATCCTCCGTACAGGTTTGAACAACAAAGAAACGGCGCAAGTGGTGGCCGTGGCGCAGTCACTTACGACAGGCTTTCCATCCCTCTGATTTCGTCCTTCGCCCGTCGCGCCACGCTCGCCAGCCGTTCCTTTTTCAACTGGAGAACTTCCAGCGCCGACGACGCCTCCGGCAATTCCACCTGATT
>Ga0206853_1097_pt1 | contig 10598 bp, 6 predicted proteins | sample Alteio_BWOrgCont_52_FD_152859 | JGI IMG/M metagenome (GOLD analysis project Ga0206853, IMG submission 152859) | Enriched cells from forest soil in Barre Woods Harvard Forest LTER site, Petersham, Massachusetts, United States -... | ecosystem: Environmental > Terrestrial > Soil > Temperate forest > O... | reverse complement strand
GCGCCTTTGCAAACCCGTCTGCTTCGCCAGGCCACCGCGTTGGCCGGCGACCAAAGTCTGGCGGAAGACCTTGTTTCCGAGACGCGGTTACGGGCCTGGCGACATTTGTCGCGCTACAATCAATCCTGCCGGCTTTCCACCTGGCTTTATGCCATCCTGCTGCACTGCCACCAGGAAGCCGCGCGTCGCGCCCGCTCCCGTCCGGCTTCGCTGGCATGGCTACCGTTCGTTCAAACGCGCGGATTCCATCAGGAACTCGAGCGCAAAATCTCCTCCGAGCCTTCGCCATCGGAGGCGGCGGTCCAAAACGAGGCGGCCATCCAAATGAACCGCTGCGTGGAAATGTTGCCGGAAAAACACCGTGAAATCATCCGGCTCCGTTTCTTCGAGGACGCCTCCCTGCCCGATATGGCGGCCGTCCTGGATTGCTCGGTCGGCACGGTGAAATCCCGTCTGCACCACGCTCTGGAAAAGTTACGCAAAATGAAAATGAACCTTCCGGATTTGAAAGGCCATTCACTGTTATGAGCCGGTTGCCAATTCGTTGCCGCCAATACAAGGAAACCCTCTGCCTCCTGGCGAGCGGCCTCCCGCTGGATCGGGAGCGGGACGCCGCCGAGAAGCATCTGGCCACCTGCGCCAATTGCCAAAAATACTTCCACGAAATGAAAAGCGTGGTGTCTCCCTTAGTCGATTGGGAAGAGACGTATTCCGACATTCGTCCAAGTCAAAGCCTCCAAGCGCGCTGGACGAAGGATTTCCAGGCAGCCACCATCCCGCTTCCTCCACGCCGGTTTTTGTCCCTTGCCGCGTTGCTCGATTGGTGCCACGACATGATCTGGCCGTGTCGCCGAATTTGGGCAGGCTTTGCGGCGGCCTGGGTGGGGATTCTTGCCATTAACCTCTCCACACGCGACCCCGCCCGGTTCCTTGCCTCGAAATCATCGCGGCCGTCCCCCGAGATGGTTAGGGCCTTCCTGGAGGGCGAAGGTTTTCTGGCTGACCTGGCGAAGCCGGGAGAAAGCCTGGCACCCGAACCACCAAAGCCTGTATTGCCAAAACCAAGAAGTGAGCGGCGACCGGGAACTCTCCGGGCGTGATCACACCGATATGAACGAAATACCCAATCTCAATGCCGGGCGGTTCTCAATCGTCCGGCGCATGATCCGCCGGCTGGTCAGCCGGCGGATCATGCGCCGGATTCTGATTGGCGGCGCGACTATGATCACGTTGATCGCGGCCTATTACGCCCGGGCGGATTGGCGCGGCGCGCGGTTGTGGGAGAATGCCAAACGCGAAATGGACGCCAAAGGGGAAGTGTGGGATTGGGCCGCATTCGTGCCAGCGCCGGTGCCGGACGACCAAAACATCTTCAAAGCGCCAAAAATGGCCGCGTGGTTCGAGGACCAGCGGAGTCTTTTCGACCAACCGCTTGAGCGACGCATGACCAATGACTTCGCCCGGAGGATGTTCAATACGAACTCGACCGTGGAAATCACCTCGAAGCCGGAGGCCGCCGCCTATCTAGCCTGGAGCGACCAATTTCAAGACGATTTTAATGCCATCGGGGCGGCCTTGCAGCGCCCTTATGCGCGAATCACGCCGGATTATACGCACCCCCTTTCGATAACCGTACCGAATGTCGCGACGGTGTACGCGGTGGTCAAGACACTGGTGCAACGCGCGAAATGTCATTTACTTCTCGGCCAGCCTGAAGCGGCGTGGCGGGAGTTGACCTTGTTGCACGAGTTGCGCCGCATTGTGGAAAACCAGGGCAGATTCATCACGACCGAGGGGGATTGGATGAGACGCGAGCTTGCCCGGCACTCGTTGCAGGTGATCGCGAAGGGTCTGGAACTACACGCCTGGCGGGAAACTCAACTCGTCCAGATCCAGGAGCAACTGAAAGACTGCGATTGCATAGCGCAGCATGTTGAAGCCCTGAGATGCGCTCGCGCGCTCATGCTCAATTCCCTGGAGGATGGTGATTTTTTGAAGGCCGTTTTCCATGCGGGTGGCGATGGCCTATGGACCAGGATCAAGAAACACCCCGCACTGGTTTTGTTCTCGCTGGCGCCGCGGGGAATCCTCCTTGAGAAGAACGCGAACCTGGCGCGGGATATGGGGAACTCGATTAACACGCTCACTCCCGCCAACGGCGTTATCCACCCCGCCGATGCCGGCAAAGCGTTCGCCTGGTGGAAAAAAGCCCGGGAGGGACTGCCCCTCCTTTTACGGACCCAAACCCTCGTCAACGAGGGCCAGATCGCCTGCGCCTTGGAACGTTACCGGAACGCGCACGGATCTTATCCAGAAGTGATCGACACACTGGTTCCGCGGTTCATCGGGAGATTGCCGCGCGACATCGTCAATGGCGAGCCCTTGAGGTACCGCCTGACCGGCGACGGAGGTTTCCTGCTCTATTCCGTCGGCTGGAACGAGAAGGACGACGGCGGAAAAGTCGTCCTGGCCAACGGTGGCCTGACAAAAATGACCGAGGGCGATTGGGTCTGGCAGAGCTACATGTATTAGCCTGGGCGAAGCCCGGACTTACCTGCTCCTCTTCCATCGAGCCCCCCGCTGGAAACACTGTCCAGATGTGGATTGTCCCGCGCACGCTCAAGTGAATCGCACTGTCGTCGTGGATTTCGACAGAACTATGGGTGGTCAGACTCAGGCTCTTCGATGGGTTTGTCGGGCAAAGGCACATTACTTAAACGTGCCAGGGCGGCGGTGAGCAAGTCGTCCCGGTCGCCTGCAAACGCGCCGGTTTCGGGCTTGAACGGGACTTGCGGTTGAAAGCCCCGCTCATCCAGCGGTGTGCCGTCCGGCAGGTAATCAATCCACTGCGGCACACTCACCGTCATATCCAGCGGCAGGTGTTCGATCTCCGGATTGCCGCTGGAGCCGCAAGTGTGATCGCCCATGGTCGTGACCTCCGGGTCGCCGGTCATCATGCCGATGAACGACTCATTGCTGCTCATGCATTTCTGACCGATGAGCAACACCACGGGACGGTTGTAACGCCACGGCCCGCGCGGCGCGACTTTGCGCGCGTATTTCTCCGTGAGGTTCGTGTGGCTGGGGCCATCCCGGAACTGGCTGTAAGCATAAACAGACTCCTTTTCCAAAAAACGGCCCGCAAATTCCCCGGCCAATGGCTCGCCCCCGCCACCGTTCAGGCGCACATCCACAATCAGACCACGGGTATCACGCATGTGCTCCAACGCCTCGCCACACTCCGCCGGGACTTTGAAATCGTCCCATCCAAAAATGGCGATGAAGCCAATCCGATTGGTTGTGACCGCCCACGCCACGCGACCCTCTTGCTTTAGACCGCCGAGAATCGTCCGGTATGCTTGCGGATTGGCGTTGACCGACCGCGGCCGGCTAAACACCGGCACGTCCGCGCCGGTGGCGGTCAACCAGACGTGCAGATCGCGGAGATTTTTCAGCATTTCCGCGCAGACAAGGGCGAACTCATAAGTATTCTTGCTGGCCAGAGCCTTCGGACGGAATTGCTCGCGCAACTTTGCCCAATCGACCTCCGAACGGAGAGCGAACATCGCGTACTTTTGGTCAAACGCCTCCCATAGTTGATCAAAAGCCGCGCCGGCCAGATCAGGAGTCACGGCCTTCGGTAACTTCACGGCTCGCTTTTCAAAAGCGGCGATGTACCGCGCGGTTTGCGCTTCGGTATCCACCGCGAAAAAACGGCGCGGACCGTCTTTGATATCCAAATCCACCGTCACGTCCTTTGGATCAGGAATGATGGCTTTCCCGCCGGATTGGTAGCTCGCGTTCATTTTGACATTGGCGATGACGCGCATCTCGCCCGACAAGTTGGTGTCTCCATCGTTGAACACGGTCTCCGGCGGAAACAACTTGTTAAGCTCTTGCGGGTGAAAACGGAACCAAATGTGCGCTACAGTTTCATGATTCGCCGCTTCCGTGGTAACTGTTCCGCCGCCTCGCGGAATGAGCACCCCCCATACCGCGCCATCCGCGCAGTGGCCAATGCCAAGATCGGCCGGACCAGCCTCAACCCGGAATTCCTTGCCCACTTCCAGACGAAAGGTGGTGACCCGAAAAATGTCGCCCTCCGTAAACTCCCATGACCGGGCGTGGTCTGGCTCGTAATCGCCCACCGTCAACCGCGTCGGATACCGCTGCAACAGGTCAACACCTTGAGGCGGCACAGAGGCTTGGGTCCACGCGTCCTCAGGCTTTACGCAGATCAGAAGCATCAGCATAACAATGAGTGAGGTCCCCATATTGGCTCGTCCACGACTCAACGCATGCGGCAAGCCACCCGCATTTTGTATCGCGAAAACTTTGGCGAATTGTTGAAGGGAAAAGCGCACACGGACCGCTACGCCCATTTGGCCATGGCCCGCGCCACCTGACTAAAATTCGTAATGCGCCATTTGGGGCCGCTTCCCACCAGAGAGGCGCGCCTTTGCGACTCGGATGCCGACCGCGAACTCCGACCAGCCTTGCTCACGGCGGCCATGCGGCTTTGCGCTTCTTGCTTTTTCAACTGGCGATAGGGCAGCGTCTCCACGGGAAGAGAACCTACCGCAAAACATCCAATCTGGCAACTTCAGCGAAGCCAGCGAAAACGGCTTGAGTTGAGGTGTCAAATCAGCCCGATTTTCAAAGCTTTTCGATGTCATTATCTTTGGTTCTTAATGCGTTGGTCCGCTCAAAAACCTCCCGGATCGACCGGCGCCATTGTGCTAAAGCAGCCCTGAATGCCGCCGGCCCGGCGAAACCGCAGCGCACGGCCACGCGGCCAAACGGCGCCTCATCGTCCGGCAAGGTTGTCTCCCCGGCGAAACTCCAGCGCCGCAGAACGCACTCGACGCGGCGCAATTGTTGATAACTCTCGATGAGCCTGTCCGCATCCAACCTTGGCAGAGCGTCCGCGTCCCGCGCCCGCAGCAAAGCCTGTAGCGTGTTGGGCTCCCGCCAGCCATGGGCCAGGCAAAACATTTGCGCCAGGAACTCCGTGTCCATCAAGCCACCCGCGCCGGTCTTGATGGCCAGCGCGTCCTTGCCGGGCGGCGTGCGTTCCCTTTCGATGCGCAGGCGCATCTCGCGAATCTGCTCGCGCCAGTTCGGCGCGTAAGCTGCCAGGCCATGAGTCGCGCCCAAGGCAAAATCCGCCGCCACGCCGTCCAAAGTAAAATCAGTCAACCGCGCCGCAAGCTCCTGAAACTTCGCGCCCAACTCCGCGTTTCCCGCGACCGGCCGAGTCCGCGAAAGCGCTTGAATCTCCCACAACCGCGCGCGCTGACGGTAATAGCTCTCGCAGGCGCCGAGCGTGTTGACGAGCAAGCCCTTTTCGCCATCCGGGCGCAACCGGACGTCCGTCGCAAATGTGACCCCCAATTCCGTCCGGGTGGAAATCAAATCCAGAATCTCCACGGCCATGCCCTGGAGACGAGGAAGCTCTCTCGCGCGCGCGTCCGTCACAAAAAGCAGGTCCAAGTCCGACCCATAGTTGATGTCGGAGCCGCCCAGCTTGCCCAACCCAATGATCGCAAGACTCGACGGTTTCACTTTGCGGCGGCGTGCCGCAACTTCGAGCGCATATTGCAAACAGGCGTCCGCGAGACTGGAAAGCTCGGCCAGGTTTTGCTCCAGACCGGCCAGTTCCAAAATGTCGCGCAAGCCGATCCGCATCAATTCCGCCCGATGATATTGGCGCAGCCAGAGCTTTTGGTCAGGGTCGTCGCGGCCATGCCGCAGATCCTCCAGAATTTCCTCCGTCGATTTGCGCCGCCGCAAACGGTCGCTGGAAACCAATTCGTCCACCAGGTCGGGTGTCCGCACGGCGGCCTCCGCCAGGAACTCCGAGCGGTCGAACAAGAGCAGCAGCAACTCAAACAGCGCGGGATTGCTGTTCCACGTCTCGAACAAAGTCGCGCGCGCGCCGTAAGCCGTGATGTAACTGTCCAGGCGCGTCAAAACCCGGTCCGGGTCGGACAGGATCCTGGCGGATGGCCCCCGCGGTGAGCCAACGCCCAAGCCCGGGCAAAGCGCGAGGAATTTCAGCGCGAGGCGCAGTGCCAGTTCGACTGTCCGGTTGCTCACATGCGCGTAACCCGGGCCGTAGGCGAATTCATGCAGCAAACGGACGGAGCGCCCGGCATCCTTGAATCCATGCCGCGCGAGGATGGCGTTCCAGTCCGCCTCGTTCGCGGACAATTGCACCGACCCAGCCGCTTCTCCCGCCTCGCGGCCGGTCTGTAGAAATTTGTGGTAAACCCGGCGCACCGCGTTCGTGTGGCGCTTCAAGGCCGCCTCGACCCCCCCCAGGGCACGGAAACCCATCAGCCGCGCCAACCGCTCGCGCGCGGCCTTGTCCAAAGGAATCGTATGGGTTTGAAGGTTGTTTTCCATTTGCAACCGGTGCTCGACATCCCGAAGGAAAACGTAAGCGCGCTCGAGGACGAGCGCCTCGCGGCGTGCTAGAAAATTGTATTGCGCCAGTTTCTCCAGCGCGACCAGGGTTTGGGGAAGCTGCAAAAAAGGAACGCGGCCCGCGTGAAGCAATTGGAGGGTTTGTGCGATGAATTCGATTTCACGAATGCCGCCGCGGCCGAGCTTCACATTGCGGTCCAGTTCGCCCGCCTTCACGACCTCGTTCTCGATCCGGTCCTTGATCGCCGCCACCTCGCGCCGGATGTCCGTGGCCACCGAGCGAGGAAAACGGAACGGCTGGATCATCTCGATAAACTCCGCGGCCAGCGCCTCGTCGCCGGCCACCCGCCGCGCTTTGATGAGCATCATGCGCTCCCAAGTCTGGCCCCATTGGGCGTAGTAATTCTCGTAGCCCGCCAGCGAGCGCGTTAGTGGTCCAGTATCCCCTTCCGGCCGCAAACGAAGATCAACGCGATAAAGCGATCGCTGCGCGGTCAAGCGCCCCACTTCCGCGATGAACATTTCCGCCAGCCGGTTGAAGAACTGGTGATTGGTGGGGGAGCCGACGGGCGGTTCCGCGACCCTTCGCCTGGAACCGCGCGCAACTGGCGGTTCTTTAAATACCCGCCCCTCCTCCGCGTAAACGAAAATGACATCCACGTCCGAGCTGTAATTCAACTCCTGCCCGCCCAGTTTGCCCATGCCAAACACGCAGGACGCCGTCGAATGCCAGCGACCATCCACGTCCCGGTGGCAAGGCGAGCCGAGGCGCTCGCGGAGTTGCCGCCCGCACACTTCCCAAACGCCGCTCAGGCACACATCCGCGAGGTCGGACAACTCGCGGGTGATGGACCGGACACCGCCCAACCGCGCCAAGTCCCGCGCTCCGATGCGCAACAACTCCCGCTGCTTGAACTCGCGCAACCGGGCCAGCACGCCCGCGTAATCGCGTTCCCGCGTCAGATCATCCATCCATCCATCCACCTCGCGTCGCAAGCCCTGCTCCCGCCGCGGATGGGCCAGCCCATCCGGCGTTAGCAAAGCAACGTGGGAGGCATTGGCCGCCAGCCACGCGCTCAACGCCTGCGATCCACTCAGCAACGCGCACAAAATCCGGGCGGTCTCGGGCGTGGCGGCGGTCAAAAAATCCGCCGCTCCCGCTCCCGCCAGCAAATCCAGAAAATGCCGCGCGCGCGGCGGGTCGGCGCAGTCCCTCAAAGCTTTTGTCCAGACGGAGGTTTTCATGCCTGGCCATCCACTTTCAGATTCGCGGGCGGTGAACGGAAATCATTCCACCTTTCCAAAATTTTTCAGAGCGCCGAGAGGCACATTCTCCAAAACCACCTCCACCACCGGCCTCTTCCCCGCCGGTTTTAGCGTGGTGAAACATCCCTTGAAAAAGCCCGCGCCGTACAGGACATGCGTGAGCACCACGAACGGAATGGCGCAAATACTCTTGACCAACCCGCCTTGCCGGACCAGCGCGGCCGCCTGCGCCAGGAGGGCCGCGCCGTAGAGCGCCAGGGGGGCAAGCGGCAGAACACCCGGATGGGTTTGCCACAGCAGCACTGGCAGCGCCGCCAGGTAAACGCAGAGAACCGACGGGGCGAAGTTGGCGATTGAACCGGCCGTGGGATACACCCGAAACTGCTCCGCCCGGCCTCGGCCGTAATTGAGCAGCATTTTGCAGAACGCCCCCGGACTTGGTCTTGGACGGCGAAAAACCGTCAGCCCGGGATCGTAAATCAATTTGCCGCCGCGCTTTTTCAATTCGTCCATCAAGGCGTTTTCCTCGTTGGGATACAGGGCCTCGTTGAAACCACCCAATTCCAGCATCGGTCCGCGCCGCGCGATGAGATTGCACAAGATCAGCTCTTTTTCACCGGATTCCCGGCGGGCCCCCACTGGCGCGTAACGCGCCCGGCTGGAAAAAAAAGCCAGCCAGCTCGCGTGGACCAAAGCGAATACTTGCTCCAGGAACGGCGCGTCCGGCGGGCATAAATTCGGGCCGCCCACCATCTGGACTTTCGGGTCGGCGAACGCCGCCACCGTCCGCCGCAAACTGTCCGGCCCGGGGGTGGAATCGTCGTCCAGGAAATAGATCAACTCGCCGCGCGCGGCGCGCATCGCCTGGTTGCGCTGCACCGAGGGTTGCTTTCCCCGGGCCACAATAATCTCCAGCTTCTCTGGCGGGTAGTCCAGTTGCCGCCCGGCAGTCACCGCCTTGATCTCCACCTGGCCCGGGCGGGCGGCGATCAAGACAGTCACGGCGGGAAGCTGGTCGTTCATCCGCGAGACGTTAAAGTTCACCCTCGCAAGTTCAAAGTGCAAATTTTCGCCGCCAGCGACCTGAATGGCAACCTGACCGGGTGAACAGAAATACCGCCAACTTGTCGAACCCCGACAAATGCCCACTATGAACAATGGCCGGCCCGCGGTTGAAAAAGCCCCGCAAACCGTTTCCCCGCCGGTTTCACGCCCCGCGGTTCGCAGATTGCACCCGGACGCGAGCACCGGCAGGATGTCGTCCGTCACATGAGCGTCCTTTCTGTAAAAAAGCTGAAGCAGTGGCCGCTCCCGCTGCTGGGCTGCGGGTTGATGCTGGTGTCCACCGGCCTGGCTTACCTCCTGCTCACGCCCCCCGCGTTTCGGGCCCGGGCGGCCGTCAGGGTGGAGAAGCGCGACTGGGTCCACACCAATTCAATCGTCAATCCTTATGATCCGGAGCTGGCGCCGGCCCAATGTCAGATCGCCGCTTCCGATCCGATTCTCGACCAAGCCATCGCGGATGCGAATTTGAATGCCCGGTGGGCGCGGCGTTATAATCACGACACCCCGCTCAAGACGCCGGAAACGCGGTCCCTGCTCAAAAGCCTGATCCATGTTCATCCGCTCGGCGAGTCCATGATCATCGCCATCGAGGCGACCAGCGAGGATCGAATGGAGTCCGCCGCCATCGCCAACGCGATAGCGCGGGCTTACTGCGGTTTCGAGCGGGCGGCCCACGAGCAACTGGTGCGGGCCAGGACGACCGACTTGCTAAGCCGGGAGGGCGGCGAATGGAACTCCCTGGGCGGGAAAATCAAAACGGCGGAAGAAAGAGTTTACCAGCTCTACCTGGGCGCGATGAAATACCGGGCGACCAACCAGGTCCAAATCTACGATCCGGCCAGCTACCAGCGCCTGCAGGCGCGGCGCATCGACCTCGGAACCGAATTCGTCCGGCAGCGTGATCTCTGCCGCAGACTCGGCGCGATGAGCCATGACGAGCTGGCCGACCTCCTGCCCATAATCGAGACCAACAACCCGGCGCTGACGGGGGCGCAAAAACAACTGCTGAAGGCGCGGGACGATTTGCGCGACGCCGCCAGGGATCACGGCGCCAACTCCCAAGAATTCAGGGCCGCGGCGCAGGCAGTGGCCGGGCTCGGCAAATATCTGGACCAGACGGTCGCGGGCACCCTCGCCAATCATGAGCGCAACCTGGCGGAGGCAAAAGCCGCGCTCGACGACTTGGAGGACAAGTTGAAAAACGCCAGCACCAACACCACCGCATTAACCCTGGCGGACTCGGAATACGCGAAGGCGAGACAGGACCTGGAGAAGTTAAGAAGGCAGCGTGAACTTCTGGAGGACGACTTGGGTTCGCCCAAAACAGGTGCCGCGGACCAATACCTGAGTTCAATCGTCCCGGTCTCGGTTGTCGCGGAGCTGGTGGACGAGGCAACGCCACCGCTCCGGCCCGCCATCCCGAACCCGTTGGCCGGGTTTGTCGTGATTTGGACCGGGGTGGTCGCGGTGCTGGCCAGCCTGGTGACTCGCCTTCTATGCCGACAGCCAAAACCATCATCCGCGACAAACGGCACGGCTCCCAAACCATGAATTCGGTCCCGGCCGTTATTCCGCCTCGATTTTGATCGTGTGGGTTACCGGAACGAACGCGGCCTTTACAGCCTCCAGGAGTGGCTGGCGTTCCGCCTCGGTTTTTGCGACGGCCGCCGCCATGTCAGCCTTGCCTTCGGCCCCGTGAAAAATTTTCTGAATCTGTTTGGTTTCAAACGCCTGTTTCGCCGCCACCGCCTCATCCACGCGCTTGAAAGCTTCCGAGAACGGATTTACGGGAAACTCCCGCGCCAGATTGATTCCCGCGGCCAGTCGCGCGGCTGTGA
>Ga0206853_1094_pt1 | contig 10874 bp, 10 predicted proteins | sample Alteio_BWOrgCont_52_FD_152859 | JGI IMG/M metagenome (GOLD analysis project Ga0206853, IMG submission 152859) | Enriched cells from forest soil in Barre Woods Harvard Forest LTER site, Petersham, Massachusetts, United States -... | ecosystem: Environmental > Terrestrial > Soil > Temperate forest >... | reverse complement strand
TACCTGTACAAACCGGACGCCGGCGAAGGCATGACTCGTTTCAATGACAACCAGCGTTTGCATATTTTTGCCGTGGATGTGGCAGGCAAGCAGATTCGTCAACTGACGCAGGGAATCTATGACGAGCATTCCATTGACTGGTCGCCGGATGGCAAAGAAATTCTTTTTGCATCGAACCGCGAGCCGAATCAGGACGAGTTTTTCAATTACGACATTTTCGCGTTGAGTGTGGCGGATGGAAGCGTTCGCCGTCTGACCGCCACGGAGTACAACGAGTACGAACCGCTGTGGTCGCCTGACGGCAAGCACATCGCCTATCGCGGCACGAAGCGTGGCTTGACCGACCGCGAAACGACGATGGAAGACACGCACGTCTGGATGATGAATGCCGACGGCAGCAATCGCCGCGAAATTGGAGCGGTGATCGACAACCGCCAGGGCGCGCCGCAGTGGGCGCCGGATGGCAGCGCCGTGTACTTCACGGTGCAGGAACGCGGTAGCAATCATTTGGTGCGGTTGCCGGTTTCGGGTGGGACGCCGGAATATGTGGTGAAGGATAGGGGCAGCGTCGGCGGGTTCTCGATCAGCAAGGACGGAACTGTGGTTTACACATTCACGTCACCACACGACATGTCGCAGCTTTACGTAAAGAGCGGAAGCGCTGCGCCACGCAAGCTGACCGACTTGAACGCTGAACTACTCGCAGGAAAGCAAATCGGGGAAGTGGAGTCTTTCACGTTTGTGAGTAACGACAACAAATTCGAAGTGGAGGCGTTTCTCACAAAGCCGGTGGGAATGACCGCGACTTCGAAATATCCGCTTATCGTTAACATTCATGGAGGCCCACACGGACAGAATGGTCCTGGCTTCAACTTCAGAAATCAGGTCTACGCCGCGCATGGCTGGGCGACGCTCAACGTGAATTTTCGCGGCTCGACCGGCTATGGACAAAAGTTCGCCGATGCGGTCTTTGGTGATCAGAACGGCAACGAAGGTCAGGATGTTTTGTACGGGGTGAGCGCGGCGGTGCGCCGGTATTTATGGATTGATCGCGAGCGCATGGGGATTGAGGGCGTGAGCTACGGAGGGCAACTAACGGATTGGCTCATCACGCAGACGAATGAGTTCAAAGCCGCGATTCCCACGGCCGGGATCGCCAATCTCGTCAGCTACAACTACATGACGTACTACAACCAATACGAGGAAATGGAGTTTGGGCAATTCTTGCATCAGGGGAATTTGATGGATGTGGCGTGGGAGCGCTCGGCGCTAAAACACGTGGCCGGGGCGCACACACCGACGCTGCTCATTCACGGCGAAAATGATAACGATGTGCCGATTGCCGAAGCGGAACAATTTTTTATTGCGCTGAAAGACGTGGGAACCGAGGCGGTTTTCGTGCGCTACCCGCGCGAAGGACATGGAATCCGCGAAACAAAACACGTGATTGATTGGACCGACCGCTCGATTGCCTGGTACGAAAAGCACTTTCCAAAAGCGGGCGCGGAAGGCGTGACGAACGTGCAGCCCTAAAACAAGAAGAGTCCCAGAAACTGGGACTCCTCGGAGAATATTCGAATGGTGCGGCGGCGCTTACGCTTTGGTTTCAGCGCCTGCAGTCGCCACGGCGGCCACTTCTTCGCGGGCGGCACGCTTGATGCGGGCGGCCTTTCCACGCAGGTCGCGCAGGTAGTAGAGGCGGGCGCGGCGGACTTTGCCCTTGCCGACCACTTCAATCGAACTGATCGAAGGCGAATGGAGCGGGAAAATGCGCTCAATGCCGACCCCGAAGCTCACGCGACGCACGGTAAACGTGGCACCGGAGGCGCGGCCCTTCTTGGAGATGACGACCCCTTCGAACGCCTGGAGGCGTTCCTTTTCCTTCTCGCCTTCGCCTTCCTTCAGGCGGACGTTGACACGCACGGTGTCGCCAGGGCGAAATTCGGGGAGGTCTTTGCGCAGTTGCGCTTCATGTAGTTTTGCAATTACTAGATTCATGTTCGTATTCCCTGCAGACCCACTCAGGCGGGGCCAGCTCTTCAAAGCTAAACGCCCATTATAGCCAAATATTCACAATTTACCTAGCGCAATCAAATAGTGTTGACAGCTCAACTCGCATAGTAAGGCGCTTGGCCATGCGCTCGGAGTTCTGTTATAACCCTGAGATGTTCGGTCTCACTAAACCGAAACTTCCCATCACTTCCGAGCAGCAACGCTGGGTGGACAGTTCTTTCCTCCGTCTGGCGGCCATTCTCGGCTCGCAGCGCTTCCTCCAAGCTACTGTTGTCCTTCCCACTCCTGAACACTTTCCTGATCCGTATGACTCCTCCGAACTCGCCCTTCAACACATTTTCAAGCGCGTCGCGACTGGCATGCAGGTGAACCCGTCCGACATTGAGGTCACGCTGTTCGCCGCGGCCGACGACATCTCGAAACGTCTCATACCCTTTTGGGAAGGGCCAACTTCGGGAGCGGCGGGCCTATACCACCACGACCCTACTACCAAGCAGCACATCTCAATCAACGAAAAACAATTAAAAGATCCCATGGCGCTTGTCGCCGTGCTCGCCCACGAACTCGGCCACATCATTCTTCTCCGTCCTGGTCTCGTCCCTCGCGATGATCCGGACATGGAGCGTCTGAACGACCTGCTCACGGTCTTCCTCGGCTTCGGCATTTTCACGGCAAACTCGGCGTTTTATTTTAAGCAGTACACGACCGACAGAACTCAGGGTTGGTCCGCAGGTCGACTCGGCTATCTTTCGGAGGAACTGTATGGCTACGCTTTGGCGCGCTTTGCTTATGAACGCGGCGAAGCAAAGCCAGCGTGGCGCAAATTCCTGTCGACGAATGTTTCCGCTTACTTGAAGCGGTCGACTGCCTGGCGGGCCGATCGCAATGAGCCGCGGATCTTCCGTTGAAATCTGAATGGGAGGTGACACTTGAGCCTTGAAGAGAAAGTGGGGGTGAACGTCAAACAAGCGGTCCCTTTTTTCGGCGTTTCCAGCATGGAAGCATCGCTCCGCTTTTATGTGGACGGCCTTGGCTTTGTGATGACCAAGAAATGGATCGACGAAGGAAAGCTTCGCTGGTGCTGGCTGGAGATAGGTGATGCAGCATTGATGTTGCAGGAGTTTCGGAAGGAAGGGCACGATTCCTGGAAGCCCACCTGCAAAGTCGGAGAAGGGGTGTCGGTTTGCTTCATGTGCGAAGATGCTCTGGCGATCTATCACGAAGCGACAGCACGTGGAATAAAAGTGCGGCAAATTCCTTTTGTCGGAAACGGTTTGTGGGTGGTGTCTTTCTCGGACCCGGACGGTTATCGAATCGATTTTGAAAGCCCGACCAATGTTCCCGAAGAGACGGAGTATTCTCCGGAAAAGAAATGACGGCGTTATGCGGGAGTTCCCGCGGAAACGCTCCGGCGAATTACACTCTCCCCAAAGCGCTCCATTTCTTCGAGCTGCGGGCTGAATTGAAGCAGGACCAAATCGACGCCGGCGGCTTCGAATTGCGCCAGTCGCTCTGAGACCTGTTCCGGCGTTCCGACCAAGCCGGAGCGCAACCCGCGATTCGAAACGGAATAGTCTTCGAGCGAAACGCGCTGTTCGAGCTGCGTTCCGGCAAGCCACTGTTGGTAATTCGCATTGCCCGCAGCGGACTGATGAACGTCGGTAATGCGCTTCAGTTCGTCCTGGGCTTCCCGCTCGGTCTCGCGGACGATGGCATAACCTGCGACGCCGAACTTCAACCGCGGCAAATTGTGTCGCGCGCGTCGCTGGCGCAAGTCTGCTATTTTTTCCGCGACCCGCTCCGGCGGATCGCCGTGCATCAGGTATGCGTCGCATTTCTCCGCGATGAGGTCCTTCGCGGCGGGCGATTCGCCTCCCGCATAGAGAATTGGATGAGGTTGTGACACCGGCTTTGGTTCCAAAACATTGTCTTCGACGCGGTAATACTTGCCGGAGTAAGAAAAATGGTCGCGCGACCAGACACCGTGCAGAACATCGAGCCATTCGTTGGTGCGCGCGTAGCGGTCGTCATGCTGCTCGAAGCCCACGCCGTACTTCTTCGCTTCATCCGACCACCACGAAGAGACGACGTTGAGCGTAAGCCGCCCGCCGCTGATGTGATCAATATTCGCCGCCTGCTTCGCCAGCAGCGCAGGCAGATGGAACGTTGGGCGCACAGCGACCATCAACTCGATTCGCTCGGTGACCGCGGCCAGCGCAGCCGCCGTGGACCAAGCGTCGAGCGAAGGCGCTTCGACACCTTTGATATCGTTCAAATTCAATTCCGCGATGAGCGTGAGGTCGAAGCCGATCTGTTCGCTGCGCTGCGCGAGCTTCTTTACATAAGGCCAGCTCGCTTCCATGTTTTCGTTTGCAACGTTGCGCAGCCATCCGCCAAAAACGGGGAGCCAGTAGCCGTATCTCATCGAATGCTCCCGGTGGAGATGAGCCGCTCGCCCCGGCTGGTCTCGTGAATGCGCGCTTCACTGATCAGATAGTCCGCCAGCCGTGCGTACGGATTGAAACCAATCATGCGTTCGGGGTCAGAAACAAAATTCGATAGCGCGTTGACGTCGTAATAGAGCAGCCGTCCGGTCCGGTCGTCAATGACATACTCGATGCCTCCGACTTCGATCCCCGCAACTTCCATGATGCGCTCGACATCGTCAATGACTTGCCGAGGTGGGTCGTAGGCTTCAACTGTGAGCCCCGATTTCGGAGCGTCTACAGGACAAGCCAGGCGCGTCAATTCCTCACCCTTCGTGTTCTTGCAAATGTCCGCAGGGCACAAATCAAAGGTATCGCCCGTGATGTGAATCTGAATCGAGTAGAGATATTCACCGCCAAGAACTTCCACTCGAGTGATCACGCCGTCGCGCGCCGTAAAGAATTCCTGCACGAGCGCCACGTTGTCGATTCCAAACGACAAGCTGTTCTCTTCAACCGCTCCGCGCAGTTCAGCCGCTGAATTAAACTTCTTTATCCCCGCACCGCTGCCGCCAATATTCGGCTTGATGATCAGCGGATAGCCGATGCCCTCGGCGGCGCTCAGCGCTTGCGACGGATGGTTGATCACCCGAGCTTTGGGATATTGCAATCCCAACGTTTCAAGCACGCTGCACTGCAAAGCTTTGGAAATCTCGTGGGTGAAAGCTCGCGAACCGTTCACTACACGAACGCCTTTTTCTTCCAAATGAGACAAATAGTTTAGCGTGTAAAAGATTCCGTGGCCAACACCGCGCTGCCAAGCCGAAGGGCTCATGCGATTGAAGAGCAGCGAATACTCGCGCTCCTTTGCGGCTACATCGTATTGATGATTCCGCGCGTCTACCTTCACCCAGTTCCCTCCTCGAGCGTCGAGTTGGTCGAACAGCGGCTTGAACCAGTGCTGTTGCTCGTAATAGATGGCGATGGGTTTCGCCAAGCCGTGCTCCTTGCCGTTTCCGCTTGCCGCGTTGTTCATGGCGCTTTGCTCCTCATTCTCTTAACAATAAAAAAGGGCCGCTTATTCCGAGCGGCCCTGGATTCCTTTTAGGTTTAGTCTTGCGCTAGACCGAAGGACTTCCCATGCCGCTTGAGGCGGTACACTTACAAGCGCAGCATGGACACGCGCAGGCCTGCCCGCAGGCGCGAAAGCCCTGCGTGGTGCGCGAAAACTCGGTCTGGATCGCTGCTTTCACAGAACCCTCAGTATACCCCCAGCCATTTTCAGCGCAACAATAAATCCGGACGGTTCCTCTGAGTTTTCTCCAGTGCGGCGGCGCGCCGCCAATTCGCGACTTCCGCGTGATTGCCGCCGATCAACACCTCCGGCACCTTCCACCCGCGGAAATCCGCCGGCCGCGTGTAATGCGGAAAATCCAGAAGAAGGTAGTTCGGAAATTGTGAGCTAGCTTGTAGGGGCGCAGCATGCTGCGCCCCTACCGGCGAGGAATCGCGGGCGACAATGGTTTCGCTGAACGATTCATTCTGCGAAGAGGCTTCATTCCCGAGTGCCCCAGGAATCAGCCGCGTCACCGCGTCGATAACCACCACCGCCGGAAGCTCCCCCCCGCTCAGCACATAGTCTCCGACGGAGATTTCCTCGGTCGCGAGATGTTCCGCCACGCGTTCGTCGACACCTTCATAGCGCCCGCAAAGAAAAATGATGCGATCCAGCTGCGCGTATCGCCGCGCCGTTTCTTGCCGGAAGAGATTTCCCGCCGCTGACATTAATACAATGGCGGTCTCGGAGTCGAGCGAGGCTGGCTCCTGAGCACTGCCCATGCTTTGCCCGAGCAGCGATTCCGTCGCTTCGAACAGCGGCTCCGGCTTCAGCACCATCCCTTCCCCCCCGCCAAACGGCCGGTCATCCACGCTGCGATGGCGATCCTTGGTAAACGCGCGCAAATCTTGTATGCGGACGTCGACAAGCCCCGTTTCTCGCGCGCGCCGCAGGATGCCATGATCCAGCGGCCCGGCAAAAAATTCCGGAAAAATGGTTACGATGTCGAAGCGCATGGTTCCCGACAGTCTAGCGTACCCGCAGGCTCGGCGGGCATCGCCATCTGCAACCATCGACCGCTCCTTGCCCTATTTCTGTCCTTTGGCATCGTGAAAATCAGCGTTCGAAAGATAGGGGACATGGAAAGGAGCGTACAGCCGTTTGGCTATTTCAGATTGAGGTCGCGAAGGCCTTCAGGCAACACTACGTCAATGCGTCGCGCCCGGGTGTTGATGTTCGCGCAGATGTCCTCGGCGAGAGGCACGAGGAGCTCGCCGGAAGAAGTATCGACAGCAAGAATCGGCGTGCCCGAAATTCCTTCGCCTGTAAATTGAACGTCCCGGACGACGCCGAGCAGAGCCGGAGCCGTTTCCAGCGAACAAGGTGAAGAAGAAACGACGGAAGCTCTCTCGGAAGTTTCAAAAACGCTGCAACCGATTAAATCATCCACAAAATACTGGCCAGGACCGAGCGTCACGCGCTTTTCGATCGGAAGGAAAACATCGTGGCCGCGAAATTTCTCCGCTTCCGAAATAGAATTGGATCCCTCGAAATGAAAGACGGCCTGGCCTTTGTGGTTTTGGCTAAGCCAGCAGGATTTCAGCGCGATCAGGCGCGGCTCGCCTGCTTGGGCGCGATCACTCGCCCCAATAAAAACCTCCGTCATTCCTGTCAATCGTTTGGGAAAATCTGTGAGGAGTTCCGCAGCCACTTCGCCCTTATTGCCGCGGGGCCGGAGAATCCGCGCGACAATCACCCAACGCTGCGTTTCGGGGCTCAATCTTCCAATATCTCGAGTGTGTAGCGCTTCTTCACTTTCATGCCTGCGGCGCCGAGGAGGGTGCGTACTGCTTTCGCCGTGCGTCCCTGCCTCCCAATCACCTTGCCCAAGTCCTCTGGGTGCACCCGTAGCTCCAGAACGGTGACTTGCGAGCCGTCGACGGCCTTGACCTGTACCTCTTCCGGATGGTCCACCAGTGCCTTAGCGATGGATTCGACCAGCTCTTTCACCCTTCACCTCCACGTGCTCGACCGTTCATTGGCCGTGGAAAAGGCGTCCCCGGCTCACCGGGGACGCGCATAAGATGCGGATTTCGCTGGGATTACGCGATCTTCTGTTGGTCGATAAAGCTGCGCACGGTGTCGCTGGGTTGCGCACCGACTCCGAGCCAATGCTTGATGCGTTCGGCGTTGAGCTTGACCTCGGCGGGCTTCTTCAGCGGATCGTACGTTCCCACCAACTCCACAACTCGCCCATCGCGCGGCTTGCTGCTTTCGATCACCACCACGCGGTAGAACGGTTTCTTCTTCTTGCCAATCCTGGATAAACGAATAGTTAGCACTAACTGATGCCTCCACCAGATATCTTAGCCTGTCTGGGCAGCCTCCGGCAATCGGAGAGTCAGGGGTATTGGGCAGGTTACCCGGTACCCGCTGGGCACTCCGTTTCCGTCATAGTAACCTGCCGAGGCCCACTCTTGGAGCTTTGCGGAATCAAACTGCCGCGCGCCGGATGCCCTTCAACTTAGCAATCGCAAAGTGCCCCTGTCGGCGCGATAATGCCCCTAGCGCCCTGGAGAAGTTATGACTAAGAACAAGAATGAAGTGTCTCGCCGCAAATTCTTGACGAACGTCGCTACAAGTGGAGCCGCGATTGCCATCGTTCCCCGGCACGTCCTCGGCCGCGGATTTACTCCGCCGAGCGACATGCTCAACATTGCCGGCGTCGGAATCGGCGGCATGGGCCGCGCCAACCTGATCAATCTTGCTAGCCAGAACATCGTTGCGCTCTGCGACGTTGACTGGGGCTACGCCGGCAAGTCCTTCGACCGCCTCGATACGGAAATACCCGGTCTGCAAAAAAAACTCGACCAGCCTGATCCTGTTCCTGTAGCGGGCCAGCCCCCCGTCGAGTTCGATCGCATTAAAGCCAAAGCCCGCCTGGAAGGCATGATCCGCCTGAAAAACGAGCATTGGCCCAAAGCCAAGCGCTATCAGGATTATCGCGAGATGCTCGAAAAGCAGAAGGACATCGACGCCGTCCTCGTCGCCACCTCCGATCACATGCACGCGCCTATCGCCCTTGCGGCTATGTCTCTCGGCAAACATGTATACGTGCAAAAGCCGCTTACCTGGTCGATTGATGAAGCCCGGCAAATGTCCAAGCGCGCCAAAGAAACCAAAGTGGCCACGCAGATGGGCAATCAAGGCCATTCTCTAAACGACGCCCGCACCACCGTTGAATACATCCAGGCCGGAGCGATCGGCGAGGTCCGCGAAGTCCACATCTGGACCAACCGGCCGCTCGGCTTCTGGCCGCAAGGCGTCCCGCGCCCCCAGGCTCTCAAGGAACCCGCTGACTCACTCCGCTGGAATGGCCCCGGCGTCAACGCTCGTCTCGCTGCGGCTATGGCTGGCGATTTTCCCGTGCCAGACAAGTTGTCGTGGGATCTTTTTCTCGGCGTCGGCCCTCGCTTGGACTATCACCCCATCTACCATCCCTTCAACTGGCGTGGCTGGTCGGATTGGGGCGTTGGCGCCATTGGCGACATGGGCGCCCATTTGATCGACCACTCGATGTGGGCTCTCAACCTCGGCTTGCCCTCGATGGTCGAGACGGTTTCCACGCCCTTCAACGGCGTCTCTTACCCCCATGCGACGCAGACCTTTTACGAATTCCCCGCTCGCGGCTCCATGCCATCAGTGAAGTTGACCTGGTACGACGGCGGCCTCATGCCGAATAAACCAGAGGAACTCGGCGACGAAGATTTGAACAAAGGCGGCGGCGCCCTCCTCATAGGCAGTAAAGGCAAGCTTCTCCACGACACCTACGGAATGAAGCCTCGCCTGCTTCCCAAGTCGTTGCACGATTCCTACGGCAAGCCGGGGCAAAAGCTTCCGCGCATCGAAAACGAAGATCACGAGATGAACTGGGTCAACGCCGCCAAAAACAAAACAGAAGCCTCCTGCCCGTTCGAATACGCCGCCCGCCTTACGGAAGTCATGCTCCTCGGCGTCGTGGCCCTCCGCGCCGGAAAAAAGATCAACTATGACGGCGCCAACATGCGCGTCACCAACGTCGCCGCCGCCAACGACTTCCTCCGCCGCGACTACCGTCAGGGCTGGGCCTGACTTGTTCTGGCAAACGTCTTGCTAGGTTCTTGGTGAGAGTTTAGGCTTTTCTCGGCAATACCCCATGCCTACACTTTACGTCCGAAACGTGCCGCGCGACCTTTGCGATGCCTTGCGCAAGCAGGCCAAGAGCAATCATCGCTCTATCGCTGCGGAGGTAATCGCTCTCCTAAATCAATTTATTCCAACTGAAAAGGAACTGAAGCGCCGTCGAGAATTCATCCTGAAGTTGGACGCCCACGCGCCTGACAAAGCAGCTAGCCCAGGCGGTTGAGGCCATTAAACGCCGCCGTCTTATAGCATACCGCCAGCGTCGGATAATTGAAGACCGTGTTGATGAAGTACGTGATCTTGCCCTTCAACTTGAAGACCGCTTGCCCGATGTGCAGCAACTCCGCCGCATCTTCGCCGAAAATGTGCACACCGAGCAGTTCAAGCGTCTCCCGGTGAAATAGCAGCTTCAAGCGTCCATCGGTGTGCCCGGAAATTTGCCCGCGCGCAATCTCGCGGTAATTTGCCACGCCAACTTCATACGGAACGTCGGCGTCCGTGAGCTGCTCTTCGGTCTTCCCGATAAAAGAAATCTGCGGAATGGTATAAATCCCATACGGATAACTCGCGGGATCTGTCTGTACCTGCAGCCCAAACGCACGCGCCGCCGCTATCCGCCCCTGCTCCATCGAAACCGACGCCAGGCTCGGAAAACCAATCACGTCGCCCACGGCAAAAATGTGCGCTTGCGTCGTACGGTAATCCTCGTCCACCTTGATGCGTCCACGGTCGTCCGCTTCAATGCCGGCCAAAGCAAGATCCAGCTTGTCCACATTGCCCTGGCGTCCGACCGCGTACAGAAGCGCATCGGCGTTGATTCTCTTGTTGCTCACCAGATTCGCTGCCACCTTTCCTTCCGGCGTTTCCTCCACGCTGGCCACTTCTTCGTTCTGCCGAAGCGTAGCTCTCTGATCGCGCATGTGATACGTCAGCGCTTCTACCATCTCCGTATCTGCAAATTCCAATAGCCGCGGCCGCTTCTCCACGATAATCACGCGCACGCCCAGGGTCGCAAACATGCATGCATACTCAACACCAATCACTCCTCCGCCCACCACGATCAGTGTCCGGGGAATCTGCGGCATCGTCAAAATTTGGTCGCTGTTTATAATATTCCGCCCATTGATGGGCACCTTGGCGTTGACCGCCGGCTTCGTCCCCGTGGCGATCACGAAGTACTGCCCCTCCAGCTCTGT
>Ga0206853_1092_pt1 | contig 11316 bp, 10 predicted proteins | sample Alteio_BWOrgCont_52_FD_152859 | JGI IMG/M metagenome (GOLD analysis project Ga0206853, IMG submission 152859) | Enriched cells from forest soil in Barre Woods Harvard Forest LTER site, Petersham, Massachusetts, United States -... | ecosystem: Environmental > Terrestrial > Soil > Temperate forest >... | reverse complement strand
CAGGTGCGGAATCGGTTGCGGCCACCGTGCCTCCGGTGCCTCCGTTGCCGCTACTGCCATTACCGCCGCCGCCGCTACCGGCGCCGCAGTCGAATGTTGCTGGACTACCCGCATGTCCAGCGCCGGATATACTGGGAGTCGCTCCGGCAGCACCGGTTGCGCACTGGCCGCCTTCGCCGCCACCGCCACCTCTGCCGCCATTGGCATAAGCGAGAGGGACACCCAACAACATCACCATCGCCGACAACGTGAGTGCGATGGGAGAAACGCTGCGTCGCAGACGGATTCTAGTGGTAGCGTGCATGGGAATCGCGAATGGGAGTAAAGAAAAGGCACGATTCAATCTGGCCTAGAATAGCCCATCTGTCCAATGAGAAAATCACCCGAACCCATCCCATTTTAATAGCTATTTGGGGTAACATAGCTATGAGAAAAAAATCTTGCTGTAATTGTCCGTGTGAGTCCACTTTATATCCGAACTTAGATTACCAACGATAATGGTGTATATAATATCCATTGGCCTCCGATGATATACGGCCTCTAACATCCCACGGTTTCCAGTCTTGCGCAGATGACTACGGCGCGGTAGTAATGAGCGTAAAGGTATCTTCTTTTAACTGCGGCCTTGGATGAGGTTGCTGTTCGGTTGGTTGATCAACATGATCGATCTCAGCTGCGACCAGATAAATCCGGTGTGAAACAGGATCAAGCGCCATCGTCCGTGCCGCCCGCATGGTTTTTACCACTTGCCGTATCTTATATTTACCTGATCCTTCGTCCTGAATAACCGTAAGCGTACCATCGCCATTGGAACTGAATGCCAGATGTGTGCCTGGATCAAAGATCGTTGCATCCGTACCTTTTCCTATAGGCAGTGCGCTCATTATTTTTCCAGTATTGCCATCGACTACCACCATTTTCTGATTATGGCAGCTGGCAAACAGTCGCTCTTTTTTTGTATCGATGGAAAGCCCCGATGGCTCTTCGCAATCAGAAGCAAGATTGTAATTTGCAACCACTGTAAGCTTCCGTGTATCAACCACCGCCATCTGGTTTTTATCTTCCAGATTTACAAATAACCGGCCCTTACCATCCACCGCTTCAAATTCTGGTTTGCCATCCAATGCAATTGTACCAATGTTTTTACCCGCTACGGCATCTATCACTGAAATGCTGTTACTCTCGCCATTCGCAGCAAAAATACGTTTTGTGGTGATATCGTAAACAATTGCATCCGGCTTCTTTTCTGTAGGCACCGTGCCAATGGGCTTGAGCGAAGAAAGCTCAAAGATTGTCACTGTACCCGCTTTCCCGTTACTGGTAAATCCGCGCCCAATATCCATTGCCAAGGCAACTCCATGCACCCCATTCGTATCAGGAATGGTGCCCACAATTTTTTTGTCTTCCGTATCGAAAACATCCACCGCATCACCATGTGTAATGAAAAGATGATGACTACCGGCATCGTAAGTAAGGTAATCCCATTTAACTCCACCTGGGAGATGCGTGGTGTCTGTTACATGGTAATTGATATCTGCGGCAAAGGCCGCCATCGATATGCAAACCATACCTGCGGCCACCGGCACAGAATTTAATAATGATGTGCCTCTGAAACGATAAGACATACGATTTCCTCATTAGTGCATGGTGATCCAAAGATATCAGGATACATAACATAACTAGCCAATCTAAGTTACGTAAAATCACCAAAAAGAAGAGTGGAGTAAACCCAGAGCCATTTCACAACCCTGAACGCGGCGCACACGGCATTAATATCTATTTTATTAATATATATATCAATATATTGGCGGAGCGTTGTTGATGCTCTGCGAACCTGTTCGAACACAAAAAAGACTATTTTACAAGTGCCGATGACATATGTGCTCCGATTAAATGGAAGGGATAATTTTGCTCACTTCCGGGACAACGTCTTCAGGGTTACGGTACAATTCCGGAACCGTTTCTCAAGGAATAGACTATGATAATGATAATCTGCGCAAGGCGCTGGAAGCCAATCGCCGCTTCTATGCCCAGAAATTTCCGCATATCTATGGCAAAGGATATAACCCCGATGAGCCGCGGGATTATCATGGTCGATGGACAAGCGGCGGCGGAAGCAGCATATATCGGTAATCTGCTCGCCCTTTTCAGCGTACATGCACTTCATGTTGTCGCACAACGAGGCGTGAATTTCTCACTTGGGCGGAAACCTATGCTGATCACCTCGACCCAACGGTAGATTTCAGGATTGAGGTGTTGGATATGCCGTAGCGGCGGTTTATTTTTTCTCGTATAAAGGTACTGGGAGTACCTTTATACGCGCAAAAATAAACCACCCCAGAGCAACTTGTAAGTAATGCTTACAGGTTCAATAAACGTTAGACTAAGCTGATAACGCCAGCTTCAAATCATCATGCTCGAATGCGGATTCCATGCGGGCGATGTCTCTGGCAGCCAATCCCATCGCGTCAGCGCGGTCTCGCCACCCGGAGACGGCAACGCCAACCTCGGCGGCAATCTCTTTAGCTTCCGCCGCTTTAAGTCCGAATTGCGGCGCTACTTCGAATGCCAGTGCTAACGAAGCGCTGGTATCCGCTTCGTCAACGGCCAGACTTAGAAAGCGGGCTTTGATATCGGTCGGTGTCGGGTTGAGATCATAAGCGGGAGAAAGCTCCCAGCCGGCGGCACGATAGAGAAACCCGTGATTGCGCAAATGGTCATCGGTGTTGGAAATAAGGATATTGAACACGATACGCCGCCACAATTGCTGCGCATCTTCCTCCGGCCGTGCGCCGTGCTGCTGCAGCGCGTCCATGATTTCCAGGTAGCTATGCTGCTCATTATCCTGCGCGGCCAGCATGCTCATTGCTGAAAGAAAGGGTATGCGTACGCCGTCTTCGCGGTCGAACCGGCGCAGCAGCAATACATGGCGGCCTTCTACCTGCACGATGCGCCAGTCCGGCACAAGGATGCCAGCGCGGCCTGCAAGATCAAGCGCGACCGCTTCCCATAGCGTCACCTGCCATGTATCGTCACTTTGCGGAAATTTGGCGATAGACAACAGCCCATCCTTATCCATGACCGATGCTTTCGGGCGCGCGCCACCCAGCGATGAACCCGGCGCAAGGAGCAGTTGCAACTCTGATTCGCTTTCTTCGCCCGCAGCGGCATGCATGGCAGCGTTCAGCAATTCGCCCAGACGAATCAGCGGCGGAATAGATGATGCATTCTGTGGGGATAGAAACTCCCCACCTTCCTGTATGGCAAAGCGCAGCGCCCCTTGGCGGGAAATGTCGCCGACGCCCAGCAGATAATCAGCTTCGCTCAGAGTACGAGGCGCACGTTTCTCTGCGCGTGCTTTGTGCTGTTCCTCGCGCTGAATCAGGACACGCCCCCAGCGATCCGGCGCGGAATCGCCGATAGCGCCGAACAATGCCCTTCTGCCAAGCGTATGCTGCGTTCCCGGCCCAAGCGCCAGCGCTGGCTCCAAAGCAAACCGGCTGGAATGCGCAAGCCAGCTTTCATCATATTCGAAGCTGGCGCTTTCCTTGCCTTTTGCCTGGCGCGTCCACAGAAGCCCCACTAAATGCGGCACGCCCTTCAGATCGGCGTAGACGAAAATGTCGCGTTCCATTATTTCGCCTCCTTACGCGAGCGCACGCGCCGAACGCGTTTCGGCAGGCGTGCATCCTCGAGCTGTAACCCCAGCGTATCGTTTTTTACGTCCACCAGTTCTTCCAGGCGTGACGCCAGTCCGAGAATAAATAGCACGGTGGCGTAAGTACCAAGCGACACGCCGGGATCGCCCCTTTCTACTTTGCCGAGCGTCACGCGGGTAATGAAGGCGCGCTCCGCCATCAGCGTTGCCGTAATACGGCGTCGCAGCCGCGCATCGCGGATATCGCCGCCCAGTTTGGCAAGCGCCCGCTTGACTGGAAGCGATAAGGGTGGGGTTGTACGCATAATATCTCCTAGTGTTCATTATTATATACAATATAGCCTATAATGTCTATTTTAATATACGGTTAATTGGTAAGTCGACTCAGAATCCTATATATTGCATGATTTTTCAATGAAAATTCTTTCTTATTATGAGACCTTTTGGTAAGATGGTATCATGAGCAGGCTACAGGAAATAAAGAAGCATCTGTGCCCCGGACGGGTCTATTGCCGCGAAGATTTGGCTACATGGTCAAACGCGGTGGATCGCCACCTGAAACAATTACGGGAAGAAGGAAAGCTGACCAAGCTCTCCGGCGGCCTAAATACAGTGACGATCAGCCACGTGTGCCTGCCGGAAGCCCAGACGGCGGCCAATGGACAAGTGGCGGCGGAGGCGACGTTAGCGGTAGCAATGATAGCAGCTAACCGAATCTAGCTGATGCGATCCAATCGCTTCAGGATAATGCACAACCTACCTCGCAAAATCAGTGCGCGACATATGTCAGGGAAGCCCTTAATGCTGGTGGATTTGATATTAAACCTGTTCCTAACGCGAAAGATTATGGCCCGGAACTTCAAAACGCAGGGTTCGAACCCGTATCTGCATGGTCTCAGCAATTCAGTGCGGCAAATCTTCCGGCAAGCGGTTATTTGCCGGACTATACGCCAAAAGCAGGTGACGTGGCTGTAATCCAACCTTATGCAGGCGGGAATCCTTCCGGCCATATGACCATGTATGATGGCAGCAAATGGATATCGGATTTTAATCAGCGCGGCATTTGGCCAGGGCCAGGATACAGAAGCAATACCTCTAATTATGTCATTTATCGTTATTCCAATTGAACGTCATATATCCCGGGCAAGATATGGCATCCAACTTCCACTGATTTTTCACTTTGCGTAATTTATAGGTTGCAGCGACATCGTGATCGTCAGGCCATTGATAGGAGATAATCGCTTCGTCGTCGGTTTCTTTTTCGGTACGGAATAAGTACACATCACCGACGTCATTAGTGCAATCGATAGGATTACATCAAGGCCGCACATCTCGCCTTCGATATATTTTCCACCGCAGTTTTCGTCTAACGCGGCATGATTCGCTTTGATAATTGAATTCCGCAGGGCTTTCGTAAATAAGGTGGCGTAATATTTGTCGTCAGCGGAAGCTTTATACCCGGTCAGATAATCATAAAGCGGGGCGGAATGCATGGTGGAAGCGTTCAGCTTCAATATTTCTGAAACAGCCTGTTCCGGATCGCTTTCAGGACGGTGAAATTCGAGATTGGCATCGGCCAAAGGAGCATTCATGGTGAAATGCTCGCTGCCATACCCGCGGTACAACGTTTCCAGCATCAGTCCAGCAATGTTCCATAATGTACCCTCCCCATTCATCGGTACGTCCAGAGTAAAATTTCCTTGCTTACCGTTCATGGAAAAACCCTGCGCGGCAATGGCTTTGCGTTGTTTACGGGATAACTTTGGTTTAGGCATTTGGTAAAACCCCGATGACGATTCGCAATAAATCCCCGTGTCATTATCGTGGAACATGCACTGCACATAGCCGCCATTATCCGCTGTCAGTACCAGAAAGCGCTCATGCTCGGTCATGGCGTGCTCATGAATACGGGTAAAGGATTCGCGCCGTTCTCAAGTCCATTCTCGATCAATAACCCGGATGGTTGGCGTTACTGGTTTATACACTTTGCGAATAGCTACCGGGCGCGGCAGGTCTATAATGACATCTTGCACGCCAATAGCTCAACGCAAGCCCATTTCGGTAGGTCTGGCCTGAATATGCTCTCGTATGACCCAGCGCATGAGGGCGCATTATATCTTTTCGATGATAACTCACGGCAACTCGCCAAAAACGAGCTTCATGATGATATACCCCGCTTAATCTCAGAATATGGTGATGCGCTTACCGTAGGAGAGTTTTATATGGCGGCATATAATGAGACTGCCGCCCATAGCGATGATATTCATGAGATGATTATTGAAAACCCTGATGTTCAGGTTCTTACCCCATCGGGCGGGGAACGCCGCAAAGCCAATACCATCCACCCGGATGATATTCTCGCGATCAAATTGCAGAAGAGCATGTTTCCCTTGTTTCTTAAGAGTGGAACAAAAAACTAGGTACTTGCTGCACACGTTTGCAAAATGTTTGCAAAACGCATTTTAGGGCCGGTGGAGCATTGCGGAGAGGGTGGGATTCGAACCCACGGGAACCTTGCGATTCCGCCAGTTTTCAAGGCGTAGTTTCTCCATTAATTACAATATATTACAACAGATGGCAACGCCAGTCTTCAAAGGCTTAGGTTGCTATTCTTTTTGTCACGATTCGCAAGTAATTGCAATGCTTTGCCGGTGAGTGGACCACCAGTGGACCAAAATTGCACGCGAACATTATACCATTTGAATCCCATATATCGGTTTGAGTCCGCGGTTTTACAAGGGTTTCTAACGCAATCATTATTCTGTTGATAGCCGCCGTTATTCATGGATGCATGGCGAACATGAACCCAATCCGCAAATCCAATCCCATCACGTTGTACCGCGATGCGCTATATAAAGAGGCGTGGGAAACGCCCATGCGCCAGCTGGCGAAGCGTTATGATATCTCCGATGTCGGCCTGACAAAAATATGCCGCAAAATGGACATCCCCACGCCGCCACGCGGCTACTGGGCAAAACGCACCAACGGCCAACGCGTCGAAAAAGCAGCGCTTCCTCCACTATCTGAAAATGGCTGCGCACAAATCATCTATGATAAAACGCTGCAGGAACTGGAAAGCGTAGCGAGGAAACGCCACATCTTTAAGGAGCAGCGCCAGACGGAGCAGCAGAAAATCGCGCGCCTGAAATCAGAACTGCAAGATTGGGACACTAGCCGGCGCATTCGCATGTATGTTGCTATGTTGCGCAACCTCCCCAACGCCACCGAGCCTGACCAGACCGAATTCCTCGCCTGGGCGGAGCAATATGCGGATCACTTGGATCCAACAGTGGATTTCAGGATTGAGGTATTAGAGGAGGTATAAAGAGCGGCAGTTTATTTTTTCCCGTATTTCGGTACTATTAGTACCTTTATGGCCATAAAAATAAACCGTTAAGGTTTATGGTTTCAGAAATTTACGGCAAAAATCGCCGTAAATTGGACGATTCATAAACCTTTATGCTGCGCTGTTGATTTGCTTCTCCAGCGCTGATAGGCCATCCATAATCGCGTCAAAATCCGGCGCGCTTCCTAAGAACATATTGCTCATATCGGCATAGTCTTTTTTCAGATCGTCTCGCATTTCATCACGCGGCATTAAACGCAAGCTGCCGATAACGGCGGTATCGTAAGAAGCCTTGTTATCTGAAAACATGAGGCTTTTATTTCTGACCACCTTCTCCAGCAGCGTTATATCCCGAAGCGCTGCATCGACAACACCTCTTTGTGCCATAATGAAGGTATCATAGTAATGGCGAGACATACGGTCGCGTATTTTTTGCCCGTGATACAGCGCATGAAGAATAGTGACCTTTTCCCAAAACGTCCGCTCAGCTGCCAGGACATGCACGCTGCTCTGCGGATTGTCAAAAAACTGTAGAAATGCTTCGGCAACATAAGGAGTGATCTGTTTATTTTCGCTTGGCTCAATATCGCCCCGTGCGCCGAATTCCAATTTTACATGAGGCCTGATATATTCACTAACTGCAAAGTTACTATGGCCCAAAGTCCAATTGCTAAAATTCATACCCTGCTTGTAATCGAAAATCTTGGGATAGTAGAAAAGTATTGTTTGCCGATCTGGATCGACAGCATCGAGCTCCAACCTCCATTCACCGGGTAATTTCTCGGCAAAGACTTTCTGTAATGTGGATAGTGCTAACTCGGCCACAAAGCGCCGGGCATTTTCTTTCAGCATATCGATTCTGCGCTGGCGCTCCTTACCGGAAATACCATTTTCCATCGGGTTAGCACCATCTATCAGATAGGGAGCATCTTTGCTGATAGTCAGGTCAATATCCTCAGAAAAACGCTCAATTAGCTGATAAGCCTTCGATAGTGATGTGCCACCTTTAAAGGTAAGATGCTGTGCCAATTGTTCATGCTCAAAAATCTGCTTGAGCGTCCAGCAGACCCAAAAATCCTTTTCGATGATAATCGGCAGGACACTTTGCTTGATGGCCGTTTGAGTGAATGCTGTTTTTCTTACATCCTCAGGCAGTGTTATGAATTTGTCCATGTTTTACGTGCTCAATTTTATGAATCGTATCCGCCATCCAGCCGGGAATACGTCCCATAGCGTGATGCAAACCGGCCATATCCTTATCCGTCAGCGCGCGAGCGCATTGGCTGATAATCTGGTCGTCGATATTATCCCTGCCCAAATAAGAAAGTGCCTGCAACGCCAGATTAGCATGGTCGGGTATATTGTCGAGTAATGCTACGCGCGCGCGCTTTATTTCGATGGTCTGCCCGGCCACGCGCCGCGTACGAACGGTCGTATTGGTAAGATAGGATGGCTTGGCGGGTACCTGCGTCGATAACCCCAGCAAATTCGCCGCCATTGCGCCAGAAGGGAATATGTAAGCGCCGAGGGCCAAAGCGCGCGCAATGTCATCCGGAGGCGGCAAAAGCGTACCAAATAATTTATGTTGTTTTGGGTAATCATACACACCGCGATCGAGACGGCGGATTACGCTCTGCTTTACTAGTCTGGACAGCACCTGATCGACGGCAGCGCGGGTGCCTATATCAAGGAAATCCCTAGGCGAAAAAACCCATCCGCGTTTTCTGCGTCGGATTCTGGCCGTAATTTTCTCGGTTATGGACTTCATATCTATTTCCTATTGTCAGATAATAGCATAGTTTTTTCTGACAATCAACCAATACATTTTATACGGTGATTATACATTAACATATTGAATATTAACATATTTATAAGATTTATGAAAGAAGAAACGACCATATTTTTCTTTTACTGAAATAGTTCCCTCGGGCAATGCGGCAATATCCTGTGCGATCTGCTTGATGCCCAGGTCGAAGGCTTCAGGATTGCCCTTATCCAGCGCCACTTCCGCCAAGGTGATGTGCGCTTCGAATACGCGCTGAAGCAGGGATTTATGTTTGGAAGGCTCCACGGGCTTATAGTGCTCGTCAAAGAACTCGAAATTGTTCCAATGATCGAAGATGCGGAACGCTTCCTTATGTTTGCCAGGACCGAACAGATTTTCGCACAGGCGTGTGCCGCGACCGATCATCTGCCAGAATTTCACGTAGGATTTAATGGGTTTGGCAAATACCAGATTCACTACGGCGGGAATGTCGATACCGGTGTCAAGCATATCCACGGATATGGCGATTGTAAGGTCAGGGTTGGTGCCAATTCCCTTAAAATCGTCGATCAGCTGCTCTGCGCGCGGGTCATAGTTATCAATCACCTGGCAGAAACGCCCACCATATTGAGGGTACATCTCATTAAACATCTCCTGCAACAGGAGGGCATGATTATGACTGCGGGCAAATATAATGGATTTGCCAGGGCGGTTGCCTGACGCATCGCGTATGCCATTCTCCATTAAATTGCGGATGATGGCGCGGTTGGTATCTTTATTGAAAATCTGCCGGTCGACTTCATTCTCCTCGAATTCCACTACCGTAGCATCTTCCAACTGCTCTTCCAGTTCCAGGCGCTGCTGCTCGGTCATTTCCGAATATTTGATGCCTTTGCGTAGAAAGCCAGTGGTATGGGAAATCACCTCAAAAGGCACAAGGTAAGGCGGCTTGTGATTAATCGCCTGCTCAAACGAAAAATAAGATGTCGGGTCTTGATCTTCACAGCCGAAAATCTTGTAGGTATTGCGGGAAATGAATTGCACCGGCGTTGCCGTCAACCCTACCTGCAACGCATCGAAATAATAGAACAGGTCACGGTAGCGGTTATAAATGCTGCGGTGAGATTCATCGGCAATAATCAGATCAAAAAATCCGACATCGAACGACTGCATGTATTTCATCATCGCCGGATAAGTCGCCAGATAAATGCGCTTGTTGCGGTCTTTGTGCGTTTCAGCGGAAACTACGGTGCGGGGTTCGCCGGGCAGGAATTCCTTAAAGGTATTCAGCGCCTGCTTGCGCAGCTCTTTGCGATCACACAGAAACAGAACGCGCTTCGTCCATTTTGCACGCACCAGCGTGTCGCATAAGGAAATTGCCACGCGAGTTTTACCCGTGCCGGTGGCTTGAACGATAAGCGTTTTGCGGTGATTGCCCGAGAAGCGTTCACTGACGCGTTTGATGGCTTCGATCTGATACATGCGTCCTGCAATTTTTGGATCAGGCGCAATGGTTTCGAGCGGCTGGCGTTCACTGCGTTTAAAGAGCAGGCATTGCAAGCTATCCTTCGAATAAAAGCCATATACCCGACGCGGCGGTTCCGATAGCGCATCGTTCCAGATATGGGTTTCAAAGCCGTTGGTATAAAAAATGATCGGCCGCTGCCCATATTTGGCTTCCAGGCTATCGGCATAGAGCTTCGCCTGGGTTTGCCCGCGCTGTGGGCTGATAGCTGTTTTCTTAGCCTCTACCACTGCCAGTGGCTTGCCATCGTCATCCCATAACACATAATCAGCATAGCCTTTGCCAGTGGTTGTGGGCTGTTTATCCACCTCCAGTTCCTGCGCTACCGAATCATTCGATTTTCCTGCGGGATCAACATTCCAGCCTACCTCTATGAGCATCGTATCAATCAATTGTTTGCGGGTTGATGCCTCATCAAAATGCAGAGATTCCGCCGCCTTATTACCAGCCTCTAAAATAGCCTGCAGTTCAGAAATGTCATGCTCATGTGCCTGAACCTTGTTTCTCTCGGCATCCAAGCGTGCCAGCAATTCCTGCATTTCTGCTTCTTGAGCAGCAAGTTTCTCCTCCAACTGTTTTTTCTGAGCTTCCGTCTGCTCCAGCTTGGTTACGCTGGCAGGTTGTTTGAATTGCCCGCAATCAGCTGGCTTGCCCTTATAAAACGTCACATGCAGCCAGCGCACGAGATCAAATGCCTGTTGCAGTGCGTTTAATGCATCCTGATTGCTGCATCGGTCACCATGCGCCGCTTTATTTCCGAGTATCCTGAGCGAATGAATTTTATTCAGCACCACCGCTGGTACTGCACGGCGGAATGCATCCTCGTTTAGTAAATCATTAAGATTGGCCTGGTATGGGCGCTGTAATTTCAGATCGCTATATATGCCCTGCACGATGGTTTCCGCCAACTGCCGGAGTTTTACCAAGCTACTGGACGGATCGCTAAAAACATAAGCCTCCGCAAAGCCGCCAAGATCGGCCAGCTCACGTCGAGATTTCCTTAGGAATTCAAAATTTAGCGA
>Ga0206853_1091_pt1 | contig 11347 bp, 8 predicted proteins | sample Alteio_BWOrgCont_52_FD_152859 | JGI IMG/M metagenome (GOLD analysis project Ga0206853, IMG submission 152859) | Enriched cells from forest soil in Barre Woods Harvard Forest LTER site, Petersham, Massachusetts, United States -... | ecosystem: Environmental > Terrestrial > Soil > Temperate forest > O... | reverse complement strand
AGTCCGTGGTGACGCGGGAAACGCGCAAGGTGGTTTACGAGCTGGTGCATGAGAACCAGCAACGCGGGATTTCCAAGGAAGTGATCGAGCAGGAAAAGGACCGGATTTTCTCCGCCGCGAACGACAGCGCCAAGACCCGGCTGAAGGTCAGCTTCCTGCTGCAAAAGATCGCGGAGCAGGAAAACATCGGTGTGTCGCAGGAGGAAGTCGGCATGCGGATCCAGCAACTGGCCGCGCGGAACCAGATTTCCCCGGACCAATACTTGAAGGACTTGCGCCAGCGCAACGGCCTCCAGGACATCTACGACCAGATCGCCTCCGAGAAGACTTTTGATTTTCTCCAGCAAAACGCCCATTTCGAGGATGTCCCGCCCGGGACGCTGAAGGCGGAGTAACGGAAGCGGGTCGCGGTAGGCCAAAAACCGCAAACATTTCTCGGGCGGCGACGCTTACCCATACTCTGAGGTAAGACTGGAGCACCTTCCCTTCAATGCGCTCAGTTGAGCGGGAAACATTGAAGCCCGATTTACTGCCAAGACCGTGGGATGGACGACCATGCCGGCCTCGGGCGTAGCGCAGGCTTCCCAGCCTGCTGTATCGCCGATTTCCCAATCGGCGGGGCGTGGACCTTTCGAGCGCGCCAGGCTGGCCAACGGTTCGCAGGTAAGGAAACCTGCGATACAGCAGGCTGGGAAGCCTGCGCTACGAGCCATTGGGTGCAGCCTTACCTGCGGTGTCGTAATGCCAACGCCCCGATCAGTAACAACGAAAAAATCGTCGTTTGTAGTTGAAAACAGCGCCAATTGTGGCATTTTAAACCAAGGATTCACGATTAATCCGTTGTTATGTTGATCAAATTCAAAGTGGAGAATTTCCGGTCGTTTGGGAAAGAGGTGGAATTTTCCTACCTGGCAACGCCGGAGCGCGGCCATCGCGATCGGGTGTTTGAAGGGCGGCAAGCCGGCTTGCGGTTGCTGACGGTCGGAGCGATTTATGGCGCGAACGCCTCGGGCAAGAGCAACCTGTTCCGAGCAATAGAGTTGGCGCGAAAACTTGTTGTTTCCGGTGTGGCACTCGAAGCGCCCATACCCGTCCAGCCTTTCCGCCTGAACGCAAAATGGATCGACGCGCCCACGCGATTTTACTTTGAAGTGCTGGTGAAAGACCAAGTGTTTGCCTACCGGTTCGCCGTTAACGCGCAAGCGGTGGTGGAAGAGTCTTTGACAGAGATTCGTCCGGCGAGCGGGCGGTTGATATTCTCCAGGGAAGTTTCGGCAAAGGGCGAGACGACGTGGGACTTGAAGCATTTTGAAAATAAGGACTTGAACGCGGGGGAAATTCAATTCGTTGAATTTGTGGCGAAGGGCACGCCAAGAAATCAATTATTTCTGATGGAAGCACACTCGCGAAATGTCATTTTTTTTAACGATCTGTGGGACTGGTTTCGAAATTCACTGGTATTGGTCCAACCAAATGCGACCATCCCGGGATTGGAATTCAAATTGCAGCAGAAGGATCTCCACGATTTCTGCACGAGATTCCTTCACGGCGTTGATGTGGAAATTGACCGGCTGGGGACCAAGCCCGTGTCCCTAGATTCAATAAACCTCCCTAAGGAGGTAAGACAAAACCTGGAAAATAACTGCAAGGAGGGCATGGGCGCGTTTGTCATGAATGGAGGAAACCGGTTGAGTTTTCGGCGGGAAAAAGGCGAGCTCAAAGCGGCAAAGCAGGTCAGTTACCACAAGGTGGATGGACGAAATGAATCTGTTGCCTTCGACATCGAAGACGAGTCAGATGGCACCCGGAGATTGTTGGATTTTCTGCCCATATTTTATGAATTGGCAAATCCGAAAACGGAGCTGGTCGTTTTCGTGGATGAATTCGACCGAAGTTTGCACAGTAAGCTAACGCGCGCGCTGATCGAAAATTATCTCGCTTGCCAGCCGACCAATGCCCGCAGCCAACTACTTTTCACCACGCATGACGCAACCCTGTTGGATCACGAGCTTTTGCGAAAAGACGAGATCTGGCTGGTTGATAAAAACGAGAAGAGGGAATCTGAACTGTCCAGCCTGGGCGATTTCAAATTGCGGAGCGACAAACGGCTGATGAAGGATTACCTGCTCGGACGCTTCGGCGGCGTGCCCAATATACAGCGCCTGCCTTTGAGTCCAACCGCCATTCTCGCGACCGTGAAAGAAGATTGAGGGGACGACCCATGAGCCGATTCCAGCGCCGGCACAATTTCCGCCAACCGAAGAAATTCTTCATCATCGCCACTGAGGGTGAATGCACGGAGGAACTCTATTTCAAGGCGTTTAGACCTTCGCGTGATGCGGCCATCCAACTCAAGGTGCTGCCAACCAGAAAAGGCCAATCAGACCCAAAGAGCGTGCTGGCAAGACTGAAGTCGTATGTGCGCGAAACGGGTTCTGGCGCAAGTGATGAAATGTGGCTGGTGGTGGATCGCGATCATTGGACTGAGCAGGACTTGGACGAAGTGGCCGAATCCGTGGTTAAAATGCCTGGATATTTTCTCGCGGTGAGCAATCCGTGTTTTGAATTATGGCTGGTGCTGCATCGCCGCAAAACCTCGGGCCAGAATTGCTCGCAACTCCAGGACATTCTCAAACAGGAGTTGGGAGCTTATGACAAGAGCGCGTACGACGTCGAAGCCTTGAAAACGAACGTGGAGAACGCCATCGAGCGCGCGGAGCAAATGGACACTCCCGCCCAAGTCCCGTGGCCGCACAATGATGGAACGCACGTCTATCCGTTAGTAAGGAAATTGTTGCAGCGATGATGCCTGGCATTATATCCGAGGCTGCCTCGGACAATCACTGCGTCCGTCCAAATTTCTTCTCCAGCTCCCGATAATTCATCTCGATGAGCGTCGGACGGCCGTGCGGACAGGTGTAGGGCATGGCGCAGTGACGCAGGTCCTCCACCAGATTTTCAAGTTCCGGGCCGGTCAGCGGATCATTAGCTTTCACGGCGTGACGGCACACGGTCTTCGCGATGGTGTGCTCGCCCAGGCGCAGGCTGTTCACCTCCTGGCCGGCGGCTTTCAATTCATCAACCAATTCGAGCACAAAGCGACGCGCGTTCGGCGCCTTCACGAACGGCGGCAGGGCGTCCAGCAGAAATGTCCGCTCGCCAAACTCGCTTAGACCCACGCCCAGCCGCGTCAACTCCGGCAATTGCCGCCGCAAAAACTGCGCGTCACGAATGGTCAACTCGACCGTCTCAGGCAGCAACAGTTTTTGCGAGGGCGAGTTTCCTTGCTGCTCCAGCCGGTTCAGCATCTGCTCGAAGAGAATGCGCTCGTGCGCGGCGTGCTGGTCCAGCAACACCAGCCCGCGATCCGATTCCAGCACCACGTAAAGCCGGCCAACGACGCCCACCAGCCGCAATGGAACCTTGAGCAAAGGGACCGGGCCAGACGTCGGAACGGGCGAGGGCGGGATGGCCACGGGCGTCGTGACTGGAGCGGCGGCGAGCGCCGGCAGTGGAAATACTCGTGGCGTTGGCGGCTCAATGCGAATTAGTTCCGGGGCAATCGCTGGTTGAACTGGCGTTGGCGGTCGTGAAAATAACGCGGCGGTCGTGAGTGAAGGCGGAGCTGTCACAGGACGTGACTCGGGGACTGGCTGAGGTTCGCCGGGCCGAGCCGGAGCACTTTCCTTCACTCCGTGGAGTTGGAGCAGCGTGTCGCGCACCGCGCGGGCCACTAGCCGCCGTACCTGGCCTTCCTGATGGAATTTCACCTCGCGCTTGGCCGGATGGACGTTCACATCCACGCCAGACGGGTCCATTTCCAGGAAGAGACAGCAGACCGGGAAACGTCCCTTCATCAACGCGGTGTGGTAACCCTCGAGCAGGGCGAAATTCAAGCCCCGGTTTTCCACGGGCCGGCGGTTCACGAACAAATGCTGCTCCTCGCGGGTGGAGCGCGCCACGCCCGGCGCGCCGGTGAAACCCAGCACGCGGAAAACCGAGCGCTTTACCGCCGCCTCGTCCGACGCGAATGGCTCGGACTCATCCCGCGGCAACGGTTCGGTCAGCTCCGCCTCGAAATTCACCGGCAGCAGTTTGTCCTCGTTGCCGTAAATGGCCTGGAGGCGCTCGCGCAGCGCGGCGAGGCGCGCGGGGGTGTCCGTGCCGCGGTTGATGCCCGGCAATTGCCACACCAACCGGCCGTCGCGCGAATAAGTGAAGGCCACCGCGGGACAGGCCAGGGCGGCGAGGGTGAGGTAATGCTGGATGTGCGCGGATTCCGTCTCCTCGGTGCGGAGAAACTTGCGGCGCGCGGGAAGGTTGAAGAACAATTGCCGCGCCTCCACGCTGGTGCCGGGCGCGCCGCCGGCGGTCTTCACCTCCAGGATTTTGCCGCCGTTCACGATCACTTGCGTGGCCTCGGGCGCGCCGCCCTCGCGCTCGCGGGTGGTGAGGGTGAAGCGGCTCACACTGGCGATGCTTGGGAGAGCCTCGCCGCGAAAGCCCATCGTGGCGATGGCGCCCAGGTCCGCGGCCTCCTTGATCTTGCTGGTGGCATGCCGTTCCAGGCAGAGCAGCGCGTCGTCCCGGCTCATGCCGTAACCGTCGTCGCTCACGCGGATCAGGCTGCGCCCGCCCGCCTGGATTTCCACGATGACGCGCGTCGCGCCGGCGTCCAGCGAGTTCTCCACCAGTTCCTTCACCACGCTGGCCGGGCGCTCGACGACCTCGCCGGCGGCGATCTGGTTCGCCACCTGCTCGGAGAGTAAACGGATGCGGTTCATTCTGGAACGATTCGGAGCCGGAGCCGCGGACGGCGTCCCCATTGCGCGCAGGCCGCCCGCGCTTTGGCCGGAGCCGTCAAAACGTCACTGGTACACCGGCAGGCTGAAGTAAAACACGGCGCCGCGGCCCGGCTCGTTGCGCGCGGCAATGTGACCATGATGGTCTTCGACGATTTTCTTGCAAATGGACAACCCCAAACCCGTGCCATGGGACTTGCCGTAGGTGGCGAAGGCGTCAAACAAACGGCCGGCGATCTCGGGGGCGATGCCCGTGCCGCTATCCTCAATCTCGGTGATCACATCGTTTTGGAGGTGTTGGAAGCGCAGGGTGATTTTTCCGCCGTTCGGCATGGCGTCGGTCGCGTTGTGGATGAGATTGTAAAAAACGCGTTTGAGGCGCTTGGGGTTCAGCAAAAGCTTGGTCGAGGGCGGCGCGTTTTCCAACTCGATGGTCGCGGACTTCAAGTCAATCTCCGGCCGGATTTCGTTGATGAGCTGTTGGACGAACACGTCGTAGTCGATGGGCGCGGGGACAAAGGCGGTTTGCGATCCCTGGGTGAACTCCAGGATTTCGTTGACCATGTCGCTGATGCGCTCCACCTGTTTGGCGATGCGTCCGCGGGCCAGGCGGCGCAGTTCCGGCGTGCTCTTGTCCATGCCCGCCATCTCCGCGGTGAGGCTGATGATGTTCAGGGGGTTCTTGAGGTCGTGAACAATGGACCGGGCGAAGCGGCCCACCAGGGCCAGGCGCTCCGTTTGCAGGACTTCCTCGATGTACTGGCGGTTGAACTCCCTCAGCCGCGCGCTGATTTCCTGCAACAGGGACAACGCGAGCGACGGCGACGCGGCCAGCAGCTTCAACATTTCGTCACGCGGGATGAAATAAACCGAGGTGGAGCCCAACGCCGCCGCGCTGGCGGAGCGCGGCTTGCCCTCCAGCACCGCCATCTCGCCGAAAATCTCGTTGGGTTTGACGGTGGAGAACACATGCCGCACGTCCTTGCCCACCAGCCCGGAAATCTGCACCTGCCCGGATTTCACGACATACACGCCGTCGCCGCGGTCGCCCTCCTTGAAAATCTCCTGGTCGCCGGCGAAGGTTTTTTCCTGCGCCGCCGCTCGCAATCGCTCCAGCTCCTCCGGCCGTAGCTGGCTGAAAAGCGGGCATGTTTCGAGGTTGACCATGACATGGATTTTATGCCAAAAACCCGGCTCGTAAAGCAAAGATAATCCATTCGCGCCGCGCCCGTGCCGACAGGCGGCGGCAACCGCGAACCGGCCCCGCCCGGGGACAAATCCCCCGGAAAAGCGCCGCCGTCCGGATGAGCGTGCAAAAATCCAGGACTTTGGTTAGCTTGAGGCTCATGAAGATTTTGAACGCCATCATGCCGGCCTTCATGGCCATCCTGTTTTTTGGGTGCTCGTCCACCACCGCCAAGCCGCCGCACGTAAAGGAACCGCCCGCCTGGTTCCAGATCGAACCGGGCATGACCATGGGACAAGTCCACGCGTTGCTGGGCCAATCCCAGGAATCGACCGAGGTCCGGGATGTTTACCGCGCCGAGGGGCATTGGGAGCTGACGGTGGGTTACGGCCGGGATGGGAAAGTGATCAGCGTGGTGGACTTGCAGAAGAACAAGTAACGGGGAGGGACCGGGGCTTTTCAACCGAAGCGAACGGTAACGAAATGGGGAGGAAAGCGCGGCAAGACCCAGGTCTTGAACAGAACAGGTAACTGAGAGAACGGAGGACGGACAATTCAAAAGCTCGCCGCGCACCGACCGGCGTTACTGTCGGAAGAACTTCACGACTCGTTGAATGAACACCCGCGTTTCCGTCATGTGTTCCGCAATGCCTATTCTTTTGACTTGGCCTCATGGATGACACCTTGAACGGGACGAATTAAATAAATTGACAATCAAGAGTTGACTAGCCAGTATCGCCGGTGTGAGTGGCATTTTTTGAAAAATGTAGAAATTAGAACAAGGCGGGTTATGAAACCTCGTAATTCCCTGCTTCCGCTGGCCACAGTTTTATGCTTCTTTTCGCTTGCAGTCCGGTCTCAAACGACGCAGCAGTTTCATCTCTCGCCCTCTGGAGGTCCAACTAACGGATCGTTTGGTTTCAGCATATCCGCTCCGCTCGGTCGCACCTACATTATTGATGCGAGCACCAACTTGACTGCTTGGAATTCCGTGACCACCAATACTGTGCCTAGCGGTTCTGTTTCATTTGTCGATACGAACGCCTCACAATTTCACCTCCGCTTTTATCGCGGCAATCTCTACTGGACGGTCATCGTGCCGAATACATATCCGACTTGGCAAACAACCAACGACGAAGACGGCCGGCTGCTTAACTTTCCATCAGGTTGGCAGACTGCCAAAGGGGCGGATGGCAGAACAATTGCTTTCCCGTCAGGCTGGAACACGGCACAGGGGACAGACGGCAGAACAATTGCTTTTCCTTCAGACTGGAACACGGCACAGGGTGGGGATGGTAGGATGATCGCTTTCCCTCCGGGCTTCGCAACGAATCAAGGAGCCGATGGCAGGCTCGTCGCCTTTTATCAGATCGGGTTTTCAACCGCGCAACGTAGTGATGGCCGAATTTTAGCCTTTCCTTCATCCGGTTGGACAACTTTGGGAGGCGCCGACGGCAGACAGATTGCGTTTCCTTCGACCGACTTTTCAACCACTAACGGTTCGGACGGACGGGTTTTGGCGTTTCCCTCGGCGGGATGGATCACAGGTCGCGGCGCCGACGCGCGGAGCGTCTCATATCCCTCATCTGCGTTCGTGACAAATCAGGGGGTTGACGGGCGTAACATTGCTTACCCAGGTTCAGGCTGGGCATCGCTACAACAAGGGCCGGATGGCAGGATGACGTCGTGTCCGACCAGCGCAGGCGCAACCATCGAGTTGGATTTTCAGGATCAGTCATTATTCACCCTCCTTGGAACTTTACAACCAATCCTCTCCCAGTCCGATTTCAGTAATTACGTTATCTATACATTCTTTGGAACTGGAGAACAACAATTTGCTTATTAATTTACCAAGGCTGAATGCCCGGTATCATTTTAAGCATCCACAAACAACCAAAAAAGGAACACATCATGAAAATTAGAGACATAAGTCTTATGGCCACCGGAGCGATTGTCGCAGTCGCTGTAATCGCGGGGGCCGCCGCGATCCTTTACACGCCCAAAGCACAAGCACAGGGCGCGTCCGCCGCCCCGGCGCCGGCGGGGGTTTCAATGATTGTCTCCGGAGGAAACAACATTTATAATAATATAACTTCTCAAAATGGAACAATTGTATTACAGGACACCATCAATAGAAAAGTTACGGTCGTTGGCTATGGTGTCGGTGGGAGTTCCGGGTCTTCGCTTTCGATAAGTGCTCCCCAGTCGTTCACCTATTAGCAGTCGGCGCACACATAAATGACCACTTTAACGGCCGGTCGCCTTTGCGGCCGGGCAGTTTTATTCGTTGTTCCGCCGATGGCTTCGTTGCCATTGCTTCCAGCTAGTGGCTTGCCGCGGTCGTTTCATTGCCCGGTTGCAAACGATTCATAAAGGCAGTGTGTGCGCAAACCAAGATCCAGAGACGGCTTCATGAGCATCCCGGCCCCCCGCCTCAAGGCCAGAGAACGCGGTAGAAACGAGCATGATAATTCGTCCAATACGGATCACTAAAATAGAGCGAGGCGCTGGTGAGGGTGTTGGTTGCCAGCGGAACCCAAACGGGGTTGGTCAGGTTCGTGCAGCCTTCCACTACGAAGACCCTGCCGCCGGCCCAAGAAACGCTGAATCCAAATTCATTCGTCCGCACGCCAAAGTTTGCGCCGCTGTTTTGAACCAGCGGCTTCCACAACGCGGTTGGAATATAGTCGTAAATCGTTCCCCAACCCGTGGTTCCAGGCAAGTAATAGGCGGTCGCACGGAAGTCTTGAACAAACACGGACGAACCGTAATCACTGGAAACAACGCCGGGCGGGTTGCCTTCAAAATAGACATTGGCCAGGCCCGTGCAGAGAATGAGCACGTTGCTTCCGAAGCCGACGACGCTGCTGGGAATCGTAACGCTGGTCAGGTTGGTGCATTCGGCGAACGCCATGTATCCGATGCTGGTGACACCGTCGGGGATCGTGACGTTTTTGAGACTGTAACAGTAAAGGAACGAATCATCCCCAATATTGGTAACGCTGCCGCCTATCGTGACGCTTGCCAGGTTGATGCAGGAATCAAACGCATGGCTTCCAAAGCTAGTGACGCTGTCGGGAATCGAGACGTTGGTCAGGCTGCTACAGCCATCAAACTCTAAATATACGATGCTGGCGACGCCGCTGGGTAGCGTGACGCTGGTCAAGCCGCTGCAACTGTTAAACGCGTAATCCCCGATGCTGGTGACGCTGTCGGGTATCGCAAAATTCGTCAGTCTGGGACAATAAGTGAACGCACCGGCTCCGATAGTGGTGACGCTGTTGGGAATCGTGAGGCTGATCAGGTTCGTGCGGTTATCGAACGAATAGTTTCCAATGCTGGTGACGTTCGTGCCTATCGTGACGCTGGTCAGGGTGGTAGACCACTGGAACGCATAGTCCCCGATGCTAGTGACCGGCAGGCTAACGCCACCGACAAGAATCGTGTTTGGGATGGTTACCCCTCCGTTGACGGGAATATCGGTGTCTCCCGTGATGGTGATTGCGCCGTTATTGCTCATATAAGCAAATTGAGCCACTCCCGCTGCCGGCGTTGCCATGAGTCCGACGCGGGACAGCACAAGGAACAGATTTTGAGCGCAAGTTTTCACGACAAAATACAGATGTGGATTGAACCAACTCGTTTCAGGCAAAAAGGCATTTCAATTATTGCGTTCCGCGAAAGCTACTGTCGAGTAACCGTGAAGGAGCCATTTCCCCCCGTGCTCCTTACAAAAGAAGCTGTTAAAGTGTTATTGTTGAGCGTTGCCGTCCCAGCAAAGACAAGTCCATCATTAGCTCCATTAAAATTAAAGGACAAGTTTAAAGTTGTTCCGGATATAGTTCCTGAAACTGTGCCGGCAGCCGTATCCGTGCTTAACAGCCCGCATGTAGTGTTGTCAAGAGTTTGAATGCCCGCACCACTTGTGGAGCCTGAGAAAGAAGCCCCGGTCTGGGCTAGTTCCATTGAAAATGAACCGCCGTCGTTAAACAGGCATCCGTTAGGCCCCGGGCCTGACCATGCCCAGGTTCCCGCCCAGTTACCGGTCAATACGCCATTGGCTACTGAATTGAACGTCGCCGTCACCGTCTGGTTTCCGGTCATCGTAACGGTTGCATCGCCTGTCCCACTCGCATCCCCGCTCCATCCGGCAAACGCAGAACCACTGTCAGGCGTGGCTGTCAACGTCACAACCGTTCCATTGGTATAAGACAGGCCGGGTGGGTTTGCTGTCACCGTTCCCGCGCCGGTGCCAGTGATCGTGATATTGAGTTGATATACAGTGTCTACAATCAAGGTGGCGGTTTCGCAGTCTTGTGCTCCCGCCAGATCAACAAGACATACCCCAAAATTATATGTCCCCGCAACCGAGGGCGTGCCGGACAGGTTCCCATTTACATCCATGATAACTCCTGTCGGTGGGAAACCGCTCCCAGTTTCCAATGAGAAATAGTAAGGCGGCGTTCCGTTTGTTCCTTGTCCAACCGAATGACTGTAGAATTGGCCAACTTGCGCGTCCGGTAAAGGTTGGGTCAACAAGAGGGCCGGTAAATTTTCGGAAGTGGTGCTTTGAAAGCTGACACTGTTGGTGGCGGATATTTTGCCGCTGGCATCCACGGCGTAAGCATGGACGCTATTAGTGCCGGGAATCAGAGTCACATTCGCTGTCCAATTCGTCCATCCGTTTGTGGTTGTGGCCACCGTCCAAGTTCCGCCGTTGAGTTGGTAAAACACCGCCACCACCGGAGTAGTATCATTCACGGCGCCATTGACACTGAAAACCGAATTGCCTGATGGTTGGTTGGTGGTGAGCGAGAGGATGGTCACCACAGGCGGTTGTGGGTTCCCGTTGCTGGCGAGGAGTTCAACCCGATAAAACCTTTCCGAGAAAGCCGGGGCTATGGCATCGGATGACGTCGCTATGGGGCTGGTTGCGATGATTACGCCACCCAAAATGTTCCAATTGGGTTGGCTCAATATGTTCTTGTATTCCACAAGATATGTTTGCCCGGGAACCGCGCTCCAAGCGAGGGTAAAGAAGGCACCCGACTGTGTCAGTGGTTGGAAGACGGGGGGGGTATTTGTCGTCCCCGTCGCCCTGCTGATGCCGAGTGCGCTGGTCGCACTGCCTTGGTAGTTCTGATTATTGATTGTTCCGACGACAGTGTATATGCCCGCATTGATTGGCGCGTTTGCCGAGCCATTATAGGTCACATTCACCTCCAACCCCGGAGGTGCAGTCGTGACAGAAACACTCCTGGCGGTGCCATCGTAAATCTGCGACAGATCGCCCAGCGTCACAGTCCCCATGGCTTTGCTGATGACCAGCGTGTTGGTCGCACTGCCTTGGTAATTTTGG
>Ga0206853_1090_pt1 | contig 11389 bp, 14 predicted proteins | sample Alteio_BWOrgCont_52_FD_152859 | JGI IMG/M metagenome (GOLD analysis project Ga0206853, IMG submission 152859) | Enriched cells from forest soil in Barre Woods Harvard Forest LTER site, Petersham, Massachusetts, United States -... | ecosystem: Environmental > Terrestrial > Soil > Temperate forest >... | reverse complement strand
TCAGGCTCCTCCGCATCATCTGCGGTTTACACTTTTACCACGGTAGCGCCACCGGTTTTATCTTACCCGTCAAATAATACTTCCGGCATTTCCAGGTCACCAACATTCTCGTGGTCGTCCAGCAACTGCACCAATAATTACTCTATAGACATATCAACCGCGAGCAATTTTGGCAGCACAATTATTACATCGCAAGTAACGGGTACATCGTATTCGATATCATCTACCACTCCTCTTTCTGCATACACAACCTATTATTGGAGAGTGCGGGTAAACGATTATATGGCTAATTCAACTGTCTCATCATTTACCACGGGGCTAAACTAAACTAGATCAAATAGGCTTGAACTGCTCAAAGCCCTGTTTGCAGCTAAAACAAAAGCGGATAGCGCGGCATAGCGTAGAGCCAAAGCTGGAGCGTAAAGTAGTATCTGTACTTCCGCAATGCGGGCACCGTACCCGCTCGAGGAGTTCTGCAGTCATATCCTCTTCCATCATTGCCGGTGGGGCTATTCCGAATTTTTCGAGTTTCAATTTTGCTTCGGGTGTCATCCTGTCACTGGTCCAGGCGGTTTCCATGTCTATCACCACTTCCACTTCGTCGAAGCCCATTTTTTTTACTGCATCGTAAATGTCTTTTTTCATGACATGTAGCGCGGGGCAGCCCACGAATGTGGGTGTCATAGTAACGTGCGCCTTGCTGTTGACTGTTGACTGTTGACTGTTGACAGCAGTTATTATTCCCATATCGATCAGGCTCAATACAGGTATCTCGGGGTCTTTAACCGTTTCGAGTACAGCCCATATGTCTGCATCGGTAAGCGCCTGTTGAATGGTTTCCATTTTTTATTCTCCTGTTACCTGCTCTTTTATGTTTTTGTATAGCCAATATCGCACGGCATATATGGCCAATGCGCTAAAGCTGATCCCGGCTTCTGCTAGCTCCTCGCCTTCGCCTATAAAAGGTATGAACTTTATAGGGTCAGGTACGAACATCAATATGAGAAATATCACCCCTACTATCAGCAATATCTTGCTCGGCTTCCTTTTAGTGTTTTGCGGTTTTTGCGGGCCACTGATCACTGTTGGTTTGATGAATGTTTGCATGATTTATCTTTAGAGATAAAACGGAAAATAATATGCCAAAGAGATGCCAGATTTATAAAAGGCCTTGCAACCTATTGTTAATCAATTCGATTTAATTTACCACTCAGCACTCGGGTCTATCTGTGTCACCTCTGTCATTTCGTCAAGCAGGGGTTCCAGGAATTTTGAATGATAGCCTTTGCGGCCACCGTAAACTATTTTTGAATCTGCAACTTCAGGCATTGTCAATCCCGACGAAGTAACAATACTTGTAATTTTCTCAAGCCATTTCTCCTGCAGTTTTTCTTCCCCGGCAAAAATACCTTCCTCTATCAACACATCTTCATACTCGGATTTTTCAAATATGCCCAAGGCAAACGGCATAGCGTAATTAAGTGACGACTGCATGCGCGCTTTGCTTTCTTCGGTACCTTGTGAGAGTTGTTTCAAAAAAGTATCTGCATGCATTACATGATACTTGATCTCACCTTTTACTTTCCTTGCCAGTTGCGCCAAAGGCTCGAAGGTGGATGAAGCAAGCATTTCATAACGGATCAGCTCAGCATGGTCGAAAAGGAAATGACGCACCAGGCTAAAATCATATTCCCCAATAGGCAACTCCACCAACTGGCAGCATTTGAAATCCTTTTCACCCCTTTGAAACGCCAGCACGTCCGGGTCTTTTTCACCCAAAATTTCATGCAGTATTTTATATAAAGCTGATGCATGGCCGACCTTATCCTGTGCCATAGACGAGAATGCCAGGTCTTCTTCCAACATCGGCCCTATACCAGTCCATTCAGAGTTTCTGTGGCCTATTATCAGCGCGTCGTCGGCCATTTTATACAGCAGGTCTTTTATTGCTTCGTTGTTCATCTTCTTTGTTTTACTGGATTTTATTTTTTGCCTGATAAGCTTCTATCCTATCTCTTACTTTATAGAAACCCGGATCGCGAAAAGTTTTCTCCGGTGTGGTCTCAAAAATATCTTCGTCCTCATAGCTAAAGGTGTAAACATCGGATGTTTTGACCACCCATAAATTTGTGGTCTTTCCACGGCGGGCGTATTGTTCTTTCGCAAAAAGCATAGCCATCTCCGGCGACGATGCATGTACAATACCTGCATGCACAGGCTGTTTGCCACGTTTTTCCTGATGAAAAACTTCCCAGGTAATGAGATGGGAACTTGTTTGTTCGCCTTCCTTTGTGCGGTGAAGATCTAATCTATTTATGCGCGGATCGAGAGACATTTTATTTTTGATTTATGATTGCTGATTTATGATTTCTTATGCTAGTGGAATAGCATATTTCTCCTTTGGATTGAGCAATGCTTCACGCACCCAACGGTGAGCCAATTCTGCATATCTTCTTACTTCTATTCTCTCTTTATTGCACGGGCCATCGCCATTTATTACTCTCTTAAATTCATCCCAATCGGGGTCGCTGAATTCCCATATACCATCGGCGTTCTTTTTCAGGTTAGGGTCTGGCAGGGTTAATCCCAATTCATAAATTTTTGGTACATACTGATCGAGGAATTGGTTGCGCATATCATCATTCGATGCCAGTTTTACTTTCCATTTCATCAGCTTTTCGCTATGCTGCGAATTCCTGTCTGAAGGGCCGAAGAAATGCAGCAGGGGCCTGTACCAACGGTTCAGCGCCTCCTGCACCATAGTCCTCTGAACAGGAGTGCCGGTAGCGAGATAGACAAAGTTATCATGGCCTTGCTTCAAGTGGAAAGATTCTTCATAGCATATCCTTTCCAAGGCCCTGCAATAGGGACCATAGGAGCCCTTTGAATTTATGATCTGGTTTACGATAGCCGCACCATCCACCAGAAAGCCGATCACTGCCATATCCGCCCATGTGTTAGCAGGGTAATTGAACACATTGCTGTATTTGCTTTTGCCGCTTAGCAGGTCAGTAAGCATTTCCTCACGCGTCTTGCCCAGCGTTTCAGCGGCACTGTATAGCAATTGCCCATGTCCTATTTCATCCTGTACTTTTGCTATCAGCGCCAGTTTGCGTTTGAAATTTGGTGCACGCGTAATCCAGGTGCCTTCAGGCAGAGCACCGACAATTTCAGAATGCGCATGTTGCTCTATCATGCGTATCAATTGCTTACGGTATTCCTTGGGCATCCAGTCGCCCGGTTCTATTTTTTCGCCTCTGGTTATGCGCTCTTCAAAAACCGCGAGCTTTTCCGGGTCTTCCACCGTAGCGTTCATGATCTTTGCCTCTTCGGCTGTCAGGCTTGTGTTTCCGTACATATGCTTTGTTTTTCCTCACCCCGGCCCCTCCTTTGGAGAGGGAGGAATACAGGTTTATGATTATTTTTTTAATCCTTTCAATAATAGGTTCGATATGCTCTCTGCTATTTCTTCCTGTGTCAGTTTTTCGCTGCTTTTGTAAAGGTCATAAGTGGCATTGAGCGCTGAGATAATGGTAAAAACCGCCAGCTTGATGTTTACGTCTTTAAAGTCTTTTTCTGCAATGCCCGCCTGTATCAGGTCTCTGAATCCCTGTTCATACTGATAGCGCAATTTTTTGAATTTTCCCAACTCAGGTTCTTTAAGGAATATCCACTCATGGAAGAACACAGTAGATGCGTCCAGGTTGTTTGCTATCACCCCAATGTGCGCTTTGATCGCAGACTTCAGTTTTTTTGAAGGGCTTTTCTCCTCGGCCACTGCCTTTTCATAAGCCTTAAAAAACTGGTCGGCTATATCAAAGCACATCTCGTGCAGCAGCTCTTCTTTCGATGAAAGGTGATTATACAAACTGGCGGCTTCTATGCCCACTTCTTTGGCAAGGTCGCGCATAGAAGTAGCTGCATAGCCTTTCTCTTTGAAAAGTTTTTTCGCCGTGCGGCGTATCTCTGATTTCCTATCCAGTTTTGCTATAGCCATATTTAAGTACTAACGTTCGTTAGTAAAAATAAGGCGAATTTTCTTTCCTGCCAAATTTATTTTCAGGATCATTTTATGGCAGATTCCTTAACGGCATCAGAAGCTTTTTTGGCCGGAAAGTAAGAAGCTATCAGGGCAATAATGACCACCGTGAAAAAGGTAAGGACAAAGTCCTCCAGTTTCATTTTTACGGGGTAACCTTGCACTACGAAACTATTGTCGCCGCCAGAGAGCTTGAGAAATTCATATTTTATCTGAAGCAGGCAAAGAATGGTGGCCAATATAATGCCGATAGTCGCGCCGATCATGGCGGAGAGTACCCCCTCCAGCAGGAATATTCGCTGTACCATTCCCTGGCTTGCCCCCATAGCCATCAATATAGAAATGTCGCTTTGTTTTTCTATCACCAGCATAGAGAGCGAGCCGATGATATTGAAGGAAATGATGAGCATGATAAATGCAAGGATAGCATAGACCGCCCATCGCTCCAACCTCATTACGCGGTAGATGGTTTCCCGCTGTTCATATCTGGTCTTTACTATAAAATCTTTACCAATGATTTTTTGCACCTCCGCTTTCGAATCTTCCAGGTCGGCACCCGGCTTTAGTTTTATTTCATAAGCCGATACCTCATTGTCTGTTCCGATCATTTCTGAGGCAAATGCCAAGGACACAAAAACATATTTGGAGTCAAATTCCTGTTGTATAGAGAAAACGCCACCAGGTACCACATCGCGGAATGTAAATGCATCCTCGGGCATCAGGGCCGTTCCTTTTCCTTTGCGCGGTACTGTGACCTGTATCGGGTAGATAGATCGCTCCACATCCACATTAAGCGCGGCATAAACATTTGCGCCTATCACTGCATATTGATTGAAGGAATCGCTCAATATAAACCGGCCATTCCTGATGTGGCTTTTCACATCGCTTACCTCATTGTATTTATCATCTACGCCTTTGATAGTGCAGATATAACTTTTGTCGACGTATTTGATATAGGCGTTCTCTTCCAGTGTCCTTGATAAAGCTGCCACAGATGGCGAAGCTGTTATCTTATTCCTAAAAGAAGGCGTGTCGGCAAAGGTCTTCCCTTTTGCAGCGGTAACTGTGAGGTCCGTGTAAAAAGCATTATAAAGAGAAGTAGCCAGGCTTTCAAAACCATTGAATGTGCTGAGCACCACGATCAATGCAAAAGCGCCAACCCCCATGCCCACCATAGATACGGCTGCGATAATATTTATCGCATTGGTAGATTTTTTTGAAAAAAGATAGCGAAAGGCTATTTTTAAACTAAGCATGTGCGATGGTTAGGGCGGGAACGACTGAGAAGAATCAACTGCCTTTTATCCCGTCGTCTTCAGTTTTTATTTTTTTGAAAAGCTCTTCCATGCGGAACACATCATCCAGCGTATCATCGAGAAAAAATTCAACTTCAGGTACACGGCGCAAATTAAACCTCAGCTTATCTCCCAACATCCGTTTTATCTCTTGTTTCTTCGCCTGTAGCTGCTTTATCACTTCGTCTTTATCGCCACTCATTACGCTTAAATGAAAGCGCACGGTGGCAAGGTCGGGGGTCACCTTCACATTGGTGACAGTCACAAAAGCCTTGCCGTAAAAGCTTCTTCCGGACTTCAATAATATATCGGTAAACTCTTCTTTAATAAGCGAGGCTACCTTCTGTTGTCTTCTGCTATCCATGCGGCAAAGGTAGGAAATAAAAACAACGGCCCCCAAACCCCCAAAGGGGGCTCGAATAACCAATACGATAACACGACAATTAAAATTCCTATTTAGGCTTGATGCTCTTTACCCGCCTGCCCTGGTAATAGGCCACAATGAAGCAATCTTTGTAGCGTGGCTTCATCACTTCGTAATATAGTTTTTCCACTACCTTGAGATTGGTTGAATTGCCGATCAGGTACCTGTAGCTTCCCTGTTCCTGCATTACCTCGTAGCCTTTCAGGTGCTCGTAGTATGAGGTGTCTATCGGAATGAGCTTCTTGAGTTCATAAAACTGAATGCGGTAAACAGTGTCTTCGGTTACCGGAATATTCATTTTGGCTGTGGGGGCGGCAGATTTATCAAGGCCCTTTTCATCAAAGGGGTTAAACCTGTTATTGAGCGGCGCATTGGTAAGCAGTGTGGATTGCGCTACATTCTCTACCACTATTTCTGTCAGGTTATATTGAATCTCGTCGCTTGAACGGCCCAGCATTTTACGATTGTCCATAGCATAGGATGACATGCTGTGCTTTTCTTCTTTTGGCAGGTTATTAAACAATTGGTCTTGCTCTACGGCTGCTACCGGCAATACATACACACGCTTTTTCTCCGACACGGTATCATAATAGCTCCATAGAGGAATAAATCCATAATCACCCATATGCGTCTCGCCCGTGAAATTGTTTTTCTTCAGATCGATATCCATAATAATCCCCGACTTGGTGCGGTCTTCCGTGCTGCTTGATATCAGGTTGCCGAGAGAATAACACACCAGGCCTTGCTTCTCCTTATTCTGGTAGTAATAGTTCATGATGTCGATACGCTGCACCGTGTTGGGGAAAGTCCCTACCACCATGTTCGCGCCCTGCTCCAAAATGAATTTGCCCAAAGCCTCCTGAGAGTATGCCGGATATTCCTGGTAGTTGCCACCCCAGTCAAGGTAAACAATAATAAAATCAGGTTCCATGGCGCGTGCCACTTTCATATCGCGCTCCAGTTGCACATGGTCTATCTGGTTGATGATATAGTCGCGCGAAATGCCCGGGCGTTGAGCTATGCTGGTATAGGTTAGCAGTGCGATCTTAAATCCTTTCCGATTAATGATCATCGGGTAGTTGCCATTGCGCATCAGGTTGTCAGAAAAGGCACCCGTGGAGCGTATGTCAAATATTTCAAGCGCCTTTTTGGTGCGCATCATTCCCTTTTTGTCCAGATAGGCCGTATTCAGGTTGGCCATCACGCAATTATTGATACCGGAATATTTCAGCGCCAGCGCAAATTCATCAGGTGCGGAAAAGGGATTTGTATTTTCTCCGGTAAAACCGGTTTTCATATTGGCTATCACCACATCGCCCAGGTTCAGTATGGGGTTTACATAACGCAGCTCCGCACCGAAGTCATACTTTTTTGTGACCGGGTTAAAAGCGTGTTTGATCTGATAGTCTGATTGATAGATATTGCCTGCTATCATCAGGTGCAGCACGCGGAACGAATCTATCACTTCGGGCCTGTCATCGTCATATTCCAGAGACCGTACCCTGGCCTGCGTGAAACCTGTATATGAGAGTAATATAGTTACCAGCAGCAAGCATAATTTTTGCCACCAGGTTTTAATCCGTGTGTTTGACATCGGTTTCGAAATTAATTCTTTGCCCAATCAAATATTTCCAAATTTTCAACAATACCCACACCGCTGTACGGTTTTTGTACAGCATTTATCATGGCATTGGCCACCGTTCCGGCGGGAATCCCTTTATACTTAGACAAGGGGCCTGAAAATATGAATGGCAGTTCCTTTGCAATCCATTGGCCTATAGCTTCTCCGGCCCGGCGTTCCGCCCTTTCGCCAAGCAGAATAGAAGGCCGCAAAATGATGACCTTTTCATAACCCAATTTAGAGATCGCATCTTCCACTTCGCCCTTTACCTTAGTATATAGGATCATCGATCTTTTGTTCGCCCCGGCAGAGGATAACAAGACAAATGTTGTAGCTCCATTACGTCGTGCTATTTCGGCCACTTTTAGCTGGTATTCGTAATCTACTTTAGTAAACTTGACAGAGCTACCTGCCTTGCGCAACGTGGTGCCGAGCGTAGACAGCACAGCATCTGCTTTTATTTCTGAGGCGTAGTTATCCAGCTTGTCAAAATCTACAATGGTTGTAACCAGTTTGGGGTGGGTAATATCCAAAGGCCTGCGCACCAGCGCGATCACCTTGTCAAAGCGATCATCTGCCAATAGGATCCGGAGGCAATGGCTGCCTATCAATCCTGAAGCACCTAGTAAAAGTACCGTCATAGTTTCCTTTTTACCGCCGGCCCCTCATACACAATTATCCAGAACCGTGGGCACAGCGAAATCAAAATACATTTTATATGTGAATTAAACAAAGAGGGCAGCCGAAAATATTAAATCTCTCTCAGCAAAGTCATGAAGGCCCCATACTTATCAGGCCAAGTATCACGCATTTCCTTTTGTAGCTGTTCAGCATGCTGCGCCTGGTAGTCAAAATAATTGCTGAGCTGAGGCGCAAAATATTGCACGGCATAGGTCATGCCATCGCTTTGGTTTTCTTCCATTATCCGGTAGAACTTATACTCTGTGAAACAGCCTGTTTCCAATATTTTCGGGATATGGTCTTCTTTCATCCAGGCCACCCATAGCTCATGAACGGCAAGGTCTATTTTTATAGTTACGTTGTATACTATCATTTAAATTTGCTTTCTGTTGAGGCGTAAATATAGCTTAAAGAGGCAATTCGGCAGTATCGGCCTCTTCAGTATCGGGTTCTTCTACCGGCTCTTCCTGCTCCGCATGCATCTTGATGGGCAAACAGACCAGGGCCGAAAGTGCCCACAGGTAATACGCTCCAATAACAATGTATATGCATAACTTAATGCCTCTTGGCGTGAGCATCAAATTGTTCATGGGTGTTATTGCTACTACCAGTCCAATAACAAAAACGTACACGTAACCCATCAGGATAGCACCCATGTTATTAAAGCAAAAACCAAGAAATACCGAAGCGAAAAGGGCCTTTTTGTACTTCTTTATTATTTGCCAATTCCTCTTCTTCTCATACAGGGTAATGATGAAAAGGGCCGCAAAAAGATAGGGTAGGTTCCTGTTAATGATAAAAATGATCTTATATATCCAATGAAGCAGTTTTTGGCTTACGGATTGATCATGACCGCCATCGAACTTATCAAAGTGCAATAAAATGCTCAGATCAGTAAAAGTGAGCAGTTGCAATACCATAAGGACAAGCATCAGGATAAAAAAAGCACCCCATTCTTCCGGCGAAATAAATTGCCGGAAATCTTTGAATGTATATGCTTCTTTTTTGTCGAGACGGGTATCATTAATAGCGCTTATCACAAAAGACCCGTACAGGCCAAGGCAGAGGATACTTATAGCGCCGCCCATTTCCCAAAGTTTATCGTTGAGCGGCCCGTCCTCAAAAAGCGATTCCCAAAAAGTACCGCTCGAAAGGGCCTGTTTAAAGCCGAATAAATAGCAGCCCAGGATCACATAAACTACGCTTATCACCAAGGTGCAGATGATCGCGCAGATCACAAAAGACATGGCGGAATTAAAATGCCTTTTAGATTCTTTGGTGATATTATCTATCACATAGTTCAGTGTTTCTTTCAGGTAGGTTTTGAACATAGCTTTTACTTTTCATGGTTAATAATTTGCGCAATGGTGTCGCCCAAAATGTGGCTATACAAAGCGGCTCCGTTAGGATTAAGGTGGCTCACATTGGCGAACATATCTTTGGTAAACCTGTTATCAATATAGAAATTTAATTCTTTGATCCCGTATTTTGATTCCACCCTCCGCAATTGATCATAGAAAGCTGCCGAATTGGTTTTCCCATTTTCAAATGCCCCATATACCGGTGCCATAACAAATACAACTTCACAGCGATGATCAACACAAAAGCGGCAAAGTGAATCCAGTTTTTTAAAATTAGCGGTGTCATAAGAAAAGGTAAGAGGAAACTTAGCCGGCACCCCATGAAAATAAAAAGTGCTGACCGGTGAAAAGCCCCTGTGCCGATAAGTTATATCTCCCGTTGGAGATATATTCAACAGGTTATCAAAAGCGACTCCCTTCAGGTAATCATCTATGTAGGACACGGCTATAAAGGGTGCATATTTTCCAAAGGCCAGTTCGTGTTTGCGCTTAGATAAAATGGCGATGTCAGAATCGCATAGGTGCGCATAATACATGGGGAAATCACCCAACGAATTTCCCTTCTCCATCGTGTAAATATCCAGATTGATAAAAACATATCTAGGGTGATGATTAGCAACAAACCGCCGGGTAAAAAGATCGATAACAGAATAGGATACACCCTCCATGCCTGCATTGTAAGACCTCATATGGGTCAGCGAATCAAATATCCATGGGTCGATGTGGTTAACGACCCTTGAGGTGCCCATAAATACAGCATCATATCGGGCCGTGTCGTACAAGATGCAATTTAACCTGCCCGGAAAAAATTCCCTGGTCTGGCGCAGTTCATGGCAAATAAAATAATAATAAGCCATGGAGCATGACACGGCTATCACAAACGTAAGGGCTATATGTATGAAAAATTTCCTGCCCATCAGAATTGGAAATAGATGAAGGTCTGGTGATCAAAAACGCCAAAACTCAGCACAAGGAATAAAGTAAAACCGCAGAATAACAGGTCTGCGCTGCTTCTGTTATTGAACCATATCAGCTTCGGGTCGGTAATGCTCTCTACAATTGCCATGTAAAGGCAAGTCAAAATACTGATAAGAATGGAAAAGTGTTTGAAATACTCCAGCGAGGTAAATACATAGAACTTCGCGTCAAGTACAAATATTTTAGAGAGCATAAATTTTGCGGTCGGGATATTTTCTGCGCGAAAAAATATCCAGGCCAGGGCTACAGCGGAAAAGGTAAGGCCCCAACCCAACAGTTTCCAAACGCGGCCATCAAATCGTTTTAGAAAACCAGAAAGCGACAGATACAAAATAAAATAACAAGCATGGATAAAACCCCAAACGATAAATGTGCGATTGGTGCCATGCCATATCCCACTCAGCACAAAAACTATAAGCACATTCAGGAAAAGCCACGCCGTATAAGTTGAGGTGGGCTTTGCTGTCGGTGGCCAGCAGCATCTTTTACATGACCCTTGTGCCTGCCTATATCCTGATATTATTGGCGATAATCATTATCGATTACACTGCGGCATTGTATATCGAAAAAGAAACAGGACGAAAGCGAAAACTCTATCTGGCAATTAGTATCTTAATGAATATGGGCGTGCTTGTTTTTTTTAAGTACTTCCATATTTTTTCAAAAGTAGTAGATTATCTCAACGCTCATTATCATTTGCTTGCCCATCCGTTTCCTTACATCAATATCATATTGCCTTTGGGCCTTTCTTTCCACACCTTTCAATCTATGAGCTACACCATCGAAGTGTATCGCGGTAATTATAAAGCAGAAAGACATTTTGGTTTTTATGCACTCTATGTAATGTTCTATCCGCAACTGGTGGCTGGGCCTATAGAACGGCCAAATAATTTGCTTCCGCAGCTTCATTTAAACATTCCCTTCAAATATGAGAATTTGTGGCAAGGCTTGCGCCTTATGCTATGGGGGCTTTTCAAAAAAGTGGTAATT
>Ga0206853_1089_pt1 | contig 11590 bp, 1 predicted proteins | sample Alteio_BWOrgCont_52_FD_152859 | JGI IMG/M metagenome (GOLD analysis project Ga0206853, IMG submission 152859) | Enriched cells from forest soil in Barre Woods Harvard Forest LTER site, Petersham, Massachusetts, United States -... | ecosystem: Environmental > Terrestrial > Soil > Temperate forest > O... | reverse complement strand
TTTAGGCCGAAACCGCAGGCGGCGGCGATTTGCGTGATGGTAAACGTCTGGCCCCCGATTTGCACTGATCCTACTCGATTGCTTCCCGATGTGTTGACCGCCACCGTGTAAGTGACAGTGCCGGACGTTCCGCTGAATGCGGTGGATACGGAAATCCAGTTCGCGAAGCTGAGCGCAGTCACCGAGCACCCGGAACTCGCGGCCGAGAATCCAAGTGTCGAAGTAATCGGGCTTGAGTTAGGTCCGCTTGCGGCGACCGTGGTTGACGTGGAGTTCAGCGAGTAACTGCATGCGGCGCCTGCCTGGTTAACCGTGTAAGTCAGCCCAGCGATCAATAAGCTTCCGCTTCGCGGCGCCGAGCTGGTGTTAGGCTGTGCAAGATACTGAACGTCGGAGGTGCCGCCCGTCCCTGAAGACGTCACGCTTAACCAATTGGGAGCAGGAGGATTAACGGAAGCAGTCCAATTGCAATCACTCGGCGCAATCACGCCAACTGAGCCGGTGGCGCCGGAGGCCGGAACAGATCCAGACCCGGATTGCAAGCTGAAGCTGCACACCGTGCCGCCCTCTGTCACGTTTACATTTTGGCTCCCAACCGTCAAAATCGTGCTGCGAGAAGTAGTAGAGGTGGTATTCGCTGCGGCGGAAACGCCGACGGTTCCGGTTCCCGTTCCGGAGCTGGGCGAAACGGTGGCCCAGGTACTCCCGCTGGATATGGTCCAAGAGCAATTTGGAGCATTTGTGATGATGGTGATCGTGCCACTACCACCGGCCGATGAATACGGGGTCCCGAGTGTGGAAGGATCGACAGTTACGTTGCAAGTCAGCGCTTGCTGGACCACCGTAAAGTACTGCCCGCCAACGCTGAAAGTTCCAATGCGGGACGCTGTTACGGAATTGGCACCCACGGTGTACGAGATTGTACCGGAACCTGTTCCCGTAGTCCCGGAATTCAGCGAGATCCAGTTTGAAACGGGGCTTGCGCTATAACCACAACCTGCGGGCACATTGACCGTAAGCGAGCCATTTCCACCCGTGGCGCTAAATGAGGCGCTCGATGCGCCAAGACTCACGGCGCAACCGGCGCCCGTCTGGTTGACGGATAAAGTTTGACCGGCAATTGTGGCGGTAAGCGTCTGGCCACCGGAATTCGTACTAGCCGGAATTGACACAGTCACTACGCCGCTACCCGTTCCACTCGTGGGGGTGCTGCTTAAACCGGACGCGCTCCAGTTGCACGTGGCGCCAGACGCGATCACCGAAATCGCGGCCGTTGCGCCTCCGGGGCCAACCGGGAGTGTGGCCGGATTCAAGGCAAACGAACAGCCCGGACCAAATTGCGTAATCGAGTATGTCTGACCTGCAACTGTGATTGAGCCGTTACGCTGGGCCCCGGTAGTATTTCCAGCGACGAAATAAGTTATTGTACCGGGGCCTGTCCCCGTGATCGTGGTACTCAAGCTACCTAGCGAGCTACCTGCGGACAAACTAAGCCAAGTAGGCTCGGCAACAGTAGCAGTCCAGGCGCATCCTGCGTTGGTATTGACGGCGAAGCTGCCGATACCGCCGTTGATAGCCGCGTTCCCGGAAGATGGCGAAAGGGTGTACGCGCATGCTACAGGACTTGACACAGTCAAGATGACCGGAGTGGCGTCGCCGCGATTCGCGGATAATGAGGCGTCGGCAGCTACGAGTCCCGTATAAGTCCCTGGAGCCCATCCCGAAACGTTGAGGTTCAAATTTACGCTACTCGGCGTCGTTCCATTCGTTGCCGAGAGCGAAGCCCCAGGCACACCGGCCACCGAAATTTCATATTGCAGAGTGCCGCTGGTGGAAGTCACCGCGATAGGTATGGGGCCGGGGTTTGGCGATCCCAGGACATAGGAAATGCGTATGGGATCGGGAGCCAGGGTAATGGCGGGCGATTGACCGGTGGAGTTATCGATCGTCACGCCATAATACTCCGTGAGGCTGAGACCCGCACTATCGAAAACGGTCACGCCAATTGCAAAGTACCCAGCCGAAGTCGGGGTGCCGGACAGAACGCCTGTCGGACTGATGGACAGGCCAGCCGGCATGTCACCGTAAGAAAGGGCTTGGATTACGTACGGCGGAGTGCCTCCGGACAGAGACAGCGCGACGGAGTAAGGAGTTCCTACCAAGCCGGTGGGTAGCACGCCGGGAGAAAGCGCCAAAGGCGAAACCGCGACTGAAAAATCGATTGCGACGGATTGGCCCGATGCGTCCTTCGCCGTAAGATCGAAGCTATAACTGCCAGGCGTGGTGGGCACTCCCCCCAGGTAGCTTGAAACGCCGTTAGACCCTGGCAGGATAGCCAATCCTGGAGGCAGGCTGGAGTTGGCGCTAACCGACCACGTATAGGGCGGTGTGCCGGTCTGAATGTATTGATCGAGAGCAAACTCGTTCTCGCGCAATGGTACGCCGACGGAGACGTAGGCGAAATCGTCTGTGGTTGTAGAAACTAATGGCGGCGCCACGCCGGCCGGGGTAATCACGAAATCAGAGCCGGAGTTATCGAACACGTGGCCGGCGGAGTCACTGATAATCGGCTGGACGTTGTAGTCGCCGATTTGAGCGGGAGTCCCAGACAGGACGCCGGTGGCGCTGTTGAGAGTCAGCCCAGCCGGGAGCGGTGAGAACGGAGACTCCACGAGAGTGTAAGGCGGCGTTCCGCCTGAGATGTGATAGGTGAAGGTATAAGGCTGTCCCACTTGCCCGGTGGGCAAGGCGTGGAAGCCGAACGAATCGATCCTCGGGATGATCACATCTATCGGGGACGCACGGAACGTGAAGGTATGGTCCGCAAAATTGGATGAATTTGAGGCGTCAGTGGCGCGTAGAGTGAACACGTAAGTGCCCGCGACGCCGGGCGGTCCGTAGACGAAAGATTCGTTGGGCCCCAAGTTAATAATGGAAAACCCTGGCGGCAGCGTACCTCCGGAGAGTGTCCAGTTATAAACCGAGGAACCATTTGTTGCGAGGTACACACCGGTAGATACTCCGAGCGAACCGTCTTCCGGATTTCCACTCGTTACATAAAGCCCGGAGCTATTAGTCACGACCAAACTTTGGTAGGTCTGATACGAATTGCCGGCCGAGTCCTGCAGCGTCAGATAGAACGAGTAATATCCGGTGCTCGACGGCGTACCGGAAAGCAGTCCGCCGGAAGAAAGCGACATACCAGGCGGCAGAACGTCGGTGTCCAGATATGTCGCGCTGGCTGTAAATGTATAGGGCGGCGTTCCGCCTACGGCAGTGAACTGCTTCGAGTAAGGCGCATTTACCGTCGCGTTCGGCAATCCGTTACCCCACAGAACATTGAGCGGCGACACTTTCAACGTAAACGTGCGGCGTACTTGGGTTCCCTTGGAGTCCGTCGCGATCAGGTCGAAAGTGTACATACCGACAGTTGTCGGGGCGCCGGCAATCTGGGTAATCGTCGGAAGTACGTAGGACGGCAATTGTGCCCCGGAAATCAGATGCAAACCGGGTGGCAATGTAGATCCAGGAGCCACTGACCAGGTATATGGGGGAACACCGCCGTCCGGAATTAGGTTATTCGAGTAGTTTGATCCAACGGTCGCGTCCGGAAGGCTGGTGCCCGAGTAATCCAGTTCCGTTGGATTCGGCGCGTTGACGTAGAGCGGGGTCAAAACGGAGACCGGAATCGTGCCGTCCGTCGCCGTGATGGTAACCCAAGCGACTCCGGTGTAACTTGGCGTCCCGCTAATCAGTCCGCCCGCGGATATATTGAGTCCGCCTGGCAAGCCATTAGCGGACCAACTTAACGGGGCGACGTTGCCAGTGGCAGTTAGCTGGTAATTGTAGAGCACGCCCTCTGTCGCCTGCGTTAGAGTCTGGGCGTTGGTGAGCGCTATTTTGGAGATTCGTACATAAAAGGTGTAATTGATCACCGCGCCGGATGCATCGGTGCCATTGAGTTGGAAAGTATACAAGCCGGAGGCGCTCGGTGTCCCGCTGATTACGCCTGCCGCTGTTACTCCCAGTCCTGGGGGCAAAGCCGAACCGGGGGTAACTGACCAAGTCTCAGTCGAGGTGCTGTCCCAGCTGACTAACAGCTGAGAATACGGCTTCCCAACGGAACCGTCCGGTAAGTTCGTGTTGGTGTACAGGGTGAATGGGGCAATCGTAATCGTGAAGGTGCTGACACCAATGTTCCCCGCGGCGTCGGTGGCTTGCAGAGTGAACGTGAAGGTGCCTTGCGCGAGCGGCTGCCCCACCAACTCATAACTGCCGTTCGAGCTGCCGTTTGACAACAAGGAGACGCCGGTTTCGAGCGAGAAGCCCGGCGGCAATGCCGACAAAGCGGTGATGGTATACGGCGCGGTTCCGCCGAACGGATTCAAGTTGATCGTGGCGGTATAGCCGGGTTGCCAGATACCCAAATTCGGGCCGGCGCCGAAATTGATGACGGTTGACGTTGGCCCAGCGACATTGAAGTTGATATATTGTGCTGAGCTATTTCCCGCGTCATCTTTGACCTGGATCTCGGTGGAGAAATAGCCCGTGTTTAATGGCGTTCCGCTGATTATTCCTGTTGTCGCGTTGATCGACAGGCCAGGAGGCATCGGCGTTAACGCGGTCCAGGACGTGTAGTTGCCGCTGCCGCCCATAACGAGCATGGGCTGCGTGTAGGGTTGTTTGTAGGCGAGGGTTGTCCCTGGATTCGGGAGGTTAGGATATTCAATCCACAGGGGACTAATCGTCCACGTGAATGGCGCGGAATATTTATTTCCCGCCGAGTCTTCAACCTGGAGCGTAAACGTAAAGGTGCCCGCCTGAAGCGGCTTGCCGGCAAGATAGGTCTCTCCTGGTCCAAAGTCGGATGACAGCGTCTCCCCGGGACCCTGGAGCGTTATGCCGGTCGGCGGCGATCCAGACTTAACTGACCAGGTGTAAGGTGGGGCGCCGCCGAGCGCGAACAAGGCGAAATTCATCCCGGCGCCAAGGCTGGCCGTACAGCAAATAATCGGCGAAGAATTAGTTATGAACAGGGGCTGAGGGCTCGCAGCATTCACCTGTATCGAAAATATCTTCTGGACTGTACCGTTCGACCCACTGGCCTGAACGGTAAGAAATTGGTTTGTCGGGTAGTTTGGTGATCCTGAAATCACACCGCTTGAGCTGAGCGATAGACCACCGGGCAAGGAATTATTGGGGAGTGTCCAATTGCATCCAGCGCCGCAATTCGGGGCCGACAGTGCCTGATTGTAGGCCGCGTTCACGGTGGCCTGCGGCAAAACGCCTTCGGTCGTAATCGAGAACGGATCTGCGATTAACGTGAACCCTTGCGTCACGGAAGTCGAATTCGCGACGTCTTCCAGCATAATTTGCGGGTAGTAGGGTCCCGACGCGGTAGCTGTTCCGCTGAGCTCTCCCGTCGCGGAATTGATGGAAATGCCGGGCGGCAAACCGCTCGCCGACCATGCATAATTGCCGCTCCCGCCATAGGGCAGGAAGGTGTAGAAGTACGCCGTACTTGGTTCCGCGTTCGGCAGGTTGCCATCGCCAAACAAGATGTTCAACGGCGAAACCGTCAGCGTGATCGGCTGGTCGAAAACATGGCTCAGATGGTCTGTCACCCGCAACGAGGTGCTATACGTTCCGGGCGTGGCAATCACACCGATGTATCCGCCCGTGACATTGGGCTGGAAATAGGTCGGTAGAACCCCATTTACGACACGCATTCCCGGTATCGGCGTTGCGCCAGGCGTCACCGAGAAAGTGTAAGGCGGGGTTCCCCCTTCGGCCTGCAACTGGAACGTCAACCCGCCCAGGACGAATGTACCCAGGTCCGGCCCGATGGGAAGGTTCAATGGCTCTGTCACCCCGGCAGGGTAGATGAACAGGGTGAAATACACACTGTAGGCGTGGCCGGCGCCGTCGGTTGCGGTCGCGACAAAATTGAATTGTCCCGGTTCGGAGGGCACGCCGGAAATCGTCCCGTCCGCCGCCAGACTTAAACCGGGTGGCAAATAGCTGAACGGTTGAAGAGTCCAGGTTATTGTTCCGGTACCACCACCTGCGGAAACCGTCTGGCTATAGCTGGCGTTCACGTTTCCATAAGGCAGAGTTCCGTAGGGTAGTCCATTATTTTGGACCAGGTATATGGGCGTGACGGTAAGCGAAAACTGGCGATAACCAATATTCGCGGCATTGGAAGCGTCCGCCACCTTCACCAGGAAAGTGTAAGGCCCGAGCGAAGTCGGCGTGCCGCTGAGGTTACCGCTCGGAGAAAGGGTGATTCCGGGCGGCAAAGCCCCGCCTGCCAGGGACCAGATGTATGCCGGGGCGCAACAGGCTGAGAGCTGGTTATTGTAGAAGCCGTCAAGCAGCGCGGTTCCGAGGTTATAGTTCTGATTGATTATGAGCGTAGAGGCGGTATCGATAATCGAAAAGTAATACGTGTTCTGTAGTGAATTTCCGGCGGTATCGGTGAACTCAAACGCCCCGTTGAAGCCGCCATTCTCAAGCGGAGTTCCGCTGACGAGAAATGAAGACGGGTTGAAGGTCAATCCGTCGGGCAGCTGCCCTGCTATTTGCTGAACCGTATACGAATCGCTACCACCAATCACGCGGAGCTTCTTTGAGTAGGACACGTCTATGGTGCCATTTGGCAGATTATCGGCTCCGTCCACCAGTAGACTTGAAACTTTCATGGGAAACGTGTTTGTGGCCGTGGCGCCGGATGCATCGGTGACGGTTACCTTCACGTTGTAATTTCCCAGCGCAGTTGGTGTACCCCAAAGCTCGCCGGCCGATGGTGGGATGTAAAAATTGGTCGTACCGCCCCCCGTGCGAATCGACATGCCCGGCGGCAGACCTGTCGCTGCCCAGCTAAAAGGAGCAATTCCCCCATTGACGGCGAACACGTCACGATCGCATGCCACGCCGATTGTGCAATCGTCCCAATTGTTATTGGCGCCATAAATCTGAATGCCGGGAAGCTCCGGAGGGACGCTAACGACATCCAGCGCCATTTGTTTTGAATAGGAGACGCCGCCAACGGCCGCCGTGATGATGAAGGTCCAAATGCCGGGATAATCCGGCGGGGTGCCGGAGATGACTCCGGTGGTAGGATCGAGATTCAAGCCATTCGGCAGCCCGTTAGTCGAAACGGAGAAGGTGCAGCACCCCTGGGGCCCCATGGCTGAAACGGTTGTAGTGTACAGTACATTCTCAGTTGCGTTGGGCAACTGGCCAGGGGTCGTGATCTGAACTGCATACACATTGACTTGAAAGCCACGAAACACAGTCGAAACACCATCGGTCAATTCGACATTCCAATTGTAAGTACCGGCCGCGGTGGGTGTTCCCGAAAGAACTCCGTCCGCACCAAAAGTCATACCGGGCGGTACGCTGCTGTTATTCAGCGACCAGGTCACGGGGCCTTGATTGTTCAATGCCGTCAAGGCGTACGAATAAGACACGCCGTTAAATGCATCCGGCAGCGTATATTCGTCCTTAACCAGCAGTGACGAAATAGTTATCGACGAAGGCAGCGACATGGACTGGCCGTTGCTGGTGACCTGCAGCGTGAAATTGTACGTGCCAGGCGTCGTTGCCACTCCGATCAATCCTGCGCTTGCGCTGGGATTGAAGAAAGAGGGCACGTCGGTTCGCAGTGCAATGCCGGGAGGCAAAGATCCCGAGACGCTCCACGTATAGGTGCCGTTGCCGCCTGTGGCAAGCAACTGGGTCTCTATTTCACCAATGCTCCATGTCCCGTAATTCGGACCTGAAGTAATTACGGGCTGTGCCAACCCCAAAGCAGGAGACAAGAATGTTGCAAAAAGGCCCAACCTGTGCCAGAAGGTTGACGTCATTCGAAAGTCCCCCGTTTTGATGAACAAGCATTATAGCTTTAGTACTTACATAAAGAAATGGTCCCAAAGGGCAGAACTCGTACTACCAGTACTAGCGATTACTCTCCTCCTGGATCGCAGTCCCCTCGTATATCGCGGTCCGCCCTGAATTAGCGTCAAGATGACAAATATGTTGCATGACCGGTAGTACTTTTCTTGTGCCGAAACTCGCGCGTGTTTAGTCAGCAGCTTCACTTTCATGGACAAACTTCACGCACTCATGATAATCTGTTCGAACTAAACGGAAGGTTGACAGGATGTTGCGTTTCGACTCCGCCATAACTTCGTGTGGTGTTGCTTCTTATGACTGCGGCCAAAGTCTTATTTCATGTCATTTTTACTTAGCTCACTAATTGTATTCAATCCTGCCCACATCGAGTCGGACGGCCGGATTGAGAATGCATCTATCCACATAAGCATGTATCCAACGATATGGAAGCATGTATCCAAAATATGATCAGCGCGTGCACTCGGGTTGAGCTTGCGCCTGCATAAATAGGACTGACTACATGGACTCGAAACGCATCTCGGTTTTTTCGGCGGCCTTTCGGCTGAAGGCTGTCCCTTCGGCCATGCTTCTGGTTGGGGCGCTGGCGGCGCTTCCGGCCCTTTATGCTCAAAGCACCCCCGTCGTCGTCGGACTGCCGGCGGTTACCGGCACCGGCAATTGCATACCTTTCGGGTGCCCGAATCTTCTAGGCCTGACGGAATTCCAGCAGGTATATTCCAGCAACTCATTTGCTGGCCCTGTCACGATTAATCAAATCACTTTTTTCAACACGCAGGACTTCCAGGGAACGCCGATTACTCCCGCCAATTATCAATTCAGTCTTTCTACCACTTCTCAAGCAGTCGGGACCCTGGATGCTTCGACTCTCGCAAACAACGTGGGGCCAGATAATCAGGTTTTTTTCTCCGGCCAAATTTCCGGCCCGCTCCTCGCGCAGAAACTCATCATCAACGGCACGCCTTTTTCTTACGATCCAGGCAATGGCAATCTTCTTCTGACGGTCCTGATATCCGGCGCCAATCCGGACACCGATCTTGCATTGGACACCGCGGGAGCTAACCCTCCGGTGACGCAACGAGTATTCGCGCCGAATGGAACTGGATTTGCCGGACAGTCGCCGGGCTTGGTCACGCAATTCTCGACCACGCAAGGCCTGCCTGCAGGGCCTTCACTCGGATTCTTTCCTCCCAGCATCACGTTCTCTAACCTGCCCGTCAAGACCACCAGTCCGCCCTATGCCGTGACTCTCTCTAACACCGGCACAAGCACCCTGACGATTGCAAACATGAGCACCACGGGCAATTTCGCCGTAGCGGGTAATTCGTGCGGAGGATCCATCGCACCGGCAAATACTTGTACCGTCAATGTCACATTCACGCCAACTTCGTTGGGCGTAAACACCGGAAGCCTTCAGATTTCCGACAACGCGAGTAATAGCCCGCAAAGCGTCGCACTCACCAGCGCCGTCTATGTGGATACGGACGGAGATGGAATTCCCGACGACTGGGAGACCAATGGCGTAATGATTAACGGCGTCTTCTTGAATTTGCCGGCGATGGGCGCTAATCCGCTCCACAAAGACGTCTTTGTTCAAGCCGATTATATGCTCCAAGCGCCCGACTGTTCCACCAGTCCTTGTACTCCGGGGCACAGCCATCAACTGCAGCCCGATGCCCTCGCCGCGGCGATCAGCGCGTATGCCAATGCCCCAGTCAGTAACCCCGATGGAACCACGGGAATAACGCTGCACGTCGATTGCGGGCCGGCGTGCATCATGAATCCTGTAACCGGCGCCACCTGGGGCACTATGTCGCAAGCCAACAGCGCGCCTCACATTGATCCCGTCTCTGGCAACGTGAATGAGTTCGGAGCGCTGGGATTAACAGGCTACGATTGGTCGGCGTTCGACGTGATCAAGGCGAATAACCTTTCGGCGGAGCGCGCTCCGGTGTTCCATTACGGTTTGTTCGTGCATAACCTTTATGGGGAAGGTGGAACCAGCGGCCTGTCGCGTGACCAGCCGGCGAGCGACTTCGTCGTGAGTCTAGGTTCTTACACCGGCGGCGTCGGCTCCACGGGTGAACAGACCGGAACTTTCATGCATGAGTTGGGCCACAATCTGGGCTTGACACACGGTGGAGCGCCCCAGCCGGACCTGAGTTATAAGCCGAATTTCACCAGCGTCATGAACTATCTTTTCCAAACCAGGGGACTGACCATCGGAGGTGACGAAGGGCACTACGACTATTCGCGCTTCACGCTTCCCACCCTGGACGAGTCCAATCTCAATGAGCAAATTGGCCTGGACGGTGGTCCCTCCTTTACCGGATATGGGACGGCATATTACTGTAACGGCGTTCTGAACAGCACCTCCGCGGATACCCTGGTAACGAACGCCAACGGACCTATCGATTGGAACTGCGATGGGAGCATCGAATCGAGCGTGGCCACTCATATTTATGGAGAGGCCATACAAACCCCATTCCAGAAACTAATCGGTTTTGACGATTGGGCCAATATGGTATTCACGGGTGGCTCCATCGGACAGGCTGGGGCGCCTCCGCCCTTGCCGCCTCAAACGCCGGTGCAGGAGCTGAGCGTCACTCAGGATTCGCTCTTAACCACGGTACATGGGGTTGGCGTGGTAGGGCCGGGAACCACCAGTCTGCCGCCCGGGGGCAGTATCGCGCTCACGTTTACCGTAACAAACAAAGGCAGCGTCAGCGATACGTTCTCGATTAGCGTGTCTTCTTCACAGCCCTGGGCCGCGCTCGGGAGCGTACCCGGCAGCCTTGCTCTCGGGGCGAAATCCTCCGCCCAAATCATTATTCCGATCAATGCCCCGATTTCAGGAAGCGCGGGCCTGGTGGACCAACTGGTCCTGAAGGCGGTAAGCCAAGCCAACCCGCTCGTGATGGACCGTGCCTCGGCCAGTGTCACAGTGGCATCCGCCGATATGAGTGTCGCCGTAACCCCCAATGCAGCTTCGGTGCTCGTCGGCGAGGAGCTTATTTACTCCATCGCGGCCACCAATAACGGGCCCGACGCGGCAACCGGTGTGAAGATCACCGATGTGCTACCCACTGGAGTGACACTGATTTCCGCTACGCCGAGCACCGGAACGTGCGTGGGCGTCAGTCCGGTGGTGTGCACCCTCGGCTCTCTGGCTTCGGGGAGCACTTCTACAGTTAACCTGACCGTCTCTCCGCAGTCGCCCGGCACGTTTGTCAACAACGCTACAGTGGCCAGTGAGATTTTTGACACGAAACTAGGGAATAATGTCGCTCCCACGACGACGCTGGTGGCGAATCCCAGCTTGTCGGCTCACATCGTGAGCGCAACCAAGTCCGGCAACACCGTCCAGATTGTGCTCAGCCTGACCAATGTTGGCAGCGGAAGCGCCCAGTACATATTCCTGAATCAAATCGCCGTGCGTGCTTTGGGTGGCAGCGGAAGCCCGGCATACGTCAGTCCATCCCTGCCTGTCAGCGTGGGTGGGCTGGGTATCGGGCAGTCGACGACGGTCACTCTTACTATCACTGTTCCCACCACCGTTCCTAAGTTGTCGCTGACCGAGCAAGGCAGCGTGCAGGATGCGGCCGGTAATTTGTACCAATTCTCGCTCTCTCAGGTAGTGTTTCCATGATAATAAAGTTATATCGGAGGAAATAAA
>Ga0206853_1088_pt1 | contig 11765 bp, 10 predicted proteins | sample Alteio_BWOrgCont_52_FD_152859 | JGI IMG/M metagenome (GOLD analysis project Ga0206853, IMG submission 152859) | Enriched cells from forest soil in Barre Woods Harvard Forest LTER site, Petersham, Massachusetts, United States -... | ecosystem: Environmental > Terrestrial > Soil > Temperate forest >... | reverse complement strand
CATTGAATCGTATAACCTGACAGCTCTTCGCAAAAATATCGGCATGGTGCCGCAGGAGGTGATTTTATTTGGCGGAACTATAAGGGAGAATATTGCCTATGGCAAAACTGACGCCACCGAAGGTGAAATAATAGAAGCCGCAAAAAAAGCGAATGCATGGGATTTTATCGATTCCTTCCCTGAAAAGCTTGGCACCGTGGTAGGCGAACGTGGTTTAAAACTATCAGGCGGGCAAAAACAGCGGGTTGCTATTGCCCGCGCTATTCTTCGCGACCCGAAAATATTGATATTGGATGAAGCTACCTCTGCGCTTGACTCTGAATCTGAAAAACTGGTGAAAGATGCGCTTGATAAATTGATGGAGGGCAGGACTACCTTTATCATTGCACACCGCCTATCTACAATTCGCGAGGCTGATAAGATACTGGTAATAAACAAGGGCAAGATAGTAGAGGAAGGCAGCCATGAAGCACTTATGAATGTAGACAAAGGTCTGTACGCAAATCTGCTTAAGCTGCAATACGAGGTAGAGTGATTTATATACGACCAAACTTCGCGGCCAGAAAAGTATTTCTAGAATTCTACCATCTTAGCACCAGATACTTCTACTCCGCTGATGTCTAATTTGCCGGCACTATAAGAAGTGGTTTCAGGTTTCCTTGAAATAAACCTGCAATCTTTCAATGAAAGGTTTTCGGAAAAAGTAGACTTATCAAAGAAGCTTCGCACATAAAAAGTGCTGCCGTCAAATTCAGCTTTCATAAATTCCGAACCAACAAATTCTGTTCTGCCCCTAAAATTACTATCATTAAAGCTAAGGCCTTTGCTGAAATGAGCATAATTGCAAAACATGTTTGAGTAGAAATTAGCCTGGTTAAAATCTGTATATCCTTTGCAAGCAGCCAGACTAAAAGTAAAGTCGCGATAGAAATAAGAGTTCTGGAAAAAGCAGGCATCATAAAAATGCGCTTCGTTAAAGAAGGTGCTGCCCATGAAAGTGCATTGCTGAAAGCCTCCTGTTTCCATAAAAGTGGATTTGCTGAAAGAGACCGTGCTGCTAAAAGTGGTCCTGTTAAAGAGCCCGGCTTTTTTAAAAGTACAGTTCAGGAAATTGCAATAGCCATTTATCGTGGCACCTTCCAGGTTTACATCTTCTTCAAACACGCAGTTGTCAAAATACAGGTTCTTTAAAAATGTAGCAGAATAACTGGCTTGGTTGCTACCCTTTAGGCTTCCCATGATCGCTCCTTTAAAGGTGCAATTCTTAAATACAATCGCCGAATGTATGTATACTGCTTTCAATACCGGCGTAGTTTGTACCGCCGCGTTAGTATCGATCAGATTGAGCGATTCAGTTATAATTACATCATCATAATATATGTCATCTCCTTTGCTTAAGGAAGATTGAATCTTGTCTGCACCGGCCTTGCTATTGGAAAATGAGGAGCACGAATAAAAGGCGAGACAAAACACTAAACATATCACCATGCGTAATTGTATAGGCATATAAAAATTGAATTTTGATTTTAAAAAACAGGCCGGTAACAAAAATACATTCCTTTTGTTACCGGCCTGCCCATTTCTATTTTATTGCAGCCTGATTATCTGCGGCCGGATATGCCACCGTTAGCAGGGGCCACTACTGCATTTGCCTTAGCATCCAGTTCTCCGCTTGCTTTTTTCGCTTTCAGGAAACCGATGATCTCTCTTGGCGTATAGGCATTGCGATGAGTGCTATTCACAGCAGTGTTAAACGAACTTTTCTTCAATAAAGCTCTGTTAGGAGTGATGGTATTAGTAAAGGCTGCTGTCGAAGCTGTACCTGTCTTATTAAACCCGTTTGTGAAATATCCTGGCAGGTCAGAAGTATAGAAAATATTGTTCGAGTAATCTACATCACCCAGCGTGTGCCCGGCATCCACAACCAGTATCAGGTAATAATCTCCGGTGATATTTGGCATAGTATAGTTCTGGTAAAGGACTGAACTGGCAAAGGCGTAATTAGCCAGATCGTTTCCTGCAGGAATGTCAACATTCAGTATGCATTGATTGCCAAGGCAGGTATCTGTATTTAGAGGAATGCTGGTGTTGAAAGCATCGTGGAATATAACTCCATAGTCGCTGGCGTTATATGCATTGTAGTATACATAGTAAAGGTCCCAGCCGGTAGCTGCCGGGGCAGTAGCAGTACCAATATTGTAAATATTAAAGATGGTCTGCCTGGTAGGCGTGCTGCCATTGGTGGTGTTATAATCTCCCTCTACCCATGCAGCAAGATCAACACCTGAAGTAGGGTTTTGATTAGGCGAAGGCGGAGATGATGTATCAGTGGAATTGGATGCAACAAAAAGTGCATAATTGCCACTGTTGTCCTTCGGTGCTAGCGTATTGAACATAAAGTTGTAATCAACCCAGTAAAAACCATTATCGCCCCAGGTAGTATTCCATGAGTTGACAACCCGGAATGCACCGCCTGAACCTTTGCTGTCATCATACCCCACTATTGTTTGTGCGTGGCCATCACACGGGTTGCCGCCACAAGGTGAAAACCCCGCTGTCATTACTCCGCTCCCTGTCCAGTTTTGAAAACCAGATCCTTCACCCACACCTATCATTACAGGCAAGTTGCTTGATATATTTTGTTTGACATCTGCAATATAGTCTGCCACACTAGCGTCCTGCAGAGCCCTGTAGGTTGATATTTTGTGGCTTGCAGCATCAGCAGTACCGCTAGGATCTACGCCCGACTGAGCGCAAGTACCCAAATTAGTATAAGGCACAACAGCCAGCGAGGCTACTCCCCTGCTCTGGATCAACGAAAGCGCAGCATCATAATTCGTACCATTGCAATTAGCATTTTTAAGATTGTCTGCTATAGCAGTAAAGAGGTCCTTTGCGCTCATTTGGTGTGTGGTTTGCGACAGTTGAGATGAACTATAATTACCCGCTACGGCCTCCAACGTACTTTTGTCGTAATAAGCAGTGGACCAACCTATGCAGGTACCATACTGGCCCTGATCGCCAACAGGTGGCAGGTAGTTATACAAAAAGTAGGACGATGGCAATGGAGCGTTGGAGCTCCCGAAACTTTGAGTATTAATGGCCTTGGGGATGGTTGAAATGTTTTCGCTGCTCATATTATAGCCGGCACTATGAGCGCCTGAGCTATTAGTATTATTGTTCTTTTTGCAACCTGCTCCAAAAAAAACTAATAGGAAAAGTACAGCCAGATAGTTGAAACGATTCATATTCGGGGGTTTTAGTGGTTAATTTAATGAGGTTTTACTTCATACAATACTCTAATATAGTAGTTTATCCAAATAAAAAAATCTTTTTTTGAGAAAAAATATATCCCTCAAATTTGACCTTTTTTGCTCAGCCAGACTCATGATTAGGCGGTTAAAAGGCAATAGAATGGTAAACTGTGTGCCTTGAAAGAGAATACAAGTAGTCTATAATGATTTTATAACAACCACCCGGCAGTAACAAATAGGAAGAAAAATCCGCTCCGTATTATACCCAACAGGATATCTGAATGTTTATCTTGATATACTTACTCTTATAATTTTATGAGCCAAAAATATTTTTTACTTTTATCGTACTCAGGCGCACCAGATATATAAATATTTTCTTTCATAAATGTATCTTGAAATGCCCCGGATATCCAAACCAATTAGTTATAAGCATTATGAAAAAAATATGCCTCCTGTCATTTAGCATCTTATTGTCCGGAATAATAACGGCTCAGAATGTAGGTATAGGCACCACAAGCCCGGGCACCAAACTCGATGTCAATGGAGCATTTACGGTACGCGAGGCTGTAATAGCCGGTAGCGTCGGCAATGCCGCGACCGTACCCAATAATGTGAGCGTAGTGAAGCTCACCACCGGAGCGGCTACTGCTACAATAGCCCTTACAGCTCCAACCACTCCGGCAAACGACGGTGCGCTTCTTATCGTTTATAATGCGTCCTCCTATGCTGCTACCTTTACTACCACCACCATCGCTTCCGGCTCTGCATTGGAGTTTATTTATAGCGGCGGCTGGGTACCGACCAGTTCATCATCAGGCGGCGGCGGGGTGAGCAGTGTGGCTACCGGCGCAGGCCTGGCCGGGGGGCCCATCACCACCACCGGCACTATCAGCATCCCGGCGAGCGGTGTCACTAATACTATGTTAGCCAACTCAACCATCAGCGGCGTAGCTTTGGGCAGCAATTTAAATGCATTAACCATTGGTAGTGGCCTCTCAGGCACCTCCTATAATGGCTCAAGTGCCGTGACCATTGCCAATACTGGGGTCACATCCATCACCGCTGGAAGCGGCATAAACGTATCTGGAGGAACAGGTGGAGTAACTATTAGCAACTCAGCAATACCGGCAGCCAACACCATCACCGGCCCGGGCACAACAAATTATGTATCAAAATTTACCAGTGCCAATACCATAGGCAATAGCCTGATGTATGACAATGGTAGTGCAGTGGGCGTAAATACTACCTCTCCGGCGGCACTGTGGCACGTGGCAGGCGGCGGGGCTATACTAGGTACAGCAGGCAGTTCGGGCAATACGCGTACGCTGACCTTGCTTAATAATAGCGCTGCGCAGCTCAACTACACAACTTACCCGGGAGCATGGACCTCAGCCCTGCAGATACAAGATAATACCAACAACAGGTTCCTCTGGATATCGCCACTTGACAATGGATCAACATATAACTCGCGTATCATGGCGGCGGGCACCGGATTGGATATTTATACCAATGGCGCTACAGGCAGCAATGGCACGCTGGGCTTTTCGCAAAACACATCCGGCAATGTAGGTATCGGGACATCTTCACCCGGTCAGAAACTGACCGTGGCCGGCAATGTGGATGTGGGCCTTAACTATTACGGCTTTGGTGGTGATGTGACGCAAAGTTCTACTGCCGGGATATGCTGGCATACCATAGGCTCACCTGTGGGCAACTATGCCATATACCGCACCTCAGGAGCATGGACCTCACCTAACTATCAGCAGCTCGAAGTGGACTGGCCTACGGGCATAATAATCAATGGTGGAAGTGCCTACGCCAAAAGCGGAACGATACTCCAGCCAAGTGGCGGCAATGTGGGTATCGGCACCGCCAGCCCGGCTTATCCCCTGGATGTAAATGGTATAGTAAGGGCACCCGAATTCATAGGCGCCGGACAGTGCTACGAAAAGTGGGGTAGCTGGGGCTGTGCATCCGGCTACAATGAGGTTCTTGACGGCAGGCCGGGCGGACAGGAAAGTTATGAAAGCAATAGCAATAATAGTGGTGATGGCATGGCGAATCTTGTTTGCGTTTCGAGCGCTCCTACGGCGACTACCAGTTGGGGCTATTCCAGCACCAGTGGAGGCACCTATAGGAACAGGCTGATGCGCGCAACGGCCGCGGCGAATAGTATGGATAGGGTCCAACCACGCTGTGCGATCTGCTGCAAAGGTGGCTGCTATACAGCATTTGGTGTTAATACCTGTTCCACAGGTTATACAGCTATGTATACGGGCAGGACCGGTGGGGTTGAATCATATACCGGGGGGCAATATCAGCAAAAAACCTTGTGCATAGATGTGAGTGCTACTGTGGAAGAGGCTACCACCAGTTACGGCACCACTTACAATACACGACTGATGCGCCATCGGGAAGGTTCGGGTACGAATTATGACAATAACGGCATGGAGCAGATCCCGAATATCTGCGCTGTTTGCTGCCGCCAATAAAACCGGATCTACTTTCTAAGTAATGTAAGCAGGCTGTTTTTTGCTTCCTGCAACGAGGTTGTTTTCAAAACTATTTTGCGGTTTCCATCTATCACTACAAAAGAAGGTGTAGAACGTACTTTATAGATCGAAGCGCTCTCACTCTCCCACCCTTTTAACTCGCATACATTCACCCACTCAGGCGTTTTAGCCGATACAAAATTAAACCAATCATCGGGGTTGATATCCAGCGATACAGCATATACCTCAAGCCCCTTACTGCGCTCCTGCATATACCAACTGTAAAACGCAGGCATGGAATCCTGGCAATGGGTGCATGTGCTGGCCCAGAACGCCACCACGCCTGCTTTCTTGCCCATCATCACCCCATACAGGCTCCGCGACACACCCTCATAATCTTTGATCGTGAGCGGGGGCACCGCCCTGCCGGGCATCATGGCCAGCAGACTCTTGATAACCGCGTTCTGCTGATAGGGGATATTCGTTTCGCATCCTTCATCTGCGCTCAATTGAGCAAGGTAGTCCACCAGTTTGCCTGGCCCTGTTTTCATGTAGTATTTGATCTGAACGTAGCGGATAAACTCTCTTACCGCCGCATTTGTACTTAGCGAATCATGCATATATAGCAGGTCTTTTTTCAACTTATCCTGATTGCCGTGATGCGCGTATGAAGCCAGAAAGGTTTTTAGCTTTTCTTCAAAATAGGGATTGGCAATTATGCCTTCATTACCAAGTGGAACATCCTGAAAAAAGTGATAATGATCGAAAGAGATCAGATTGTCAAATTGAGCCTGCTGTACTTTATCGGGCATGGATACTTTGAGCAATGGTATCAGGATAGTGGCTGTATAAGTTTTTGGATAAAGACGCTCAAGCTGATCCAACTGCTCATCATAGGCCAGATAAGCATTAGTCAGGAAGTTGCGCATTTGAGTGGAACGGGTCTCATATTGCGGCTCAAATTCATCCATCTTAGCTGCCATAGACCCTATGCTATCGGTAGTTGAATTCAAATTCTTTTTATACTGCAGCAGCAATTGTAAAGCGCTGTTTTCGGATGAGTGGGCGAAGCTTAATTTACCTTTCATCAATTCAGAATAGGTCCCGCTGATTTGCAAAAGACTATCAATACCGACAACAAAATTTGCGGTATCGCCATTTAAAAAATGACAAGAATACAATCCCGGTTTTGAGTTGCGGAAGTCAATGGTATGGGTAATATTGTTTTGAAGTTCGATCGTATCTATCGAATATTTTTCTTCGCCATAATAACCATCTATAAAGAGATAAGCCCTAATTGACGGAATGTCCCTAACCGTGATACTTAGTTTTTGCGCACAGACCGACATAGATGCCCATATTATAGATAGAACAAGCATCAAAGTATGTTTCCGTAAATCAGTCATTTCCCTGCAAGAAAGATAAAAAAGCGAAATAAAAATATTCAGGACGTAAAATCATCTTTTTTAGGCACGAAAAAATGAAGATGACCCAAAAAGCAACTCAATTGCACTTTCTATAGGGCCAGACATTTCCTGATACTCGCCCCAGTCTGTTATACGTCCCGCTCTACCTCCAATATCTGCTGATATGAAAAGATCGTTGCAGGCCTTTCCCAAACAAAATGTTTTTCGTTAATTGCATCTCATTCTATTAATATACTATATGAACCGCCAAACTTTTTATACCTGCATAGCCGCTTTACCGATAATCGCTTCAGCATTCTTTTTAGGAGGCTGCAAGAAAGCAGCTTCAGTAAACGGTTTGGTTGCTGCATATACGGAGGCAAAGACTGTGGCAGGCCATACCACCGTCACCACTACTACTTTCTCTTACGATGCCCAAGGCCGCCTTGTTTTAGAATCGCCTGACAGTGGGGCACCCGTTACCTATAGCTATTCTCCAACTATGGTCACAAAAACCCAGGGGCCTAATGTGCTTACTTATACTTTAAACGCGCAGGGCTTGGTTTCGTCCGATTCTCAAGGCAATAGTTACACTTATAACAGCGGCGGCTATTGCACCAATATTACCAATACGCAGGCAGCTACGGCCACTGTTAATACCATATCCGGGGGCAATATAATTTCTGCCGCTTTCACTCAGAATGCGGGTTCTGCAAATCCCTCCACTACTTATTATACTTATCAGTACCAGGCTAAAACCGATTACAGGAATTTTGGCCGGGCTTATTTTGGAAAGAGCAATAGCAATTTGCCTGCCAGCGAAAGTATAAGCACTGCCAATGGCACCAATATCCACACTTATAGCTACACTTTTGATGGCAAGGGCCGCGTGGCCGTTCAGAATGAGGTAAACGGGGCCGAAAGCGATATCATCACCTATACTTATACCAGCAACTAACAGGCCCCTTGTATATTGACCGGGCTTTGGCCCAATACATTTCAAATACCGGACTATTGCGGGTAAAGAAGCCTGAAACACATTTGCTTGTCGGGCAACCTACATTGCGATCCAAACACATTAGTTAAATTCATTAAATATTTATACGCAAATTTTTGATTACAAATAGTAGGTCATTTTGCGTAGCTATATTCATCAAAAATCTCCCGAAAGGATAGAGATTTGGATGGGTTTCAAAATGCCATGGCGGCAAAGGTTTAAACGCTTAATTCTTGCGCCAGCGCCTGCCCGGTAATATTTTTTGCTTTATAATTATATCGTATATGAAAACAAATTCAAAACTGAACAGCAGGTTAAAAGCTTTCACATTAATGGAGCTGCTGATAGTACTTGTTATTATTGGTATACTCATCCTGGTAGCCCTTCCGAACCTAATGCCCCTCATTTCCAAAGCAAAAAGCACAGAGGCTGAACTTCAGTTGGGCCATGTCTACACGCTCGAGAAAACATATTTCTATACTCATTCAAAGTACAGTACCTCACTTACAGAAATAGGTTTTGAACAGGAGAAACTATCGACGGCAGGTGGAAATGCCAACTATAAAATTGATATAGTGGGAGCAGACAATAAGAGTTTTAAAGCCACGGCCACGGCAGTGGTGGACTTTAACGCAAACGGAACATTCAATATTTGGGAAATTGACCAGGAAAAACAACTTAAGGAAAGTACCCCCGATTGATGAATACTGTGATGGAAATAACTGTTTTGTTTTTGCTGGCAGTGCTGATCTTTCAGGATTTTAAAAGCAGATCGGTATACTGGTACATATTTCCTATGATCTTTATTGCCGGCTTGGTCTTAAATTATATTGAGTACAGGTCTTTTTTTTTCAGGCAATTAATTTTGAGCCAACTCTTTCTCGTCATTCAACTCATACTGGTTACCATTTATTTTTCGGTTAAAAACAAAAAACTGGTCAACATTACAGATTCGCAAATTGGCCTTGGCGATATTCTTTTCCTCTTATCAATCACACCTATGCTTACTACATTGAACTATATATTTTACTACATCTCTTCTTTGTTTTTCGCGCTCCTGTTCTATGGCATTTATGCACTGCTGATCAGAACAGAGAAAACAATACCGCTGGCCGGGATACAGGCTATATTTTTATCCGGCTTACTGATATTGCTGAAAGTAAGCGGCAATATATCCTTGCTTAAATCTGACATCCTGCTATCGGGCCTGGTTAATAAATTTTCTGCATCACTATGAAACGCTACTACTTTAAAAATATGAAAACGCTGAGGTTTGCCGCTTGCATTCTTATTGGCTTAATACTGCCAGCATGTAAGAAAACCTGCGAAAACGGCTATTCCCTGTCATACGAATCAAACCTGGGCCACCACCTGCCCAAAAGCGATGCATCATTATGCACCAGCTTTTCAACCCTGTCGTGGAGCCTTTCAAAAACTGATTCGATCTATGCAAAAGATACAACCATACTACCCATTTCGCTATTCCTGGACGACGTGCAGATCGGCACCATATGGAGCGCCACTTCCTTGCCGGGCAGTAGTTGCGACCCGATCTTGCCAGCCAACGAATATATTATCTACACCCTTAAAGATGGCGACGAACATAAGTGGGTGGCAAAAACAACTAAAGCTGCAGTAATTTATAACGGTATCATCCGCGCATCAGGCAGCAACCAGTGCATTACCATTGTCTTTTAAAAACCTATAAATATGACCGCGGAAATCTCTTCAGAACTTATTCAGCTCCTTCATCCTGACCAGGCATGGCATTATTCGGTCGTGCCAAGCTCTTCAGATACTTCATCCATTGAATTGTGGATCGCTTCAGACAAAAAAAACATTGACTCTATACGCGACGAACTGGCGATCTTATTGAACAAAAGAATTTCGCTGAAAGCCCACGACCCATTTGCTATTCAAAAGCTCCTGTCTAAATATTACAGAAGGAATAACGATAGCCAGATAGTGAAATCGCAAAAGGTATATAACCTAAAGTCGAACGAATTCCTCAAAACACTGATAGAAGAAGCAAGATCAGTCGGCAGCAGCGATATACATGTGGAAGCATATGAAGACAAATGCAGGGTGCGCCTGAGGATTGACGGCAACCTGATAGAAAGGCTGGTGGTAAATAAAGAAGACTACCCGGCATTGGTGAACATGATAAAAATACAGGCGAACCTCGATATTTCTGAAAAGAGGCTACCGCAAGACGGGCGTATATTCTATCAGGATAACAGGTACAAATTTGATATCCGTGTTTCCTCCCTGCCTACGCTCTATGGCGAGAAAGTAGTTCTAAGGCTACTAAGCAGCAGTGCCGTTGACATAAATATTGAATCGCTGGGTTTCCAAAAAGAAGAGCTTGACAATTACCTGGAAGGTATTAAAAAACCCCACGGCATTGTATTGATAAGCGGCCCTACCGGATCGGGAAAAACGACAACGCTTTACGCTACGCTCAAAATACTCAACAAGGAGAAAACCAATATCCTGACAATAGAAGACCCTATTGAATATACCTTGAAGGGTGTAAATCAGGTGCAAGTAAAGGAATCTATTGGCCTGACCTTCGCTCAGGCCTTGCGGACGTTTCTTCGTCAGGACCCGGACATTATAATGCTGGGTGAGATACGGGACAATGAAACTGCGCAGATGGCGATAAGGGCCGCACTGACAGGGCACCTTGTATTAAGTACCATTCACACTAACTCAGCCTGGGGCACTATTTCGCGCTTGATTGATATGGGTGTACCGGCATTCCTTTTGTCGAATACCATCAATACTACAGCCGCACAGCGCCTTGTTAAATGCCTGTGCCCATACTGCAAAGAAGAAAATGCTTTTGATACTAAACTTTATCCGAGAAAGTATAGTGCGCCATTCCTCGTTTCCAGCCATTACATAGCAAAGGGCTGTGAGAACTGTTTTTATACTGGCTATAAAGGACGGAAGGCCATTTACGAGGTTATCAGCATTACGCACGAACTGGCTGATCTGATCAAAAACAACATCCACGACGAGCGGCAGATACTAAAAGGGAATGGCATCAAGAGCCTTGCAGATAATGCCTTTGAGTTGTTTTCAAAAGGCGAGACCACGATCGAGGAGATTTATGCAATATTATCTAATCAAAGCTAATAGTGACTATGTACACATCACTTAATACTTATTAAAACAAACACCTTGAAGCGATCCTATTTTAAGTTTATATGTATTGTTGCCCTGCTGACCCTGAGCGCTGTGAACTGCCTTGCCCAAACGCGATTAGATTCTGTAAAACTGGCCTTGAATGATCTGGCAAATGACTATCCCGGCCTGAACCAGAAAGTAGAGTTGTCAATAACCGACGTTACACTAACCGACTTTTTGAATGCCCTGGCAGTTTCCAATAAACTAAACATCAGTGTGGACGAAACACTGAATTTTGTGATCAACAATAATTTCACAAACGTAACAGTGTCGGATGTACTGATCTTTCTTGCTAAAAAATATGACCTCGATATTAATTTTGTAGGATCAATCATAAATATAAAAAAGCATGAAACTCCCGTAGTAGTTGCCAAATCAGAACCAAGGGTATTTACCATTAAATACAACAAAGAAAAAGACCAGC
>Ga0206853_1080_pt1 | contig 12059 bp, 11 predicted proteins | sample Alteio_BWOrgCont_52_FD_152859 | JGI IMG/M metagenome (GOLD analysis project Ga0206853, IMG submission 152859) | Enriched cells from forest soil in Barre Woods Harvard Forest LTER site, Petersham, Massachusetts, United States -... | ecosystem: Environmental > Terrestrial > Soil > Temperate forest >... | reverse complement strand
GTATTTCCCCTTGCGGGAAATTTTGAAAAGCGGTAATTTTCTGGAAGAATTGGAAAAGAAGCCTCTTAATGAAACATGTAAAAATCGTGCTTGCCTTTGCGATGGCATTCGCCGCCCTTGCGGCAAATGCGCAAACCGAACAGCCCTACTCGTGGAAGGTTGCGCCGCAGGAAAGAACCGTCCATCCGGGGGATATCGTTCATGTATCCGCCACCGCCACGATTAAAGACAACTGGCATATCTATTCAACGAAAACGTACGGCGACGAAGGTCCCATCCCGACGCAGTTCGGCATTCGGAATCCAAACGTATTTAAAATAGACGGGAAAATTACATCGCCCAAGCCGCAGACGAAACACGACGAAGCGTTTGAAATTACAGCGGAGTTTTTTGAGAAGAGCGTTACATTTACAATACCGGTGCGCGTGAACGCAAACGCCGCAGCAGGCAAGCAAAATATTGCGTTCTCGATTACGGCGATGGCGTGCAACGACCGCATGTGCATGCCGCCGAAAACTACCGACGTCAGCATTCCGATTGTCATCGCGCCCGCCGCGGCAAACACCGGTTCCGCGGCGCCCCCCGCCGGCGCTCAGCCGGCAGCACCCGCGCAAACGGCTCCATCAGGCTCTCCGGCGCAGGCGGCTGCAACCGATGCGAATCAAACCGGCGCACAGGCGCCCGAGCAAAAAGCAGGCAATGTATCGGCTGCGACCGCGAACGGAGCAATAGGTAAGTTTCAAACAAAGGGCTTGTGGTGGTTCATGGGATTTGCGTTCTCCATGGGGCTGCTTGCGCTTCTCACGCCGTGCGTTTTCCCGATGATTCCGCTCACAGTTTCTTTTTTCACGAAACGCGGCGCAACAAAACGCAGCGAGGCGATTCGCGAGGCGGGGCTTTACGGAATGGGAATCGTCGGCACTTACACGGCGGCGGGCTTTTTATTCGCGCTCATATTCGGCGCGTCCAGTATTACGAACATCGCCACCAGCCCTTCCGTGAACGTCGTATTCGGCGGAATATTCCTTTTACTTGCGCTGAATCTGTTCGGCGTCTATGAAATTGCAATTCCCGCGCGCATCGTCAACAGTCTCAACATAGCCGCGGGAAACGGCAAAAACGTCGGCTCGCTGATGCTGATGGGGCTTATGTTTACGTTTACGAGCTTCACGTGCACCGTCCCGTTCATCGGCACGGTGATGGTTGCCGCCGCGCGCGGGCAATTCCTGTGGCCCCTTGCGGGGATGCTCTCGTTCAGCGCGGCGTTCGCGCTTCCGTTCGTAATTCTCGCAATGTTTCCGCACGCGCTGCACCGGCTGCCCAAGAGCGGCGACTGGATGAACCGCGTAAAAATCGTGATGGGATTTCTTGAGCTTGCCGCCGTCGTGAAATTCATCTCCAACGCCGATATCGTTTGGCAATGGAAAATAATCACACGCGACGTATTTCTGTCGTCGTGGATGGCAATCGCCCTGATTCTCACCGCGTATCTACTGGGATTTTTCCGCATGAAGGGCGAGAACGAGGCGCCCCAAGTCGGCGCGGGCAGGCTGCTGCTTTCGGTTTTCTTTCTTGTCATTACACTCTTCTTTTATACAGGCATAAACGGCATACCGCTCGGCACGATTGATGCATATCTGCCCCCGCGCGATTACGGCGCCGATGTGCGCATCACGACCGCGGGCTTCCCGGAAACCGCCGCGCAATCGGAGCAGACAGCCGCCGACCGCGCAAACGGCAGAGCCCAATCCTCGCACAGCGAGCCTGAATACACGTGGCACTCGGATTATACGCAGGCGCTTGCATTGGCGCGCGCGCAAAAGAAAAATGTGTTTATTGATTTTACGGGGTTCACGTGCACCAATTGCCGGTGGATGGAAAGCAACGTATTTCCCAAGCCTATGGTGGATTCGCTCTTGCGGCAATACATTCTTGTGAAACTCTATACCGACGGCAACGGCGACGAATACCGGCAAAACCAAAATTTCGAGGAGTCGCGGTTCGGCACAATCGCCCTGCCGCTCTATGCGGTCATGAGTCCGGACGACCAGCAGGTGGCGGTATTTGCGCAAGGCATGACGCGCGACGTCGGCGAGTTTGCATCATTCCTAAAAAGCGGTTTGCCCGCGGATATTGCCGAGAGATAGTTTACGGCTCCTAAAAAGCTACCGGACTTTACATTCCCTCACACCTACGACTAAAGTCGTAGGTTACTATAAAAGCCCACAAGCGTTAATTCATTTTTTTAATCAGACCTACACTGTGAAAGTATTACGGCTCACTTTTGTTCTCATCCTGCTGGATCAAGCGACGAAGCTATGGGTGAAAGGCGTTACCTTGTTCGGGCATCATATCGGCGGGCTGCCAATGGCGGAGCCGATAAACGTCATCGGTCAATTCCTCCGCATAACATACGTGGAGAACCCCGGCATGGCGTTCAGCATAGATTTCGGCGCAACGACGAAAATTTTCTTCAGCGTGTTCTCGCTGCTTGCCGGCGTCGGGATTTTCGCGTATCTCTATACCATGCGCAACGCCCCGCGCGTTACGCGCATCGCTCTGGCGATGATACTTGCCGGAGCAGTCGGCAATTTTATTGACCGCGCGTTTTACGGCATATTCTACGGCACGGCGGCGTTCTTGCACGGCAGCGTCGTGGATTTCATTGACGTGGATTTTTTCAAGGTTGATATTTTGAATTACCATCTGCACCGGTGGCCCGTGTTCAACGTCGCCGATTCATGCGTCAGCGTCGGCATCGTATTGCTCGCAATCACATTTCAATCTGCGATAAAAACAAGCGGCGCCGCCCCCGCAACGGAGACGCCCACTTCCCCGGATAATACGGAAATACGCGAGACTGTGACCGGCGAGAATCCCATAACCGCCGAGCCGTCAATAATAGGCGAACCGACAAAAGTCGAGCCGCCGGCAGAGCCGCATCCTTCACAACATTTGCCACAACCTTTGGCGGATACCCACCCGCCCGCCATACCCGATTTACAATTACCGCCGGTCAGCAGCCCATGCGCATTGACGCGTGGCTTGCGCAGGCAATCGAAAACGTCTCGCGGACGAAAGTGCAAAATGCTATCGAAGCCGGCGCGGTGCGGGTGAACGGCGTTGCGTCGAAAGCCTCGTACCGCATTCAGCCGGGCGATTTCATCACGATTGAATTCCCGCGCACGGAAAAGCAGGACGCCGAGCCGGAGGACATCCCGCTCGACATCGTCTATGAAGACGACGAACTGCTCGTCATCAATAAAAAACCGGGGATGAGCGTTCATCCGGGGCACGGTATTTATCACGGCACGCTCGTGAACGCGCTGCTGCACCATTGCAATACGCTTGCCAACGCCGACGACCCCGTGCGCCCGGGCATCGTGCATCGCATAGACAAGAACACGTCCGGGCTTATCGTTGCGGCAAAAAACGACGTTGCGCACCGGTTTCTTGCGCGGCAGTTTATGAAGAAGACGACGATACGGGAGTATTGGGCGATTGCATGGGGCATCATGAAAAAGCCCACGGGATTGTTGGAAGGCAACATCGGCAGAGACCCGCGGAACCGGCTAAAGTTCACGGTAATTGCAACGGGCAAGCCCGCCGCAACGGAATACGAAGTGATTGAAGAATGCGATTTTCTCTCGCTGATGAAACTGCATTTGCAAACGGGCAGGACGCATCAAATCCGGGTGCATCTTGCATCAATCAACCACCCTGTTTTTGGCGATGAGATATACGGGGGCAGGTCTATCGTCTATGGCGGCACGGAAGCGAAGCACCGGCAGCGCGTTGAGAATCTTCTTGCACTTATGCCGCGCCAAGCGCTCCATGCAAAAACACTCGGCTTCGTCCACCCGATTACAAAGGAGAAAATGATGTTCGATTCAGCATTGCCGGATGATATGCTCGCGGTGTTGCGGGCGCTGGGTATGGGGGGAGGGTCTGATATAATTAGCAGAATGTTGAAATAAACCATGGTACATTAATCTTGTCAGAATACACATCTGGTGGCTTTTCAATAATTTGGCGATTAGTATCTGAAAATATTTGATATTAAATGTACTTATTCAAATTGTTTTATAGAACTTTTTATAAACCACCATCTTTTATTTTTCCATTTAATCAAAAGATCAAACTTATTTTTTTCAATCCCAGCAAATTGTGCCGATAAAATTTCGTCTTCATCATTCATATCAAGTACTTTTTCAGAGTTGTATTCACCATTCATTCTATATGACTGAATGATAATCTGCTTTTTCTTTTGCTCTGTATTTTGAGTATTTTGTAACATAACAAATATATTTGAATCATCTACAATTATGTCAAGAACAGATAGGCTATCTTCATTTAAATAAATTTTGCCAGGCATCAGCAAACCGCATTGCTGAATTTTCTCAGTATGCAATTTGTCGTTAAAATAATTTAATTTCATAAATATCTTATTGTCATTATCAAGATATACAATAACACCATTTGGGGCAGAATACAAAACATAATTTTCATTTATTGTATACTTTATATTATACATATTCTCAATATCTTTAATTGAATATACATTTTCGACATCGTAATGCTGGCTGATTAATCCAAACAATGTAAGAGAATCATGGGAATAACGCATAGTATCTATTGGGGATAGATAGTGCGCGACAAAGAAACTATCATTGTCAAATGGAAGTAAATAATATCTTGATAGAAATGAATTATTACCTATTGACAATATTGGACTATATTTAAATCGGTATTTCCACCAATTATAAGAGCCGTAATTTATAGGATAAACCGAATATTGGTGGTCAGGTTTTATAGTTAAAAGAGCCGTCTCTTCATTAGTCACCGGCTTATGATACGGATACTTTTTATTGGCATTTATAGGGTTATCCAATGAGAACATCTGTACTCGGGCTACTATTGAATCTCTATTTTCATTTAATATTTGCATTAAATATACTTGCGGATGATGATGTAGCATCCTTTCCCAATAATAAGCACTATCTATGTCGCGTTTATATATCAAGGTTAGACTATCTGGAACAGTAATTTTATCAACCAATTCACCGGATTTTAGATTAAATGATAATATAGTATTCGTGGATGACGAAATAAACAATATTTTATTTTGCTTTTCATCTACATAGGGACTTACGGCATCAACAATTGCAAAGTCACCCGATTCTTTTAATTTGATTTTATCAGAAATTGACAATGATTTTATATGTTTTATTGGAAGAAAAATAGAATGAATATAATTTTTTATTTTGTTCTCATTTTCTCGAACATCGACACCTTCATAAACCATTCTATTGGAATCGTTGATTACATACAAATTTGTTTGTTCGATATCCTCATAATTAAAATTATTTTTCATGATATTTTTCGAATCACTAACAACTAGAGCATTCGGAAAACGATCTTTTATTTGAGTACCTTCCTTTACTGCGTCACAAATCACAACAACAGTGAAATTTGCATCGATATCGTTCATTCGACAATCGGTTATGATGTCGTTGATTGAGGATGAAACGCATTCACTGCATTGTGATAATGAAGTTGCAAATATAAAAGTAGTTTTATTGGGATGATAGCCCCTATTATGTATCAATAAATCATGGATTACCGTCAATGTGCTATTATTTCTTGTATCCAGATCATTTTTACTTTGATTTGATGCGTAGCTAAATATAGGGATATACAATATTAACGCTATATGTATATATATTGTTTTGAACATTAGTGATTTAAAAAATATTACGCGAACGGCAAAACTGCCGCTCGCGTAATAGATTACATATGTTGAATTTTTACTTGATTATTTGCTAATAGTCAACGAGCGCACTAATGAATACGTGCCACATTCTAATTTATAGAAGTAATTACCAGGTGATAATTTCGCAGCATCAACATTAATTATTTTTTCTCCATTATTAGCAATTCCATAATATAAGTTTCCCATTTCTTTCCCTTTTATATCCACCAACGAAAGTTTGACGGATTTACCAATTAGATTTGGATCTGTAATTGAAAATCTTATACTTGAGGTAGTTGTAAATGGATTAGGATAGTTTTGCCCAAGAATAAATGTATTGGGTGCATTTCCTTCGGTCTGATTTGGAACAGATGCAGGAGCGTCTCCTAAGTAGATAGCCAATGCCGAATCGTATGAATAAATATTGTTATAGGTATGATAAGTAGTTGAGTCTGTTAATACTGCAATATTTGGATATTCAATTGAATCTAGATTGATATAATAGAAAACCCCATCGCCCACTAATCCTAAACCATGTACACCATCACCAGAAGTATCAAATAAAAAGACATAATGACTTTGAAAGTCTCCAGATGGTATATAGATATTTGATACTTCCGTCCAACTATCTGGTGCTTGTGGATTTAGGGAACCATAGCCAGTGCCAGGATCATTTGACGAGTCTGTATGACATGGGCTGCATGACCCTCGACATGGTCCACCGGTACTAAAAAATTCAGCCTTCGCATTAACAGCAAATAATGAAGTTAAAATGAGCAATATTGCCATTGATTGTAATAATTTAATCATTGGTTTATCCATTCCGTATTCTTTATAAATATTTAGTTAAAGGTAACATAAGAGAACCTCACTTATTGCACATACATGGCTTACACACGATGGCAAAAGTGTACTCTCCATATTATAACAATTCAGCCACACATTTTGTGACACGCAAATTAACAATATTTCATCCCACACCCCGCACGCACGGCTACTTTCGATTATTATTGTCTGCGATTTTTCGGAGATGTATAAGCCCCCGCGATTTACGCTGGCGGGCGGTCGTTAAGCTGCACTGCATTATTTCTGCCGCTTCTTCATTGTTTTTGTCTTCCATTATTAAAAGCTTCACAGCTTCATATTCCAATGGATATTGTTTCATCAATTCCGCCATATAAATTTCTGCATCGTGTTTTGCATCAATTGAGGCGGTAAAATCATTGTTTTGCTCGAATAGTATCTCCTCGTCCTCGATTGCCACGGTATGCGATTCGTGTTTCAATTCATTATAGAAGCGACTTCGAATAAGAACGATGAAAATTTTTAACCCAAGTTCAATCGCCTCAACACGAGTTTCAATGGAAGATTGTAAAAACACCAAACGCTTCCATTCAAGATAATCGAACTTCCTTTTCTTTGGTATTTCTTTCGGTATTTCTTTCATGTTTCCTTCAGCAGTTGTGTTTTTATCCTCATCATATTTGCCATTCATCGTGTTCTCAATGTATTGATGCATTTTGTTATAGCTATCACTCATGGCGTCTTCAAAAATTGTTGAATTTACCCGGCGCAGTTTCCATAGCGCCTTCCGGGCACGAGTAAGAATACCGAGAAAATCCCGTATGTCAAAACCACAGAATGAATCCCCGATCATTGCAGTCTACGAAATCATTTCTGCGTATTATCGTTTCACAATAGAGCGCAGGAGCGAAGGTTGAACTATCCCTACGCCGACGGCGGCTATAATCGACTAATGTACGTGTTGAGCACGATAGTCTTATTTTTCGCAGTTTTTCTTTATGCATAAAAGATTTTCCTCTATTAGCTTTACACGAATATTAACGTTCCTCTACGGTGTTCAAGGCTTCGCACTTTGATTATTCGGATATATCAAAGAAGTGTTAACTTTTTCACAGTTGCTTCTTCCAAAAAAATCTTTTGCAAATATATAAATTCTTTTTTAATAACCGTTACACGAAAAACACACGGTGTTGCATTTTTTTGCCGGTTTTTGGCTCATCGCCATTTTTTGGGGTGTGGGGAATGAAGGAAAAGGGAGAAAGACTTGATGTACTCCTTACCCGGCGTTATGCGTTGCTCACGCCGGACTTTCTTCTTTCGCGCTTTCAGCGCTGGTATTGTCGGTTGCGACACTGTGGAATTCTCTTTTTAAGGCTCAATGAATGCCGGATGACGATTCGATGAATTATTTTAAATGATACCCGTGCAACTTTTTATGTAGTTTTGTAGTGTTACTATTAGTATTAGTGTTTGAACCGCACCGTTACTGTGAAAGAATATTCTAAACACGGAGAGGTGAATCACATGTGCAACCTAAAAAGTCCAATGAAAAAAACATTATTGATACTTTCGCTGTTAGCCATTGCCGGTGCTTGGCTGATAGTGAAACAAGGGAGCGAAACACAGGAATCAGAGAACGCGGAATCGCTGTTCATCTGAATCTCGTAATCGGAACGCGCGCATAGCGCGCGCACCTTACGCAATAACGCCCGCTGGGGAGAAGCGGCTTTAGCGGGAGAAAAAGTCTCGCGTATGCTATTATTGTCTGTTTATACTATCACGGTTTGAGAGTATAAATAGAGCGGCGGTTCCTGAATGTTGGCGGGTATTAACTATCCGGCATAGGCATTCCATTCAGTAATCCTCGCTTCCCCCTTCTTATGTTATTGCAGAAAGGATTGCTTCGTCATTCCGCCGATGGCTCATTCCTCGCAATGACTGCCCTTTGGGTCTGTCCCCCCTATTAACACGACAGTAAGTACCTTTCTTCCCGTATTACGCCCCTCCCTTACGCTTCGATTATTCTTCCCGTGTATTGATCAACCGGCATCGTGCCGAGTATCGCGTCTATCGCGGCAAGGTCTTCGGCGGGGATGGTTTTGCCGCTGGCGGCGGCGTTGTCTTCAAGCTGTTCGGGGCGGGTGAACCCGTTAATCGTTGCGGTGAGTTCATTGCGCCGCAAACACCACGCAAGCGCGAGCTGCGCCATCGTCATCGAATTCTTTTCCGCAACCGGCTTTAAGGCGTCCACTCTGGCAAGCCATGCGCCGGTCATGTATTTTTGGCTCATGTAATTGGCGGCGCGGGGGTCGGTTGCGCGCGAGCCTGCGGGTTTTGCCCCGCCGCTGTATTTTCCCGTGAGTATCCCCTGCGCAAGCGGTGAAAACACGACAAGCCCCAGCCCGTACCGCGCGCACACGCGCATCACGTCAATCTCCAGACTGCGGTTAATCATATTGTAAATCGGCTGGTTTGAGACGGGCGCGTTGAAATTATTGGCTTTGCAAATTGCCATCGCCTCCACGATGTTCACCGCGCTCCACTGGCTGACGCCCCAATACAAAATTTTCCCTTGCGTAATCAGGTCGTGCATCGCGCGGCAGGTTTCCTCGAGCGGGGTGTGGTCGTCGTAGCGGTGGCATTGGTAGAGGTCAACGTATTCCATCCCCAACCGCCGCAGCGAGCCGTGGCACGACTCGAATATATGCTTGCGCGAAAGCCCCTGATCGTTCACGCCGCCTGTTATCGGGAAAAAGCATTTCGTGGCAACGACAAGTTCGCGGCGGGGCGCGCCCTTCAACGCGGCGGCAAGCACTTCCTCTGCGCGTCCGCCGGAATACACGTCGGCGGTATCAAAAAAATTAATGCCGAGTTCGCGGGCGCGCGCCGTTAACCGCTCCGTCGCCGCCGCATCTACGCTTCCACCCGCCGTAAGCCACGAGCCAAAACCGATTTCCGATATTTTTATCCCTGACCGACCGAGCCGCCTGTATTGCATTATTCGTGTAGATTAATGGTTTTAAAAATTACTAATTCGTTATGGATGAAATCCTATTGACCGCCGCTCGCACGGGAACATCGCATTCCTGCCTTTCGTGTAATGCGCTAATGGAGTAAATTGCACCGATCTGCATAATTTCGCAGCAACGGCATCGCGCGTATTCTCATGCAAAGAAATAGCCAAACAACAAAAAAGCCGCGAAAATGCGGCTTTTTTACGCTCCTTGGGCAGGACTTGAACCTGCGACCCTCTGATTAACAGGGAGAGGGTTTTCCGCAAATAGGAGCGTTATTCGCCACTTTTTATGGAATTGTAAAGGATTGTAAAAGCGCGTGAAACACGATTTCACCGACATCATTTCTTGCCTTCGGTTTGTCCTTCAAATCGCAACTTTCCGGCATTAAGTTCGTCGAAGAGTTGCTTTGTTTTGATGATAGCGTTCGGCGTAATCTTGCGTACAAACGCCTGCCGCGACCGGCTCCACAAAAAGCCAAAAGCACGGACGCGAAGATACGAATCTTTCTCTAATCTTGCGCTTGGTGTGAACACTATACGCCCGGCGTCTCGATCTTCCTCGATACTCCCCCACGCGCCGCTTGCAGAGAACGCATCCGCAACCTCTATCGCAGAGAGTTTTTCGATGCGCTCATTGATACGCCGGATGTTCGCAATGCTATTCTTTAATACATACGCGGGGTATGGATGCGGCTCAAATGAGTAACGCGGCATATAGGTACGAACAAGATGCACCATTTCCGGCGGCAAATTGCAGGTATCAAGCGAGGCGGGATTTTTCAAATATTCTATATGCGCTTTGTTCACACGTTTCATCATCTCATGGAGACTTTCCAAATCCGCTAATTTCTCTTGCAGTTTTTCGATAGCGTTAGGGTCGTCCGAAGCGATTCCACCATTTCCGACAGAATCGGCAGCGTTTTCCAAACGATCTGCATCCTTGCCAAGTTCTATGCCCTTCCGCATATTGTCATCATGGCGTTTCAGTGCGCGGCGGTGTTTGGCTTCGGAATGATGCCCGACGAGTATCGGTTGTCCCGGCGGGATATATTTAATTGCATCGTTTGCTTTATCGAATCGCTGTTCCGATTCCTTTCGTTTCCGTTCTGCGCGACGCTCGAAGCGTTCGCGGCGTTTTTGTTGTCGTTCGTCGTAGGAGGTCATCAATGTTATTGATTCTTATATTTTTTTATTTTATCGGCTGTGATATTCCAACCAAGCCCGTTCAACGCTTTTTGCAACTGCCCTAATGCCGCATTGCGAATCGCATCAATGAAACGCGCCGCTTCGGTATCATAATAATCATCCGTTTCGCATGCCTGATAATCATAGCAATCACATGCTTCTGTTATCATGAGGGCGCAAACCTCACCCGGCAGGGAATACAAACATTGGAGCGTTTTGAAAGAATACTCTTTGAAACCTGCCAGCGGATCGACATCGGCGTAGCGGTCTGAAACGGAGAGGTGATTCTGTGCGAGGAGCATATTCCCTAATGTGTTGCAGATTTTATCATCGCCTATTTTCGTTCGCGTCCATTCTATGCGTTTGTAGTGTCTTCCATGACCATAGCCGCGTACAGTTTCCTTGCCTCCGTCACCGAAGCGTGCAAACGTAAGTAACGAATCAAAGTGATCCTTTTTTAAAATATACGCGCTCATTGTATTGCCTTTCCGTAACTCATGTCAATTGATATTGTATTCGTCATTGATACGCGATTGATGCTCCCGTTCTTTGGCTAAACAATTGACGAATGAATTGATCGTGTAATAATAGTTACTTGTCGATTGCGGGTCGAACGAGAATGCCATGATGATTGCCGTCCCGTTCTGGTGCAACACGTCGGGTGCAACGACGGCAAACGGGGTCAATGGGGTTTCGTTTCCGATATGGTTCGATCTTATCGGGTCTATCACGACGGTCTCTGCCTGCACTGTCCCATACTTGGTCTATTACATGACGAAAACCTTCAACACGGGCGGACTGCCCGCGACGTTTTCGACAACCGTCAATCAAGGCGGGACGACGTACTCTATCCTTTTAAGGGCGCACTGATTATACAAAGACAAATGGAAAAGAAAACAATCATCGAGCGTTCGCTTTCATTCATCGCGCTGTTCCTGTCAGTGGGAACGATACTCGCGACGATCATCGCGTTTTGGATTCACATAGAGGACAAACTCGACAGCATCAGCAGCGCGTTCGAGAAGCATCTCGAATTCTCCGATACGTTCGTGCGGGAATATCAATCGTACCAGAACGGCGTGCGCGACTCATTGGAAGGGCATAACGGACGAATCGAGCATTTGGAGTTCTCTGCCTCCCGCAAGTATCATATCACGCCGCGAGATGACACGTATGTCGGAAATAATGGACGATGATTGCGCCATGAAATAATACTCTCGTGCATGAGCGCGTGAGGCTCCGGCTCACGTAATGGCAAGGCGTTCCAGAGGGGCGGATATTTCAAGGACGAAACCGGATATA
>Ga0206853_1085_pt1 | contig 12121 bp, 12 predicted proteins | sample Alteio_BWOrgCont_52_FD_152859 | JGI IMG/M metagenome (GOLD analysis project Ga0206853, IMG submission 152859) | Enriched cells from forest soil in Barre Woods Harvard Forest LTER site, Petersham, Massachusetts, United States -... | ecosystem: Environmental > Terrestrial > Soil > Temperate forest >... | reverse complement strand
CGGTATGACAAGTCTTTATCCTCCAACCTAAGGTTCTGCAGCAAGAATTAGCCGGGCTCTATCGCGGGTTAAACTTTGGCCACCGCCGTAAGTGACTGCGCTTTTTCCATTCTTGCGCGGATGCCCAAGGCTACCGCTTCAGCAGATAGGCCATGGCGCGTTCGCATGTATTCTTGTGATCCGACGAAACAAGAGAATTCCGATGGCAGGCCAAACCTCTTGAATACGACCGGCGCCTCCCAGTTCTCTGCCAAAAACTCCGCGACAGCCCCCCCCAAACCGCCCGTTACACTGTGCTCTTCAATTGTGAAAACCGCCCCGGTATCTCGCGCCGCGCTTTCGATGGCTGCCGTGTCAAGGGGTCTCACGGTGTGCATGCTCAGTACCCGTGTTTCTATACCCGCCTCGCAAAGCAAGTCGGCGACCTGCATCGCGGTTCCCAACATCCCTCCCGTAGAAATTAACGCCAAATCACTTCCCACACGCATCTCAACCGCTTTCCCCAAAATGAAGTCAATCTTTGTCCGGTGGACTTTTGCCTCGCCCGCCCGTCCCAAGCGCAGATAGCACGGCCCCGAATGCGCCGTCACCGCTCTTGTAGCGGCCTCTGTTTCCACGGGATCGCCGGGCGCTACCACCACCATTTGGGGCAGCGACCTCAGGATTGCTAGATCTTCCGTCGCATGATGCGTCGCGCCAAGAGCCCCGTATGCCAGCCCGCCCCCCACCGCTACGATTTTTACATTTGCGTTGTGGTAACAAACGTCATTGCGCACCTGCTCCAGGCACCTCAGAATCGGAAAGTTGGCAATCGAATACGTAAATACAATCTTCCCGCTCAGCGCCATACCTGCCGCAATTCCGGTCATATTCTGCTCGGCGACTCCCGCGTTCAGAAATCTCTTCGGGAATCGCCGAGCGAATTCCTCGATCACTCCGAATCCGAGATCCCCCACAACCAAATTCACCCGCTCATCTTTCTCGGCCAATTCGAGCAGTGCGCTAAAGAAAGCTCCCCTCATTCCTCAGCTCCTAACTCCACCATTGCCTTGCTCATCTCTTCACGGTCTGGAGATCGGTAGTGCCACAGCACTTTGTTCTCCATAAAGCTCACACCTTTCCCCTTTACCGTATGCGCCACCACGCACGTCGGTTTGTTCCCCGCAGCAGGCACACTCGCTAGCGTTTCCTCAATCTGCGCTAAGTCATGCCCATCGATTTCCCGCACTCCCCACCCAAATGCCCGCCACTTCTCCGCAAACGGTTCTAGGTCCAACACCTCCTTCACCGTCCCGAGGCTCTGAATCTTGTTGTAGTCCACAATCGCGATCAGGTTGTCCAGCCGGTGATGCCCCGCAAACAATGCCGCCTCCCAAGTCGAACCCTCATCGCACTCTCCGTCACTCAACATGGCGAACACGCGATATCCGCGCCCATCCCGCTTTCCTGTCAGCGCCATCCCGCATGCGATCGGCAGCCCATGCCCCAGCGAACCCGTGGATACCTCCACACCTGGCACCCCCACGTGGGTCGCATGTCCCGCAAGCCGCGCCCCATCCTGGTAAAAATCCTCCAGCCATTCCTTCGGAAAAAATCCCCGTTCCGCCAGCACCGCATACAACGCCGCGCACGCATGCCCCTTGCTCAACACAAACCTGTCCCGCTCCGCCCCCTCCGGATTCTTCGGATCGATCCGCAAAATCCTCCCGTACAACACCGCTAGCAAGTCCGCCATCGAATACGCCGATCCTAGATGCGAGCTCTTTGCTCGATGAATCATTCGCGCCGTCTGCACGCGAATCTTTTTCGCCAGCGCCACAGTCTCTTCACATCCCAAGCTCATTGCTGTCATCGCCGCCTTCCTCACTCGATCACCACATATCCAATGTACGGGTCCCATTCCAGTCGTTGAATCTTCAAACGGTTGATGTTCAGCTTCTCCAGGAGTGCCGTCGTCTCTCCCGGCCAAATCGGATTGTCCAGTTCATCGAATGCCAGCACCGCTCCCTTCGGCATTCTCGGCAGAAAATGTTCCAGCGCGGCCTTCGTTGGCTCGTACAGATCCATGTCCAGAAAAAGAAGACTTACCAGCAGGTGGCTATTCTCATTCACAAAATCCGGTATGGACTTTGTCACGTCGCCTCGGATCAGTTGAACCTTAGGAATGTGTCCAAGGAAGCGGTCCTGGTCGTAAACCCGGACAAGCTCCTGCAGTTCGTCATAGCTCGATCCCTGAAAATCTCCCGTCGCCGCGTCCCCGGCGGTGCTGCGATCCATCTCCGTCACGGAAGGAAAACCGCTGAACGAATCGAATCCATACACTCGCCGTGTCAGGTTCTCCGGCTCCAGGATGGAACTCAGTTTTGCCCAGCTCATCAGGCTGAATCCCCGGAATACCCCGCATTCCACAATCGACCCCTTGGTTCGCAGCACCATCTTAAAAATCTCGTACATCGCCAGAAATCGCTTCAAATGCTGCCGTCGCACGTACTTCGGAAAATTCTCTAACTTCGTCTCGATGCTGTCGGGGCTACTTACAAAAATGTTTTCGAGTGATTTCCCTACCTCTTGTTCCACCGTGGTTTTGAAGTTTTTCATGAGTTGAGTCCCGCCACTCCTCAGCAAACAATGCGTTAACCGCCCGTAGCCGAAGAGTTTTTTAGATTTGTGGTTTGTCTATTTCTTGACGGGCGTGGTGCTGTGTCCCGGAACAACGACTACCATCATCGTCTGCAGCAGGATTTTGCAGTCCAGCAGAAACGATTGCTTCCGCACATACTCAATACTCAATCGCATCTTTTCGGGATGGATTTTTTCGAAATAGTCCTTATCGGGATCCGCACTGCCCCGCAGGATCTCGCTCTCGTTTCGAAATCTCACCGACGCTGGATCCGTGATCCCCGGACGCACTCTCAGAATCGTCCGCTCTTCCGCTGTATATTGTTCAACCGCCCACGTCACCTGCGGCCTCGGCCCCACCAGGCTCATCTCTCCGCGCAGAATGTTCAGCAGTTGCGGCAATTCGTCCAGTTTCACCTTCCGTAGAATCCGTCCGACTCGCGTGATACGCAGGTCATCTTCTGCCGTCGAAGCGCTTCCCAAAGCTTCCGCGTTCATTACCATCGTTCGAAACTTGAAAATTCGGAACGGCTTCCCGTGCAGCCCCGCCCTCACCCCCCGGTAAAACACCGGCCCGTGCGACTCCATTTTGATCGCCAGCGCTACCACTGCCAGAACCGGCGCCAGCACCACCAGTCCCATCGCCGAACTAAGCACGTCAAATAATCTTTTCATTGCACACGGCCCTACGCTTTCATTCCTCTGCGGCTTTTCCAGTGTTCTCCCGGCAGAACCACCAGCAGCAAGCCAAACAGTGTTCCAATTCCATGTACGAAGTGCCGCACTCCAAACACCACTGGCAGCAGCAGCGCATAGCGCGCGTCCCGTTCGCGCGCCGCGATTTGCACCGAAACCGCAATGCTCACCGCGGCATACGTCGCCGCGACCCCCATTCCTATCCATAAGAACACTCGATTCACCGAGCCCAGTGCAAATGCCCCCGCCAGGCCCAGCACAAGTGCCGCCGGCACCCAGTGCCTCCACGAGAACGCTCTCTTCCCAAATTTCATCACGTAACTGATCCACACCCCGTCCGCGAACACATGCCGCCGCAGCGCTAGTAAATCCGCGTCGGCTACATAATTGACTACCACGTCCGGCGCCACCAGAATTCTTCCGCCGGCCGCCTGAATGCGCTGGTTCAAGTCCAGGTCCGAGCTGCTCAGCAACTTTTCGTCATACATCCCGATTCGTTCGAAAAGCTCTTTCTTGAAGCACCCGAACGCCGTCGAGTCCGACCACGTCGGCTTCTTCACGCCCACTTTCACGTTCGCATTCCCCGACCCGAATCGGCTCCCCAATCCCAGCACAATCGCTCGCGCCATCTCCGTGTCCGCTCCCGGCACCATCTTCCATACCCCGCCAGAATTTTCTGCGCCGTATTTGTCTTGATAGTGCACGCACCGCGAGATGTACTCAGGCTGATAAGTCGAATGAGCGTCCATCTTCAATATTCTTTCGCCTCGAGCTGCCCTGATTCCCAGATTCATCGCCGTTGGGATGTGCTTTCCCGGATTCTCCACCAGCCGGATCATCGGATAGCGCTCGCTGTAGCCCGCCACGATCTCTCGCGTCCGGTCTTCGCTCATCCCGTCCAGAATCAGAATCTCCATCCTCTCTTTCGGATAATCATTTGCCAGGATGGACTCCAGGCACCGCCCGACGTGCTTCTCTTCATTTCGGCAAGGCACCACGATCGTCACAAACGGCAATGCTTCCGCCTTCGTCGCTGCCTCCAATGCCATCGGCGCGACTTCCATCGCTCGCTCCTGCGCCACTTGCGGTTTCACTTTGTTCAGCCGATTAACGTCATCTTGAAGTTGTCATCCCGAGTGCAGCAAGAGATCTGTTTCTTGCGAAAAGCTACGACTTGCGCAGCACCGTGGTCATCTGCCCTACCAAAAACGGCAGCAATCCGCTGACCAGGAAATATGCCGACGGCAGCCGCCGCGACAAAAACCGTCCGATCGGCGGCAGCAGCGGCCCCGCAAATACCCCGCATCGGCTTGTTTTCCCACCGACCTCAAAAAGCTTCGCGATTCTTTTCTGCGTCAACGCACAGTGCGCCGCGCTTCCCGGTTTCGAATATCTCCAGTCGCACAACAGTATGTGTCCGCCCGGCTTCGTCACACGCACCATTTCCCCGGCAATCTTCCGCGACAATTCCTCGTCCACGCTGTGGATGAACATCGTCGCTTCATTCACCACATCGAATGACTCGCTCGCCAACTCCAGCTTCGTCGCGTCGCCATGCGTAAAATGGATGCTCGGGCATTTCTCTTTCGCCCTCGTGATCCGCTCCTCTTGAAAGTCGATTCCGTGCAGGTTTCCCGCCGCGAACCCCAGCCGCAGAAACGCCAGCAACGTCGTTCCCTCCCCGCATCCCACATCCAATACGCGCGCCGCTTCCTGATTTGGACGAGCGCATCGCAGCGCTCGCACCAGCGCCGCCTCTTGTGCAAGATTCTGGAACAGCACTTCCGGGTTGTGCAGCAGGCTGTTCCGCTCCGCTCCCTTCGCGGCGTAGTAGGCCCGGTACCAATCCTCCCGGATAACTTGGGCTGCCTTTGCTGACGTAGGTGGCATAGTCGCTCGCATCATTTCCTGAGGAACACCAATGCTTGCGGTTCCGTCCCGGATTCAACTGGACCTCCGGCGCCCGATAGATACCGAGACCTCACATACCGTAGTGCGTTTCTATGGCACTCGTAGGAGAATCGACTGATGCGCTTCCCTGTGCATGTATGTTCGTTGTGGAGTACGCGGAGCGAAGGCTCGTAGACCACCGGCAGGCACAGCGACCTGCATGTCTCGGCAACGGAGACTTCTTCTCCGCCTAAAAACAGGTTTCCGTCCAGGTAGCCCCCGGCCTCGAAATAGCTCCGGCTAAAAATGAAGAAAGAACCATGAGGAGCATAGATCGGCTCCCGCTTGACGTCCCGGCTTACAGCCGACTTCATTCGACTTCCTTCCCAGTAGGACTTCGCCTGTTGCTTTCCACGGGAAAGCCAGTCCCAGAAAGCAGCTATTCCATACTGGGAGTAGATGAAACGCAGAACGGCCCAGCGCAGCCAACTCAGCCGGTGGCGCATGAAGGGGTTCTGATCGATCCTCGCCGGCAAAGCGTGAATGCGCGGAGCGAGAACACCGATGGCGGATGATTCTTGCTCGAACAGTCTCGAAAAAAAATCCCTATCCTCGATGAGCACATCGTTGTTGCACACTATCACCCAATCCGGCACCGCTCCTTGCCGCTCCAGAAAGCGCTCTAAGCCTGCCTTTGCTGCTCCAAAATAGCCGACGTTCCCGGTTAGCTCAAACAACTCAACATTGGCCAGGCCAGACATCGCCTCGGAGAGAGTCATGCATGAGCCCTCTGCGGATTTGTTGGCTACGATCATGACGTGCAATTCGGAGAGACACTCCATTCGCGACAAGCATCGGAGAAGCTCCAGCGTGGGCTGGGGCGCCCCGTAATGGACCGATATCAAAAGAGCCTTCAAGTTTTTTCCGCTCGTCTGCATTAGACTTCCTGGACAATAGTCGATGGGGTTGTCTTGCGTTTCACAACAGGGCTGGTCCCAACCGTAAGAAGCAAGGCGGCAATACACCAGGCCAATATCGGCCCGTTGTACACGAATAAAGACCCGAGAGGTGACCATGCCACGAACGCATAGAACGCGGAAACGCCAAGGACCCATCGAAGGCGACCTCTGCGCAATTGCTCGTACCCGTATCCGCAGAGCGCGCCCAACACCGCACAAATAGCAAGAGCAACAGGAAAGGAAAAATCCTCAATCAGCCCGCGAAACGCGGTGTAGACATTGTTATCTTCCAGTCCAGGCAGAGTGACTGAGGATGTATAAACCCCCATGGCTCGTGGATGAACACCCGCTAAATCAAACAGCCCTCCAATTGTATAAGCGCCGAAGCCAAGACCTTCCGGCCTGCTACCGTTCATCCACTGGCTGAAAGCCGACAAATAACCGAACGCGGCAGCTTTCATGCGAATGGTGTCGACCGCTAGTACCACACCTTGATCCTCAGAGCGGCCGCGAATCGAGTCGGTCACGACAAAAAGTGCAATACCAGCGATCACGCACATTGCGGCGACGATGAGGATCTTTCGGTTCAGAAGTCGAAAACGCTCATGCCCCGTAACCACCTTCATTGCCATGTACCCCGCGAACCAGCAGCACATCACAAAGAGCAAACCTGCTTTGGCGGTCTCAACAAATACATACACCAACGCTGGAATCGCTGCGGCAAAACAGATGAGCTTGGATTTTCGGGAGCCAGCGAAGCCGAAGGCTATCCCTCCCAGCAAAGCTGCCGGGTAAACCCACATGTACAAAACTCTGAAGATAAATGGTTCATTCTGACCGGAGTATCGTGCAACAGATAGCAAGCTACCAATTGCAAGCAATCCGGCGCTCGATAAGGACAGATCATTTTCCAGCACAGTTCTCCAACCAAGATAAACCGCGCCAGCTGTTGCAGCTGCCGCGGATACAAGGATTACCTTTTCCATTTTCCGCAATACGCCGGAATTCAGGATAGCCACGACATTAACCCCCCGGTTACGTTGAGGTCCTCTCTCCGTCAGCCATGCTCCCACCTGAACGCTTACAATGAGCGAGAAAATGACCCATACGCCAAGCGAAGGCGTTGGGAACTCCGCAGCCACTATTAGAGGAACCAGCGTATAGACCGACCAAGCGAGACCGATAAATGAGCTGGGCGCAAGCCAGCTCTGAGAAAACAGCCGCGCTCCGCACGCGAGGAGGAGGATCGTCACTGTCGGGACCCACGGCGATGAAAATGCTGTATGCATTAAGTTTAGGCAGTCAACAGGCAACTTCTCCGACTCAACTGGACGGTAGCACGGTCGAATTCAAACCGGTCAGGTGAATATGCGGGAAGTTTCTGGCGCCTGAGTCCTTCACACAAAACCCAAGCGCACTCTGAAATATCTCGCCGTTCGATACAAGACCAACACCGCAACCTGCGCCAACAAGCCCTGGAGCAACAACGGCGAGATTCTCTTTCCACCAAGCATTGTCGTAAAAGAGTGATGCAATCTCATGGTGTTGCGCTTCATGGGTAAAGAACCGTGCTCCATCGCAGAGCAGCGGCCACAAATACCGGAGGCATGTTTCCAAGGAAGAGCGCAGATCGACATCCACAAACGCAGCGACGACTGGCTCATTAAAACCCGGCAATGTCTCATCGAAATAACCAGGATGAAACTCACAGACATCAACACGCCCCCAACGCGAAACATTCTCACGGACTTCATTGAGTCCGCCGCGCCAATCGCCGCGACGATACTCGTGGACTTCTTCGCGCATCACGAGACGATGGCCGCCTTCATCATCGGGGTCCGGGAGCCCCTCGAAAGAGTCAAAAACATGCAGCTTCCTGCCGGCCTTGGCGCAAATAAGAGACAGATTTGCCGCACTGCCTCCTTTGTATGAGCCGCACTCCACAACGATACCGGGACCTGTTGCTCTAAGGATAGAATCACCGATAAAGGCGTGCTCCATGAAGTTGGAAGAGGTTGGGATTTTTATTCGATTGCGGATCATCTTGAAAAGAAGGCCCAATCCGACTTTCTTGGATGCCATCGGCATTGCGCTGAGAATTTGCATTTGCTTATACATTTAATAACTCCTCGGCTTTTTGGGATCCCGGGTTCCAACGTGTGCTCGCGCCATCGGCTTCGATAGCGTCGCGGAGCTCCCGTTTCGGCGTAAGAACAAGAAGCAGCAGCAAGTAGGCAACTGCCGACACCACTGTCAAATACGCCGATGCCAGGTAGCCATATTTCGGAACCAAAATCCAGTTTCCCGACACGTTGAACGATAGTGCCACAAGGATTCCCAAGAGGATTCGCTTGGTTTGGCAGAGTATCTCCAAAGGTTTGTGCGCCAGGAGACAAACTTGCCATAGAAATCCGCCTACCGTCAGCGGAAGAACAAGCGCCGCAGCCTCCGGTATTCCTTTCCCCACCACGAGCCGACTCACCCACGGGGCAAGCAGGACCAGCGTTACCCCAATGGGAACGAACATCGCCAGTTGATACTTGACTCCTGCTCGAACCGCTCGGAGCGCCTGCCTGCGGTTCCCGGCGTTCCAGTGGTTCATCACTAGCGGATGCACCGCAAGAGTGATCGGCATGAAGAGCAGAGAAAACGAACGCACGATTACGTCGTACATGGAAGCGTAGACACCAGCCTCCGAAAATCCTGAGAACTTTTGAAGGAAGTAACGATCGGAAACCACCAAACCTTGCTGGCAAAGCATCCACAGCGCCACGGGCCAGCCGAACTGCCAGAGTTCCCCCAGAATCAGGCGGTGTCCGGAGGACAATTTCGGACGCCAGCCCTGTTCAGCATCCACATGCTCTTTTGTCCGCGAAAAAACCGGCCCCAACAACGGCAGCGAATACCCCAACCCAATTCCCAAGAGCAGTAGCCGGTAATCATTGGAGCCCGTCACCCATAAAAGCGTCACCGGGATCACGAAACAGCCTACTGACCGCACCGCCTCGAACTGTAGGACTTTAGCCGACCGCAACGATGCCTGAAAACGCGCGATTGCCACATTATAAACAATCAAGGTGCCAAGGAGCCCCAATGAGATCAGCAGGGGCCAGCCCCTCTGCACCCCTAATGCAGGCATCGCGATGGCCACCGCAATCACGCCAACCGCAACCGAAAGGATGGTTCCAACCGTTGCAGAAAGGAGGAAATTATCAGCCTCGCCCGGCTCGCGCCACCGGCTTTGGAAGCGAAGGATCCCTTGGCTAAGCCAGCCTGCTAACCCGGAGGCCCAGGCCATAACAAAGGCGAACACCACCGCGTACCGTCCATACTGCTCCACCCCAACCACGCGCACGAAGACCAACACCGATAGAAAGCCCATCAGGCCAGGCACGATCTTGCTCAGAAAATAGTTAAACGCATCCTGGACGAGCGCCCCTCGAAAACTTTCCGCTGGCCCGTGGCCATTTTCGCGAGAATGTCCGGACACTGGGCCGCCGTTCCCCCCAAGTGCACCGTCGATTAGCGTGGCGAGCAACGCCTTCGTGTTCTTGATTTCAGGCATGTTTAAATTTATATTGACTCGTACTCTATCAATGTGTTAACATAAATTGTGCTGTGCGCTCTGCCGCTCCGTCACGAGACTCTGACGTAAAACCCATCCTCACAACTCCATTGGAATCAGCACTTACGCGACCGCCTACATGTGTTGATTCTAAATCACTTACGGGAACTCCAATCCTTTAGATGCAACGCTTACGAAAACCGGGGGGAGGGGGTCTGCCCCCTTCTTACTCATCACTCCTTGCACGTCCGCGGCGTCAACGTCCACCGCGACGGACCTCTGGATCAGGTCCAGCGATACGACAACGCGCAAGCTGCTCTTTTTCCGCTTCAACACTCCCTCGAGTCCTGCGAATGGACCCGCGGTTATCCGCACACGCCGCCCAACCGTCAGGAACGGATGCGGCTCTGCGCGCAATCGCTCGGAAAGTCCCGACCGCATGATCTCCATTTCCGTATCCGGCAGCGCCGTCGCCATTCCTCCAAACCCCACGAGCCGCACCACGCTCGGAATCTGCACCACCCGCAGCCGGTCGCGCAGCGCGAGTCTCACGAAAACGTATCCGGGAAACAACGGAAGCTCCAATTGCACTCGCCGGTCTTTCCAGCGTCTTACGGAACTATACAGTGGCAGAAAGTGCTCGACTTCTCGCGCCCCCAGTTCCCCCGCGACGCGCTTTTCATGCTGTGCACGCGTGTACGCTGCATACCAGTGCACCTGCGACATCGCCGGCTCTTGTTCAGGCAAGCCTGTTCCTTTTCGCTGCCGCTCCAGCAAATTCCCCGCGCCTCCCAGTATTGCCGACGTGCTCGCCATCATCTTCTCCGGTTGGCCATATACAGCTTCGCCCCGTCACTTACAGGGCAGCATGTGACCTAACCCGTTTAATTTGTACTACTTACAGCAATTCTAGCGATCCAGCCCTCCAGTTGTTGGCTTGCTTTGATCGCTAAGACCTCTTTCACTTTCCTCTGCTCTCACATCTGGGGCATTTCCGTTTCGTGACCCCCACGGTATGCGCGCTTTCAGAGTCTCGACGACTTCTTGCGTGAAAACCATTCGCGGATCTTGTGGATCGATTTCTTTCCACCGCGCCGATCCCAGCACCCAAACAACAGACAGGGCGGAAACCAGAAATGTGCCGAGAAACATGATCTCCAGGCGGGGGGGAAACGATTTCTTCTCCGGCACTCTTGCCGGGTCAAGCACTTTGACGCTGGGCGTTTCTTTTGCTTCTTGCACTTTAGCGAGCTCGTACTGTTCGGTAAGGAGTTCAAAGACAGTTTCTTGTATTTTCGCTCGACGGTAATAGTCGCCGTATTTCGCGCCTAAAAGCGGCAAACTCCGAATGGTGGGATAAGGAAGGCCTTGAACTTGAGCAGACGCAGGGTCGGCCAACTGGTTCGCGGAAGTGGTGCCGACATCCGAGCCTTTTGCCTGCGTACCTCCAAGCTTTTCGAGTTGTCTGCGGAGCTCCCCAACGCGAGCATTCAGGGAACGGACGCGCGGGTTGTTGTCCGTATAGATCTGGCGGAGTCCCTCAAGCTGGGATTGCGCAACGATCATTTCGCCGGCGATGGACCCCGCAGCGTCCAACATGGCCTTACCTTCCTGCTGGATATCAAGCGTATTGTTCTTACTGGAGAACTGTGCGAGTTGGTTGGACGCATCGTCCAAATCTTGCTTGGCGACCTTGAGGCGCTCCTCGAGAAACACACGTTCGCGGTGCGCGGAAGAAGTCGACAACTCGGAAACGAGCGAGTTCAACTCATCAGTATAGGCACTTGCTAATGCTGCGGCTCGCTCTGGGCTGTGATCCGTCACGCTGATGGTAATGATGCCGCTCTTCCGGTCTTCGGAAATGGACGTGTTTTCATCCAGTTTTGCGCGGGCATCTGTGATAAGCCGCTTGCCGTAAACTTTCCTCAAGTCAAACTGCTGAATGAGACGATCTTCGGAAGTTTCGCTCCTCAAGACGCCGATAAACAGAGCTCCCGAACTCTTGAGCCCAAGCAGATCTCCCGCCACTCCCGCCAAGCTACCTCCAGCCTTTCCCGCCATCGCGGCCATCATTGCCATGCCTGAGGGGGATTGCGAATCCGGCGGCATTAGCTGCATGGTCGAGATGTAGGACTTCGGAATCAAGAAGACGATGATTGTCGATGCAATCAGACCGACCGCCGCAACTTTCACAAAGAACCTTCGGCGTCCCCAAAGTAGCCGCAACCTTTCCGCTTGCCACTCCCGCGCATCTTCGAGTGGCAAATCGGGCAGCGAAGCCTCTCCGATCGCAGGCTGTGGCGCCGTCTCAGGCTGCTGCTTGGTAGCTGTCTGCGTCATGCTTCTTCTAAACCTCGCCTGATCCTTCGCTCACTTCCGCTACAGTGATCTA
>Ga0206853_1084_pt1 | contig 12164 bp, 11 predicted proteins | sample Alteio_BWOrgCont_52_FD_152859 | JGI IMG/M metagenome (GOLD analysis project Ga0206853, IMG submission 152859) | Enriched cells from forest soil in Barre Woods Harvard Forest LTER site, Petersham, Massachusetts, United States -... | ecosystem: Environmental > Terrestrial > Soil > Temperate forest >... | reverse complement strand
ACGCGTCCCTGAACCCAAAACTGAAAGGGTTTGGAAACCCGTTGAAACAAAAGACGGGCGGTATGTGGTCAGCCCGTGAAGCGGAAAAAGGTATTCCGTTGAAAGACGTGACGGTGGCGACGCTTTTCTTCGAGAACTCGACGAGGACGCGGTCGTCGTTTGAATTGGCGGCGCGAATGCTTGGGGCAAACGTCATCTCATTCGTATCGGGCAGCAGCAGCATGGCAAAAGGTGAATCGGTCTATGATACCGCCCGGACAATCGAAGCGATGGGGGTGAACATAGCCGTTGTGCGCCATTCGTGCGCGGGCGTGCCGCGGCAATTGACGTCCGTTATCAACGCCTCCATCATCAACGCCGGCGACGGCGCCCATGAGCACCCGACGCAGGCGCTCTTGGACGGCTTCACGATTCATGAGCGGCTTGGCGGCATAAAAGGTCTTCGCGTGTGCATCGTGGGGGATATTGCAAACAGCCGGGTAGCGCGGTCGAATATTTTTCTCTTGAAGACGATGGGCGCAACCGTTGTTGTATGCGGACCGCGTACGCTGATGCCTCGCGACATGGAAAAAGCGCTTGGCGTGGAAGTGGATTGCGACATGCCGACGGCAATCGCGAAAAGCGACGTTGTTATTATGCTGCGCATCCAATCGGAGCGGCAGGCGGCGGGCAAGGTTCCCACGCTCGGCGAGTATCGGAATCTATACGGCATTGGCGGGCGGTTGCCGGAAAACGTGCGTCTCGTGCTGCACCCAGGTCCGGTGAACCGCGGTGTGGAAATGTCCTCGGAAGCAATGGATAGCCAACGCAGCGCCGTTACGCAGCAAGTCTCCAACGGCGTGTTCATCCGCATGGCGGCATTGGCGTTATTAGGAGTGAAAAAGTAACGAAACATGAATATCCTCCTTAAATCCATCCATCTGATTGACCCCGCCGCCGAGCGCGACGAAATCTGTGATATTCATCTTGTTGACGGCGTCATTACGAAAATTGCCAAGAAAATAACGGCTCCGAAAGGGTGCGTGGAGATGGACATGCGCGGAAATATTGCCGCGCCGGGTTTTTTTGACATGCACGTGCATTTCCGCGAGCCGGGTAACGAAGACGCCGAAACGATTCAATCCGGCATCGCATGTGCCGCTGATTCCGGCTTCACGGGTGTATTGACGATGCCGAATACGAACCCGCCGATTGACATCGCGCCGCTCGTGCAATTTGTGAAACGGCGTTATTACAAACCCATTGTGGAAGTATACCCCAGCGGATGTATCACGAAAGGGCGGAAAGGCGAGGAACTTGCGGAGATGGGCGCGATGGCTGCCGCCGGAGCGCTTGCCTTTACCGACGACGGCGCGGCGGTATCTTCCAGCGCCGTGATGCGAGCCGCTTTTGAGTATGCCTCGCAATTGAATGTTCCGCTTATCCAACATGCGGAGGATCACGCGCTTACGCGCGGCGGCTGCGTCAACGAAGGTGAATTTTCCGTCCGGGCGGGGCTGCCGGGAATGCCTTCCGTTGCGGAGGATATTATCATCGCGCGCGATTTGATTTTGGCGGAGTACATCGGCGGCGTGCAATATCACGTCGCCCATATCTCTTCCACCGGCGCGGTGGAACTGGTGCGCGGCGCAAAAGGGAAAGGCATGAACGTTACGTGCGAAGTAACGCCGCATCATTTTTCGCTGACCGACGAACTGGCGCTTGCATATAACACGAACGCAAAAATGAACCCGCCGCTCCGGACGAAGCGGGATATCGAAGCGGTTATTGAAGGATTGCGCGACGGAACGATTGACTGCATCGCAACCGACCATGCGCCTCACGCACAGCACACGAAAGAACAAGATATGTCTTGCGCCCCATTCGGCATCATCGGCTTGGAGACGGCGATTGGATTGAGCGTAACGAATCTTATCCATAAAAAAGTTCTCGATTGGCGGCAATTGATTCAAAAATTCTCCGTCAACCCGCGCCGGATTCTACATCTGCCGGAAATTCTTATTCGCGAAGGTGAGAAGGCGAATTTGACGATCATCAATCCCATTGTGCAATGGACGGTCGACGCCGCAAATCTCCGCTCCAAATCACGCAATACACCGTTCATCGGAATGAAATTAACAGGCAAGGCGGTTGGCATCGTGAACAATGAACTTGCCTATTTGCCCATAGCCAAGTAGAAAATGATTCGCCCGGCGCTCATCTCCGATTTACCCGCCATCCGCCGCCTTTTTCGGGATACAATCCTTGCGATTAATATCCGCGACTACACCGAACAGCAAGTTGCGGGATGGGCTGCGAATTGGCGGAACGAAGAACGATGGAACGAACGATTGGTGTGCGATTATTTTATCGTCGCAGAGCGGAATAATACGATTACAGGATTTGCGGCATTGGAGGCGAACGGACATTTCAAGTTTTTGTTCGTTCACAAAGATTATCAACGGCAGGGAATAGCCACGGAATTGGTTGAAGCAATCGAATTACACGCTCGCAAAATCGGGCTTGAAACACTGGACAGCAATGTCAGCATAACCGCCCGTCCGTTCATGGAAAAACACGGCTATACGTTTATGAAAAAACAGGAAACGGCGTACCCTGAGGGAGTGTATATAAACTTTAGGATGGAAAAGCCGATATTTGCAGGAAACTTTACTATGACAATCTGAAGTATTATGGATATTTTGGGTAATAACAACCATAAGATCATTCACGGTGATGCGCTGGATGCGTTGCAGGAATATGTGCAAAATGGTTCTGTGGATTTGATTTTTGCAGATCCGCCGTACAATATCGGAAAGAATTTCAACGGACACAAGGATAGGTGGGAAAGCGACGATGCCTATATTTCATGGTGCAGACTCTGGCTTGATTTATGTATTCAAAAACTGAAACCGCATGGAAGCATTTATGTCATGACATCTACTCAGTTTATGCCGTATTTCGATGTTTATCTTCGTTCAAAATTGCATATTCTCTCACGCATTGTGTGGTCGTATGATAGTTCAAGCGTCCAAGCAAAAAAGTATTTTGGCTCTATGTATGAACCAATATTATATTGTGTAAAGAACAAAAATCATTATACCTTCAATGCTAACGATATTCTGACGGAAGCAAAAACAGGTGCGGTGCGCAAGCTCGTGGATTATCGCAAAAACCCTCCTAAAGTATACAATGCAGCGAAAGTGCCGGGCAATGTTTGGTCATTCCCGCGAGTGCGGTACAGGATGGATGAATACGAAGAGCATCCGACACAGAAGCCAATCGCTCTCCTTGACCGCATTGTAAAGGCAAGTTCAAATCCGGGCGATATTGTGCTTGATCCATTTGCAGGGGCGTTCACTACTTGCTATGTGGCAAAAGAGCTTGGGAGGCGTTCCATTGGAATTGAATTACACGAGGATTTTATCAAAATTGGTTTGCGCCGAATGCGAATGGCGGACGAATACAAAGGGGAAAAGCTCCGGAAGGAAATACGGACGTTTGAGACAAAAAAAATAGCGAATGCAGAAACTGAATTACTATTCAAAGAACCACATGGAACATACCTTCACCGCAAACATTAGACAAATATTACATAAGCATTTTGGTAAAAAAGCCGATGAAGTATATGCTTTAAGTCAGCTTATCCAATATATCAACGAGAAAACCCGCTCTGCCGGTCGCGGCTCGAAAGCGCGTTCCAGTTTTGCAAGTTTATATGCACTCTACGTAGTGATTGAGGATTATTTGGAACATGGGTATGATAAGAAAACCGGCTATTCTGGATATGAAGGAGCGTATTTTCAACGGTTATTTACTCGCCAACGAAAACTGCCCTTCGGTGAAAAATTACAAAATCATGCTCTGAACAATAGAATGAATGCCGAATTCCAAAAATATTTCCCAAATAGCGAATTTATCCCTATTCTCCGGAATCTTGAAACAAAGCGATATTGGATAAACGAGAATCTTTTGAAGATATCAATTAACAGCAAATATATTAATATCGCGAAGGCGGTCATAGAAATTATTGACGAATATATTCAAACAAAACAAGATGCCTTTAAGAATTTTATAAAGAGTTGTGAACAGCTGCTTAAAATCCACAATAAAACACCAGAGAAAGTCAAAGAATTTATTCTTAGTTTGGCAGCTCCAAACGTTGATGCAAGACTTTTTGAGATTACCGGCTACGCCATTCTTAAATACTATTATAACAACAAAAAGATTATATGGGGCTTTGAGGGAGAGACATTACAAACAGATAGCTTGAAACTCTTTAAAACGGGGCGAACGAATGCTAATGATGGCGGTATAGATTTTGTGATGCGTCCATTAGGTCGGTTCTTTCAAGTTACAGAAACGCTCGATTTCAAGAAATACTTCCTCGATATTGATAAGGTTGAGAAATATCCAATTACGTTCGTCATTAAATCGAATGAAACCATTTCTCAATTGGAGAAAAAAATAAGAGAAAACGCATTTAAGTCATATTCGATCAAGGCGATTGTAGAGAAATATATGAGTTGTGTAGAGGAAATAATTAATATCCCTTTACTATCCGAGCGATTTAATGAATCTGTAAAACAAGGATATTTGAAGAAGATATTGAATGAAATAATTGTTCAAAGCAAGGTTGAATTCAATTATGTCGGTGATGATGCTGATGATATAGATGGGGAGGAAGAGTCTTAAGCCATGTCCATCCCCGAATCAATCATAGACGACGTTCGGCGGTCGGCGGATATCGTTGACGTTATTTCGCCGTTCGTCCGGCTGCGCAAGCGCGGGAAAAACTACATTGGGCTTTGCCCGTTTCATCAGGAAAAAACACCGTCGTTCAACGTAAACCCGCAGATGGGGATTTACAAATGCTTCGGCTGTGGAAAAGGCGGGAACGTATTCACGTTTCTGATGGAAGTTGAAAAGGTTTCATTTGTCGAGAGCGTCCGCTCGCTTGCAGAGCGTTACGGCATCCGCATGCCGGAAAACGCACCAAGCACAAACAAAGAAGAATCAACCGATACCGAACAATTGTACGCGGCGCTTCGCTTTGCCGGGAATTTTTATTATACATATCTCAGCGCCGATAATAAAAAAAGTAAATTCATTCGCGAAGAGTATTTCAAGAAGCAGCGGGGCTTGACCGATGAAACGTTGAAGACGTTTGCGCTTGGCGCATCGCCGGACGGTTGGGAAGGCTTTCTGGGCGAGGCGCGAAAAGCGGGATTCTCCGATGACGCGCTTGTAAAAGCGGGTCTTGCAAAACGACGCGAAGGTGAAAGTTCTATTTACGATGCGTTCCGCAACCGCGCAATGTTCCCAATTGTCGGCGTTACCGGCAGGGTCATCGGGTTTGGCGCGCGCAAGGTGTTTGAAGACGATAAGCTTGCCAAATACATAAATTCGCCGGAATCGCCCGTCTATAACAAAAGCGCCGTCCTATACGGGTTGTTTCAATCGAAAGACGAGATTCGCCGGAAAGACTCCGCGCTGCTCGTCGAAGGCTACATGGATTTGATTTCGCTTTGGCAGCATGGCGTGCGCAACGCCGTTGCATCAAGCGGCACGTCGCTCACGGAAGGGCAGGTGGAGCTGCTTGCGCGCTACACGAACAACATTACAATCGTCTATGATTCCGACAGCGCCGGAGCCGCCGCCGCAATGCGCGGCGTTGATTTGCTGCTTGCCGGGGGATTCCACGTGCGCGTGCTTTCCCTGCCAACAGGGGATGATCCCGACTCGTTCGTCCAAAGAGAAGGGAAAGACGTTTTTCTTGAAAAGGTGGAGCGAGCGGCAACGTTTTTGGAATATAAGGCGGGTGAAATGCAAAAGAACGGAATGTTCGATGCGCCTGAACGGCAAGCTGCTGCGGTGCGTACCCTTGTGGAGACAATTGCGAAAATTCCCGACCCGCTTGAGCGAACGTTCTCTATGCGCAGCATAGCCGATAAATTTCATTTGTACGAGACGGATTTGCTCCGCGAGTTGGAAAAACATATCCAGTCTAAATACGTTCATGACCGGCGCAGAAGCATTGCCGAGCAGCAGGAGCCCGCGACCGCTCACGCTCCCGAATCACAGGCGGAGCAGGATGTGCCGCCGTATGAACGCGAGTTATTGCGCACGATGATAAAGGGAGGAAAGCGCGTGTCGGAATTTGTGTTGAGCGAAGTGTCGCCCTCGCAGTTCCGCAGCCCGCTTGCCGCGCAAATGGCGGAAATTTTGGCGGAATACATGCATGAACACGGCGCAATCCATCCCGAAAATTTGGTGAACGAAGCCGCCGTGAACACCGACCCCGCATTACAGGAATTTCTCGCGGGTCTGCTTTTTGAAAATGCGCAACCCGGAGAGAGATGGGAATCGTTCGACAGACCCAACAAGGATGAAGACCTCTGGCGCATCGCCAGCGATACCGTGCGCGCGTTCCGCATCAGCGGTTTGCGGGAGCAGCGTCGTGAACTCGAAGAACGATTGAAAACATCGAATACCCATCCGGTTGAGTCCGGCGCACAATTTTTATTGCTGGAAATCATGGAGATTGACAAAAAGATTCGTGAATTGGATACGCCCCAAAAACCACACGAACAAAGGATGACGCTTTGATGGAGCACGCATAATGCCCGCACGAACCGAACCATTGGGTTTTCAAGGAGCCCGCGCCCCGCTTGCAGATCGCATGCGCCCTTCAAAGTTGGAGGATTTCGCGGGTCAGCGGCAGCTGCTCGGCGAAGGCAAGCCCGTTCGCCGGATGATTGAAGAAGGCTCGATTGTCTCGATGATATTTTGGGGACCGCCCGGCACCGGAAAAACGACGCTTGCCAAACTCATCGCCGGTGCGTCGAAGTCCGAATGGTTCGAGCTCTCCGCCGTGTCCGCCGGCGTGAAAGACGTGCGCGAGATTATCGAAAAAGCCGCCGCGATGAATCGCATGGGTCTGCAATCCATTCTCTTCATTGACGAAATCCACCGCTTCAGCAAATCCCAGCAGGACGCCCTGCTCCACGCCGTCGAGAAAGGGACGGTCACGCTCATCGGTGCAACCACCGAAAATCCGTCGTTTGAAGTCATCAATGCGTTGCTCTCGCGCTGCCGCGTCTATGTTTTGGAGTCGCTTACCGCCGATGATCTCCGTGCGGTATTGCACCGAGCACTCACGACGGACGCTGCTCTCTCGGCAAAACGGATTGTGATTCCCGACGAAAATTTTCTTATTGCCGCATCGGGCGGCGACGCACGCGTATTGCTCAACGCGCTTGAGTTGTGCGCCGCAATCGCCCCAGCGCCTAAGGGCGTTGACGGCGCGGTTACGATAACGAACGAGATCGTCGCGGAAGTCTTTCAAAAGCGCATTTCGCGGTATGACAAAGCGGGCGAGGAGCATTACAATGTCATATCGGCGTTCATCAAGTCCATGCGCGGCAGCGATCCCGACGCGGCGGTGTACTGGTTGGCGCGCATGTTGGAAGGCGGGGAGGATATATTGTTCATTGCCCGTCGCATGGTGATTCTTGCCAGCGAGGACGTCGGCAATGCGAATCCGTTCGCCCTCGTCATGGCGTCGTCATGTTTTCAGGCGATTCATCAGGTGGGGATGCCGGAGGCGCAGTTGATACTCTCGCAGACGGCGGCGTATCTTGCCTCATCGCCGAAGAGCAACGCCGCGACGGTCGCAATCGGAACCGCAATGGCGGACGCAAGGGAATTTCCCAACGAGCCGGTTCCGCTTCATCTGCGCAACGCCCCCACAAAGTTGATGAAGGAACTTGGCTACAATGACGGCTACAAATACGGACATTCATTCACGGGAAATTTCACCGAACAGGAATACCTTCCCGAACGGTTCGCCGGAAAAATATACTACGAGCCGAGCGAAAACGGCGAGGAGAAGAGTATTAAAGAACGATTGAAACAGTGGTGGGGAAAGAGGAGAGGCGGGGATTGAACAGGAAAACACAGGGAAGCATCTCCTACCGTTTTATCTGCTCCTGCAACGTATTCCGCTCCCAAAACACGCCGTCAGCATATCCTTGAATGGCGCTATCTGTCTCCGCCATTGCCAAACGTTTTTCCGCTAATAGGCAATACGTTTTGTCGTGTTCGATACCGAGATAATTTCGTCCTAATTTTTTTGCGACGACGGATGTTGTTCCCGAACCCAAAAACGGATCGAACACCATGTTGCCTTTTCGAGAACTGGCAAGGATAATTTTTGCGAGAAGTTTCTCCGGCTTTTGGGTCGGATGGTCGGTATTTTCCGGCATTGACCAAAAGGGGATTGTGATGTCCGTCCAAAAGTTGGATGGATGCGTGATGCGGTATTTTCCGCTGTCTGTATTTTCCCAATCCTTCGGCTTTCCATTCGTATGTTTATACGGAGCCAATACCCGCCGTTTTATTTTCACGGCATCTACGTCGAAATAATAATCGTTGGAAAGGGTGCAAAACCATATATCTTCCGTGCAGTTTTTCCAATTCGCTTTCGCCCCGCGACCCTTTTCCCGCTCAAAGACAATCCGGTTTTGGATGCGGAAATATTTTTTGACGACGGCGTAAATCGCCCCCGACGAATGCCAATCGCCGCAGATATAGAACGAGCCGTTCGGCTTTAACAAGCGGACGATTTTCCGAATCCACGAGTCCAACCATTCTTCGTATTCCTGCTGCGGCAATTCGTTGAACACTGTGCCGTTGAATTTTTTTCTGATGTTATAAGGCGGGTCGGTAAAAATCAGGTCCGCAAAACGGTCGGGCAGGTAATCGAGCGTCGTAAACACGTCGTGGCACATCGTTTTGTTGATGATGCCTTCGATTGGCAAAGGCGTGGTGATGTTTTTACCATAAATCAGATTTTGCGAAAGCAGTTTCCTATCGCGCGCGGTCAGCGAAAGAGTCCGATTCATCGGCGCTTTACGAGCACGAACGATTTTTTGCGGTGATTTAGTGCCGGAAACGAGCCGCGCCTTTAGTTTTTTCATTCACGGGAAAATACGCTGTCCACTGTTCGTTTTCAATTGTTCACTGTTTACTGCGGGCTGACGTTCGACACATGCAAATGAATCAACGGTAGGCATCTTTTCTTAGCCGAATAATATTGACGTGAATGACCTTTTGTTCATCATCAATTTCATATACGATGCGATAATCACCTACGCGAATCCGCCAATCATTTTTGCTCCCTGCAAGTTTTTTGCAACCTTGTGGACGCGGGTTTACAGACAAGCCTTGCAATGCCACAATGATACGATTATGGATTCGCGGCGACAGCAGCTTGAGTTCCTTCTCTGCGGCACGCTCAAGTAAGATGCTCAGCATCGTTACGTGCCGTTTCGCTCCGCTAAATATTTCTCAAGCGGCTTATAGTGCTGCGCCTTTAGACGAGCGCTTTTAAGCTGTGCAATATCCACGGCGTCTTCCACAAGTTCAAGAAGTTCCTCGTATTCATCAATTGGAATGATGACTGAAACGGGCTTCCCTTTTCGGGTGATGATTTCGGGCTCAGTGTGTTTGGTTTTTAACATAACGGCTAATTTCTATAATTTATTCTATTGCGGGTTGCTGTTCACCACCGGCATTTTCACGACGCTGGCGGCGACAGTTTTATTCCGGATTGCGACTTCCACGGTATTGCCTGCTTTCGCCTTCTCCACGGGTACATACGCCATGCCGATCGGTTTGCCGAGCATCGGCGAGATGGTGCCGCTCGTCACGAATCCCGTTTCGCGCGCGCCTTCCATTACTTTATAACCGTGCCGTGCAATTGCTGTTGCGTCGTCGAACATGATGCCGGCGAGTTTGCGCGTGGGGTTTAGCTTGTCGTTCACGCAACGCGCCTTACCGATAAAATCGCCTTTGTCAATTTTCGTTATCCATCCCAATCCCGCTTCAATCGGCGAGGTTGTTTCGTCAATATCGTTCCCATAAAGCATATAGCCCATTTCGAGCCGCAGGGTATCGCGCGCGCCCAAGCCTATGGGTGCAATGTTGGCGGCGTTTCCGGCGGTCATCAGTGCCTCCCATACTTTTTTTGCAAGGTCGGTTGTGGCGGGGAAATAAATCTCAAACCCTTTTTCGCCGGTGTAGCCCGTGCGCGAGACGATCATCGGTGTATCCACAACGTTGCCTTCAGCAAACGTATAGTAACCAAGCGAAGCGAGATCGACATTCGTTAACTTTTGCAGCGTTTCCAGCGCCTGCGGTCCTTGTATTGCCAACAGCGAAGTTTCGTCGCTTACGTTCGTCATCTGCACGTCGCCGGTGATATGGCTTTGAAGCCACGTAAAATCTTTCTCGATGTTCGAGGCGTTGACGACGATCATGTAGTGGTCGTCGAAGCGATAGACGAGCAGGTCATCTACAATGCCGCCGTTCTCGTAGCACATGGCGCTGTACTGCACTTTGCCGGGCGTCAGTTTGGAGACGTCGTTGACGGTTGTCTTTTGCAAAAACGCAAGGGCGTCTTTGCCGCGCACCATGAATTCACCCATGTGGGATACGTCGAAGACGCCGACGCGCGTGCGCACGCATTTATGCTCGGCGATAATTCCGGTTGGGTACTGCACTGGCATCTCGAATCCCGCGAACGGGACAATTTTTGCGCCGCTGGCAACGTGTATGTCATAGAATGCGGTTCGTTTCATGTACGCTCTCTTTTGTAAATGGTAATCAAAAAAATGTTGCGCAAAATTACGAATTTAATGCAGCGTTTGAGCGGGGGAGACGTGTAACACCCCTACATCCAAATGGTTAACCCGAACCGCAGCGAAATAAAGGCAATCGTCCGGCTTTGGTCGTCCGGGTTGTTCGGATTTGCGCCGTCGTTGAGCGAACGCGAAGGGAGCGGCGCGGGCGGCATGGCGTTCGGCGCTGTGTAATCTTTTCCGATGAAATTGGCGTCGGTATATCCAACCGAAACGTGGAACCCAACCATGGTTTCGGGGAGATTATATCCCGCGCCAACTTCGCCGACAAACCCGAGACGCAGTGTGGCGGGTATTGCCGTGTTCATACCGGAATTTGTATTGATCAGATAATCAATCGAGCCGTGAATATCATTGAATGCAATGCCTGCGTTGGCGAACGCATTGAAAAGATCGTATCGGTTGCCGAGCGTATAACCTGCGCCGAATATATTGCAAAGCACCGCCATATACGCTTTCGTCTCCGGAGTTTGCTGGTCGTTTGCATAAAATTGGTGGTACTGCATCTCAAAAAATGCGGAAATGTTGCTCCCGCGAAATCTATACGCCACGTCGCCGCCAAAACTCGACGCCACAGTGGAATTATCGCCAAACGGATATTTGGAATTATTGTAATCCTTCGAGAAATCGGAAACAAAATCCGCCATGGAGCCGTGCATCGAAGCGGATGCGGTGTAATCGTAGCCGGAGTTGAGCGATAGCGACCATTCTCCCCGCAACGTATCGTGCTTGGTTTCCTGCCTGAGCACGGGATTCATCTGCGCATGAAGAGTTGTGCAGGCAAAAAGCGCGATTGCCGTTATGAGAACTCGAGTCCTGTTCATATCGTCGTTTCCATTGGAAAAATTATACATAAATCAAGAAACCGGCAAGGTGAAAATTCTGCGAATATTTGGTCATTGATTACACAAGTTCAATTTGAAAACATTTTCTTCTCAGTCGGGGAACTTTATTAAAATGAAAATGCTTCTTCTGTTAGGATAAGTGTATCCTCTTCTGAAATTCTTGGAGGTGGGTTTCTGGCAACGAAATCGGCTCATGCGGCTATTTGCATACCGCCGTCGAGGTCCCTAAAATGCCAGAAATAGACGATGAAGGAATTGCAATTGCTTGCCGATTTCATCAGCCAATTCTGCGTACGGCGCTTGTCCATGTAAAATATGAGGCAGTAAGATTCTTATCTCTACTTGCGTAAATAAAACTATCTACTATCTATAACTTTGGAATCTTTATGAGAAAACTAATATTTCAAATGTCAACGTCGCTCGATGGTTTTTTTGAGGGACCAAACGGCGAACTTGATTGGCAAATGACGGATGGAAGTTATCAAGAATATATCGACGAGTTTTTTGAAGAGTTTGACGCGCTCATATTCGGGCGTTTTACGTTTCAAGGCACGGAAAAATTCTGGACTGCCCCGGACATTGCGGCAACGTTTCCCACGATTACCGAGAGATTGAACGACGTCCACAAAATTGTTTT
>Ga0206853_1083_pt1 | contig 12331 bp, 6 predicted proteins | sample Alteio_BWOrgCont_52_FD_152859 | JGI IMG/M metagenome (GOLD analysis project Ga0206853, IMG submission 152859) | Enriched cells from forest soil in Barre Woods Harvard Forest LTER site, Petersham, Massachusetts, United States -... | ecosystem: Environmental > Terrestrial > Soil > Temperate forest > O... | reverse complement strand
CCTGTGATTGTAGAAGCTCACGCTGCAACCCGGCGATGTAGAGCTGTAGTGAGGCTTCTGAATCAAACAAGATCCCCGTGCCTTGGCCATTGACAGTAAGTTCCCACACGGTTCGGGCTTGATTTCCGGAGCAGCTTCCATCCAGTGCGCAGCCCGCGGCATCGCCACCGCTGGACCTTACCCTTCCGTTTTCGGCCATGCCTTCGCTCGATCCGAGCTGGCCTTCGGCTAGGTGACCGGTGGGGTCGGTCAGGTTGAGAGGATTGTTTCTCACGTAGGCATAGAGGTTGAGAGTTTGCGGGTTGCCGAGATCAGCGTAGGGGACGGGGGCAGGGACGGCGGACCAGTCGGCGGAATGGAAGCGGCCGAATTGGGAGGAGTAGTAGCGGGCTTCGAAGTCGTCAAGGCCGGTTTCGGAATCGCGCTCCTTCCCGGTGAATTTGTAATTCTGTGGACAGGTGTTGGTGACGTTGTGCTCGCCGCCGAAGGGATCGAAGTCAGCGTCGTAGCAAGCCGTGGTTTGGCCCGCCTGAACGATCATGCGGGCGGTGCCAAGGTGGTCGGCGAGGTAGTAGTAGATGTTGCCGGAAGAGATGTTGCGGCGGGCGATGCGCCTTCCGCCAAAGAAAATGAATTCATCGGTGATGTTCCCGGAGGCATCGCTCTCGTCGAGAATGTCGCCGGTAGCGCCATACCAATAGAGCTTGCCACTGGATTTCTGGACGCGGCGGCCATCGCCGTCATAGGTGTAGGTAACACCAGCGGCGGTTTTCAATTCGCTCTCCGCATCCCACATATAAGTGAGGCTGCCATCGGAAAGAACATTGCCTGCGGCATCGTAGGAGAAACCCGTGTTGGTCATGCGATTGTTGGCGTCCACGCCCGCATTCAGAGTGGTCCAAGGGCAAGAGGAGCGAGTAGCATCGAGGGAGATGGTTTTCAGATTTGCGTAGATATCGTAGGAATAATCGAGGCCCCAGCAGGATGCTCCCGATGTGCCTTGGGTAAGGGCGGTGCTCACGCGGTTTAAAGAGTCATAGGTGAAAGTCTGCGTGCGCGCGGAATTAAGATTATTCGTGATTTGGGCGACATTGCCGTTGTCCGCTACTCCCAGATTGTAGCCGTAGGTGAGATCCAAGAGATTACCGAGATGGGAGCTATCGGAGCATTGCGTGGGCGCTGTGCCGGAGGTCTTTACAGAAATGCGGCAAGGCTGGAGGCGCTTGTCATAGAAAAGGGTTGGAGCAATGTTTGTACCGTGCTGAAGAGAGGAAAGCGCTCCAGGGGGCGCGTAGAGTGCTGCCGTTGCGTAATTGAGTGAATTAGGAACATCCACAGCGGAAAGGGAGCGGCCAGCCGCGCTCGTCGTGTAGGTAATCACGCGGCCGCTAGGATAGGTAACGGTCGCCAAGGAGCCGTCCAGGTTGTACGTGTAGCCGGTGGTTTTCGTCACGCTATTGGTGATGCGTTTTTCAGTGAGCACGCGGCCCATTTGGTCGTAGCTCCACGCTTCGGAGCCGGCAGCATCGCACATGGCGGTGCGGCGGCCGACGCCGTTGGTGATGGTCAACGTCGGCGGGGTGCAACCCGTTGGAGTTTGGCCGTCGTACCAATACGTCACTTGCGGCGTGGTGTCCGAATAGGTCTTTTTCGTCAGCCGATGGATTACGTCATAAAAATACGTGGTGATGATGCCTCGTGCATCCATTTTCGTGGCCACTAGCCCGTCGGCAGTATAGGTATAGGCGATGGTGCCGGATTCGGGGTTGGTGGAAATGAGCAACTGAGAGAGCGAATTGTATGTAAATTTGCGCGGGTGCCACGTCGCGGGAACCGTGCTGTCGGTGCAGGTCTTGTCCGCAGTTGTGTCCGTGCCGCGCTGATGGACGCACAACAGATTGTTGAGAGCGTCGTACTGATAGTCGGTTTCATTCACCAGGTTACCGGTTGCGTCCGGCTCAAATACCTGAATTAACCGGCCGACCGCATCCGCGCAGGACTTGCGCTGCTTCCCAGTTTGGTCCGTGACGGTGCTGCAGTTGCCGAGATAGGTAGTCGTGATGTTGTTCGAAGTGGACGTGCCGTCCGGCGGAATCACCTGGATGACTCGGCCGAGTGCATCGTAATTATAGGTGGTGATTCCATAGGTCGCATCGCTTGTAGTCCGATAAGGGTTCGAGACCGTTTTCTTGCGTCCTAGTGGGTCATAAGTGATGTCACTGTAGGTTGTCCCTTCGGGATCGCTGGTCAGCTTTGATTGAGTTACGCGACCGAGGCCATCTACTACGGCAGGCGGTACAAGATTTGCAGTAGACGTGATTTTTACAGTAGGCGTGATGCTAAATGGGGCGCTTGCCTCATTGAAAGTGCGAGTAATTTGTCCGGTATCAGGAAACGTTGTTTGCGTCAGTCGGCCCATCAGGTCGTATGAATTTTGGACGGTCTGCGTGTTCGAATCCGTTGTTGTGGCCGGGGTGCCAGAGCAGGAATTGTAAGATGCGGAGGCAGTCTGCCCGAGTGCGTTCGTCGTGGTGGTCAAGTATGCCTTGGCGCTGCCGGCGGTCGGAGCGCAGGCAGAATTGGCCCAGGAATCCGAAAAGTTTCGAGTGACCTGGTGACCCGCGGCGTCGATGGATTTCAGAATGTTTCCCGCATCGTCGTACTGGCTGTATGAGGGGAGCCAGGTGCTATCTGTGTTGCGCCAGATTTGCGCTGACGTAATGTTTCCCCGAGTCTGATAGCTGGTAGAGAAAGCGGGATCATGCTGGACAGCGCCGCTGGCTTGAAGCGCAGCGTGATTTGAGTCAGCAGCATAATTGTCGTATTCAAACTGCGCCTGGGCCATCAAGTTTCCGGAGCCATCGTAGGTTTTTTCGGTGAGCTTGCGATCCATGATGTGGATCGGGGTGGATGTGTAATCAATTGCATTCACCGAATTGGTTTTTAGCCACGTGTAATCCGTGCGGCGCAGGAGAGCGCCCGGCGTTCCGGAGCCATAGGCAAATTCGCGGTGCTCGATGACATTGTTGATCGGAGTACCTGATGTCCCGTTGGGCGGAGTGTACGTGTCGTAGTCCCATTCCTCTTTGGTCACCTGGTTGGAGTCATTGAGTGTGGTGGTCACGCGGATGGGAAGCGAAGCGAGCGTGGGAGTGCCCGTTGTGTTGTAATCCGTTTGGATGGTTCGCAGAAGAGTTGCAGTGCCTTGGTAGATCGAACGACTTAATTCTCTGGGCGCGTAGTACGCAAAGTTTGTTTGATAAAGGAGTGGGCCGGGGCTCGTTTGGAAAGCGAATGCATAGTGCGTGAGATTTCCGGCAGGATCCACAACATCCATGTATTGGTTGTTTGTCTTGGTGCCGTCGATGGTCGGCGTGTAAGTAGTTGTATCCTCGGCCGTGCAGCCACCAAGGGGATCTCTGCAGACGTGGCGTGCGGTGACTTCGCGAAAGTCAGCGGCTAGAGCTGGAATGTGCCCAGGAGCACCGGGCGTGCTAAAAGTGTATGGCCCTCGCCAATAATAAGTGAACGTAGCGTAGTCATAGCGGGTGTAGCCGCCGGTCGGATAGGTGATCTTTGAGAGTTCTCCAACAGACGAGTTGAAATCGAATCTATAAGTGAGCCCATTGGGAAGGGTGAGTGTGCTGAAGCAGGGTTCAGTTCCCGATGAGGTACCTGTGCCAGGAGGATTGACGAATGTGTAGCTGTAGGAACATTGAGACGCAGAGGCGCTCAAGGTAAAACCCTGCAGATTGCCATTGGAATCTTTGAAAGAGGCGAATCCTGCTGGACCTGTATTGAAGCTAACCGTTCGCCCAAGAGAGTCCGAGATGCTGTAAACAAGTGCACCGCCCACGTAGTTGTCAGGCTGACTGGACGTCGTCATCCAATTGCCGTTTGCGTCCTCAATTCTGTCCGCCGCCCTAAAATATCCGGATCCAGCCCAAGTAGATGAATTGGAGTAGGTGATTGAAGTAAAGAAGTGATATTGCGTACCGCCCTTGGCATACATAATCATGTGAGCGGGATTGGTTGTGTCAAGACGGTAGAAAGTGCCGTCTACTGTGTCCGTCACACTGACATTTGATGGTGGATCTGGCTGAACAATACCTCCTGAGCCCCACTTATTGCAGGCGGTTCGGTTACCAAACGATAGCTTTGTGCCATCCGGCATATTAATTCTGAAATTTTGAACGCAAGAGCTCATACCCAGGGTAAACACCATTGCTTGTAAGACCGGCAAATTCAGCGGCCAGTTAGAGCCAGCAGCAACAGCGACAGGATCTTCATAAGTCCACGTAACAATGTTGCGCAAGGTGTTTGGGTCCCAATAGTAGGTGGGGATCCACTTTTTGCTGTCATATCTCAGGGCTAACGAAAGATTTTGACCATTACGAGCGGGCAAAGTAAGAAGGGGAATCTGCAGGTTTAGATTTCCCGTGGCGAGATTTATGTTCTCGCGGACTCCTCCGTACGTGACATAGGAAGCTGTGCCGGTGGCGTTGCTGGGGTCCACATTCACAGACTGCGATTGGGCTTGGGCACCAGCAGGGGAAAGGAGAATCAGCAGGCAGAACGCGCACGACATAATAGTGAGTTTGTGTGTCATTCGAGTTCTCCGTTACTGCTGCGCTGCCGGAAGCGTAAAGGCTGAATCAGAAACGCCCACATTGAACGTTACGGAACTGAGCCGCAGGGTGCTGCGGAGTTGCCCTTGAATAAACTGTTGCTGCTGGAAGGGCACCGCGATGCCGTTTACAACGCGGAAGTCAGAGAAGACGCGGAGGACACTCACGCTAGCGGTCGAATTGTAGGGAGAGACGAGCTTAGAGCTAAGCTGTAGGGGCATGCCGCTTGAGGTGGAAACCCAGAGCGTGAATTGAGCAGCGATCTGCCGGGGAATGGCCAAAGCATCGCTGGAGCTAACCACAGGGTTTACATCGATCCGATATGCGGATTGACCAGCTACCGATTCGATCCCGACGAGATTCAGGCTTCCTGCTGCTAGGGCGGATGGCAGGCAGAGAAACGGGAGTTCGAATGAATTTGCTGAAAGTGCGGTGAAAGGTGGCAATAGCTGTTGCGCTCCGGGGGCAATCGCCGCGGCAGAATCCTGATTGACTATTGCGGAGTGGGTTCCATCGGAGAACTGAACATCATTGCGAAACAGGCGGCAACTCTTCGCGCTCAGAGTGACGGGAAGGGTTTCTGGAGAGACGGGATCTTCGACTGTTATGGTACCGATGGCCTGGACATCCTTGGGCTGGCTGGCAGCATTCCAGCCAGTCGCGCCCGCCATACTCTGGACAATGGTGGATGCTTGCGGAACGGGTTGCGGTGGACTGGGCGACTGTGGACTGAGCTTATTGCTAGATGAAAACAAAAATGCGAAGCCAATGACTGCGAGTCGGGTCAAAGACACGTGAACCTCCGCTCAGCGATTGTTGGAAACGCTGTTCAGTTCGCGACATGACCGACTCGCAAAAGTAATTTCTTGAAGAGACCGTGGTGGGAAAATAGCAAACGGCAGGGTAGCCGTCAAGTTACGTTATTGTGACGAGGACTACGCGTGGGGATAAGTGGCGGGAACGATAGCTCCAGTAAGTGAGACACCCGAGCGTGTTCTGCTAGGGCTCGTCAACAGGCTATGAAACGATGGGCGGCCCCGGCGTCTGGCCCGTACTTCAGTCATACACAAACTTAGTGCGGACGCCTGCAAACCTACAGAACGCGCGATATATAGGCCTGACACAGTAAGCAATCTGCATTCCAAGTAACCCCCAGCGATACAACCAGAACAATCTGTGATGAATGATACCTGCGAAGGCCGACGGTTCCCTCACTGCCCTATAGGTGGTGTAGATGCTCACCAGGAACAGGGCAGGGTACAAAAAGTGACGTAAATTGAAGCGCTTCTTTCTCTGCTCCAAACTGTCAATATCTCCCGCGTCCGCGCTGCTGCCCTCAGGTCGTAGCCTAAGAAAAGAGAAATAATCGAAGATGTTCTTGTGGGTGTCGAGGTTGTAGAACACTGGATCACATTGCGGTGCCTGGAGACCAAGATCCCCAAAAGCATTGCGCAGTTCTGCCCAGGCTGGCCCAGCCGCGGTGATGGAGCCGATCAGCGCCAGACTCAGGAATGTCGTAACAAGTGGAGTGATCTTCCAGACGCCAGCAGTCTGAAGGCTGATGCCCAGAAGCTGCACTGTGACTGGCTGCCCTGCCTGTCCTCCTCCAGCAAAGAACCAACCCCAGACTAAGCAGAGATATACGAGCAAGGCCGAGAGGTAGAAACGCTGCGCCGCGCTTATCGACTGAAGGTTCGAGAGCGCCAAGTCAAATCTCAATCTTCTTGTGTCACCGACGTCGTCCATGGTGTGTGGATTCTAGCACTGTGGCCGCGACGCAGGATTTCGTTGTCACTCAACTGCGCTAAGGCTCGTGGGGGTTGTGCTTACTGGGCAGTTCGGACTCAGCCATGTGAATGACGTCGGCCTGCAAGGCGCTGAGGGACCGCTTGTTAGTTAAGGTCGCGGTTTGCGACAAGTGGATTTCACGTTCGACGGGACAGAGATTCGGGGACTAGTGCAGAATCTCGAAACGAAGTCGCGGTGGGCGCAGTTGGCGCGATCCGGCAAAAAGGTCATGCAATTCCTCAGCGAAGGCCGCTATGTGGCGAATGTCGTGGATGGAAAGGTGACTCGCTACGGCAGAGCACGGGCGTAAGTCCAGACAGCCTGGCTCATGTTAAATAATGTTGCTTTTGCTGGCTTCATTCATGGTGGTGGTGCCGAGCACAGATGTCAGCGCTGCAGCAGGCCACCCCTTTCTTGGGCGCTACCAATGGGGACGCGACGACGATTCCGCCTATCGCGATGAGGAGAAATACAAGCACTCTAAATGGCACGTTTACGGTTGACAGGAGCTTCACTTCTTCCTTCTTTTCTTCAGACACTCGATGGGGAAGGATATTGCGCGAACCTGCGACCGCGAATGGTTCCACGGTACCGCCGCGCCAGTACATTGGGTATAGCAGCCAACGTACTAGATGGCTCGGCTACTTTACAGTTCAGCAAAACACGGAGTGACAGTCATTGCCGCGCGAACGATGTGAATGCTAGGCTCTACGGGCCGTGAATCCAAAGCGCTCAAAAGTAGAGCCCATCAGCCAGCCAAAGATCGGTTTAGGGCGTGTCAAAAGTAACAGCCAGATTAATGGCTTGAGGAACGCCGCTGCTGGTAATGACGTTGGATTGTGGACATACCGTAAGTTGTACCGGTAGCCTAGGTGAGGCCGTTCCGTACACCTTTTGCAAAATCGCAGTTGACGAACTTTGGTTTGGTCCGAGAAACGCCGTGAAAGAACCTGCGTTCGGCGCTACGCAATCGTCAACCACATGCCCTGGCGCGAGTAGCAACAGCCCGTAGAGAGTAGGGTTCTGGAACGACACGACCGTCTGGTTGCAGTTGTTCTGCCAGCCTGGATAGTTCGGATATGTGCCTGCGTAACCGAGCACGCTGTTGTTCTGTCCGGTACCCACCAAATACAATGTGGCCAACTGAGTCTGCTGGCCTTTCGGAGAACATGCTCCTGGCGGTTGTGTCTGGACCTCGATGGTTCTATCGCTCACGGAAAACTGATATCGGGCGATTGTAAATAACCTGTAGCTGGCAGTCGTCGAAGGACTAACAGTCAGCGTTCCTGAACGGGGAAGCATGGCCTGCTGAAAGAAATCGTTGTTTACAATCCCGGGTGAATTGCCTGTATATCCGACAATCGAGGTACTGCAATAGACCGGGTCGCAATCAGGAATGTTCCAACTCAATGTCGATTTTCCGCCAGGCGAAATTGTCATGGGATTCGCGACGTAACTCGCGATGCGAGGTCCGGGAAGCACCCAGGTCCCATGCCAGAGTTCATACTTGGGCAGCGATTTAGCCACACAGTCCACTTTGGCGGCATCCGTTCTGATGCAGGATCCGGAATAAAAAATAGCCTGCAGAGACTCAAACGCAAACTTACTGCCGTCATACCAACCATGGATGAGACTTCCTTTAGCGCCTTCGTAAAATACATCCAACTCGGCTACTACGGGCAATGAGAAACTGTTGTGGGGATACGTCGTAGTCGATGGACTGTACGAAGAAGAAGCCTGTGGTGCGCCGTTAACCGCTGACCATCCCGACCAACTCCCCTTGTACATGTTGATGAGCAAGGCTCCGTCTCTATCGTGCGAAAAACATCCCACTTGCAGTGACAACGTAGTCGGAAAGCTTGAGCATGATGCGGCACCTCCAATCTCGCCACCTCCTTGGTCCTGCCAACCACTGAAGGTTTGGGTCGAGTAGTTGTAATCGTTCTCAATTAGACTGCCCGTCTTGTTAGTCGAAAAAAGTTTGAGCGTCTCATCATTTACGACTACAGGGCTTGGCCGAGAAAACACTAGCCCCGGAACCGCTTGCCATGCGGTCCACCCGGAATACGGGTTCCACCGCACATGCCACAGCTGCTTGTACTCGGTTGCGGAATCATGGTGCGTGACCCTGTTAATGCCGGGCAAGAACTGACCACTCGGGCCTTGGGCAAAACATTCAATGTCGTTGTACACCGGCGCACACATCGGTTCGCCGGTTATTTTTCCTCCTGCATCTTCCCATTTCCACCCGTTTTGCTGAATTGCATGTATTAGTGTTCCTGCTGAGGAACGGGCAAATACATGGAGGTTTCCGTTTAAGAACACGGTTGAGGGGTCGGACCCAAGTTGCCCGCCTAGGTTCTCCCAAGGTTGCCACTGACAAAATGTTAAGGTCGGGAACAATAACAAGGCAACCAAGACCAGGGGCCAGCGCGACGCAGGTACACCGCCCCTCCAACCTGACCGGTCCCCTTCCATCTGAAACAAGCCTAATGAGATCATGCGAAGCTCCTGTCCACTTGAAGAAATTAAACCCTTATGGGCTGTGTTCTCTCTGGAGTACGCCACAACCATCTCCCCTTCAAGCGACAAGATACGACTTCCGGCCATGTCATAGTTTGTCGCGTGGATATATGCATAGCTCAACTATTTCTTGCAGTCTGTCCCACACGGACGGTAATAAGCCGCCCTGTATCCGGCCTTCAATGCATCACACTCACCCATGTACTTGCCCTGCTTGGTTGCCCCGTACCAGCGAGTCCCAGGACAATGGTAAATGCCGCTGTTCGTATTCACCCAGACTCTGATTTCTTTCTTCTGAGTGTTGTCTTGAGGTGCGGGAGTCCTTCGCGGCACTGGACCCGAGCCAGCCCCGCTAATGAGAACGAGCCCAAACAGAATTGCTGCAAGCGGTCGTAGGTATTTCATTGTTTCACCTCTAGCTTAGCAACCGCAGCATGAGTATCCCTTGACACTCTTCCATCTTGGGTAGATTGTAGGCGCAGTAATTTCCCCGCGGCAACTGATTCCACGGAGACTCAGCCCATGAGAGCAGCCTGCTCATTGATTCTTTCTGTTTTACTTCTTTTTCCAAATGCTTTGCTCGCCTCGACGCAGTCTACTCAGGATAAGAATGCCAAACAGGCTGCCCCAGAACCTCAACCTGTGGCTCCAGTCGTCAAGCAACCGCTGGCATTTGGATTAGAGGATGCTACGCCGGTCAAGCTACGCATAAACAGGACTATGTCGTCCGCCGATGCCCAGCTGAATGAAACCGTAGATTTTGAAGTCCTTGAGGAAGTTAAGATTCACGATGTCATCGTGATCTCGCGCGGAGGCACAGCCTGGGGGACTGTAACTGAAGCTCAACCCAAGAGGAGGATGGGACGCGGCGGGAAGCTCAACATCAACATCGACAACGTCCGTCTTGCGTCTGGGGAGAAAGTAGCTTTGCGAGCGGTCAAAGATGTGAAGGGCGGGGGCCATCAGGGCGCAATAACAGGAGCGATTGTAGCGACCAGCATCGTGTTTTTTCCGGCAGCTCCTCTCTTTCTGCTGGTGCATGGCAAAGACATAACTATTCCGAAGGGCACTGAGATTACTGCCTACATCAACGGGGATATTCCTCTCGACCCAAAGAAATTTGCGACTCAGGCCGCAGTCAGCCCGGAAGTCAGTGCTACGACCGCTCAGCCGTCCTCAGATGTTGCCCCGGTGCAGAATGGGAATGTAGCAGACGCCGTTCTCTCAACAGTTGAGATTAATTCCACGCCTGCTGGAGCAGAGATCACAGTAGATGAGAAGTTCATGGGGAACACGCCGTCGTCGGTACGGCTCGCAGCAGGCGACCACAAGATCAAGTTAGAAAAGTCAGGCTTCAAGACTTGGGAGAGAACGCTAACGGTGAGTTCGGGTGCGACAGCAACGGTAGCTCCCACGCTCGAAAAACAGGAGTAGCGACGCGCTCACTCTTGTTCTGATTTCTCGCCCATTCAAACGCTTCATCTACAGGAATCGCCACAAGACCATATGTCCGACTAGCCGACGTATCAGGAATCTCCGCACCGGGACACAGCTTGACAACTATACCTAGATATAATATATCTCTCGCGGTTAATAGGCCATAACGTTAGAACGAGGAGACCGTATGATCGTGGGCGACCGCCTCCGCGAAATGCGCGAGGCAAAGCAACTCTCCCAAGGTGACATCGAAAAGCGCACCGGCCTGCTGCGGTGTTATATCTCGCGCGTGGAGAATGGCCACACGGTTCCGGCCATCGAAACGCTGGAGAAAATGGCTCGCGCTTTAGAAATCCCCATCTATCAACTCTTCTACGACCGCGAAGAGCCGCCTAAGCTGCCGAGTCTACTCAAGCAAAAATCAACTGGCGAGATCGCATGGGGAAGTTCGGGCAAGGATGCGCGGTTTCTGACAAAGCTTCGCCGCGTGTTGGGTAAAGCCAACGAAAAGGATCGAAAGATTATTCTGCTGATGGCTCAGAAGATGGCTTTACGAAGCATGTCCGCCGCCTCCTGAAATTACTCAACTTTCTGACTCTTGAAGATTTGGCTCGACCTAGACAGTCCTAGAACTGTTCAGAAACCAATCCGATCAACACCCGGTTAGTCGGCAACTCGGATGCTATCCAGAAACGTCGTTCTAGGAAGTCGGCAATTGAACGCCAACCGCACCGAATAAAAACTGTGCGAGCTTAGGGGTTCACCCCAAAACTTGGGAACAACTGCTGCCGAAATAGAGCTAAAACCGACTATAAAGAGAATGCTAAGGCACGGCAAACCAACAAGATAACTGCTCTTAGGTTGGACTCCTTAAACAGCGCCCTCCTAGGTGGTCCCCAATTGTCCCGCATCAAAAGTTCTAGTTGGTGCGGACCGCGAATACATCATCGAGAGACGGTGAGAGAACTCGCACAGATAACGATGGTGCGCCTCTGTGGCTAAGGTTCGAGTAAAGGACGCGGGGCGCGGCGGAGAGCGATGGACACCGGCCAGTGTAAGTTGTGGTGATGAACGAAGACGGTGATGACCATGCGCTCGGCCCAGGCCATTCGAACGAGGGCTTCGATCTCGCGTTCGCGAGCGTGGAAAGAATGTTCACGGCCTTCTTCGGTAAGGAGGAGAAAGCCAGAGAAGTCGCCGAAACGATCGTAGAAGACAGACATGACCTTGCCTGTGAATTCGCAACGGCGATCGTGCGGGTGAACGATTTGCGAGGGAGGAACACCGTAGGGATTCGGGAGGACGGAGACGGAATTGCCCCCGAGTCCATCGACGCGTCCGCTGAGATAAGAGATGTAGCGAACAAGCACGGCATACCAGCGATTGGTGGGCAGCATCTGAGTAAGGCGCCACTTCATGATGGCGAGAGTGTCTTCCTCAAGTGGAAGCATAACTTTGGCAGTGGTGACGGGGATACGCACGGCAAAACTGCCGGTGACATAGCGCCAATTGACCATTTTCTTGCCGACAACAATGGAGGCGCCGAGGAACACTTTTGCAAGTGCCGCCGCTGTGGCCGATGCTTTTGTTCCACCTCCTATACCACCGCCGATTTGTGGAGGAGGCGGGGGAGCCTGAATGATTTCTGCGCGTCGCGTCGCGATGCGGCGCACGGTGATGGTGAAGACCTGTCCGGTAACGACGCCAGGAGGAAGATCGACGGTAAAGAGGCCGGCGTAGTTGTCGCCCGTGCCCGGGGGAACGGGGACGTACGTGAAGCCATGCGGGACTTTGCAATGAATGGTGTTGGGGTCGGCGGCCGAGAGCTGATGGGTGGAATAGAGTTTTTTAGCGAGAGCGAGAACGTCGGAAGCGCTGACTTGCGGCCAATAGATATGCGCGGCAGCGCCGACGGGAGTGTTGCCCCAGTCGATCATGAGTTCATCGGGATAGTC
>Ga0206853_1056_pt1 | contig 12473 bp, 16 predicted proteins | sample Alteio_BWOrgCont_52_FD_152859 | JGI IMG/M metagenome (GOLD analysis project Ga0206853, IMG submission 152859) | Enriched cells from forest soil in Barre Woods Harvard Forest LTER site, Petersham, Massachusetts, United States -... | ecosystem: Environmental > Terrestrial > Soil > Temperate forest >... | reverse complement strand
GTGCAAACCACGACCACGGTCACTGGAAAAATTCTCACGCCGGAAGATCAACGCCGGCTGGCAGAGGAAACTGAAAAACAATTGACCGCCTAAAAGAATAGCAACACTTAAGCGCGAAGCTGTGGAGAAAATTGAAATGAAACTCTGCGTCTCTGCGTTGAAGTAATAAATGAAAATTTCCAAACAAGCGCTCCGCGAGGCAAGGGAATTGTTCCGCACTTGCCAGGTCAACGGTTTGCTGGATGAAAGCCGCGTGCGGCAGGCGCTCGCGCTGTTGTCCGAAAAGAAACCGCGCGGGTATATGGAAATTTTGGGGCGTCTTCACCGATTGGTGAAACTGGATTTGGAACGGCGCATGGTAAAGGTGGAAAGCGCCACCCCGCTGCCCCCGGACATGCAAAACGATGTGGCCGGGCAAATCAAAAAGAAATACGGCAACGGCATGAATATCTCGTTCACGCAAAACCCGGCGTTGATTGGGGGCCTGCGCATTCAGGCGGGAAGCGATCTTTATGACGGCAGTGTAAAAACCCGTTTGGAAAAATTGGAAGAAAGTTTTGAGAATGCTTAATCGGGAGCAGCTAAAGAGAAAAACAATTTAAAGAAGAATATGAGCAATTTATTGCAGGAAATTGAAGCCCAGATCAGCGGCGCCAAGGCCGCCGTGGCCAAACAAAACGTCGGCGTTGTCCGCGAAATCGGCGACGGTGTCGCCAAGATTGAAGGACTCACTGACACCATGCTCAACGAGATGTTGGATTTCGGCAATGGCATTACTGGCATCGCCCTCAACCTCGAGGAAACCGAAGTCGGCGCCATTATCCTGGGTGATTACACCGCCATTAAAGAGGGCAGCGAAGTCCGCACCACCGGCAAGCTCCTGCAGGTTCCCGTTGGCAAAGGCCTTCTGGGCCGCGTAGTGAACGCCCTTGGCCAGCCGATTGACGGCAAAGGCCCCATCAAGAGCGATACTTCTTATCCTGTTGAAAAAATCGCTCCCGGCATCGTGCGCCGCAAGTCCGTGAGCCAGCCGGTGCAGACCGGTATTATGGCCATTGACGCCATGATTCCCATTGGCCGCGGCCAGCGCGAATTGATCATCGGCGACCGTTCGACCGGCAAAACTACCATCGGTGTGGACACGATGATTAACCAGGCGCGCATTAACAAGGCTGCCGAAGCTGCCGGGGACAAGGATTTTCGTCCCATCTATAACATTTATGTCGCGATCGGGCAGAAGCAATCCAACATCGCCCGCGTGCTCAACGTCCTCGAAGAAGCGGGTGCGATGCCTTACACGATCATCGTCGTCGCTGCGGCTTCCGACTCCGCCACCAACCAATATCTGGTGCCATTCGCTGGCGCGGCTATCGGTGAATGGTTCATGGATAATGGCATGGACGCTCTCATCATTTACGATGATTTGTCCAAGCACGCCGTCGCCTACCGCCAGGTATCGCTGGTTCTTAAGCGCCCCTCCGGCCGTGAAGCGTATCCCGGTGACGTGTTTTATTTGCACAGCCGCCTGCTTGAACGCAGCGCGCGTGTTTCCGAATATTATGGCAACGGCTCGCTCACCGCGCTTCCGATTGTTGAAACGCAAGCCGGTGACGTTTCGGCCTACATTCCCACCAACGTCATTTCCATCACCGACGGCCAGATCTATCTGGAAACGGATTTGTTCTATCAAGGCATTCGTCCGGCCATTTCCGTCGGTTTGTCTGTGTCCCGCGTAGGTTCAGCGGCGCAGATTAAAGCCATGAAACAGGTTGCCGGGCGTATCAAAGGTGATTTGGCCCAGTTCCGCGAACTTGCCGCTTTCGCCCAATTCGGTTCCGACCTTGACGCCAAGACGCAAGCCTTGCTCGAGCGCGGTAAGCGCATCGTCGAGCTATTCAAGCAGAATCAATACAATCCGATGCCCATCGAAGCACAGGCGGCGATTTTATGGACTGTCCAAAATAATTTCCTCGATGACGTGCCTGTTGAAAAAATCAAAGACTTCCAGGCCAAGCTCATGGATTATTTGAAGACGCGCCGCGCTGATTTGCTGAAGAAGATTCTCACTGAAAAAGCGATTAGCGACGGAATTGCGGCAGACCTCAAAGCTGCCCTGAACGAATTCAAACCAACGTACCATTGAGTTTGAATCTGAATTTAATTTTAAATTTTTAATTCTAGATGCCCAGCACGCGCGACATACGCCGGCGAATCAAGTCGGTCAAGAACACCGCCCAAATCACCAAGGCCATGCAAATGGTGGCGGCAGCCAAGATGCGCAAAGCGCAGAACGCCGCTCTTTTGGGACGGCCCTACGCTGAACTGTTGAATCGTATTTTGGCTGAAGCTGCTCCGCGCATCGCCGCTTTCGAGCATCCGTTGATGGAGAAGCGTGATGTCAAAAAACGCGCCGTTATTTTAGTGACCACCGATCGCGGTTTGTGCGGTGCGTTGAACTCCAACCTTTTGCGTGAAGCGGCAAAGCTGGACAAAAATTCAACCGTCTTTATCACCGCCGGAAGAAAAGGCGCGCAGTTCGTCTTCCGCACCAAGCGGCAGCTTGCCGCGGAATTTACTTACAAAGATCCACCCATTTTTCCCGAGGCGCGCGTGATTTCTAAATTTGCCCAGGATTTATTTTTGAAGGGCGAAGCCGATAGCGTGGATATTTTGTTCACGAACTTTATCTCGACCCTGATTCAACAGCCGAAAATGGTGCCGTTGTTGCCCATCGGGAAAATTGAAGCGGTCACCGTGGGTGTTAACGCTGCTGCGGAAAATTTGCAGCCCGGCGCTGTGCGTACGGATATTTTTGAATTTGAACCGGACGAAAAGACTGTCCTCAGCGCGTTGCTGCCTCACAGCCTCAATTTTCGCATCCACCAGATTCTGTTCGAAGCGCGGGCGTCGGAACACAGCTCGCGCATGGTCGCCATGAAAAACGCGACCGATAACGCCAAGCAGCTCATCAAAGATTTGACGCTCGAATACAACAAATTGCGCCAGTCGAACATCACTAAAGAATTGTTGGAAATTGCCACCGCGCAAATGGCGGTCGGATAGGGGATGCACACTAAAATTTAAATCAAATATTGAATCACATGAACAAAGGTAAAATCGTTCAAATCATCGGCCCTGTGGTGGACGTGGAATTCCCCGAGCCGCTGCCCGCCATCTACAACGCCCTCACCGTCGAATTTGAGGTGCCTGGCCTTGGCAAGACCAGGCAGACCCTCGAAGTCGAACAACACCTCGGCGACAATTGGATTCGCTGCGTGTGCATGGGTTCCACCGAAGGCATGAAGCGCGGTTACGATGTCACCGACACCGGCAAGGCCATTTCCATGCCCGTCGGCGAGGCCGTCATGGGCCGCGTGTTCAACGTCGTGGGCGAGCCCGTGGACGAGCAGGGTCCGGTCAAAGCAGACAAATATAATCCCATTCACCGCGCCGCGCCCGCGCTCGTGGATCAATCCACTTCTCCCCAAATCCTGACCACCGGCATCAAAGTAATCGATTTGATTTGCCCCTTCTTGAAGGGTGGTAAAGTCGGCGCGTTCGGTGGCGCAGGCGTCGGCAAGACCGTCGTCATCATGGAATTGATCAACAACATTGCCAAACTGCACGGCGGTATCTCCATGTTCGCCGGCGTGGGTGAACGCACCCGCGAAGGCAACGACCTTTACAATGAAATGATCGAGGCCGGTGTCATCAAAGTTGAAAAGGATGAAAAAGGCCATCCGAAGAAGAATGCCCAGGGCTTGCCCATCATCGCGCCCGGCTCGAAGATCGGCCTGGTTTACGGCCAGATGAACGAACCACCCGGAGCCCGTCTCCGCGTCGCGCTTTCCGCGCTCGCCGTGACCGAATATTTTCGTGACGAAAAGAACCAGGACGTGCTCTTGTTCGTGGACAATATCTTCCGCTTCTCGCAAGCCGGTTCCGAAGTGTCCGCGCTTCTCGGCCGTACCCCGAGCGCCGTCGGTTACCAGCCCACGCTCGCTGCGGAAATGGGTGACCTGCAGGAACGCATCACTTCCACACGCAAAGGCTCGATTACGTCCTTCCAGGCCGTTTATGTGCCTGCCGACGATTTGACCGACCCCGCGCCGGCCACCACCTTCGCGCACCTGGACGCCACCATCGTGCTCGAACGTTCCATTGCCGAACTTGGTATTTATCCCGCCGTGGATCCTCTGGCCTCCAACTCCCGCGCCCTTGCGCCGGAAATCGTTGGTCAGGAACACTATGAAGTCGCTCGAGGCGTCCAAAAAGTGTTGCAACGTTACAAGGACCTGCAGGACATCATCGCGATTCTGGGCATGGACGAGCTTTCGCCTGACGACAAGCTCACCGTTTATCGCGCCCGTAAAATCCAGCGCTTCCTGAGCCAGCCGTTCTCCGTCGCTGAAGTGTTCACCGGCCGCCCTGGCAAACAGGTGGCTGTGGCCGAGACCGTCCGTGGCTTCAAGGAAATCCTTGAAGGCAAACATGATGACGTTGCCGAACAAAACTTCTACATGAAGGGCGGAATTGACGAAATCAAGGAAGCCTAAAGAACACGGTTTAACGCCTTAACCAATGGCCAACACATTAAAACTGGAAATTGTCACGCCGGAAGCCACGACGTTTTCCGATGACGTGGACATGGTCACGTTCACCGGTGGTGAAGGCGAGATGGGCATCCTGCCCCAGCACATGCCTTTAATGACGCAACTGGTCGCCGGCGAAATTATCGCCAATAAAGGAACTGAGACCATTTTTCTCGCCGTTGGCAATGGCTTTGTCCAGGTGACTGAGGACCGTGTTTCCGTTCTGTCCGATATGGCCATTCGCGCGGAGAACATTGACGAAGCCGCAGCCGAGGCGGCCCGCAAGCGTGCAGAGGAAAGACTTGCCCAAAAGTTGAGCGCCGAAGATGCCGCCATGGTGGAAGCCTCTTTGACTCATGCGCTCACGCAGCTTGAGATCAAACGCAGGCGCAGAAAATAGTTGATTGCGGCGCTATTGCCCGGTGACGTCGCCCTTTTCTGATTTTGGGGCTACTGCCATTAATAGTCCTCTTAGGAATAGATACGCGCCGTAAACTCCAACTAAAATCGCGGCTCCCAACACCTTTATCAGGAAAAAGCCGATGACCAGGAAAATAATCACGGCGACTACCGGGACGCACATTAACAAGCCGCCTTTAATCATTTTGCCAATCCCCGTTTTCCTGACTTCGCCCGTTCTTTCCCGGAATAAATCATCCGTCAGTTCCATGGCTTCGGGATGGCTGAAGCTTTGCACCATCAGGTAGCTGACGATCTGTTCGCGCGTGTCGCCCCACATCACTTTTGCTCTCGCCTCATGTTCCGCCTGCTCGCGGGAAACCAGGCCGAGCCGCGGATCTGCCCGTCGTGTAGAAGAAGTCAAAGGGCTTCCGGGGCGCGGTGGCGATGGCGGATGATTTTCCAGTTCCTCTTCGCGGATAGGTTGCAGGACGGGTGGGGTAATGGGCTGATTCGGGAAAAGCTGGCGGGAAATGAAATCATTGGCTGCCCCGGTGCCATCCATCCCGCAGGTAGGACAGGCCACTTTCGACGGCATCCTTCCATTCGCGGGCTCTATATCAAAAGCGTAACGCTGCCCGCACTCATCACATTCTATTTTTATCGGTATCATACAACTTCTGAAACTGCAAAGACCGATGTCGCCACCATAGTACTGGGCCAAATTTCTGTCCAGCCTGTTTTTCGTAAAAATAATTATGACAAATATTTTGAGCGCGGGGCTGAAAAGCGGGGTCTAAGAACCCATGCCGAAAAATAAAGTTACCGATTATTTACAGGTTGTTCACAGCAAGTTCACAACAACCTGTAAGACTCAGAGGGTTAGGGGAATGAATTTCGCCAATAAAATCGCGCTATTTTGTCTTTGAATATATGAAAAATGTCCCAAAGTATTTTAGTCATGTCCCAAAATTGCATTGACTGTTAGTTACTTTTAACAGACACTATATGCAATCTTATGGATAGGCAATTCTGAGTGACCGTTGCTAAAAAAGACTGCCTTAAAATTATGAATGTGAAGCACTTAAATAACCTCAAGGTTTGGAAGCAGTCAACTGGTTTTTGTCTCATACCGCTTCTGGCTGGCATCTTTTTCCTCTATCAACAGTGCCAGGGACAGCAGGTTTTTACGCCGTCTACTGACTCCGTAGATCCGCTCAAGACTGTGAATTGGATTCCTGGCCCGCAGTCGGGTACCTTGGGTGTGGCTGACCTTAATATTCCTGCTGGTTATCGTTTTACCGATGCCCATGGCGCCCGGCTTATTCTGGATAGCTTCAACAGCCCTGTTCCCGACGATCTGATTGGCGTTTTGGCCCCGAACTCAGGCAAATGGTGGGCCATTCTGGAATATTCTCCCAAGGGCTATGTGAAGAAAGCAGACGTGGCTAAACTCGATACTTCAGCGGTCCTTAAGCAAATTCAGGCTCAAGCCACCGGCAATGACTCAAGCCCTGCTATCACCGGCATGAACTGGCAATCCAAGCCCGCTTATGACGCTGCCGCGCATTCGCTCGCGTGGTCTGTTCAGATCGCTACCCCCACCACTAAAGTATTGAACCAGTCGGTTGCCTTGCTCGGCCGGCATGGTGTTTTGCAGATCACGGCTGTGCAAACTTATCCCCTCGCGGACGCGCCTTCCTTAAATCAATTGGCTTCAAACATCACTTTCAAAGACGGTGAGCGTTATGCCGACTACCAAAGCGGCGATAAAATCGCCAGCATGGGAGTGGCGCAAATCATCTCCGGCCAAAAGAGCGCCAGCGCCGCTGGAATGTTCAGTGGCGGGTTAGGCACGATCGCCATCTGGGCTTATTTCGGCCTGGGTATGTGCGTGTTGTGCGGTGGCCTGGTTCTGTTCTTCCGCCGGAAAAATTCCCCGTCTCACGTTCAGGCTCCAGCGCAAGCCCCTATAGCCTCTGTCGCTGCGGCGACCGCCATCAAAAATGGCAGTTCTTCCAACGGCACAACCTCGCATGCGACATTTGTTTTAAACAACGGCGGGTATAATGGTAACGGCAATGGAAATGGGAATGGCCATCATGTTAAAGCAGCGCCAGTGGTGCCCGTGGCGCCGGTAGTTCATAGCCGAGGGATCAAGCACGCTCATCGCAGCCGCCGCCGTCGCGTTTTCGATTATCCCAAGTTTTACACCAACGTCATGCGCGAGCTTTCGCTCCACTCCTACGGACCGGCCACAACGAAGGGAAATGGCAAATCAAACGGCAACGGTTATGCCAACGGAAATGGCCACGCCAATGGAAACGGTCATGCTAACGGCCACGCCAATGGCGCTAATGGTAATGGGGTTGCCAATGGCCATGCAAACGGTAACTCCCATGCTCAGCCCAGCGGCTCCAATGGCTCCAACGGACCGAGCGTCGGTGCTCATGAAGCTGTTAAGGCCGAAATCGTCGAGCTGATTGCCACCCAGAAGAATCTTATCAACGAGCAGAAATGCCTCCTGGAACAGCAGACCCGTCTCATCGAGGAAAAGCGCTGGCTCATTCAGGAACAAACCGCTTTCCTCAAAGGCCAGTCCGAGTTGTTGGACAATCAGCAATTCCCTCTGAAACTTGAATAAGCTTCCCGGGATGTTGCCGGCTGAAAAGCTGGCGCCTTAATAGGCGGCTCAACTTCCTAACACGTTAATTTCCACCGGCTCGACGTTTACGCCGTTTTTCTCCAGCCATTTGATGGCGGCTTTCACTTCGTCGCGCGCGCCGTCCAATTCCAGGCAGACGATGCCGATCTCATCGGTCACGCTGGCCTGGCGGATGTTCGTCATCACCTTAAACTTGTGGCCCACCTCCCAGATGAACGGCTTCTTGATCAGCCGGGGCGGATACATCAGCCACAACCGTTGTTGCGTGGGTGAGTTCGACTTGGTCGCGGTAACTTTTTTCTTCGTGGCCATAAGAATGGAATGTTGGGGTTAGCCGCCGGCGATCGCGGGGATGATGCTGATTTCGTCGCCGTCCTTGAGCGCCGTGGTTTGGTTTTGCAGGAAGCGGATGTCCTCTTCGTTCACGTAAATGTTCACGAACCGGCGGACTTCTCCCTTTTCATCCACAAGGCGTTCCTGGATGCCGGGGAAACGCGCCTGCAATTCCTTGATGGCTTCGGTGACGGTGGGCGCATTGACGACGACGATTTCCTCGTTGTTCGTCAGTTTGCGTAACGGTGTTGGTATTCTAACTTTTTGTGACATAAATCTGCTTTAATTCTTTATTTCGTGTTTCTTTTGCCAAAAACTTAATTGAAATTCCCATAATTTGCTTCTGTCCTCAGGCTCGTAAAAATCAATGATGCACGGCCTGTCGGGAAATTGCGAACGTAACTTTGTTTCATAAACTTCTTTTAAGGTTTGTCCCAAATAAACAATTTTGTCTTCAGAAGTGTTTTCAGCGTCATTGCAGTGAATGTCCGCAAGATGCAAATGGTTCATCACCCATTCAACGGATGCTTTGCTTTGGCTTGTCTTTTCAAAGCCGCGCAAAGATTCAACGTTGAACCCTTCTCGTAATATGTAATCTTCGTATAGTACAAACTTGGGCCAGAATATTGTTGAATAGCCGACCAACAATTTAAAATTTCCGGTAAATTCAACCCATGATTTCAAACTAATTCCCTTACCATCATTCCATAAGGATAATTCCTGTGTCATGCTTGATGGCGGTTGGATCATTTTTATGCTCCTACCTTTTCCTCATGCGCCAGCAGAGCTTCAAATTCGCGCAGGCTGGGTTTGATTTCGCGGGGTTTGCCCACGTGTTTTTCCACGGCATCCAGCGTTTTCAGGCCGTTGCCGGTGATGCAGACCACCACGGAATCCTCGCGGGGAATCCTGCCTGACGCAATCAGTTTCTTCGCTACGCCCAGCGTGACGCCGCCGGCGGTCTCGGCAAAAATGCCTTCCGTTTCCGCGAGCAGTTTAATCGCGTCGCGAATCTCGTCGTCTGTCACGTCTTCGGCAGCGCCGCCGGTATCGCGCATCACGCGCAACGCGTAGAAGCCGTCCGCCGGTGTGCCGATGGCCAGTGACTTGGCGATCGTGTCTGGCTTGACCGGCTTGAAGAAATCCAGCCCGGCCTTTTGCGCCACTGAGATAGGGGAACAACCCGTCGCCTGCGCGCCGTAAATCTTTGGGTGCGATTCGGAAATCAGCCCCGTTTTTACCAACTCCTGGTAGCCCTTATGGATCTTGGTCAGGAGCGAGCCGGAGGCCATGGGGATGACCGTGTGCTGCGGCGCGCGCCAGCCCAGTTGCTCGGCGATTTCATACGCCATGCTCTTGGAGCCTTCGGCGTAGTACGGCCTCATGTTCACGTTCACAAACGCCCAGCCGAATTTGCCCGCGATTTCCGCGCACAAGCGGTTTACTTCGTCATAATGACCCTTGATGCCGATGACGTTTGCGCCGTAGATGAGTGAGTTTAAAATTTTGCTCTGCTCAAGGTCCGTGGGGATAAACACATATGCCTTCAGGCCCGCGCTGGCGGCCTGGGCGGAAACGGCGTTGGCCAAATTGCCCGTGGACGCGCAGGCGACCGTGTCAAAGCCCAGTTCTTTCGAGCGGTTGAGCGCCACGCTGACCACGCGGTCCTTGAACGACAGGGTGGGGAAATTGACGGCGTCGTTCTTGATCCACAGCTCGCGGATGCCGAGTTTTTTGGCGAGGCGGTCCGCCTTCACCAATGGTGTAAAACCAACTTGCGTGCCCAGGGTAGGATCGCCGGCGATGGGCAGCAGTTCGCGGTAACGCCACATGGTCTTGGGACGCGACGCAATGGCTTCGCGCGTCAAAGCTTTCTTGATGCGGTCGTAGTCGTAAGCCACTTCGAGCGGCCCGAAATCGAACTCGCAAACGTGCGTTGCCGTGAGCGGATACTCGCGACCGCATTCGCGGCACTTGAGCGCCTTCATATAACCCTGTTTTTCACTCATAAAATATTTTAACTGCATTCCTGCATTCGCGGCCCCGAGACGGGCCTTTCTGTCTTTGATCCGAAATGGCCAGATCCAAAGACAAAAAGGCCCCGACTCATGTTGAGAAGGGGCCACAAAGATTTTATTGTGCTTCTCATTTTTCCCAAGCTAATGATGCTTGAGCTGGAATTGGCACCTGACATTGAGAACAAGCTCAATCGGTTGCCGTGGTGTCATCGGGCCAGTCCCTCGACCACTCGGCATGAGACCGTTGTTATATCAACGGATGCGGATAGATTGATATAACGATGGGAGATTGTCAAATGGATTTTTAAATGCCATTGAGCCTCATGGTGTCGCCCGGGCGGTCAGGAGGAGAGCAGGGGCCGTAATATTTCAAAGGATTTTCGTAAGGCGGATAGGCTTGCGGGGGAGTTGTGTACGGCGCATAACCGGGACACGGTTCGGAGATGGAATCCCAGGGGGAAGAGTGGCGAGCAAGTGTTGGATTTTGAGTGTTGAGTTTTGAATTAGCGGATTGGACGGCTGGCGGAGGGGCAATGGGACTCATAGGACGGATGGGTGAAGCGGTGATAGGACTGGATAATTTTGAATTTTGAGGGTTGGGTTTTAAGTTAGTTCTTAGCTCGCCCTCATCCCTGCCTTCTCCCCCAGGAGAAGGGGAAGCGGTTGGAGCAGGGTTTTTGATTTGTGGATGAGGGATTACGTCTTCCGAGGTTGGTGATGGGGAGGAAGGACTAATAGCAACTGCGGAAGGATGTTCAGCCGTCCCTTCGGGACTTTTCTCTTTTGTGTCGTTATCCCGGCGTTGAAACGCCGGGCTATTTTCAGTTGTCCCTCCGGGACAGGGCGGAGTGCCGGGATCGTTGAGAGAATCGGGGGAAGAATTTTCGGTTTGTGACGGTTTGTGTTCGGTTTGATTTTCTTGATTTTCCGGGGTTTCAGAAGAGTTTGAATCGGTCTCGAATTCTTTGAGGACGGCGGCGTCATGGGGTTGAGGACGCATGCCGAAGTTGCGGCGCTGGGCGGCCATGCGGGCTTCGGGCGCGAGGATGAAGGCTTTGCGGACGGCGGGGTTCTCGGCCCATTCCGTGAACTTCTGAAACTCTTCTTCGGCGGTCTTCTCGCGGTCGCGTTCGAGGCGTCCTTCCTGGACTTCGACATTGCGGGCTTGGACATCACAACGGCGCAGTTTCACGATGTCCTGAAGCTGGGCGCTTAAGGCTTTGCGTTTCTTTTCGAAGTCTTCAGGGGTTTCCCCATCTTTGTTCTTCAAGAGTCGTGCATAGTCCAGCAGGAGCATGCCGAAGAGGGCATTGGCCATGCCTTCGGCGGTTTGGCTTAATTCATGGATATTGGCGGCAAATTCTTCATGTTGAAGGATGAGTTCCTGGCGGAGTTGCCAATCTCTATACCCACCAGCCTTCCATTCGGAGAGGTTTTGCTGGGAGATAGGCTTGCCACCGAAGTGGGTAGCGAGCATGGCTTTGACCTGGGGGATCTCATTAAGACCACGAGCGATGGAAACGGCGGATTGGCCGGAATCGAGGGCGCGGTTGATTTGGTCGCGGAGAGTGCGAGGGAGTTTGGCGATCTTGCCGTTGCGTTTGTTGTCGGGGTCTAAAGGAAATGTTGAATTTTGAGGGTTGAGTTTTGAGTTAGTGGTTTGCTCGCCCTCACCCTGGACTGAAGGAGAGTTTTCATTTGAATGGTTCTCCCTCACCCCGGCCCTCTCCCGCTGGGAGAGGGGGAATGGCAGGGCCGATGAAATGTGTGATGCGTCAAGCGTGTCTTCGCCTCCAGCAGAAAGGGAAGCAGTTGGGCCATCGTTCTTTATTGGTGAATGAGGGGCTATGTCTTCCGATGTAGGCGTTATGGACGACGGCGCGCACGGAGTGACGCGCCCTACCTTAAAAAGTTTTTTGAAGGGGTTGAACATGGGGAAGTTAGGTTGATTGGGTTTGATTTTGTTTGGTGTGGCGCAGGTCCCAGAGTTCGCCGAAAAGGTGGCGGCCAATGAGGTCTATTTTCTCGCGGTTATCGGCGGGGGCGTTTTGATCGAGGGATTGGTCGAGGAGATGGAAGGCACGGCGGAGGGTGGGAGCGCGCCGCGGCGTGTATTCTTTGGTTTTGGTCATAGCTGGTTCTTTAGTTGTCGTTTCATGAATGTTTTTGGCATCCGGAGGGGATTTTACCAGAAGAACGAGGAAATCCTTAGTACGCCACTACCGCTAAATGCACCTGCGGTGCGGCCACCATTAAATTCATTTTTTCACCACGGAGGCGCGGAGGGCACGGAGAGAAGAATTTTTACAGAAGGAAACGAAGGGAACGAAGATGGACAGGTGAGACGGGATGCAAAGCAGCACACTGCACATGAAAATCTCCGATGTTTTTTAAACTGATTGGTTTGGTTTAAAAATTTAGATCGTTCTTCCGTTTGACGAATTTCTGCCTCTTGAAATTTTGGGC
>Ga0206853_1081_pt1 | contig 12576 bp, 7 predicted proteins | sample Alteio_BWOrgCont_52_FD_152859 | JGI IMG/M metagenome (GOLD analysis project Ga0206853, IMG submission 152859) | Enriched cells from forest soil in Barre Woods Harvard Forest LTER site, Petersham, Massachusetts, United States -... | ecosystem: Environmental > Terrestrial > Soil > Temperate forest > O... | reverse complement strand
AATCGGGAAAATATCAAGCGGCATCCAAAAAAAAGGGGCGTAATTTAAATCAATTTTAATTGGATCATTTTTATCCGGAGAATTGTTACCTTTTAGATGAATGTCTCGTCCTAATATTTTGTGGAATGCACGAAAACATTCAATTTTTCGCTTGTTTCATGAATTCTGTAACGACCAGAACGAAGGATTGGCAGATGTATTGTTGTGAATGGGCTAAAGTCCAGGAGCCTTTTCAACTGCGTGGAATCGGAAAACAACACCTTCCGTTTTGTGACATCCTCTCTGCGACGTATCAAGGTAAATATCAGTGTTCACTCGAAACTTCCCTTGTGACTTTTACATTTGAACAAAAGGATTCACAGTATGTGAATCGGTTGGCTCAATAGATGGATTGGTGCCCGTGGGCAGCCAAAGTCTTGATACATCCATCCGATACATCCATCCGTTAGCCATTTCGTTGTTTGCAACGTGCAATCTTAATGCTTGCGCTCTGCAAAATTTTAAAATGGAGTTTTTTCAAAACATTGGCATTTCTTGCGTAAATGGCGACGGCACAGGTGCTGCTAAATGGTTTGCTGTGGCATATAAAGATGCCTCGAATCTCTCCGGCGTAACCATAAAAACGCCATTATCTACGAGAGGGGCCGGAATCTGCCTGTATTCCGGCCCATTTTTTAGCGAAATCGAAACAAATATACACCCCTGGAGAGAAGCAACGGCGTTCGACGGCTTGAAAAACAATGACGGAATTGGCCGCACACTCTACCTCAAAACACAAATCTGCCTAAGGTAAAATCTTCTTCTGGGGGAGAGACTCGAGCCGTTTGTGAAACGGCGGGAGGAATTTGTCTAAAGCGGGACGTAGGCCGTAAGGCCCGAGCGAGCGGCCGCGAGCGAGTCCATACAGGTGAGGGCGAGCTAAATACTGATTAAGGATTGGTTGCCTTATCTCTGAGATCTCTGTGACTCCGTGGTGAAAAAATGAAAATAGCGGTAGTGGCGAACTAAGGAATCGCCGGGTTGTATGATAAAGTGGAGGTCGCTCTTTGAAAATCAGTTGATGGTTGATGGAGGCCGAGAAGCGAAGGCAAAAGGAAGGTTGATTCGGTAGCATTTTATAACCTACTAAACCCCACTAAACTCCAGTAAACCCTACTAAAGGGGTCCCCCCCCGGGGTCCTTAAAAGAAGCCGGAAGTCGGAGGACGGCAACCGGAGGACGGGTGAACGGTTCAAAGGGGAACGGCGGTCGCAGACACGCCGCTACAGAAGGCGGTGGCCCTGACGCAGTGGTGGCCGTCCGCATGGTGGCCCTGACGCAGTCAGTCACGGCTGGTCGCGCCTGGTCGCGCCTAGTCGCGGGGTTTTAAGAAAAAAAAGATTGTTTATTTTTTGTTCTTTGAAAGGTGATGAAGCTGTGCTGCACGACGTCCTTACCGATGTCAAGGCCTTGAACTCTAGGTAAAATCAAACCGAAAGCCGGTTGCCACAGGGTGATTCAAGCCAAAAAGTTCACGCAAGGCATCTTGCATCCAAGAGCCTTTGTGCTAATCATTAAATCTATGTCGAACGCTAAAGCTTTTGCCGCTCAAAACGCAACTACCCCTCTTGGACCCTTTTCCCTCTCACGCCGTGAACCCGGCGCGAAGGATGTGCAGATGCAAATCCTCTATTGCGGGGTTTGCCATACAGACATCCATTTCGCCCGCAATGAATGGGGTGTGACGGTGTATCCGGTCGTGCCCGGCCACGAAATCGTGGGCCGCGTGACTAAGACAGGCGCCAATGCCAAAAAATTTAAAGAAGGCGACATCGTGGCAGTCGGCTGCATGGTGGATTCCTGCCGCGAATGCGAAAACTGCAAGGAAGGCCAGGAACAGTATTGCGACAAAGGCTCAATCTGGACTTACAATGCACCGGAAAAACAGACCGGCGGCGTCACCTACGGCGGCTATTCCGACAGCGTGGTAGTGGATGAGGATTTCGTTTTGCGCGTGCCAGCCAACCTGGATAAGGCTGCCACGGCCCCCCTCCTCTGCGCCGGCATCACGACGTATTCACCGCTGCACTATCATCAAGTGGGGAAAGGCCAAAAAGTCGGCATCGTCGGCCTGGGCGGTCTCGGCCACATGGGCGTGAAATTTGCGCGGGCACTCGGCGCACACGTGGTCGTTTTCACCACGTCCCCGGGCAAAACGCAGGACGCCCTCCGGCTCGGCGCGCATGAAGTAGTCGTCTCGAAAAACGAAAACGAAATGAAGAAGCACGCGAACAGCTTTCATTTGCTCCTGGATACGGTCGCCGTGAAACACGACATTAACGCTTTATTCGGGCAATTGCGGCGCGACGGCGTTTTGGTTCAGGTCGGCGTCCCGGCTCAACCGCTGGAAGTGGGCGTATTTAACCTGGTGGCCAGACGGCGTGTGTTTACAGGTTCGGCTATTGGCGGAATTAAAGAGACCCAGGAGATGCTCGATTTTTGCGGGAAGAACAATATTGTCTCGGACATCGAACTGATTCCGATCCAGAAAATTAACGAAGCCTACGAGCGGATGCTCAAGAATGACGTAAAGTACCGCTTCGTCATCGACATGGCGTCGCTGAAGTAGGTGAAGCAGGACTGGCCTTCAGTAAGGTGGCCTTGTTCTTTTTTAAATATTTTTCAATGGTCGCCCGGCCATTGACAAGGTTGGGAATCCGCACTGCGCCCGGCTTGGCGAGTTTGTAGTGGACGAGCAGCTTGCCCACGAGGCTGACTTGAAGGTTCATTCCCGCCACTTCCCAGATTTGGCCAGCTTCGAGGGGGTGAAGCTTGCGCGTCGGTTTAGATTTCCTCATGCCTAATTTTGCTGGCAAATATAGCAATACGCCAGCTAAATCACAAATTAAATAAAGGCCATAAGAAAACTGCCTTTTGCAAAACGCATTTTGGACTAAGCACAGTCTTTGCAATTTGCTTTTGCCCGTTCTTTGACAAAACAAAGCTCAGGTGAAATTACAGGGGTTTTCGCGTTTCAGTGTGCTGAAAAGCGGTGGCACATCGCCAGCTAAGAAAGAGGCGGAAGGCAAGCGTCTTTCGGGAAAATCGCGGGATACTGCGACGGGAAAAAAAAGACCAACTTCGCCTTCCGTTTAAAATTTCAACCACGCTGAGATATGGCTAAATCTATACGACTAAGTGAATTTGCCCTGGAAATCGGAAATGCAGGATCAGGGCTGTCGTCCGGCTCCTTTTGGGAAAACTGGTTCAAGACCCAGGCTCCGGGCCGGGCGATGGAGCGAAACCTGGACGAGCACCGCATTTGGGAAAAAGCGGTGAACTTAGAGATATTAGCTGCCGAGGAGGCGAAGTAATTTCGCCGGGGTCCATAGCGCCACAAGCTGCGCTATTGCAACCCCAAATAAACGCGGCTGCCGTCCTGACGCAATGCCCCGCTCGCTCCTTGCGTCAAAAACAACTGACTGGCCTCTACTTGCCCCCCTTGTAAAAGATAAGCGTGCACTACCTGGGCGCGCTTGATGGCCAGATGTTCAAGCTCACTATCTGAAACAGGAATCACCGCTGTCAGCAACGTTTCCATCGGGTCGGACTGCGGAGGCAGTTTGGATTGCGGCGTGGCGGAGACTGGTACGATGACTTGTACAGGTTGCTCGGCCAGAATGGTCCCAAGTTTTTTATGTTTTGTATGGGGCACTTGTATTTGCGCGGCGACTGCGGCGAGATTGGTGTTAGCCGTGAGCACAGCGGGAGTGATGGTGCCGTCCCGAAGGGCTTTTTCGTAGAGTTGCTTCACCAACCGCGAACGGTCGTCCGGTGTCAAAAAGATTTGGTCCGGCGTGGTGGTTTCGCGCGTGGATTTATCGAGGGACGACCATTGGGCCGTGCGAATTTCTTTCTCAAACGCGGCGCGTTGCAGGCCGTCGCGGTCGCTGGCCGGGTCCACACTGCCGGAAATCTCCAGTTGCAGCCCGGGACGTTCGTAGAGCGCCTTGGCCAGGACATCGAGCTTCTGTTTGCTGGAGTCCTGCAACTCAGCCTCGCCGGGCGTGAAATCCTCGTAGCTTAGTTCTTCACCGCTGCCGCCAAAAGCCGCGCCCAACAATGAGAATGGTGAGGTCGCCACTTTGGTCAGAATATCCGTGATGGCGCGCATGACGACTTTGCCAACGCGGAATTTAGGATCGTCGAGGCTGCCCTGGACAGGAACATTCAGGACAATCTGTCCCTCACGGTCTTTCAGGATAGCGACGCCCAGGCGCACGGGAAGCTTCGTAGCGTCGGGACTATTCACCTTTTCGCCAAAGGTAAATTTGTTCAGAGTGATGATGTTTTGAGAATCGAGTTTTTTTCCAATGAGATTGTAAGTGAGGTCGAGGCTCAAATTCCCCCGCGCAATGCGATAGCCGGCGAATTTTCCTGAGTATGGGCTGCCGGGAAGCAAGTCCATGTTAGTGAGCGAGATTCTTATCTGATTGGTTAATTTGCCGCTGAAGGGATCGATGTGGCCGGTGATGGTAGCCGGGCCATCCCCTACCATGGCGTGTAAGTCCACATCGCCGTGCTGAAGCTCAGTCGAGGAAATATCGGTGATGGTTCCCCCAGCCTGCTGAATGAGCATGTGAACGGCCGGGTTCAGGGAACGGTCGGTGAAATTGAATTGCGCATTGGAGATGACAATGCTCCCGATGGAAAGTTGAGGTAGCGTCGCCAACGGATTGGCGCTGTTCGTCGAGATCGTGGAAGTTTGGGCGACAACGGGAGCGTTGGTTTGAGGAACGGCCGGGTGCAGCGCTTCAATCAGGTTGATGGTGTGATTGGTTTCAATTGCCACGTTAACGCAGGCATTGTCCAAGGTGATTTGCTTGATGGAGACCGTGGAGGGATTGAGGTTGGCATCGATGCCTGCGACGTGCAGCTCACCCCATGTGATTAAGTTTTCTCCCGTGAAACTATCGATAGTACGAAAATCGCGAACCCAAGTATCGCCCTGGAACGTGACAGTGGGCAGGCCGTTGGTGGGGGTGCTGACGTGGAGGTTACCATTGAGACTGAACTTTCCGGCGGGGATGAAAAGGTTCAGTTGCGATTCGAGATATGGATCAAGGGCACTTAGCTCGAGGTTTTCGTATTCAATATGGACATCGGCAGTTGGCGGTGAAATTTGCGCATCCATAGAGACTTTGATTTTGCCGGTCTTATTCCAATCAAGCGAAAGCGAGGCAGTGGAATTGGTATTGGGGAGGTTGGAAATGTTTTTGGCATTCATCACGAAGTTGTCCAGATCAAGTTTGACCGGACGGGAATTGGCGAGGTCTTCGAGGTGCAAGGAGCAATTGGTGTAGGCCACGTCGTGAATGGTGCCAATCCATTCATTGGTACTGTTGAGCAGCATGGCGACGGCATTGGTCACGGAACGCAACAGAAGCAGGACGCCACCGGAGACTTCTGCGGTATTCTCATTAGGCTTGGAAACTTCGACGACGTTGATGTCTTTCTCTTTGTCGCGCTTGAAATATATTTTTGCGCCATTGGCATGGATGCGGCCGATATCGGCCCGATGAGCCTCGAGGTCGGCGGCCATGCCTGTCATAGAAAAATGTGGAACTTCGACGATGTCATTGGTATCGCCGGGCGCGCCGAGTTTGAAATCACGCAGAACGAAGGCGCATTTATTCAGTTGCATGACGCGGTTGGACGCACTCAACTCAAAACGGTAATCCGCATGCATGCCGATTTGGCCGCTGCGAATTTCAAAGCGCACCAAGTCCTGGTAGAGCGGCAAAAATTTGTTGAGGGTCACGTCATTGATCGTCAATCCACCGGCAGAGCGCAAGGGATCGAGGCAAACGTAGCCGTGCCAGGCGAAGTTTTCCCCGGCGTCCGTGGTGCCAGCGAAGGCGTAAGGGCTGTCGTTGTTCGGGGCGGTGTGGAAATTCTCCAGATGCAAACTGAGCGGGCCAATGATGCGCTTGAAAGGTGTGCGCACGGTAAAATCTGCGACCGACACTGTGGCGTTGGTAATCGTTAAGTGTTTGACACGAAGCAGGAGCGGCTTGGAAGGTTGAGCGTTGGTGGGCGCAGGCGCAGAGTTGGTGGAAAATTTGGTGACGAGGTCGGAGAAGTTGAACGTGTAATCCTTGTTCATCTGCATGCGGGCATAGGGCTTAACGATACGAATCTCCCCGAACGTCCATTCTTTCCTGAAGATAGAGGAAAGTTGGAAGTTCACATAAACTTCGTCCCACGAAAGGAAGGGCTGGTCGTCCTTGTCCTGGACCAGCAAGCCGCGAATCGTGACGGAAAAAGTGTAGGGATTGAGTCTTACTTGTTCGATGGAAACCTTGCGGTCGAGCTGTAGTGACAATTGCTTAACGGCAATAGATCGAATGATGGGCGGCAAAATGAGGAAGCCGATGATGGTGTAAAAAGCGAGAATCCCCACCACCCAATAAATGAGTTTGCGTTTGCGCAACCAAAGCGATCTCCAAAAGTTTAACTTCATGACCTGTACCGAAGTATTTTCAGAACGGCTCACCCAGTCAATTCGATATCTTAATTATTCCGGATGCTCAAAAGCATTCCGGCGGATGGTTACTGCGTGCAAAGGTAGATGCAAACGTGCTGGCGGGGGGTGCCATGATATTGCGCCATGAAATCGTCCACCAATTCGATTTTTGGGAATTGCTGCATAAGCGAGGTCGGGAATTTCTTTTGAACATCCCAGGCGATGTACAGCGCACGTGAAGCCGGTGTCATTTGATAAGTTGGCCAAAGGGTAAACTGGGAACTGCCATAATCAGCGGGGGCCATATAGACAGTGGGCTGATCTGGCAGGTAAAAGGCCATCAGACTGGCGCTCTGATAGTCGGCTCCCAGTAGCAGGTTGACGTTATATTTCGTGCGGGCTTTTTGGATGTGGTCCGCGAAATCCGGCCAGCCTTTGGCCCGGCCAGTGGGATCTTTTTGGGGCGGTAAAAAATCTGTATCATGCAGCCCCACGGTCATTATCCCGGCAAAAATAAAAGCCGCAATGACACCGTAACGCCATTGCGGTTTGCGCTGCACCAGATGGTGCCAAAAAACGACGGTGAAAATAATGCCGGTGACAAAGACGGGAACGGTCCAGTTAGGCTGACCAGCATTGTTCAGGGCAAAGAAAGCAAACAAACAATAAAGCGGAAGAAACTGGCTCAAGAGAAATTGAATCTTTAAATCCTCCCGCTTTTTTAACAGGAGTCCGATGGTGGCAGTAACAATGCCGATCATAAATAACGGTGACACGACAACGAATTGCAAACTGAGAAATCTTAAGAATTGCTCCGGACGAATGTGAAAGGAATCAGTGACACCGCTGCGTGAATGCAAGGCCATGAGATGGACCCATCCGGTTTGGACGTTCCAAATGAAAATGGGGAGGCCGGCCAAAAGAAAGGCCGCGCACATGACGAAGATTTTAGGACTGAACAGAAAGCGGCGATGTTCTTTTGACCACAACAGAAAAAAGCCGATGCAAATGAGTTGCACGCCATTGGTAAATTTGGCCAGGAAACCAGCGCCCACAGCCAGGCCGAGCCAGAACCAAGTGGAAATTTTGTCGTTATGCAGCGCATTCCAAAACAGCAGGACGGCCAGCGCCCAGAAAAAAACGCTGGGTGTATCAATGGTCATCAGGATGGATCCGACGGCCATCTCCGGGATAACCAGAGCCATCAATACACACCATAAAGCCGTTCGTTCATCATAAAATTTCCTGGCCAGGCTGAAAATCAGCCAGCCGACACCAGCGCTTAACACAACAGCAAAAAAACGGATGCCGAACACCGTGTTGCCAAACATTTTGGTTCCCAGCCAGATGAGCCACGCGACGACGGGCCCTTTGTCGCGATAGGAAAGCGCAGGATGTTTCGCCCAAAGCCAGTAATAGGCTTCGTCGGCGACGAGGCCGATGCGCGTGGCATACCAAAGGCGAAAACAGCCGATAACCACGATTAGAAAGATTACGAGCCGAGTTATATTTATCTGACGAAGGTAAGCGGGCATTTAAATTTTAGGTGATGCCGGCGATGAGTCAGCGTCCGCCTGCACGATGTCCTGCACGATAAAGAGTGGCCGGTTTTTGGATTGCTCGTAAATACGGCCAAGGTATTCCCCAAACACACCGAACAGGAGCAGTTGGATGGTGCCGAAGATGGTGATGGCGGACATGATGGACGTCCATCCCGCCACGAGTACGCTTCCACGAATGAAATGTTCGTAGAGAACATAAACAATATAGCCAACGAACACGGCAAAGAGCAGAAGCGAGAATACGTAAGCGAGACGCAACGGCATCGCTGACATGGACGCGATGCCGTCGAAAGCAAAGCGCATCATTTTGCGGAAAGGATAATGCGTCTCGCCAGCGACGCGGTCAGCGCGATCGTAAAAAACCTGTGTTTGGGGAAAACCTATCCATGGGACCAACCCCCGAAGAAAGTGGTGCGTTTCTCGCAGGCGCGACAGCTCGGTCAATGCGCGACGACTTAAGAGCCGGAAGTCGCCAGTATTACGCGGGATGGGTACTCCGCTTAATTTCTCGATGAGCAAATAGAAAAAATGGGCGGTGAATCGTTTAGTAAATGTTTCATTGCCACGTTCGCGACGAGTGGCATAAACGACATCATAACCCTCACGATATGCCTGAATCATTTGCTGAATCACTTCGGGAGGATCCTGGAGGTCGGCATCCATGGAAACCACGACATCACCACGCGCAGTTTCGAGACCGGCGATGAGACAAAGCTGGTGTCCAAAATTGCGCGAAAGATTCACCCCGACACAATCCGCATGGCTGCGACAGAAATCTGCGATCAATTGCCAGCTTTTGTCCTTGCTGCCATCACTGACGAGGACAATTTCCACTGGCCCATTCGCTTTGGCGAGGTCGCCGCGCACCTGTTCCAATTCTTTGAACAAAACCGGTAACGCCGGTTCTTCGTTATAAACCGGGATAACAATGGACAAAAAATAATTTACGGAACGCGCCATCAAATTCATGACATTATTTTTGTAGCAAGTGCCGTAATGGTACGACTGTGCAGCGAAATTTCAAAACTTTTGAAGCTTTATTTTACCACCTCGCCGCGTGTCTAACAGCAGCGTCGCACACCGTTGTAGCGCTCGTTGGTAGCCTGAACAAAAATCTCCGAATCGGAATGCCTAGCGCAGGCGCATGTTGCCTCCCGCGCGCGCTCAAAATGTGATTCACCAGACAGCTCCCTTGCAAGAGCCAACGCGATGGCTGCGGTACCAGCGGCGGTTTTGAAGTCGGGACCCGCTTCAGTCACCGCGTAATCCGGCAACCAAACGGGGGTGGTCTCATGCAATTGGATGGGTTTTTGTCGTGATAGCAGAAGAATCCATTCACGGATGCTCATGAAAATGATGATGGCAACCAAAACCAAAAATGTACCTGCTACGGCAGCATCCAACAAATTATTAAATTCCAGCGCACGGTTGGTATGCAATGCCGCCGTGGCGGTCGCAATGGCTGTGGCGTCGCCGCTTACTTTGGCAGTGCCCAGATTTGCTTCCAGGACGGCTGCCTGTTGGTGCAGATTACTTGCCTGAACTAAAAATCCGATTCGGGGGTCGTGGTCAAAAATTTTCTGCATACCCGCAGTAAATGTCACCGCTACCAGACAAATAAGCGGAACTAGTGTAATCAACGCAAACCAGCGCTTGCCAATGAGATCTTCTTTAGCAAGGGACATTTTTAAAATGATGGTCGTCCCTAAACATAAGGCGATGGCGGCGAGCATTTGGTTGGCGATGCCAAAGAGCGGCCAGAGAGAATTGATACCGCCTAACGGATCGCGTATGCCTTGAATTAAAAAATAACCCCATGCAGCGACCATCAATCCAGCAGCAACTGGTGGACCGATCAGGCTTTTAGGATCGCCAAGCGGTTTCCAGGCACAACCCAGGACATTTTGAATCAGGTAGCGCCCTACCCTTGTGCCAGCATCAAGCGTCGTCAGGATAAATAGCGCTTCGAACATAATGGCAAAGTGATACCAGAGGTCGAGCCAACGGCCGTTAACAGCCTTTGAAAAAATATGCGCCATGCCGACTGCCAAGGTCGCCGCGCCGCCGGTACGTCCAAAGAGGGTTTTTTCGCCTAGGTCGTTGGCCAATGAATTCATCTGGTCCATGCTCACGGGAAAACCGAGCGCAGTGACGTGTGTCACAGTGGCGGCGGGATCCCCCTTAATATTCATGCTGAAGTATACGCCGGGGTCGAGCGCACAGGCAGCGATGAGCGCCATGATGGCCACAAAAGATTCGCAGCACATCGCGCCGTAACCGATTTGGCGCGCATAACTTTCACGCGTGATCATCCTGGGCGTCGTGCCACTGGCAACTAATGAGTGAAAACCTGAAATCGCACCACACGCAATGGTGATAAAACAGAAGGGAAAGAGTTTACCGGCAACGACCAACCCAGAGCCGTCGGTAAATTTGGTGAGCGCGGGTAGTTGAAGAACAGGCAGCACCAATAAAATACCAAGAGCCAAGGCAATAATAGTGCCCAGTTTCATGAAGGTACTTAAATAATCACGAGGTGCGAGGAGCATCCAAACCGGCAGACTGCTGGAGATAACACCGTAGCTAATCAGAATCCAAGCAACCGTATTTCCACTCAGGCCAAAAAAATGCGACCATGAGGGATTCGCATAAACCAGCTTGCCCCCCCAGACGGCCAGCAGAAGCAGCACGATCCCGAAGGCAGACGCTTCCATAACTCTGCCGATGCGCAAGAACCGGAGATAAAGGCCCATGAGCATGGCGATGGGAATGGTTGCGCCAACAGTGAAAATTCCCCATGAGCTTTCGGCCAGGGTCTTCACAACAATCAGTCCAAGTACCGCCAGCAAAATCATCAGAATGGACAGGACGGCAATCAGCGTCACCACACCGGCGGTGGAATTAAGTTCTTCTTTAACCATTTGGGCAAGGGATTTGCCATCACGGCGCATGGAGGAAAATAAAATGACAAAGTCCTGCACTGCACCGCCCAGCACGACGCCAATTAGAATCCACAATGTGCCGGGCAGATATCCAAATTGCGCGGCGAGCACCGGCCCGACCAATGGCCCGGGCCCCGCAATGGCGGCAAAATGATGGCCGAAGACGACCCATTTGTTGGTGCGAACAAAATCACGACCATCATCATGCACTTCACTGGGCGTGGCGCGCCGATCATTGAGCGTGAGAACTTTTGCGGCGATCCATTTGGAATAAAACCGGTAACCAATCGTGTAGGTACAAACTGCGGCGATGATAAGATAGGCGGAATTAATCGGTTCTTTGTTATGGAAAGCGAGGATGGAATAAGCAAACGCGCCGAGAACCGCGATTAAAACCCAAAAAAACGGACCGAGAACTTTTTTCATGTCACTGTTTTTTCTAAATTACAATTTCGAGGATTCTTTTGCAGGTCCATGATCAACGGGAGTTTCCGGCACGGTGGACAACCATTCATCAGTAATACGGTAACCCACGGCCAGCAATGTTGGGCCGAGGAAAACGCCGATAAAACCGAAGATGGCTATTCCGCCGATAATTCCAAAGAAGATGAGCAGGAACGGCAAATCGCTGCCTTGGCTAATGAGCCAGGGTTTGACGACGTTATCGAGCGCACCAACGCCGAAACCCCAGGCGAGCACGAAGATGGCCCAACCAATTGAGCCTTGATGATAGAGCCAAATAGCCGAGGGGATAGAAATCAGGCCAGTGCCGACAACGGGTATGATAGAGCAAAAAAATGTGAGCAATGTCAGCAGGCTGGCGCCGGGCACTCCAGCGATAAAGAGGCCAATCCCCATGCAGACGGCCTGGACCAACGCAGTGCCCAAAATGCCATATACCACGCCGCGAATCGTATTACGGGCAACATTGAGAAGGCGCAATCCTCTCTCTTTGGCGATCCGTTCGACAGCAGTAGTCAATCGTCCAGAAAGAGAAACGCCGTCGCGGAAGAGAAAAAATGCAATGAATATGCTTAATGTCAATTGGAGCAAACCGTGGCCCAGCAGCAATCCGCCTTTCAAGAGCCATGAACTGGCAGTTGGAAGCCATTTTTCCAATTCTGCCATGAATGCCCCTGTGTCGCTGGCAATATTTTGCCATGACTCGACGGCTTTCGCGCCAATGATGGGAATTTTACCGAGCCATTCGGGTGGTTCGGGCGGACCGGTATCAATCCATTTACGGATGGCTTCGGTCAGATCTTTGACGTTGTCTGCGAGCGTCATGCCCGTGATAAGGAACGGGAGCAGAATGACCAGAATCATCCCCAAGGTCATTAGCGTGGCGGCCAGAGTGCGGCGATTTTTTAAAAGCCGGAGCAAACGGTCATAAAGCGGCCAGGTAGCTATGCACAAAATTAATGACCACAGCAGCGCGGATATAAATGGGCGCAAGACCAGGAAACAACCCGCGAGCAAAAGCAGAACAACCGCCCAGCCGATTTTCTCTTCTGCGTTAGAAGGCGGCTTATGCTTGTTTGCGGATTCAGATGCAATCATGTTCAAA
>Ga0206853_1079_pt1 | contig 12976 bp, 7 predicted proteins | sample Alteio_BWOrgCont_52_FD_152859 | JGI IMG/M metagenome (GOLD analysis project Ga0206853, IMG submission 152859) | Enriched cells from forest soil in Barre Woods Harvard Forest LTER site, Petersham, Massachusetts, United States -... | ecosystem: Environmental > Terrestrial > Soil > Temperate forest > O... | reverse complement strand
CCGGCGTCATCGTCGTTGCACTCTTTTCGTTTTTGATTTCATGGGCGCAATATGCATTGACGATTCAAATTGGCTACGGGCGCATCACGACGCTCCCTACGCTCGTGTTCGGTTATCTTGGCGGCGGGAACACCCAATTTGCCGCCGCCGCGGGGCTTATTATTATGGTTATTCCCGTCATTGCCATCATCTCGCTTGCACGGTTCAACGCGTTCAAGATAGGAATAGGGCAATGGTGATCGCGTGACAAGGATACGAATCGAATACATAGCCAAACGATACGCGGCACAACAGGTGCTGGGCGGGTTGTCGCTCGCAATCGAGCCAGGCGAACTTTTCGTTTTGCTCGGCGAATCGGGATGCGGGAAATCAACGCTCCTGAAAATCATTGCCGGACTTGAAACGCCGGATGACGGAGCGGTGTATTTCAACGATACCAACGTGCTACCCGTGCCGCCGGAAAAGCGCGGCTCCGTGTATCTTTTTCAAGAGTCGCTGCTCTTTCCGTTCCTGAACGTGCGTGATAATATTGCATTCGGATTGAAAATGCGCAAGGTTTCATTGCCGGAGCGTAAAACCCGCGTGGAAGCGATGCTTGAAAAAATCGGTCTCGGCGGGTTGGGGCGGCGGATGCCATCGGAATTATCGGGCGGGCAGGCGCAGCGTGTTTCGCTTGCCCGCGCGTTGGTGCTTCAGCCGCAGGTGCTATTGCTCGACGAACCGCTTTCCAATCTCGATACGTCGCTTCGCGAAGAGATGCGCAAACTGATTCGCATGATTCACGATGAGATGAAAATAACGACTGTGTTCGTGACGCACGACCAAATGGAAGCGGCGGTGATGGGCGACCGGATAGGCGTTATGATTGCAGGCGCGATTGAGCAGGCTGGCACGCCGTATGAAATTTTCCGCACACCGAAAACGGAACGCATAGCCGCATTCATGAAACAGACACTATTTGAAGAGTTCACCGCGAAAATCGCGCCGAAAGGATGAAATCCTCGACCCTGTCATTGCGAGGAGCGTTAGCGACGAAGCAATCTTTTCCCAAAATCCCTTTCAAAATCCCTTTATAGAAAGGATTACTTTCCCACGCATCGCTATAGACAGGCTCTATTCGCCTTTGGCGCATTTCTCGCAATGACCCATTACTTAATTCATCGCTGCTCCATGAGAAAAGACTCACCCCATCGCCGCATCATTTGATTTATTTTTGTAAAAAATATGTCTCTGGATTCTCTCTACTGGGTTATTACGCATAATTGCAACGACCATTGCGATCACTGCTACAATTCGTCGCAGCCGAACGCCGTGGAGCTGACTGTTGAAGAAGCAGAACAGGTGATTGCGCATTTCCCCGATGCAGCGGATGCGCCCGCGCGGGTTGTCATTTCCGGAGGCGAACCGCTCGTGAACCGTTCACTCCTGTACTTTTGTTTCGATGCGCTTTATGACCGCTACGGAAGTCGCAGCCAGTACATGTTGCAAACGAACGGGGATTTGCTGACAGAGAAGATTTTAGATGAGATTCTTTCGCATCACGTTACCAGAATTGACATCGCATCAATTGACCGTTACCATAAGGCAAAAGGCGAACGTGCGGATATACTCAAGGCGCTGCTGGAATCGCACGCAATGTTGTTCGATAATGAAGGCGCGTTGATTTCAATAGGTCATTTGACGAAGCCCGCGCTCACATATTCCATGTGGGGCTCGAATCAGGATTCTTGGATTGGCGGCAATTGGGCGCGCGGCAGAAGCATCGAAACGGATACATATTTGCACGACCCATCGCACAATTTTTGCGCTATCACATCGGGCGCAAAAGGCTTTGCCGGGCTTGAAGGCTCCATGCAGGAAGTCGCCGTTCAATTGTATAATCTCTACCCCTGTTGTCCGGGCACGCGCATGCCGCTCGCCGATTTGCGGCGCGACAATCTCACGGACGCAATCATTAAAGTCATGGAGCATCCTATGTGGCAGGCTCTCAATCGCGGCGAACCGTGGGAAATGGGTATCTACAAAGGAGTAACCGTTGCGCACGCCAAGGAAAGAACGCAGTCGCTGGGCAATATATGCCTGTGGTGCGACGAATTTTTTGAACGCTATTATGAAAATTTTACGCCGAATACCTCCGCCCCAAATCTCAATCTTCATCATTTCCCATCGGAAAAATTATTGCACATAGATATTCCGCAAATCCACGCACAACAATAATTATATGAATAACGGAATTGTACGAAATACCAAGACCCAACAAACTCACCCGCGACAAGCGATAGTGCTTTTTACACGCTCGCCGCGCACGGAAGCCAAAGCAAAGCCGCTCGCAGGACTATCGTTTCTTGAGACGCAGCGGCTCTATGCAAGCCTTACCACTACTGTGCTCAATGAAGCGTGCACGACTGGCTTGCCGGTAATAGTTGCGACAGACGATTGTTCCGCGGCAATCTTTTCAGAGCCGAGCAGTTCAGTACAATTGCTTCAACAGCGCGGTTCATCATTCGGTCAGCGTCTTTCCGCGGCAACACACGATGCATTCGAGCGCGGATACGACGAACTCGTCATTATCGGCAACGATTGTGTCAATGTCACCTCCCAAACGTTATGCAATGCGTTTACGGAATTGGAAGCATCCGACGTCGTGCTGGGCTCCGCAAAGGACGGCGGCGTCTATCTCATCGCCGCAAAAAACAAATCACGCGAAGAAATTCATGAGATATTCGAGAATTGCCGTTGGAAAACCGGGTTTGTTCAAGAAGACATATATAACAATGCTGCAAATCTCAAACTTCGTTGTGCCCTTCTTGAAACGTTCACCGATATTGATTCGTCGCGCGATTTTATCAATGTCATAGCTCATCGTGCGGCAACTTCGCAGCCACATGCATCTGTGCGCGACAATTTATACTATTTCGCGCTTCTTCTGCTGCATCGGCACGCATTGTATTTCTCCACTCTGCCGCTTGTTTCTCTTGTATCCCAAAAGCTTTTACGCCTCCGCTACCAAAAAGCCCCGCCACGCGCATAGCCCATCTCTCCGGCAGTACTTCATACCTTCATCGCGAGGAATCTGCGTTGAGCAGATGACGAAGCAATATACCTGCCAAGCAAAGCAACAAAGGTATTCTGAAGGAGCGCAGCGACTGAAGAATCCATTCTACGTCCGATTTTAAGGAATGGGATTCTTCGCTTCGCTCAGAATGACAGGGTGTGGGCTTATAAAACACTCTATTTGATATCTTGCGAAGATTTTTCGCGGAGCTTATGCTAAGTGAAATGAAAATCTCTTCGTGATGACGCCGATTCGAGTGTACCGTTATCCGTTAATTACTATCATCGCAATATTGTATCCGGCGTGATACCGCCGCATAATTGCGCATTTACTCTTTCCCCTATGCCGAAAGCGCAGGGGGATTACATCTCACTTAATCTCTTATAACAACCTAATATGAAGAAACTATGCGTTCGCTTTATCTTTTGCCTTTTCTCTTTTATTCTCTTACTATGTGCGTCACAAACCTCCTTCGCCCAAGCTACCGCCGATATTGAAGGCACGGTGTTCGACGCCGACGGCACCGCGTTGCGCGATGCCGTGATTACTCTATCCAATGTTCAAACCGGCGTCGTACAAGGCGCGTTATCGGATACGAATGGCAGCTATCATTTCACAAGTATTTCGACGGCGGGAAGTTATAACGTCACCGCGAAATTTACCGGTTTGCGCAAAGCTATTGTTGAAGGCGTCACACTGCGGGCGGGTGAAAAGCGCGTCGTTGATTTGTATTTGAAAACGTATAAATCCGAAGACGTTACCGTCACAGCGGATCACGAGCCGACAATCAACCGCGTCAACGCGGAGATTTCCGCGACATTGGATGAAAAGCAAATCGAAACAATATCAACCGACGCGCGCGAAATAAACAATCAGTTGTGGTTCTTGCCGGGAGTATCGCCCGCGACGGGATATTTTCAGGAGGCACCAAAAGTCAGCATCAACGGGCAGAACTCGCTCTACACGAATTACATGATTGACGGATTCGATAACAACGAGCAATTTTTGGGCGGGCAGCGGTTCAACACACCGATAGGCATGGCGCAGGACGTTACGGTTTTAACGAACAGCTACGACGCCGAATATGGCAGAACGGCGAACGGAATCGTGAACGTGACTTCAAAAAGCGGCACGGACAGCCTGATGGGTAATGTATTTTACTACGGACACCCCGGCAGCACGCTTGATGCAAAAAATGCGTTTTCCGTGAAAGACCCCATCACCGGCGAATCAACTTCCGACGGATTCAACCGCAACCAGTTCGGCGGTTCGCTGGGCGGACCTATCGCACAGGATAAAACGTTTTTCTTCGTTGACGCCGAAATCACCCGCGACAACGTTGCGGAAATCATCAATACGCCGGCGGTGCAAGCAACAGCGTACGACCACACGTATGAATCGCTTTTCGATGCGAAGATTGACCAACATTGGAATTCCGACCAAACGACTTCGATTCGCGCGAATCTCGGCCTCGTCGGATACGATCAAGAGGGCGGCGGCGCGGTTATGCCAAGCGCCGGCGATACGGAAATTAGAAATACGTTCAGCCTTGCCGCGAAACATGATTGGATAATGTCTCCAAGCGAACTCGACGAAACGCGCGTGCAATATGCAACATTCCACTGGAATTACGCCGAACCGAAAAATGGATTTCAGCCGCAAGTAACGCTGCTCTCCGACAGTGCCGGCTCAATCTACGGCGTCAACGGTGCAGGCGGTCAAGTCCTCGGAATTGTCGGCAGCCCCGGATATTCATTTGACGAGTATGAAAACACGACGCAGGTTGGAAATACATTTACGAAGGCTTTTCAAAACCATACGGTAAAAATAGGTGTTGACTTGATTTCTTCCGCGCACAGCCTAAACGGAGAAGGCAACCCCGATGGAAATTATACGGTACAATTAAAAAACGACAGTTCGTTCCACCCGAATCCATACTCTCCGTTCGGTCTATCGGATATTCCAAATGCAAGCGAACTCAATGTCGTCGGGTACAACGTAGAAGCGGCGAATACACAGCCGTTCGGCTTGACGCAAAATCTTTTGTCGGCGTTCATTGACGATAATTGGAAAGAATCGGCGCGCATGGCGATAGACATGGGGCTGCGGTGGGATTTCGACAACCTTTCCAAAGCCGGCAGCGATCATTATGATTGGCATAATATCGGACCGCGCCTTGCGTGGAATTATCAATTGACGGACGACGGCAAATCGGTCGTGCGCGCAGGGTACGGCATCTATTATGAAAAAATCCCCTACACCGTTGCCAGCGACGCCATGGAGTTTTCCACGCAGCGACCCGCGTTTTTACAGCAATTGCAAATCCTGAAAAACAAAGGAATTCTACCCGCAAACACCAATATCAATCAGATTACCTTCAACGGAAACGCAAGCGCCAGTTACACGTCGGGCGTCGGATATTTGCAAGGGCTGCCCCAGTCGCAATTGGCGGCAAATCTCGATTCGCTGCCGGCGCAGGAGTTGCGCATCGCCAATCCGTTCGGCTTGAACAATCCGTACAGCGATCAGCTTTCGATTGGGTTCCAGCGGCAGGTTACGGATGACATCACGTTTTCTGCCGACGGCGTTCTCGTCAACGGCGAGAACTTGGTGCAGTTGTACGATATGAACGCGCCGACGCCCTATTCATCAACACCCTACGCGGCGACGAATTCAGCTCGTCCGATGTCGAACGTGGATTCGAGCCGCCCCGCCGGCATACCGATCGGCGGCGCCCGCCAGATTACGATGAGCAGCACGACAGGCATAAGCCGTTATCGCGCGCTCATTATCAATATAAAACGGAAGTTCGCCGATAACTATATGTTCAATCTTGCCTATACGCTCTCATCGAATAAGAACAATACCGACGACGTGAATTTCCGCGCGGAAGACGGCAATAATTTTGCGCAGGAGTATGGCTATGCGTCGAACGACAGGACGCACGTGATTGCGCTTACAGGCGCGTATAAATTGCCAACGAATACAATCATTTCCACGAATATTCTTATTCAATCCGGTCAGCCGATTGATAGAACCGTCGGCTATGACAACGTCGCCATCCCGGGTGATTTTTACGGGCACGGATATCAGGACGGCGACGGTTACGCCGGGAACTTGGACCGGTATCCGGGCGTGCCCCGCAACGGCGAACGTCTCCCCTGGTCAGAACAGGTTGACCTTAGCATTATCCATCCGATACCGTTTGGGCGTTTCACAATGCAGCTCCGCGCCGACATTTTCAATATATTCAATTGGGTGAATTACAGCGGATACCCCGCCGATGCGACCGAGACAAATCGCGATCAAGTTGGCATGCCCGGCGATCCAATCGTGTATCGCTCCGCGGGACCCTCGCGTGAATATCAATTCTCGGCGAATGTTTTGTTCTAAAAAAAGCGTGTGAGAAAAACACGAATACGCATTGAGACAAGGCGGATTCAGGGGATTATCCGCCTTTATTATTAAATATTATCAAGAGGTTTTTACACACAATAAACCTCATAATAGGTGCAGTCCTGCCTTCATTTCGTGAAATTACCCCTCCCCTTCCATGAGAAAACTCTCACCCCAAACCCTTGGTATCAAAAAAGTATCAGAATAATTTTGCAATAGTTCGATGATGATATAATCATTGTCGGCATCTGTCTTAATGTCTTTTCTTTATTCATTTATTTAATGGTATCAATGCGCTCTTGTTTATTTCTGTTCATACTCGTTGCAAGTATCTTGTACACCACCGACTCATTCGCGGGCGGTCCGTGGGTCGGCGACCCCGGAACTGGAAGCATTATTTTCGGCTACAGTCGAAAAACCGCAACCAATAGCTGGGGGAATGTATGGGATGTCTCCACCCCAGGCACGACGACCGTGAACGGACTCGTTCACGATTTCCGTTATGCCTATTTAAATCCTACTTGGGTGCTATTGCCGCATTTGGAGTTCTCCGGTAATTTCAATTACCTGTGGGGATACGAAGCGACGAACAAAGACGTCGTTACGAACAAAACGTTAGCAACCCCTTACTATCATTACAACGCTGGATTGACAGATTTCTGGTTAAATCTGAAATATCAATTTATGGAAGGCGACTGGCCCATGGCGATTCAGGCAACTTCGCGCTTTCCCGATTTCTATTCTACCCCTGGCGATTATACTGGAACAGAAATTCCTATCAACAGCTACACGGACGTTGAGGGACCGGAATGGCGCGGTTTAATGAAGCGTGATTTGGGATTTTATTATTTGATTGGCCATTCCTTCGGCGCCGCGGCGTATGCGCAGTCGCAATTGGGATACAATCTCCGCCAAGGGGCATACGCAGACCAATGGTATTTCGAGTTAGACGGCGGATATAATTTTTATAATGTCCTCGGAACAAGCAAGGTAACCGTGAAGGCGCTATTCGATTACACTGGCGGCGTCGGCAACGGCGACTTGCCGAATGCGACGGACCGGTTCGACTTTACAGTCAACGGCGCGCCGCAAGCGAATGACAATTTCAACAATAGCAAAACCGGCAGATTATACGGCGGGTTAATCTACGCGCCGTCCGCCACGTCCAAATGGGCGATCGAAGGCGGAATCGGACATTGGATGTTCGGCGAAGGCTCGAAGATTTACACTGAGACCTACGGACAATTTGATTATTTCTTTTAAGCGATTATTTCCCCCCGCTTTATTTGATAAAAATGGCTTGTCTCACAAGCCATTTTTATTTTATCAACGTACTTTTCTATCGCGTACGTTATACCCTTGAATTCTTTCGGGCATTATTGTTGTTTTGCATAGTATGCGAATCGTTCAAATATCATTTGTGCTCTTGTGCAGTTTGGCGTATCACACGGCATTCGGGCATACGTCCACGAAAACACCGCCAACCGCTTCCGAATTAATTGCACGCGGGGATAGTTGCTACGCCGTGTTACACAGCTTCGAGGCATTCCACGATTACGAGGCAGCAAGCAAAACACCGGGAACCGACTCAATGCTTGCGTGGAGATTTGCGAAAGTCTATACCGCATTCGGGCTCACCGCAATAAACCAGCACGACGAACAATGGAATTATGAATTTGCAAAAACGTATGCAGATCGTGCGTTGCAATATGATTCAACCAATGAAGAGGCGCACGTTTCACTGGCAGTGTATTCCGGCTGGCGGACGTTTTACGACACAGACAATGAATCGAAAATCCGCGATTCACGCGCGATGTACCTGCATGTAACCCGCGCCATTCAACTGAACCCCGGCGACGACATCGCCTATAATCTGCTGGGGCAATGGAACCGCGAAGTTGCAAAACTTTCGTGGGTAACGAAGGCGCTTGTGGCAATAATTTACGGCGGTCTGCCGAAAGCATCGTTTCAGGAAGCAATACAGGATTTCCAACACGCAATCGCACTACAGCCCCAGCGTATCATGCACTACGACGAATTGGGGAAGACCTATATAGCCATGGGTGATAAAGATCAGGCGCGGAAAATCTTTCAAACCGCCATTCAAATGCCCAGCATAGACGGCGTGGATGAAAAATTAAAAAACGAAATGCGGGCGTCATTACTGGGAGAGCTTGCGGAATAGACATATTCGAGTCTATTCACAAAACTTCACCCTGTCATTCAGAGGGAGCGCAGCGACCGAAGAATCCATGTTGCCTACGTGTATAATCATGATGGATTCATCGCTCCGCTCTGAATGACAGGGCAAGGTATTACCGCAAAACCCAATCGGTGTCATTCAGAGGGAGTACTTCGCTCCGCTCTGCACAGGCTCCGCGACCGAAGAATCCATGTTGCCTACGTGTATGATCATGATGGATTCTTCACTGCGTTCAGAATGACATATTCGAGTCTATTCACAAAACTTCACCTTTGTCATTGAGAAGAGGCATGGCAACCCAAGCTGAGACACAACAGTGTCTTCTCTGTAAGCCTCTTTTGTCGTAATTTGCCATATTGGTACGTGGTTTGGAGGTCATTCCACTCCCGGATACACCAAGTCATCTTATTGATTGTAACAATGCCATGAATTTTGCTCAGGCAAAAGAATATGCGCTCTCGCGATTGAGCAACGAACTTTCCGCAAATCTTTTTTACCACAGTTACCGCCATACCCAAGACGTATGCTCGGCTGTTGAGATACTTGCGGCGGAAGAAGGAATCTCGGGTGAAGAATTGGACGTTCTCCGCACGGGCGCCATCTATCACGACATGGGGTATTTGGAGCAATACCATGCAAACGAGCCTGTGGGCGAACGTATTGCCAAAAAAGCCCTGCCGGAATTCGATTACACGGATGAGCAAATTGCTTGCGTCTCCGATTTGATAATGGCGACGCGGATGCCGCAACAGCCGAAAACGCTTGCCCAAAAAATCCTTTGCGATGCGGATCTCTATTACTTGGGCGGCGATACATTCTATGAACTGTCCCATGAACTGCGGCGCGAACTTGCCGCATACGGCAAGCCGACTACATTGCCGGAGTGGTACCAGCTTGAATTGCAGTTTTTGCAAAGCCACGCGTATTTCACCGAAACCGCACGCAGGACGCAAGAACCCGGTAAACAACAATACATTCGCGAGATTGAAGAACTATTGAATGAGCATCGAACAAGCAACTCCTGACGTCTTGCGTGCGTCTGACGCCGCAGACCGGCAACCGGGAATGCTTTCCATGCTCTTTTTCATTCGGGAAGGAGAATCATGGACAGTATCCATGCTTTTGATGCTCTCGATGCTCCACGGATTCGCCATTGCATTTCTCTTCACCGCCGCAAACACGATGTTTCTTTCGCGCTTCGGCGTGGAACAATTGCCATACGTGTATCTCTTCGCTTCCGCCGCCGTTATTATTGCCGGCTTGGTATGCTGGCGGTATCAATCGCGGCTTGGCGCGGCGCGTTTTTTTCCGCGTGTGCTCATATTCGCGTGTGTTACAATGCTTCTGTTTGCCGTTGGGCTGTGGCAATTCCCCGGTCTGTGGGTATGGTACTTCGGCTTGATGGCATGGGACAAACTGATGCAAATGCTCGTCGGGTTGGAGTTTGCCTCCTTGTCCTCCCTCCTGTTCGATTTGCGCCAAAGTAAGCGGCTCTTTGGACTTATCAGCGCGGGGGAAGTCGTCGCCTCGGTGGCGGGGTATTTGCTCGTTCCTGTAATCGTTTCATATTTCGGCGCAACGATGCTTGTGCTGCTTGCAGCCGTCTTTTTCGCGCTTGCATGGGGCTTTCTCGTTATTATTCTTCGCCGGAATGCCGCAAAAATACCCGGACCGGATTTTGCGCTCCCGCGACGCAAGCATAGTATTCATAGAATGTCGCTCATGGGCGCATTGAAGGAAAAATACGTGCTTATGATTTGCATCATGGCGGGATTATCCGTCTCCGCATTTTACATCATAGACTTTGGATTTCTTCGCGAAGTGAAATCCCAATCGCTGAATATCGTTCAACTTGCGTTTTTCTTCGGCATATTCTTTGCCGCCGGCGATATCGTGAATATCATCATCCGCCTGTTCTTTACCGGCAGAATCATTGATAAATTCGGCATTCGCACGGGATTGCTCGTGCTTCCCATCACGCTCTTTGCCGTAACGGCAGCCGCGGTTTTTTCCGCGCAGTTCATGGGCGGCGCGTCGCAGGCGGCGGTAATGCTGATTCTCTTCATGGGCGCCAATCGGATGTTCGATACGATTCTGCGGACGTCGCTGCAGGAGCCTTCCGGTTTCATTTTATATCAGCCGATGAAATCCCGCGACCGGATTGCGACGCACACCCTTGCCGATGGGCTTGTTGAACCGTTGGCGATGGGCGCAACCGGCGTATTGATTTTGTTGCTGATACGCGGCGGGGTATTCACGCCCGCGCACGTGAATTACTATTTGCTCGGCATTCTTGCCGCGTGGATAGTTGCGTCCGTCATTCTCAGCAGGGAATATATCCGTTCGCTTTTACGCGCGATGAAAACACGGATTCTCGACGGCAATGCAAACCTTTTCACCGACGCGGCAAGCAGGGAGGCGATTCGTATGAAATTACAAAGCCCCTACCCCGAAGAAATTGTGTACGCGCTGGATTTATTGGAGAAATTACACAGCCACGCCCTGCCTGTCTATATTGAAGAACTGCTATCCCATACGTCGAACATCGTGCGCATAGACGCAATTACGCGGATTCAACGCTTAAAAATCGAAAGCGCCATTCCCCGGCTATTGAAATGCATCGAACCGGAAAATCCGGTGCAATTGCGCGCCGCCGCAATCCAAGCGTATTGCGCCCTGCGCGAAGAAAAAGCGATTGAGATGATTGCGCCGTATCTCGACGATCACGAGCCTGAAATCCGCGCCGGTGCAATTACGGGCTTGCTGCGGTACGGCGGCATAGACGGCATTCTTTTGGCGGCGAACAATTTATTGGACCTCAGCGCGTCGTCGCAGCCGGTGCGCAGGCAGCGTGCGGCAACGATTATCGGCGACGTCGGCGCGTCGTCGTTCGATAGAATTCTACGCACGCTGGCTGCCGATCCCGACCCCGGAGTGCAAAAATCCGCAATATTCGCGGCGGCGCGAATCAAAAACGAAAAAATGATCCCGATGTTCATTGACGCGCTTTCGAGGCCGCATACGCATTCCGTCGCCGTTGCCGCGCTCGTTTCCACGGGCAGCGCGGCGCTGCCGCATATCGCAGCGGCATTCCGCCAGCCCGGCGTCTCCGGCTGGACGGCTGCCCGGCTTCTCCGCGTTGCCGGGAGAATTCGCGGCGAGGGTGCGATAACGTTTTTGAAAGAGCGCATCGAGTACCCAGACGTCGTCGTGCGGAATCAGGCGCTCGCCTCGCTCAGCCAGAGCGGCTATCGCGCCGATGAAAATGAAATTAACGGAATCCACGGCGCCATTGACAGTGAACTCTCATACGCGTATTGGTATCTCGTGACAATGTCGCAATTGGAAGTTAATCCCGTGTTGAATTTGCTCTATCATGCGCTTGAAATTGAGTTAGACCAAATCCGCGAACGGGTGTTTTATTTGCTGTCATTCCTTTACGAGCCGAAAACGGTTCTCCGCGCGCGCGATAATCTGCGCTTGCATTCGCCGGAGCGCCGCGCCTACGCGCTCGAATCGCTGGACGTGCAGTTGCCCGGCGAATTGAAACGCAAATTCTTTCCGCTGATTGACCATATCCCGCTTCGCGACCGCATTTCGCGTCTCGCGGGGCATTTCTCTCATTCCAATATCGAGCCGGATATCAAAGAACGCCTGCAAAATATCATCGTCGGTCCGCAGAGTTACATCAATCCGTGGTCGAAATCGTGCACCATTCATCTTGCCGTCATTCTGGAATTGCGCGATTTGCTGGATGATATCATCGGGGAGTTTGGCAGCAACACGATGCACGTAAACGAAACGGTGCTGCACGCGGTGAATATGATGGCGCCGGAGCGCCTCCCCTCGCTTCAGAACGTGGCGCAGGAAATAAAACAACCGTCGCCCTTCATTCAGAATATTTTATTTCAAAGGGATAATCCCATGCTATTGACAATCGAAAAAGTCATCATGCTCAAAACAATTGACATGTTCTCCGAGACGCCAGATGACGTGCTCGTCGAAGTCGCCTCGATTTTGGAGGAAGAATTGTTTTCTCCCGGCGACGTTATCATACGCAAGGGCGAGCCCGGCAATTGCATGTACCTGATACGCGAAGGGAAAGTGCGCGTGCACGATGGGGATTTGGCGATTGCGGAGCTTGGCGCGCGCGACATCTTTGGCGAGTTTTCACTGCTCGATACCGAATCGCGTTCCGCATCCGTTACGGCGATCGAACCGGCATATACGCTGCGAATGGATCAGGATGCGTTTTACGAACTCATGGCTGACCGCATCGAGGTCGGCAAAGGCATTATCCGCGTGCTAACAAGACGCCTGCG
>Ga0206853_1078_pt1 | contig 13169 bp, 11 predicted proteins | sample Alteio_BWOrgCont_52_FD_152859 | JGI IMG/M metagenome (GOLD analysis project Ga0206853, IMG submission 152859) | Enriched cells from forest soil in Barre Woods Harvard Forest LTER site, Petersham, Massachusetts, United States -... | ecosystem: Environmental > Terrestrial > Soil > Temperate forest >... | reverse complement strand
ATAATCGCGGATGAAGATGCGAGAATCGCATTTATTGTGGATCCGCAGCGCGACGTGGACGAATATATCGCCGATGCGGAGAAACTTGGCGTAACGATTCAGCACGTATTGTTGACGCATTTGCACGCGGATTTTGTCTCCGGTCATCTTGAATTGCGCGAACGCACCGGGGCGGAGATTCATATAGGCGCACAGGCGAAAACGGAATATAAGGCGTCGCCTATTCACGACGGCGATATTCTCGGCACGGAACGCATCCGCCTTGCATTCATGGAAACTCCCGGTCACTCGCCTGAATCGGTTTCAATCGTCGTGTACGACCTGCAAAAAACTCCGCATGTGCCATACGCCGTGCTGACAGGCGACACGCTTTTTATCGGCGACGTCGGACGTCCCGATTTGATGGCAGCCATCGGCTGGACGGCGCCCCAATTGGCGTCTATGATGTACGATTCGCTGCACAATAAATTACTCACACTCCCCGATGAGACTCTCGTTTATCCGGCGCATGGCGCGGGGTCTCTATGCGGAAAACATCTCAGCAAGGAAACGGTCTCCACAATCGGCATGCAGCGCAAAACCAATTATGCGCTTCAACCGATGACGAAAGAAGAATTTGTTCGGATGTTAACCGCCGATCAACCGGATGCGCCGGCGTATTTCGGCTACGACGCGAAACTGAATTCGCAGGAACGGCAAACCCTTGAAACCATGCTTACACACACGTTGCAGCCTCTTGCGGCGTCCGAAGTTCTCGCACGCCAGAACGAGGGCGCGCAGTTGCTCGACGCGCGTGATGCGGATGATTATTCAGCCGGTCATATTACCGGAAGCATCAACGTGGGATTGAACGGACAGTATGCAACATGGGCTGGCACCGTGCTCGACGCGAAAAAGCCTATCATCATTATAGCCGACGAAGGGCAAGAACACGCCGCTGCAATGCGTCTCGGCCGCATAGGATTCGACAACATTGCAGGATTTCTTGAATTCGGGATGGCGGCGGCGGGAATACCGGCAGAGTCTATTGAGAAAACAGAGAGGATTGCACCAACCCAGCTGGGAGAAATGCTTTCGCCAAATCATTCAACGAGTAAGTCGCCGCTTATTCTCGATGTGAGAGGTCCCGGCGAGTGGAACAACAATCATATACCCGGTAGCGTGAATATCCCGCTCAATCATCTAAAAGACAGGCTTCAGGAGATACCCGACAATGTTGAATTCATCGTGCACTGCCAAGGGGGGTATCGCTCATCCGTTGCGGCAAGTGTTTTACAGCAAAACGGCATTCATAATTTCAAGGAGCTTGCCGGCGGCTTTGCGGCGTGGGTTGCGATTGCCCCGGATGTTACCCCGGATGTTAAAGTATAGATCGGGGGAAAGTAAGTGCCTCAATGGCGTTTAGGGGAATGGTGCGGCAAATAGGCATCCCAAATTAGTTTGTATCTTATAGTTTCAATTCTTCACTCGCTTTTTTCATCGGTTTCCACACCGCAAGCACGATGCACGTGTAATAGCTGAGCAGCGCAATGACGGGAACTCCGCTGAGAGCAGCCAACCGTCCTTTTAACAGCGATTGCGCCTCCGTTCGGACGGTAAACCAATTGATCACGCCTTCCACCGCCCGCTCCTGCAGAGCCATGCGTATGTCATAAACAATTTGATACAGCTCCACCGGCACGAACATATAGAAAAAGATAGCGCACATCAGCAGCCAGCCGTTTTCACGAATTCGCAACGGAGTCTTCACAAGAAAAACAGTAAATGAAGTAAGTACAATAAGATACCCTGCAATGGTGTACGGCGCAGTCTGCGCGATAAGGTGAAACGCCTCCCGTTCAGCGTCCGGCGGCAGGGAGGTTTTGTATTCAAGCGTGCCGGTTTCAAATAAATCGAACGCGATGATGGCGCGAATATTCGTTCCTCCGAGCCATGAAATGCAGCCAAGCGTCAGAAATAATAACGCAAATTTCACAGCGCGTGAGTTAGCGGGGGGCATAGATTGCATACATGGTAGGCTGAATTGATAACAGAATTAAAACTGGAATGACAGCGATACGACGTTGATTAAGCCGACAACGGGATCAATATACGCCGCGTAATCAAAGGCTGGGGTAAACGCGCCAAGCGGCTGCTTGAATGTAAGTCCGAACGACGGATGCACCTGTTCGGATACACGGTTCGCAAGATCGAATCCATCAACGCCCGCGCGGATGATAAACGCAGAATTGAACGCATACTCTGCGCCGCCGCGGATTATGGACGTGTTGACGGAGCTCTGCTCAAAATCGGCTGTAATTGTTGCGCCGCTTTCCGGAACGTGATACGCTGCGCCAAAATGAAAATACACCGGGAAGGGGTCGGTTGTGGTTTGCCCTTGCTCGTTATAGAGCGGCGTTGAATCCCATCGGTAACTTGCAAACATGTTCTGAACAACGGCGGCGACGGATAACGCATCGCTTACTTGATAGACCGCTCCAATATCTACGCCGACTCCGCCGGACGTAATTTGATCGGCAAGTTTTGCCTCAAGAAATTTCACCATTACCCCGACCGCGAGTTGCGGCTTGAACCGGATGGCAACACTTCCGTAAAAGAAATCCTGATACGTGCTTGTCGCTCCCAAAGGCATGCCGTCGGCGTCCCGCTGGTCTATATTGCCGACGCCTGTTGTTACTGCTCCAGCCGAAATGCCGATTGTTGAAACACGTTCGCGCAGCGAATCGGGAATAGTATCTTTTATCATTCCGGGCGTTTTCTTATAAACCGGAATTATGCCTGTAAAAGAAAGTACTTCAAATGTGCGGTCTAACCCGAGTGCCGAGTACGATGCGTTCACGCTTCTATCGTTTTGAAACGCGCTGAATGCCGGATTATACAAAGCAAGCGGGTCGCCCGTCGTCAACGCGGTGCCTGAATTTCCGAGCGCAATGCCGCGTGCGCCATACCCCATATTTGTAAATGTGCCTGCGGCTCCGCCGGCTTGGGCGCCCGCCTCTTTCGCGACAAAACAGAACGAAAAAGCTAAAAATGAAAACGCAACGCGTTGAATGATTATGCGGACGAGGCGTTTTTTCATTGGATCACCAATATTTTTCCCCAGCGCCTATCGCCGTTATCCACCCGGACGCTGTAAAAATAGACGCCGTTCGCTGTGCGGGCTCCGTTATCGGTCAGCCCATCCCAAATCTCGTTTTGTTCCTCGTCATTCGAGCGCGGCGCGTTGCGAATGACGGTGCGGACGGGATTCATTGAAAAATCGAAAATCTCAACGGTAACCTGCCCTGTTCGTATGACGCCCGGGTTATCCACTCGGTAATGAATACGCGTTTCCCCTTGTGCCGGCGAAAATGGATTCGGGTATGCGTACGTGCTTGTTGGCGTAGAGAGGGCGGCGGAAACTTGTGTAACGTCATAATATGATTCGTAGCATCCCGTTTCGTGCGCCGTTACCAATCCATCGTACGTGCCGATAAAAAGCATCGAGTCGGAAGGATTTACCGCTGCGGAAAACACCGTGGGGTCCAATACTTGTTCGCGTCTCAGCGTATCCTTGAATAGAGTTTTCAGCACCCACGTTTGCCCGCCGTCGCAGCTGCTGTACAGCCCGGTATCGGTGGCGAGATACACATAGTTTCCCCAAAAACTGAAATTGTTCGTTATCCTACCGTGGAAATCCGCTATAGAATGCCAATCCGCGCCGTCGTCGCGGGAATACGCAATCGCGGTATCCGGCACATTCGACGAGTCGGCTGTCGTATCAATCGCGGAAAGGATTGTCGAAGCCCATAATACGGGGACGCCATTCACGTTTTGCTCCGCCATGGAGAAAATCCAACTCCCTGAAATTCCGGGTGTATTGTTATGTGAGTACCGGCGCCACGATACGCCTCCGTCTGTCGAATGATTTACACCGCCGGAAGTGCCCGCGAATATTTCAGAATCGCTCAATGCGACAATTGAAAACGCACGCTGATTGTAGCTGTTGTCAACGTTGAGCGCAAGCCCGGAATAGAAATAAGGCTTGCCGTTTTTCAAGCTGTCGGGCGTGATATAATCTATTGAATCGGTCGGTAGAAGTATGCGTTTCCACGTATTTCCGTAATCCGTTGATTCTCGCAATCCGCCTGCGAATGCCGCAATAAAAATATTTCCTGAGGGGGTTACGGCGACGTTGCGGATGAAATTATCCTCCGGTACGACGACAGGGAGCGCCGAATAACTGTAGCTGCCATAAGCTATAGTTTCGCCGGCTGTGTTATTTGTGTCAATCGGTTCGGGAACGATATGCCAATTGGTATCTGCTCCGTAAAAAAAGCGGTAGCGGAATCCCGTGCCGACGCCGACGGCTTGCGTTTGAAATCCCGTATTGACTTCCTCGATGTGGAACGTCGGAGCGATAATTATTTTGTTCCCGGGCACATGCGCAATCGTGATATCGGCGACTTCCTCAGTGCCGAATGCGGGGGAGTTATAATAATTATTCCACGTATTTCCGCCGTTATAGGAGACGCTAAGCCCTTTGCCCGTTCCTAACCATATCGCGTTGGAGTCAACGACTATGGATTGGATGTAATTACTGCCCGGCACCGGAGAACCGGGAGGAATCTGGTCGAGAATGTTCATCGTGTGCGGCAGTGTTTGCGCCATACTGACGCAGTGCAACGCGAGCGCACAGGCGACTGCCAAAATGGGGCGAACGCGTGTAAATACTGTTCCCATTAGCGCGTATAAATCACTTTCATCAATGTATCGCTTGAAACATGCGATGTATCGAGCGCATAGATATAAAGCACGTACCACGATTCCCTGCGATACGTGGAATCCGTCGCAAAATAATTGACATATTTATTGTTGCCGGAAGACGTGAAGGAAAGCAATTTGACGAATCTATTTGTTGCGTCATATACGGCGGCATTCACAGAATCTATGCTTCCCGCGCCGAATGGGTCAGTAACCTGTGCGCTTAACGTATCCATACCGGGAACGGAAATGGAATCAGCCGAAGTAAAATCAGACACAATGGGCGGATGAAACGCGGAGTCTGTAATATTAACCGCTGCCAATGAATTTGCCGTGTTCCCATCGGCAGTGGCTATCACGGAATTTACCGTGTACGTTCCGACCTTCAATCGTAAAATCTTAAATGCTATGGAACCGGTTAATACCGAATCTTTTGCCGTTGTGCTAGGGGAGAGGAACGAATACGTTGCGCACAAAAGACCTTCAGGGTCATATACCATCGCCGTTGCGCTCGATATGCTGTCCGGGGGCGTGTTTGAAGAAATCGTCAGTGAAACGGATAAATTTATCGTAACGGAATCGTACAGTGATTTTGTTGCAGGGAGCAATGTGGCTGAATTGATTGACGACGGAGTAGCGGAAGATTGAGAAATATGGGGAATGACAAATTCGTAAGAATTGTCGTCAATAACGGAAGTCTCGGATTTGCACCCCGCCAAAAACGCCGCCCCGCACCCAACAGCGAGCGCAAGAAAAACTACCGTCCGTAATACCATGGGGCGAAAATAGAGCGGTATGCGCGTTGTGGCAAGGCGAAAACGAGTTGTAATTTATTTTGGGCTTCTTCGCATATAGAGCCATCGGATAAATAGGTACAATAGCCCAAGAATCACAATAGATGTAACGATTTTTCCATACGTTTCAAGGAATACGCTGACAGCCAGCCAATTGTGACCCAGTTCCATTCCTGCATATAATAGCAATCCATTCCACACCAATGCGCTTACGCCGCACAGAGCCGCCGTTAAACCAAGCCGCATCTCAGTCATTCCCGCCACGAACGAGACAACCGCCCGCGTACCCGATAAAAAACGATTGACGACGATGATAAAATACCCATACTTCCGAAACCATTCCTCTACCTTATGCACCGCTTCAATCGGGAGGAAACGGATTTTGCCGGTCTCCAACAATTTCTCCCCGAATTCTTTGCCAATCCAGTATGCAGTCAAAAAACCGGTGATGCTCCCGAATGTAGATGCGAGAACGGCGGGTATAAATCCCACGGTTCCAACTCCGACAAGCGTTCCGCCAAATACGATAATAACGTCGCTTGGGGACGGAGGGAAAATGTTTTCGATAAAAGCAATGCTTCCAAGCACAATAAGCACGCCGGCGGGGGAAAGCGATTGAAGAAAATCAACGATAGTTTGCATGTGCGTTCATTTTGTTCTGTCCATGCGCTCTATTTGTGCAACTGCGAATGCTGCAACCGCATCGCCTGCTCCGACGCCGCCCAATCCTTCGTTTGTCGTCGCTTTGATTGAAATATATGTGGAGGCGGTGGTCGCAGGGTTGCTCGTAGTATTAATGATAGGCTCGATGGCATCCCGCATCCGGGGAATATATTGTGCAATTTTCGGGCGTTCGAGCACGATAGTTACATCAATATTGATTAACGTATAATTTTTCTCTCGCACTAATCCAACAACCCGGCGGAGAAGCTCAAGCGATGAAATACCGGCGAATTCGGGCGAGGAATCCGGGAAATGCGTGCCAATGTCGCCGAGCATTGCCGCCCCCAGCAGTGCGTCGCAAACGGCATGGAGAGCCGCATCGCCGTCGGAATGTGCGACAGTACCTTTCTCCCACGGGATTGTTATACCGCCGAGAACAAGTGTTTTGTCACGTTCAAGCCTGTGGATATCGTAACCGAATCCTATCATTAAATATACAGAACACGTTTTGAAAATTGAGACCTCTGAAAAAGCCCTTCTAAAATAATCATAAAATGCGTAAGGATAAGTCATTGCGAGGAATGATCCGAAGGCGAATAGAGCCTGTCCAGAGCGAAGCGTGGGAAAGCAATCTCCTAAGCAATACTGTTGCGGAGAGGCTTTCTTCATCAAGCGTGTACCGTGGGAGATTGCCGCGTCGCTGGTGCTCCTCGCAATGACGCGAGGTTAAGGTAAGACGTACCCCTCACATTTGTCATTCAGAGCGCAGCGAAGAATCCATCATGATGATACAAGTCGGCTGCATGGATTCTTCGATTGCGGAGCCTGTGCTGAGCGTAGCGAAGTACTCCCTCTGAATGACAATCTATAAACCGAGGCTCTGCCCCAATTTATACCCACTTGATTCTCCAGCCGGAGTTTTGTAATTTAGCAGTCCCTTTCTCCGAGTGCTAAACATCAAAACGGAGAATACCAAAACAACTTTTTTACTATCATTAATTAAGGATTCACTAATGAATTTGAAACCGTTATCCGACCGGGTGGTTGTAAGACCTCTTGAGGCGGAAGAAAAAACGAAAGGCGGGCTTTACATCCCCGACACAGCAAAAGAAAAGCCGCAACAAGGCGAGATTATCGCCGTAGGACCGGGACGCACGTCCGATGACGGCAAACTTATCGAGCCGCAGGTTTCCGCTGGGGATACAATCCTCTACGGCAAATATTCCGGCACGGAAGTAACGATTGACGATCTCGAATACCTCATCATGCGCGAGAGCGATATTTTCGCAGTCGTCAACACCGACGGCAAAAAGAAAAAGTAAACGGCCCAAAGGGTAGCGTGAAGTAGTCTCAATTTTAACAACTAATCATTAAGGATATTACAGAGAATGGCATCAAAAATAATTCAATTCGAAGCCGACGCGCGCACTGCATTGAAAAAAGGCGTTGACCAGTTGGCGAACGCAGTGAAGGTGACGCTTGGTCCGAAAGGACGCAACGTCGTGATTGACAAAAAATTCGGCGCGCCGACCATCACAAAAGACGGCGTGACGGTGGCAAAAGAAGTCGAGCTCGAAGACCCGATAGAAAACATGGGAGCGCAAATGGTGCGCGAAGTCGCAACCAAAACCAGCGACGTTGCCGGCGACGGTACAACGACCGCGACCGTGCTTGCGCAGGACCTCATCCGCGAAGGTTTGAAGAACGTAACCGCCGGTTCAAACCCGATGGACTTGAAGCGCGGAATTGACCTTGCGGTGAAAGAAATCATCGTGAACTTGAAAAAACTTTCACGCGAAGTGAAAGGCAAGAAAGAGATTGCGCAAGTCGGCGCCATTAGCGCAAACAACGATATGGCAATCGGCGAACTTATCACAAACGCGATGGAGAAAGTCGGCAAAGACGGCGTTATCACAGTCGAAGAAGCAAAAGGCACCGAAACGACGCTCGACGTTGTGGAAGGCATGCAATTCGACCGCGGGTATCTTTCGCCCTACTTCGTTACCGATCCCGACTCGATGGAGTACGTTATGGAAGACCCGTACATCCTTATCCATGACAAGAAAATTTCCGTCATGAAGGACTTGCTGCCCATACTTGAAAAAGTTGCGCAGGCAGGCAGATCGCTCGTGATTATCGCAGAGGACATCGAAGGCGAAGCACTTGCAACGCTTGTGGTGAACAAACTGCGCGGCACTCTCCGCGTTTGCGCCGTAAAAGCGCCCGGATTCGGCGACCGCCGCAAAGCAATGCTCGAAGACATCGGCACGCTTACGGATGGAACCACAATCAGCGAAGAGAAGGGCTTCAAATTGGAAAATTCGACTCTGACGTATCTCGGCAGAGCGAAAAAAGTCGTGATTGACAAGGACAACACGACAATCGTTGAGGGTGCGGGCAAGAAAGAAGAAATCAAGAAACGCATCAACGAGATCAAACAACAAATTGAAAAGACGACCAGCGATTACGACAAAGAAAAATTGCAGGAACGCCTTGCGAAACTCTCCGGCGGCGTGGCTGTCATCAAGATCGGCGCGGCAACGGAAGTGGAAATGAAAGAGAAGAAAGCGCGCGTCGAAGACGCGTTGCATGCAACCCGCGCTGCTGTGGAAGAAGGCATTGTCCCCGGCGGCGGCGTCGCGTACTTGCGCGCCATCGCATCGCTCAACGGCAATCTCGGCGAAAACGCCGACCAAAAGCTCGGCGTCAACATCGTGAAACGCGCCGTTGAAGAGCCGATCCGCGCAATCCTTACCAATGCGGGTTTGGAGCCGTCCGTCATTGTCGCAAAAATCAAAGACGGCAAAGATGATTTCGGCTTCAATGCGTTCACGGAGAAATACGCCAATCTTATCGAAGACGGCGTGATTGACCCGACCAAAGTAACGCGCGTCGCATTGGAGAATGCAGCCTCGGTTGCATCGCTCTTTATCACGACGGAAGCGACGATCTGCGAACGGCCGGAAAAAGATAAACCGATGCCCCCGATGCCGGGCGGCGGCGGCATGGGCGACATGTACTAAGAGAAGCGAATACCGATTCGTTAAGGTGCTTTTCAAAGGCGTCTCGCCCGAAAGGGAGGGACGCCTTTATATTAAACATCATTATCACTATCTGTCTTCCTAAATGGACCTTATTACGATTATTTTTTACGTCTTGCTGATAGGATTTATGATATGGATGAAGACAAGCATAAAATCCACGGTTGAGTACTCTGTCAAGCATGAATTTGATGTCCGGTTGCAAGAAATTCAATTAAATTTCAACAAAGAAGCAGAAGCCCGAGAGCGAAAGGATAAGTTTCGATTAGCGGCACTTGATGAAAGATTGAAAGCTCATCAACAAGCATATGGATTATCGGTGCGGTTCACTTCCTCATTATTTGATGAAAAACAAAAAATCAGTCTGCTTCAAGAGTGCAGAATATTCTGGGATTTAAATTGTTTGTATTTAACTACTGGTGCAAGAAACGCATTTCGCAAAGCCTATTTTGATTATATGCATTACGATTTGTATCTATCGGTATGGCAAGAGGCACATTCTACCGAAAACAAAACAAAACTGCAAGAAGCATTCGATCATATAAGAAACACGCCCTTACTTATTGCCCGAAGTATAGATTTAGAATCAATGGGCGACGGCGCATCAATTGAAGAATTAAAGAAAGATTTTAGTGGAGCGGCGATTTGATTGTAGCAGGAAAATAATATATGAAAAATATCAAATCTATAAATATATTTGATTAAAATGCCAGATTCAGACGGAACAAACGGGTCACATTTTCTATGGGCAATAGGCGGATTTGCTTTCGCTTCTTGGTTGCTGCGCAGGCAAATTGACGAGAGCAAAAAAAGTCGTGCTGAAATGGATGATCCCGATGGAGCAGAAGAAATCTATAACGAGATTAAGGAGTTGCTTCATGAGTGGGAGCCCGAAGGGTTTGATTCTGAAGATGATTACATGAAAGATCTGGCTGAATATTTAGAAGAATATTCAGATTGGGCAATTGAGGTTTGCCCTAATACGTCGGAAGGAAAACCTGATATTGTTATCGGCGACCTTCTTGCCCTTGAATTAAAGTTGACTCCATCCAAAGGTGAATGTGATAGGGCAGTTGGTCAGTGTGCCGGATACTCACGAGAATGGATGACATGGCTTGTACTCATTGACACCAATGTCACACAAGTTGGGCGAATAGAGAATCTCTTACAAGACAAAGGATTAGAACAAATTGAAGTTTGGTCTTTTTCGTAAAGTGCCTGCTACTAAAGTAGGGGTTCGTGATGTATTTCCCGCACGCATAACTAACCCCCGACTTTAGGCAGTGTATCAGTTTGTAAAGATTCTATAACTATCAAAGATGTCATTCAGAGCGCAGCGAAGAATCCATCATGATTGTACGAGTAGGCTACATGGATTCTTCGGTCGCTTCGCTCCCTCTGAATGACAATCTACAAACTAGTACACTACCCGACCTTAGTCGGGGGACAAAGATTGCAAGCCCTCCCCCCGCAAGCGAGGCGAGGGGGAAATAAAAAAGGCTGGCTCCCTTTCAGAAACCAGCCTATATAATTATTGTTATTTGAAAAGTGTCTCAATTTCTCATTGCGTGTAATCGTAGAAACGCATCTTGCGCTAACTTGTAGTTCGGATCAATCTCCAATGCCGATTCGTACTCCGCAAGCGCCTCTTCCCACATTCCTCTGCGTTCAAATATCTTCCCCAAATTAAAATGTGGAAAATGACGTGACTCATATCGTTTGGCGGCAATGGCAAGTTCCAACCACGTAACGGCTTCGTCGAATCTGCCAAGCGCGATAAGATAGGAGCCTATGTCGTTATATGGATTGCCAAAGTCGGGGTCAATCTCTATTGCATATTTACATTGCTCGATGGCGTCCTCATATTTGTTTTGCTGGCTATATGCCCATCCAAGAAATGTATATGCTTCTGCTGTTTCGCACGCAGCAATCGAACGTTTATAGAGTGCAATTGCTTCATTGGTTTTCCCCTTCATGTGCAAATGGTAACCTTGTTCAAACAAGTCGCGAGCCTGCTTAAGCTGGATTTGAGTTTCCATGTATGTATTCCTTTCTTGAAATCGAAATGTGATTCAGTGGGAACCGTGGAACCTTTGAATTATTGACAAGCGTGAATTCCTCGATTCCTTTCTTTCTGCGTGTTTTGCCCGCCGTACTCACTTAACCACCCTGTATAATTATACAACACACCATGGTGGGACAAAGTTGCATGGGAAGAAGCGGATACGATGCGGCTGGAGGATGATGCTAACGGAAGGAATTGAGGTTGAGATTTCACAACGCGAAAATACTCATTTTCCATACCGTTTGTCAAATAAAATTCGATTTTTATTGCGGAATATTCCGGGAAGGGATTTTTTATTGCTTGGAATTCAGCGCGTGCTCCGCTATGGTTGCGAGACGGGTAAGGCGCACGTATTCGATGCTATGTACTGTTGAGTCGGAGGCTGAAAACGCGATGGCATAATGAGATGAGGAAGGCAGCGTGCATTCGCTCATATTGCGAAAAGGCAAGCGTAACGTATCATTAGATGTATCAGCTATGGAAAAAATTGAAATATGGATTGCCGTATCGTGCGGGACAAGCTCGATTCGCCAATCTCCCTGAGTGAGCATAGCATCGTTCATACGCGCCGGAACGTTGGATGTGACCACCGCTGCAAGCGCATTGTTTGTATCGAGAATGGCGACAGAGGAGCGATTGCCGCACGCCTGCCACCCGGGAATGCAAATGGAATCGGTATCGGAATAAAAGCCGAGCTTCTGGCTCATCGTATTCATCCATAAGCACACGATTGTTTGCGCAGAATCATTGAGGCGCAAATGCACGGGGGCGTATCGGCGGTAAAATGCAGAATCGCGCTGCATTTGAACACCGCTTTGAAATATTGCGGTATCTACGCCAGTTTCACCGAATACGAGGATATCCGGATTTTGACTGAAAACATAAGCGCCGTTACCCATACCGTGACCGATATGCCCTTGATCGAAATCCGGCGGGGGATGCCGGGCGATGAAATAGTCATTCAAACCAAGCATGTCAATACACGGAAAATCCGTCCAATAAGGGATGCAACCAGCCGCATCAACGCCAAGCAAAGGCTGTCGGCGGCTGTATGCTTTTTTCAATTCCAACCCGATTGTTTTTCCCGTCCATTCCCAACGCTCATCTATTGCACGGCGATTAGCAATATCATAATGTTGCAAAATGAAATACAAGAGTCCGCATATCGCGGCGATTTTCAGAATACGAGCCGGACGTTGGAATGGTAATAAATACCGGATAAGCTCGGCAGCCATTAAGGCTGCAATAACGATGAACGGAATAAAATGCCGCCGCCCCGGAAAAACATCCCCGCCGATGAATAAAATATAGGCAAGCCAGCACGCGAGCGGAATGATGAGAAATACGATAATGTTCCTGTCCATTTTCTTGCGGACGCCTAACCACACTCCCGCAATGATTACGAGGGTGAGCGGAAACATGAAAATGAACCCGGATAACAAATAATATCCGCCATGAAGCAGATAATTGAATGAAGCGGCTATCTTTACGTACGCAGTATTTGGAAACCACTCGCCATAATAGCTCAACCGGAACGCCAGCTGGCATAGAACGCATAAAACGGGAATGCCGGTATATGCCGCAATCAATCCAAATGTTTTTTTCTGGAATCCGCGGATGAAAAGCAACGATACGCAAACCGCAAAAGTCAATAATGGTGCATCGGGGCGCGTTAAACACAGCAGTCCGGCAAAAACACCCGGTAAAATCATCGTTCGAGATCTGCATTCGCTGTTTAATACGGCAGGATATAAGAGCACGAGCATCCATGCAAGGAACGCGGCAATAAAGGACTGTTCCAATCCGCCAATCATCCATATTGCCATCGTTCCCGACAGGGCAATCAATGCTCCGGCGCAAACG
>Ga0206853_1071_pt2 | contig 13219 bp, 10 predicted proteins | sample Alteio_BWOrgCont_52_FD_152859 | JGI IMG/M metagenome (GOLD analysis project Ga0206853, IMG submission 152859) | Enriched cells from forest soil in Barre Woods Harvard Forest LTER site, Petersham, Massachusetts, United States -... | ecosystem: Environmental > Terrestrial > Soil > Temperate forest >... | reverse complement strand
CGCTTCGGGGAAATGGAATGCTGGGCGCTTCAGGCGTACGGCGCGGCGTACACGCTGCAGGAAATGCTCACCGTTAAATCGGACGACGTCGCAGGACGTTCGAAGATTTACGAGTCGATCGTCCGCGGCGACAACAGCTTCGAATCCGGCATCCCGGAATCGTTCCACGTGATGGTGAAGGAACTTCGTTCGCTTGGGCTCAATGTCGAACTGATTGAGAAAGAGGCGTGATGTCATCCCGGCGCAGGCCGGGATCCACATCGGGCAACAGGTAATTTGATAAAGCATGGGTCCCGGCCTTCGCCGGGATGACATAAAAAAGGGCAGAAAAATATGGCAATGCAAGAAATCATGAGTTTTTTTGGTGGTGCGCAGGTTCAGCCGACGAAGCAATTCGACGAGATCAAAATCTCGATCGCCAGCCCGGAGAAAATCCATAGCTGGTCGTTCGGCGAAGTCAAAAAGCCGGAAACCATCAATTACCGCACCTTCAAGCCTGAACGCGACGGCCTTTTCTGCGCCCGCATCTTTGGCCCTATCAAAGATTATGAGTGCCTCTGCGGTAAATATAAACGCATGAAATACCGCGGCATCGTCTGCGAAAAATGCGGTGTTGAAGTCACGACCTCGAAAGTCCGCCGCGAGCGCATGGGCCATATCGAGCTCGCCTCGCCGGTGGCGCATATCTGGTTCCTGAAGTCGCTGCCTTCGCGCATCGGCATCCTGCTCGACATGACGCTGAAAGACCTCGAAAAGATTTTGTATTTTGAATCGTATGTCGTGGTTGAACCCGGCCTCACGCCGTTTAATATCGGCGAACTGTTGTCGGAAGAACAGTTCTACGAAGCGCAGGAAAAATTCGGCGACGGCACATTCACCGCGCAAATCGGCGCCGAAGCGATCAAGACCATGCTCGCCGCCGTTGACCTCAAAAAAGAAAAAGAATCCATGCGCGCCGAGCTCGCCGAAAGCACTTCGGAAGCCCGCCGCAAAAAGCTGGTGAAGCGCCTGAAACTCGTGGAATCCTTCCTCGAATCCGATAACAAGCCGCAATGGATGGTACTCGATGTCGTGCCGGTGATCCCGCCGGAACTGCGTCCGCTGGTGCCGCTCGATGGTGGCCGTTTCGCGACGTCGGATTTAAACGATCTCTATCGCCGCGTCATCAACCGTAACAACCGCCTGAAGCGCCTGCTCGAGCTGCGCGCACCGGACATCATCGTGCGCAACGAAAAACGCATGTTGCAGGAAGCCGTCGATGCGCTGTTCGATAACGGCCGCCGTGGCCGCGTCATCACCGGTGCCAACAAGCGTCCGCTGAAATCGCTCTCCGATATGCTCAAAGGCAAGCAAGGCCGTTTCCGCCAGAACTTGCTCGGCAAGCGCGTCGATTATTCCGGCCGCTCCGTGATCGTGGTTGGCCCGGAACTCAAACTCCACCAGTGCGGCCTGCCGAAGAAAATGGCGCTCGAACTGTTCAAGCCGTTCATCTATGCGAAGCTCGAAATTTACGGCATCGCGACCACCATCAAAGCCGCCAAGCGCATGGTTGAATCCGAGCGCCCGGAAGTGTGGGACATCCTCGAAGAAGTGATCCGCGAGCATCCGGTGCTGCTCAACCGCGCACCGACGCTGCATCGCCTCGGCATCCAGGCGTTCGAACCTGTGCTCGTCGAAGGCAAGGCAATCAACCTGCATCCGCTCGTCTGCACGGCGTTCAACGCCGACTTCGACGGTGACCAGATGGCCGTCCACGTTCCGCTCTCGATCGAAGCGCAGCTGGAATCCCGCGTGCTCATGATGTCGACCAACAACATCCTGTCGCCCGCATCCGGCAAACCGATCATCGTGCCGTCGCAGGATATCGTACTCGGCCTCTATTACATCTCGCTCGAATCCGACGGCGAAGCTGGCGAAGGCATGATCTTCACCAACACCTCGGAAATGCAGCAGGCGCTCGACGCGAAAGCCGTGACGCTGCACAGCAAGATCAAATGCCGCTTCCACGCGATGGATGAAAACGGCACCATGGTCCGCCAGCTCGTGCAGACGACGCCGGGCCGCATGCTGATTTCGGAAATCCTGCCGAAGCACGTGAAGCTCCCCTTCCCCGTCGTCAACAAGCTAATGACCAAGAAGGAAGTTTCGAACCTGATTTACGAAGTGTATCGCCATTGCGGCCAGAAGGAGACGGTGATTTTCGCCGATCGCCTGATGGCGCTTGGGTTCAAGCACGCCGCCAAAGCCGGGATTTCCTTCGGCAAGGACGACATGATCGTGCCGAAAACCAAAGGCAAGCATCTCGCCGCCACCTTCGGCGAAGTGAAGCAGTTCGAGCAGCAATATGCCGACGGCCTCATCACCATGGGTGAAAAATACAACAAGGTGATCGATGCCTGGTCGAAATGCTCGGAAATGGTCGCTGACGACATGATGAAAGAAATTTCTTCCGTCGGCAAAGACAAGAACGGGAAGCTCAAAGCCAAAGAGATCAACTCGATCTTCATGATGGCCAACTCCGGCGCCCGCGGTTCCGCTGCCCAGATCAAACAGCTCGCCGGTATGCGCGGGCTGATGGCGAAACCGTCCGGCGAAATTATCGAAACGCCGATTATTTCGAACTTTAAAGAAGGCCTCTCGGTTCTTGAGTACTTCAACTCGTCGCACGGTGCCCGCAAAGGTCTTGCCGATACGGCGCTCAAAACCGCGAACTCCGGTTACCTCACCCGCCGCCTGGTGGACGTGGCGCAGGACTGCATCGTTACAGAACAGGATTGCGGCACCTTCCGCGGCATCATCGCCAAAGCCGTTATCGACGGCGGCGATATTATCGTGCCGCTTGCGGATCAGGTTTTAGGCCGTGTGTCTTCGCGCGATGTGCATCACCCGGTGAAAGGCGACGTGATCGTCGGCGCCGGCCAGCTCATCGACGAACTCGTCGTTGATAAGGTCGATGAAGCCGGTATCGAAGCCGTCATGGTACGCTCGGTGCTCACCTGCGAAAGCAAGGTCGGCGTCTGCGCGCATTGCTATGGCCGCGACCTCGCCCGCGGCACCGAAGTCAATATCGGTGAAGCCGTCGGCGTTATCGCAGCGCAATCGATCGGCGAACCGGGCACGCAGCTCACCATGCGCACGTTCCACATCGGTGGCGCGGCGCAGCGTGGCGCGGAAAACTCAAGCGTGGAATCGTCGCATGATTCGACCATGACGCTTTCCAACAAAAACATCGTCACCGATTCCAAAGGCCGCCTCGTCGTAATGTCGCGCACCTGCGAAATCGTGCTGCGCGATGAAAACAAGCGCGAACGCGCCCGCTACAAAGTTCCGTACGGCGCCCGCCTGCTTGCCAAGGAAAACGAGCAGGTCAAAAAAGGCCAGAAGATCGCCGAGTGGGATCCGTACACACTCCCGATCATCACGGAACGCGCAGGTTTCGCGCATTACCGCGACCTCGTCGAAGGCGTGAGCTTACGCGAAGTGCTCGACGAATCGACCGGTATTTCCAACAAGATCGTCACCGACTGGCGCCAGCAGACCCGCGGTGCGGACCTGAAGCCGCGTGTTGCACTGCGCGATAAAAAGGGCGAAATCATCACGCTGGCCAACGGCCTCGAAGCGCGGTATTTCCTCCCCGTCGGCGCGATCCTGAACGTGCAGGACAACCAGGAAGTGCATGCCGGCGACGTGCTGGCGCGTATCCCGCGCGAATCGAGCAAAACGCACGACATCACCGGCGGTCTGCCGCGTGTGGCCGAGCTGTTCGAAGCCCGCAAACCGAAAGACCACGCCATCATCAGCGAGATCGAGGGCGTCATCGAATTCGGCAAGGACTATAAGAACAAGCGCCGTGTCGTGGTCCGTGCGAAAGATGAAGCCATCGAGCCGGTGGAATATCTCATTCCAAAAGGCAAGCACATCACCGTACAGGAAGGCGATTATGTGCAGAAGGGCGACCTCCTCATGGACGGCAACCCCGTACCGCACGACATCCTGAAAGTCATGGGCGTCGAAGCGCTTGCGCGTTATATGGTCGGCGAAGTCCAGCAGGTGTACCGCTTGCAGGGCGTCGGCATCAACGACAAGCACATCGAAGTGATCGTGCGCCAGATGCTGCAAAAAGTCGAGATCGACCAGCCGGGCGAAACCACGTTCCTTTCGGGCGAACAGGTGGACCGCGAGGAATTCGACCTCGTCAACGCCAAGACGATTGCCGAAGGCTACAAGCCCGCGACCGCTTCGCCGGTACTGCAAGGTATCACGAAAGCATCGCTGCAGACGCACAGCTTCGTCTCGGCCGCATCCTTCCAGGAAACCACGCGCGTGCTCACCGAAGCCGCAGTGGCTGGCAAAGTCGACAGCTTATCGGGCCTCAAAGAGAACGTCATCGTCGGACGCCTCATCCCGGCCGGTACCGGTGCAGCCGTCATGCGCCTGCGCAAAATCGCCACCGAACGCGAAAAGAAAGCGATCGAAGAGGCGGAAGCCGCAGCTGCGAGCAATGATAATCCGCTTTTGGGTGCGACGGGCAGTTAGGTTGTCATCCTGTGCGTAGCATAGCGAAGGCACAGGATCTCGTGCCCATATTCCGCCAAAGATCCTGCGCAGGCGCTCTGCGCCTCGCAGGATGACGGCCTCATGAAATCGTCTCCGCTCTACCTCTTCGGCACGCATGCCGCAACTGCCGCCCTCGCCAACCCCATGCGCAAAATCAAGCGCGTGCTGGTCACCAAAAACGCGCAAACCGAACTGGGCAAAGCGCTTTCCGGTATCAAAAACCCCGTCATCATCGAAGGCCATAAGCTCGAAGCGATGCTGCCGCAAGGCAGCGTGCATCAGGGCATCGCGCTCGAATGTGAGCCGCTGGCGCAGCCTGCGCTTTCCGACTGGCTGAACGAAAAAATCGAAAAACCGGTGCTGCTCCTCGATCAGGTGACCGATCCGCATAATGTCGGCGCGATTTTGCGTTCGGCTGCGGCGTTTGGCATCGGCGCGGTGATCGCCACCGACCGCAACGCCCCGCAGGAAAGCGGCGTCATGGCGAAAGCCGCCAGCGGCGCGCTCGAAATCGTGCCGATGATTCATGTCGTGAACCTCGTGCAGGCCATCGAGACCCTGAAGAAATTCGGTTACTGGATCGCAGGCCTCGACGGTGCGGCGAAACAGCTGATTTCTGAAGCGAACCTCGATGCCAAAACCGCCCTCGTCCTCGGCGCGGAAGGCGCAGGACTAAGGCGGCTTACCACCGAGCACTGCGATTTCCTCGTCAAAATCCCGATGTCGAGCCAGATGGAAAGCCTGAACGTGTCAAACGCCGCCGCGATTGCGCTGTATGATTTGTATCGGCGGCAACAAGGAGGATCATCCTCTTGATTGAATCTGGACAGCAGCTAATCTCTGAAGCAATGCCTCTTTTTCATCAGGCGTTAAAGTAACGCCTTTCCGCTCGTGATAGAACGCTTCCGCTGCATCGGCAATAGGCTGTATCCGACTGACCTGTTTAGCATTTTCTATGGCCTCAGAATTCTCAGCAAACTGCATGCGATGAAGTTTTGTTAAATTTTTCAGTTCATCCTCCGTACGTATATCTTCCCGTAACGCCTCCAATACCTGTTTTGTTTTTGCCTCTACATCGCTTCCACTGGCCCGCACGACATCACTTACAGGTAGCGAGGAAGCTGCGGAAAGTCCTGCACTTCTTAATCGTGTGAGAAGAGTATTTACTAAACAAGATTGGTATTCTTCTTTAACCTTACTTAACTCAATATGGGCCCTGCCCCCTATGAACTCCAAAATCACTTTTTGATCACCAATTTTATATTCCATATTATCCCCTTTCGGTTGTCAGTGACAATGTACTGGCAATTATGATAAACAATGATTCTATGACATAAAAGTTAAGATTCGATGACATTTATTAACCGATTGATATGACCTACCAATCCCTCCGCGATTTTATTGCCGACCTCGAAAAAAACGGGTTGCTCGTGCGCGTGTCCGAACCGGTGTCGCCCGTGCTCGAAATGACGGAAATCGGCACGCGGTTGATCGCCTCCGGGGGGCCAGCGGTGCTTTTTGAGAACGTTACCGGTTACCAGTTGCCGGTTGCCGGTAAGGAAAAAAACGATTTACGGGCAACGGGCAACGGGCAACAGGCAACGCCTTCCATCCCCGTGCTCATCAACCTCTTCGGCACGGTTGAACGTATCGCCATGGCGCTGGGGAAAAAGCCGGAAGAGCTGCGCGAAATCGGCAAGACTCTCGCTTTCCTGAAACAACCGGAACCGCCCGGCGGCTGGAAGGAAGCATGGGAGATGCTGCCGCTGCTGAAATCCGTGATGGCGATGAAACCAAAAACCGTGGGCAAAGCGCCGTGCCAGGAAATCGTGCTGACCGGGGACGATATCGACCTCGGAAAACTCCCCATCCAGACCTGCTGGCCGGGTGAACCGGCGCCGCTCATTACGTGGCCGCTGGTGGTGACCAAAGGCCCCAGCGATGCGGCGGAAGATAATTTTAACCTCGGCATCTACCGCATGCAGGTGCTCGGTAAAAATAAAACGCTGATGCGCTGGCTCAAGCATCGCGGCGGCGCGCAGCACCATGCACGCTGGGCAAAAGAAAAACGGGAACCGTTCCCGGCAGCGGCAGTCATCGGCTGCGACCCGGCGACGATCCTCGCGGCGGTGACGCCGGTGCCGGATAATGTGTCGGAATACCAGTTTTCAGGCCTGCTGCGCGGCGCGAAAGTGGAGCTGGTCGATTGCAAGACGGTGCCGCTCAAAGTCCCCGCGCAGACAGAAATCGTGCTCGAAGGGTATGTGTCGCTCGACGAGTATGGCAATGAAGGGCCGTATGGCGACCATACCGGCTATTATAATTCGGTGGAGCCCTTCCCGGTGTTTACCATTACCGCCATCACCATGCGTAAAGACCCGATTTACCTCACGACCTACACAGGCCGCCCACCCGATGAGCCTTCGGTGCTGGGCGAGGCGCTCAATGAAATTTTCATCCCGCTTCTACAGCAGCAATTCCCGGAAATCGTGGATTTCTGGCTGCCGCCGGAGGGTTGCTCGTACCGCGTCGCCGTAGTCTCGATCAAAAAAGCCTACGCCGGGCACGCCAAGCGCATCATGATGGGCGTGTGGTCGTTTCTCCGGCAGTTTGTCTATACGAAATGGGTGATTGTCGTCGATGACGATATTAATTGCCGCGACTGGAAAGACGTCATCTGGGCGATTTCCACCCGCATGGATCCGGTGCGCGACCTCACTTTGGTTGAGAATACCCCCATCGATTATCTTGATTTCGCCTCTCCCGTTTCAGGGCTCGGCGGCAAAGCGGGATTCGATGCCACCCACAAATGGCCGGGCGAAACCCACCGCGAATGGGGCAAAGAAATTGTTATGAATCAGGATGTTGTCTATAAAGTGACCCAGATGTGGAAAAAAATGGGGTTACCTGGCTAAACCGAAATGCTTTGTTAACCAAGTTGGCCTAAACTTGGAGTTATATGCAAACCGCACCTACCACATCCAAACCGGCCAACGAAAAAGAACTGGATTACGCCAGGCGCGCGCTCGCGCTCATCCAGAGCAACGGTATCGTCCCCGTCCCGGAAAACTACGCCCTGTGGTATCATTATGTCATCGGCGACAATAAGGAGCTGGTGCGGGAAATCGACCAGATCGTCGGTAATGGACTGAAATTCTCGCAGGAAACCTCCTCGTACCTGCATAATAAATTCATCCTCGCCACCCCCAGCCAGAAAACCATCGACGATGCCGCCGCCAATACCGAAACCATTTTAACCGATGCCCTGCGTGTCATCGGCGAATTCAGCGGCGAAACCGCCGACTATAACAAGGGCGTCGACGCCTACCTCACCGATATTGCCAAAAATATGGAAACCGGCAATATCAAACACATCGTCAAGAACCTCGTGGAAGCCACCGTCACCATGAAAAAGAAAGGTGAGGCAATCAATAAAAAACTGGAAGAATCCACCAGCGAAATCCATACGCTCAAGGAAAACCTGCAGGAAGTGACGCTTGAAGCCCAGCGTGATTTCCTCACCGGCGTATTCAACCGCAAAACCTTTGAAAAATATGTCGACGAACAAATGGCCTTAAGCCGTGAAAAAGGCTCCGATTTATGCCTGCTCATGATCGACATCGACCATTTCAAGCGCTTCAACGACACGTTCGGCCACCTCCTCGGTGACGAAGTCCTCAAAATCGTGGCGCGCACGCTGACCGAAATCTTAAAAGGCCGCGATGCCGTCGCCCGTTTCGGCGGCGAGGAATTCGTGGTCGTCCTGCCGGAAACCAACATCATCGGCGCCATGAAAGCCGCCGAGCTCATCCGCAGCGCCATCGCCAGCAAAGAGCTCAAGCGCAAAGACACCGGCCAGACCTTCGGCACCATCACCGTATCGATCGGCGTCGCCCGTTTCAAGCGCGAAGAAGACACGCTGCCGACCATGATCAAACGCGCCGACGATGCCATGTATGAATCCAAACGCGCCGGCCGGAATAAAGTGACGCAGGAAGCTTGATAGCAATAGATCGGCAATGGAACCAATATGCGCAAAAACCCTCTTTTCCTGCAAGGCGTTACAGGCAACCCCGATCACCCTTTTCCCAAACGGTTTAAAACACTGATCGAAGAACACGAGCCGATCAAAGAACTATTCAACGATATAAGACGACACATGAAAGGTGCATTAGGCACTTGGGAACATTCAGATAAGCAAGCACTGACATGGATATCCAAGCAAGCTAGCGATCGCGCGCTTAGCGGGTATATAGAAGAACATAACTGCACCAAAGCAACCCTTCTTAGAAGATATAACGCACTCCAGAACTTCCTGAAGCAACCCGGCCACTTGGGGTTCACATCATTTATGCAAACCCAGTTTTCTGTTAGTATTTCATCCATCGCAGAGGGTGAAAAGGTTCCCCATCTAAGAACCCTGCAATATATTTGCCTGAAATATGGATTCAGCAGGGAGGAAATAACTGAAACCACTAAATTCTATAAGGATTATTTAAAGCAACTCGGGGTAAAAACGGCGCTGAAATCTGCCGCCGGCAACCCGGAAGAAACACCTGACGATGATGAAAAGAAATCGCCTTCGGCGTTGAAATCAAAAACGCTTCACATGCTGATGAATAACCTCTTTGAACAACATCCCGCCTGGATTTACATGGGACAGCTACGCGTTGAAAATAGGGATACCCCTGATCCCCAAGTGAAAAAAGATATAGAAAATGCAGTCCGCAACAAATTACTCAGAAGCACAGCTCAATTCTGTGACAAAATTACGGATAGCACCCTCATGGCCTCTTACGCCAAACAACTTTTTCTAAATAACCTTTCCCAAAAAAGCCTCCCCAAAGGTTATTTCCAACAATCGGATAAGACGATACAAGAGAATTTCAAAAAAGCTCTTAAAGAAGTGCTTGAGGCGTTTGGGTATAAAGACACAGATCCAGAATACAAAAAAGCTATGTCGTTACTAGAGAAGGAATTAAAAGCAAACTTTAAAGCCATGGAAGAGGCGAGAAAAAAAGCCGAAGAAGATGAGAAAAAAGCAGCAGAAGGGGCGGCGGGTGAAGAAGTGAAGCCCACCAACCACGCGGGAACAGTCGCCGATAGCAAAGCTAAGCGTCCAAAGACAAGATTAGGTTAGTACATCCCACCATTAATATGCAGCGTCTGCCCCGTAATGTAGCGGGCTTCATCGCTGGCGAGGAATAATGCCCCGGCGGCGATTTCTTCCGGCGTGCCCATGCGGGCAAGCGGGATGTTCTGGCTGATGCGCGCTTTCTGGTCGTCGTTGAGCACTTCCGTCATGCTCGTCGCGATGAAGCCCGGCGCGATGCAGTTCACCGTGATGCCGCGGCTGGCCATTTCCTGCGCCAGCGATTTGCTCATGGCGGTGAGGCCGCCTTTCGAAGCACAGTAATTCGCCTGCCCGGGATTACCGGTCCAGCCAACGACCGAGGTGACGTAAATGATGCGCCCGGCGCGGCGTTTCATCATGCCCTTCATCGCAGCGCGGCTTAAGCGGAAACTCGCGGTTAAATTCACGTCGATCACCTGCTGCCATTCCTCGTCTTTCATGCGCAGTGCGAGGTTGTCCTTGGTCACGCCGGCGTTGCAGATGAGGATATCGAGCCCGCCCAGTTTTTCTTCTGCTTCCTTGATGAGGTTTTCGACCGTGTCGAGTTTGGAGAGGTCGCAGGGGATGGGATATACTAATCCCTTCCCCCCTTGCGGGGGAAGGTTAGGATGGGGGGACTCTCTCAATGCGCTCGCATTCACCTCCGGAGAAACACCCCCCATCCCGCCTTCCCCCGCAAGGGGGGAAGGAGAAGTAAGAACGCTCGCAAGCGCCTCCAGTTTTTCTATCTTGCTGCCGGAAATGGCGATGGTCGCGCCCGCATCATAGAGCGCTTTCGCAATCGCCCCGCCGATACCGCCGGTCGCACCCGTGATGAGCGCTTTTTTACCTGTGAGTGAGAACATAGGCTGAATCCTTCGTATTAATCCTGTGGCACAGGATCTAATACATTTGGAGATTCCGTGCAATCGCTAAGCGATTCGCAAGATTCTTATTCACCATGAATGTTGTCAAGCAACGCCTGATTGAGCAATGTCTGCCAGCCGCGACCCATGGATTTAAAATGGTCGAGCACTTCCGGGTCGAGGCGTAGGGTGACCTGTTTTTTGGTCGGGGATTTTTGCGGCCCGCGAAAACGCTTGAGCGAAGCATGAAATGCCGGAAACCCCTCCTTGAGAGGCAGCGAACGGCGAAAATCCTTGCGCGTAAGCTCGGGGTTATCTTTGTCCGTCATCTCAGAATTCGGCGATTTCTTCTTCATACCATGCTATTTCCCTAGAGTTGCATTTACGAAAACTGATAATACGCACAGCATTCCTCCGCGGCGTAAAGACGAATACATGCAAGCGGCCGGCCAATAACCCAAACGCACGAAATCGCGCCTCTTTATATTCTTTGCGATCATCGGGGAAATACCGGATGCTATCGGCATCCATGTCCTTCACCTGCTCAAAAGACAAACCGCGCTCTGCGATATTGCGCCTGTCCTTCGCCGGATCGTATTCAATCTCGATATTCAAATTGTAACTACAAATTGATGGTTTGGCAAGGGGTTTATTCGACCGCCACAAACGCATCCAAATCCACAGGCACCCCGATATTCATGGATTCGATTTCGGGGGCGATGCGTTTCATGAGGCCGGAAAGGACTTTCCCGGCACCGATTTCGATCACGCGGGTGACGCCTTGCGCATTCAAATATTCCATCGATTCGCGCCAGCGCACGACGCCTGTCACCTGATCGACGAGGAGCGCGCGGAGCTTCGCGGGATCGGATTCGGCTTTGGCGGTGACGTTGCAGACGACCGGCACGGACGGCGCGGAAAACTTCGCTGCCGATAAGGCATCCTGCATGATCCCGGCGGCCGGAGCCATAAGCGGGCAATGGAAGGGCGCGCTGACTTCGAGCATGATGGCGCGTTTGATGCCTTTGGTTTTGGCGATTTCGATGGCGCGGGCGATGGCGTCTTTCGTGCCGCTGATGACGACCTGTCCGGGGGCATTGTCGTTCGCTACCGTGCATACGCCGTCGCCCGCCGCTTCCGCTGCGATCTCTGCCGCCTGTCCAGCATCCGCGCCGAGGAGTGCGGCCATCGCGCCGCGTCCAGCCGGAACCGCCTGCTGCATGGCTTTGCCGCGCACACGAAGGAGCCGCGCCGTATCGGTGAGGCTGAGCGCTCCTGCGGCGCAAAGCGCCGAATATTCGCCGAGCGAATGGCCGGCCACATAGACCGCCATATCTTTTACATTAAAGCCGAATTCTTTTTCAAGGACGCGCAGGGCGGCTATCGACGTCGCCATAATCGCCGGCTGGGCGTTTTCGGTGAGGGTGAGGGTTGCCTGCGGGCCGGTGAAGATCAGGTCGGAAAGCTTTTCGCCGAGGGCTGCGTCCACTTCCGCGAACACCTCGCGGGCGGCGGGAAATTGGTCGGCGAGTTCCTTGCCCATGCCAACGGTTTGTGAACCCTGGCCGGGGAATAGCAGTGCTTTCTTCATCGTACGTCCTTTACGTTTAGTGAGTTTCTGAGCCATAAAGCGCCAATTATTAACAAATTTCACGATTTTTGCAAATGGAACCTGCCCGAAAACCCGCGCGCAGCCCATTAAAAAGCCCATAATTCCCCTTGCAATCACGCAAAAACTGGCTATTAATGACAGCCCCTTACGCCGGTTAGCGCGAACCACACCGGAATATAGGTTTATTTTCAGTGGTTTGATCAGGAGTTACTACTATGCCGTTATACGAAAGCACACTTGTCGCCCGTCAGGACCTGTCCCGTCAGGACGTCACCAAAATCACCGAAGCGCTCGGTGCCATCGTCGAAAAAGACGGCGGCAAAATCATCCGTAACGAATATTGGGGCCTCAAAAACCTCGCTTACCGCATCCGCAAAAACCGCAAAGGCCATTATGCCATGCTGGCGCTGAATGCCTCGCAGTCGGCCATTAAAGAAATGGAACGCAATATCGGCATCAATGAAGACATCATCCGCTCGCTCACCGTGCGCGTCGATGAGCTCGACGAAGCGCCGAGCGTCATGATGCAGCAATCGCGCTCGCGCGACGATTATCCGTCCGAAGCCGATGTGGTCGCAGAAATTGCGCCCGTCGCCGATGAAACCCCTAACGCGTAAGAGAGCAAAACCATGGAACGCCCACAAACCCAAGACGCCGCAGGCGCAGGCCGCAAAGTATTTTTCCGCCGCAAGAAATCCTGCCCACTCACCGGCACTAACGCGCCGAAGATCGATTACAAGGACGTGAAACTCCTGCAACGTTTCATCTCCGAACGCGGCAAAATCCTCCCGAGCCGTATCACCTCGGTCTCGCACAAAAAACAACGCGTGCTCGCCACCGCCATTAAACGCGCCCGCAACCTCGCGCTGATTCCGTTTGTAACCAAATAATTATCCCTGCACTTGTTGAGGGGTCCGGATTATAGTATACCGGACCCCGTCATCACTTCGCTCGACGGGGATAAAACCAATGCCAAAACTCCTCCTTCCCGCCCTGATTGCCGGTTCTATTGCCTGCGTTTTATTTCTGCTCATTGTCGAGCTCGGGCTCGGGTTTATTTTCATGTTCCTG
>Ga0206853_1072_pt2 | contig 13223 bp, 7 predicted proteins | sample Alteio_BWOrgCont_52_FD_152859 | JGI IMG/M metagenome (GOLD analysis project Ga0206853, IMG submission 152859) | Enriched cells from forest soil in Barre Woods Harvard Forest LTER site, Petersham, Massachusetts, United States -... | ecosystem: Environmental > Terrestrial > Soil > Temperate forest > O... | reverse complement strand
GATATATTTGAAAAAGAGTCGTATTTTACATCTACAACTACATTCAATTTTTATTTCCGAAAGTTGTTATTTTTTTATGGATTTCCGACATTCTCTATCCGAGAAAATATCTGTAATCTGTTTCGACAAAAATAATACAAGTTTTGCGTGAACCGTTACACGGAAAACACACGGTTTTGCATTTTTTTTCGTCAGAAAATTGGCTGTTCCGTTTTTGCCCGGGGCATTTCGGGGTGATTCACTACCTTACCGCCGATGCGCCAATCCACAAATGGGAACTGTGAACGCCGCCCCCATGTTATGAAAACTATAAAGGATTCTGCTATATAGTTGCATAAGAATTATTCCCGCTAAAGTTTTATCGTTAATGTAGTTTACTCTCAATCATCGTATCATTCTATTATCAAGGGAATACAATGTCACACAAATACTTTATGGGAAGGATAGAAACACACTATTATATGTACGGCGTAGGAAGAATAGCGTCTTTCGTTGTGCATATCATGCTTTTGTGCGCCATACTCGCAACGGCACAATGCGCTTTCGGGCAATCGCAGATCACTCCCCCAGCCGCCGTATCGGGAGCGTGGACGGAATCCATTACCTCCACCCTTCTCGTCAAATGGCAATCCCCAAAAAATAACGCAAGCATTTCCGGGTACGCAGTGTATGCCGCGTCGGGCAGTGCAGCCGTATCGCTTGGGAATACATGGCAATTGGTTGACGTAACGTCGTCCTCGGTTGATTCGGCGGTGCTCTCGCTCTCCATGCTGGGGATAGAAAAGGCGCAAACGATGTCGGTTCTTGTGAAGAGTTTTGCGCTCACGCTCGGCGATACCGTCCAAAGCATTGCAAGCAATATCGCCGTGGCGATATACGATTCGGCGACCGCAAAGTATTCCATCCAATTCATCACGACTGCGCCGGATTCGGCGGCAGTCGGCGCTGAATACGTGTATAATGCCGTCGCTGTTGCCAATTCCACCGCTGCTTCGGCGAACATCATATATACGCTTACCAATGGACCGCAGGGCATGACGGTCGATTCGACGACGGGCGAAGTACGCTGGATGGTTACGGCGGCGGGTTATTACAAGGTTGTGCTGACGGCAATGGATAATCATGGGAACTCGGTAAGCCAGGCGTTTGCGATACTCGTAAACAAGCAAGCGGCGCAAAACGGCAGCGCTGCGGGAATGGTAACCGATTCGGCAACCGGCATGGCAATTGCCAATGCGCAAGTGGTCTTTTCATTGCTCGATTCTTCAATCATCCCGTTGATTGGGCAGATGAGTGCGACAACGAACAATGCGGGAATGTTTTGGATAATTCTCCCCGCCGGAACGTATTCTGTAAAGGCGCAGGCTGAAGGCTACGTTACGGAATATCTCGGCGACACCAATGTCTCCACCGGCGCACTGCTCAACGTTCTTGCGAATACGACGGATACGGTTAATTTCAAACTTGCGCCGCGCGCGCGAGGAAAAATCACGGGTGTAATAAACAGCGCAGCGACCGGCAAAGCGATTGCGGGGGCGACGGTGTTCGCAATCTTTAAGGGCGCCGCTTCCGTGGGCGGAATAGCCGCAGTAACCGGATACGGCTCGCAGTTTATCGCCGTAACGAACGACAGCGGTTATTACTCGCTGAATCTCTCCGCGGGCGAATATCTTCTGCTGACGGAGGCGAAAGGGTATATCAATCAATGGTTCAATATGGCGGATTCGCTCACGCTGGCGCAAGTGCTTACTGTGACGGGCAATGTAACGGACACTGTCAATATGGCGCTGCAGCCCGTACCGCCCCCGGCGCCATGCACCGTCAGCGGCACAGTCGTTTCGGCAACCGGCTCCGCTATTGCGGGCGCGAGCGTAACACTGACAATGCTGGACGGCGATCTTTTGGATGATGACTCGCTTTTTACTTCGACGGTCATTACGGACAATACCGGCGCGTTTATTGATTCCGTTCCGTGCGGTGAATGGTACATTGCCTACGCACACGATTCCGGGTACATCGGCACGTTCTTCAACAATAAATTCGCGGGGCTGTTTGCGGATCGCATCTATGTGGGCGGCGCCGTAACCGGCATTACGCTTGTGTTGAAACAACAGACGACAAGTTCAACGTACCTTGCCGGAAGAATTTTCGGCTGCGATTCGGCTGTATCGCCCCAGCCTGCGAAAGTTATCGCATATACGTTAGGGGACGGGTACTTCCACGCCGCGGCGACGGCGGCAACCGATTCGCTCGGCGATTACTCGTTCACGAACCTTGCGGCGGGCGTCTATATTCTCGAAGCGATCTCGACGAATCACACCTATGCGCCGGGATTCTTCACCGATCAAAACCAATGCACGCTCGACTGGCATGACGCATTTAAAATCCAATTGCTCGACAGCGCCAGCATCACCGGTTTGGATATTTATATGCACAAAATATACTTTCATCCCGGATTCGCCCGCATTATCGGCAACGTAACGCTTCAGGGCGAACTATCGGGCGACGTACAAACGGGGAACGTCGTAACGGTGTATGACTCAACCGGAACAATGGTCGCAATAGGCGAGACAGACTCGCTCGGAAACTATATCATACAGAACATTGACGTCGGTGCGCATACAATCAGCGGGTCCAAGGTGAATTATTCCGTCACGTCGCAAGGCTCGGCTACGACCGATTACGACGCGAACAGCACGGCTCAATCGCAGATAACGGAGCAAGCGGACGCCCCTCTTGCAACGTCTGTGAATGAGCAGCCGGGATTGATTCCCAGGGCTGCGGCTCTCTCGCAAAACTATCCGAATCCGTTCGGTCCTGCGACGACAATTGGCTTCACGCTGTCTGCAAATGATAAAGTCTCGTTAACAGTGTTCACAATTACGGGGGTAAAAGTTACAACACTGCTCGACGGCGTATCGGAGCCTGCCGGAAGGTATCAATTGGACTTCAATTCGGCGAACCTGCCGGAAGGGACATATATTTACCGGCTCCAAACGTCCAAAGGAATTGTTGCAAAAACGATGCAAGTCATTCGCTGAAATACACACACTCATAAACGCAAAAAAGGCTGCGGGAGCATTCCCGCAGCCTTTTTCGTGTGTTTCGATTATCACCAAATACTATTGTTTCGCATCGGGCACCAGCGTTACCTGCACGTAATTATCGTCGCGCAGGTATTTATTCGCCGCATCCTTAATCAACGACGGAGTCAGCGCATTGGAAAGAGCCGGGTAGTCCATGATCTTGGCTGGATCCATGCCGTTTTCATAATAATCTTGCAGCGTTGTTTGCCAGAAACCGTTTAATTTAAGGCTCTTCTGGTACGACATCAACTCTTCGGTGCGGGTTTTTTCCACGTAGGAGGAATCAATGCCGAATTGCTTAACGCTGTCAATGACGTCGAACGCGGCTTTAATCAATTCGCTTTCCCGCGCCGGGTCGGAGGGGAAAAGCATCACAACGCCGTATCTATCGCGCGGCTGGTGCCGCACCTGCGGCTGAATTTGCACAAAATACACGCCGCTTTCCTTCATGCGGAGCCGTTCAAGCATCTTGATTTGCAGCGCGCTGCACAACGCCACTAAATCGTGATTGTTCTTCAAAGAATAATCGTATGGTCCTGTAAAAACAACTGCCGAAAATCCTTTCGGTTCAACACCTTTATGCACGACCTTCGAGATGACGCCATTCGGCGGAACGATGCCGTTGTCCTTCCACTGATGATTCGTCTTTGACGATGGAAGCCCGCCGATGTATTGTTCTATCAAAGGTTTGATGGCGTCGTTCTTGAACGACCCGACAAAAATAAAGGTTGTTCCGCTTGCATCTGAGTATAAATTCTTATATATCGCGAGTGATTTCTGCGGATTGAGTTCCTTCAACATATCCGGCGTCCACGGGCGGCGGCGAATATTATACTGCGAAAGGGTGTTCGTCAGCGTATCCTGCCACGCCGCCTGCGGATTGGCGCTTCTATTCATTACCTGCGTTGTTTTACGCGTGATGTACGCTGATGCGGCGTCGCTGTCAATGCGCGGCTCCGTATAATAGGCGTAAATCATTTCAAACATCGTCTGAATGTCTTTAGGCGAGGCGCTCCCTCCCACTCCGGAATACAAATCGGAAATTGAAGGCGAACAACCGACGATTTTACCCGCCAACGATTTTTGTAATTCCGTTGCGCTAAATGCACCCAAACCGCTTGCATCAACAAGTTCGTCTGCCGTTGTCCCGGGAATGATTAATGAATCGGGAAGATTGGAGCTTCCCCCCGGCGCAAACGACGTGAACAATATTTCGTCGTTCTTAAAGTCAGTCGGCTTAAGGATAACGCGCGTTCCATTGGAAAGCTGCCACTCCGTAACGCCGATCTCCGGGATAGTTTTCTCCGAGATGACTTTGCCCGGCGTTGGCGTTTTATCGAGCAATGGCTGATTGAGCACTTTATCAACATACGCCATTACCGGTTGGTTCAATGCGTCCTTGAATGCTTGTTTCAGATCGTCCTCGGTCGGATTATTCAAACCATCCTTCTCCGGGGCGGAAGCAAGAACGACGCAGTTGTTTTCGGGCATCCAATCTTTGATGAGCGCGTTCACTTCATTCAATGCTATTCCATCCATCAGCGCGTGCTGCAACATGCGCTCGTATGCAATGCCGGGCGAAGGCTCCTGATAGAGATAGTTTTGCACGTACTCGCCGACAAAATTAACCGATTGCGTCTTATCGCGCTCATTATACTGCTGGTCAATATCGCTTATGAGCGTTTTCTTTTCGCGGTCCAATTCCGTTTGGGTAAATCCGAATTGTTTCACCCGTTTTGCCTCGGCAAGCAATGCGCGTAAGCCGTCCACGATTCCGCCGTCTTTCACGCCCGCCGAAAGGCTGAACATGTCTTTCTTGCGCACGATTCGCCCCCGGAACGTGCGCGCACCCAAAAATGGCGCGTCGGCTTTTTTCGTGAGTTCTTCCAGCCGGTCGTTGAACATCGAGGTAAAGATATCCTCAACCATCTGATGGCGGTAATCGGCGACCGTCACTTCCGGCTCTATGTTCAATTTGAAATCAACACTGACGGTTGAACTCGTCGCTTCTTTATCCGTTGCGACGGAAAAGAGCGCCTCATTCATGTCCGGCACATTCGTTACCGGTCGCGGCGCCTCATTCGGCGGATTGGGTATGCCCGAGAATTTCGAGCGGATCAATTGTTCAATTTCGTTTTTATCAAAATCCCCGACCGCTACGATTGATTCCAAATCGGGGCGATACCACGTTTTATAGTATTTCCGAAGCACGTCGTGGTTGAACGATTGAAGAATGTCGTGCTTGCCTATCGGCAGGCGCTCCGCGTATTTTGAATCCTTAAAGAGAATGGGAAATTGTTTGTCGCGCACGCGGGCGTTCGCCCCGCGACCCAAGCGCCATTCCTCGATGACAACGAGCTTTTCCTTGTCAATTGCGCTGTCCTCGTAACTCACGTTATGCGCCCAGTCTTCAAGCACCTGAAACGATTTGTCAACAATGGCGGGGGTGTCGGTCGGTATTTGGAGTTCATAGACAGTCTCGTCGAAACTCGTGTACGCGTTCAAATCCGCTCCGAACTTCAAGCCGATAGACTGCAAGTAATTGATTATTTCCTGTTTTGCAAAATGCTTGGTGCCGTCGAACGCCATGTGCTCGCACAAATGCGCCAGCCCCTGCTGGTCGTCGTCTTCCAGCACGGAGCCCGTGTTGACGACCAAGCGAAGCTCCGCATGATGCTCCGGCTTGTGGTTTTCGCGGATGTAATATTTTAATCCGTTGGGCAGCGTGCCAACAGTCACCGATGAATCCATCGGCAATGTTTGGCTCATACCCACCGCCTGCCCGAAAACAAGCGCGGGCGCGAACAAGAAACATATCAATACGAAATATATACTACGTTTCATTTTGGGGAAATTAATTATGGAAAAGAATATGTTTGATTGTTGTACAATTTATTGTGTTGGCACACGTATCAAACCCTCTAATTTACAGAAATTAGAACGTCATTAAAATTCTTTAATGCAAATCAAATTCAATAGTTCCATAAGATTAGCGGTTGAGTATTCGCTTGAAGATTGTCATTCAGAGGGAGCAACGCGACCGAAGAATCCATGCAGCCCACTTGTATAATTAGGATGGATTCATCGCGGAGTTTATCCAGAGCGAATGCGAAGGACCAAGATTGACATCTTTGTTGGTTATAGCATCTGTACAAACTGATACACTCGCAAATAGGGTATTTGCTATGTTGAAAATGTTTTGTATTTTTGTTTAAGTAGGCTTCTGTATATTACTGTAGATTGCTATAGATTGATAGTTGGATAAGAGGGGCAACAGATCGTCGTTGTAATTACGGTCATAAATTCTAACGTACACAATGCAAATCTCCGAGAAGATAAGAATAAAGCAAGAAGAGTTCGAGCGAGATGCAATCCCTCACATGAAGGCTTTGTACAATTTCGCGCTCCGTATGACGGGGAGTTCCGATGACGCCCACGATTTGGTGCAGGAAACGTATCTAAAAGCGTTTCGATTTTTTGATAAGTTCGAGAAAGGGACGAATTGCAAAGCGTGGCTTTTCCGCATCATGAAGAACACCTACATCAACCTGTACAGGAAAGAAGCAAAAGTCCCGGAAAAGGTTGATTTTGATGAAATTCAAGAGTACTACGCCCCGAATGCAATGCCTATGGGCGGCTCGGAAGACTTGCAGGAAAAGATTTTCGGAAATCTTTTGGAGGACGAAGTACTCTTAGCGCTCCAATCACTGCCGGAAGAATTCCGTACAGTCGTGATTCTGAGCGACATTGAAAGTTTCACGTACGAGGAGATCGCAGAGTTCATCGAGTCCCCGATTGGCACCGTGCGCTCGCGCCTGCACCGCGGCAGAAAAATCCTCCAGAAAAAATTGTTTGAATACGCCCGCGCGAAAGGCTATATAACCGCCAAAGAGGGGCGCCAAGAAGTTATAGGATGAGTCTTTTATCTCAATGTTGATAATTGACAGAGTTTTATGTAAACTCATATTTGTGGAACTCATTGTACCATACGTGTGTTATCTTTGTTGCAGTCTGTAACAGAGATAGGAAATAAGGCTGTCGTTAACCTGAAGAAAGTTCTGTTAAATATCTGTTATGTAAAAGAGCAGGTGCATAGATGTAACCGCATCCGTGCTCTTTATTCTAAATCCCCCGGCAGTTACCCCCGGAACAACCCCACTCCAAGTGCGTTCAATACGCTCACAAAACAGAACACCGTAAGGTTATAAGTGTAGTTAGTTATAATTATATTCTATAATGAAGAACTGATGTTGTGCCTTGATGTCTATGCGCATATTCAAGATCTCACCGATGAGCGCCCTCTATCCGGCGTTATTCGGAAGGAGCTGACTGACCATCTTGCCGGGTGTGAATCATGCCGGCAGGAATTAGAAATTACGCAATTGACAAAAGCGTTGCTTGCCGCTCACGGGAAGCATGCCGAAATACCCCAAAGCCTTGAAAAATCGGTAAAGGTGGAAATTGCGCTGCAGGCGCATAATATTACGCTGTGCCGGGAATCGCAGGAATACATAACCGGCGTTGCTGATTCACGCGGTTTAACCGGCGAAATTCCCGAAGAAGTATCAAGCCACATTGCAGGGTGCGCTGAGTGCCTTCATGAAGTGGAATTATCACGGCTGATAAAATCAGCGATTGCGACTTACGCCCCGCTTATGCCGGTTCCGGATACCACGTTGCGCGCCGTGAAAAGCGCCATCGCTTCGGAAGCCATGCGCACGGACACGTACGAGCGAATGCGCTCCCCTATCCCCGGTATGAGACTCTTGCGCCGCTATCCCGTTTTTGCAGTTGGGTTAATTGCCGCCGTTGTGTTGCTTTATGTGTATTGTTCGCCAAAGTCCAGCGCTGAAAATTCGTTTAACGAGAACCCGACCGCGTATATAAGCCAAGATATGTCGTTGTTCGATAGATTGGCAAAGGGGGATGATTTCATTCAATTTACAACTACGGATGAGGAAGCGTTGAAAAGCTTCTTTCACAATCAAGGAATAACTTCCGCGATAACGATTCCTCAAATTCATACGGCGTCCCTTATCGGCGGATTCGTCAGGCAAAACGGCTCTTCGCACGTTGCGCATATCATTTATAAAAGCGGCGACAAAACGATATGCGTCGGCGAAATGAGCATTACCGATGCGATACGGGAAAATAAATTGGCAATTTCCGATTCCGTGAGGCATTGTATCGTGAATGGCATGATGTATTGGTACAGCGATGGGAAGCATAGATATTCAATCGGCATGTGGAAGAACAATCAAACGTTATGCTCCATCACGTCCTCGTTTTCACCAAGTGATTTAGCGGCTCTTTTTTCACCGATAATTAAATAAACCACGATGAAATATTTTGTATCGTCACTCGCACTGTGCGCTGTTGCAGTCGTCTTTTTTTACGCGCAGCATTCCGCAGGCGCGGCTCCGGCGGCGGACGCCTCGGCGCTGTATCAAGGAAAAGTTTCATTCATCAGCGATTCGAAAGCGGCGGGAGAGAACGGCGCTGCGCCCGATTTCTCGTGGTACGATGAAAACGGCAAAACAGTATCACTGAAAGATTATCGCGGTAAGGTCGTATTCTTGAATTTTTGGGGAACATGGTGCCCGCCCTGCCGGCATGAACTGCCGGATATCGTCGCACTCGAGAAACAATACCGCGGAAAGGTTAAATTTATCGGCGTCGCATTGGAACGCTCGAAAGACAATTTGTTGCAGCGTCTGACGGGCTTTGCGAACACGAACGGCATGGAGTATCAAATTCTCGTTGGCTCACCAGAAATTGCAAAGGCGTATGGAGGAATTTCAGGAATTCCGACCACGTTTATTATAGATAAAACCGGCAAAATTATTGATTCCGCCGTCGGTATGCGCGATAAAGAACAATTTGAAGGTATGCTGAAAAAGGCGATGTAACCGCCGAATGCCCCGCTCAACAATACCATCATCACGCGGGAGCCGGCAGCTTACATTGCACGTCATCCCTGCAACGTATGAAACTTTTTTCGATTATAATGTTTCTTACTCTTTGAAAATAGAAGTAATTAACAAATTCTAAAGATTGCTATTGCATCATAAGAATCTTGTTAGTATTTTTGTAGCGCATTCAAATTCCAAAAAATGAATGCGTGAGTATAATAGCCGACTACGGCTGATTAACAGACCCAAACGGGTGATTTAATAGGGTGTAATGCCCTGATAGTGCAAGCCGCCAGAAATGGCGGCTTTTTTCATTTTTATAAATATCATACAATGAGCAAAAAAGTAATTATTCTGGTTGATGGACAAAACCTGTATTACAGTCTAAGAGATATGAGTCTTCTTGAGCGGGATGTAAAATGGGATATGCTCTTTAAATCTATTCTTGAACAGGATGACGAACTAGCCAGAACCTATTGGTTTCGCCCGGAAAGAATCCATGATAGTTATTATACCTATGCAAACATCAAAAACACTATTATCGCAAAACAATTCCCCACTTATAAAGGTAAAGAATGGTCTTCGATCCCATATAATATTATATCTCAAGTAGATAGCTCTGTTACAGAGGCTCAAAGATGGTTACGAACCGAGAAAGAAAGATTTGCTTCAATACAGCATAGCTATGATCAGTTACCTCTTGAATTTGGAGATATAGAATTTGTTAAAACGGGGCATATAAGAGTGAATCCGTATAAGCAGGAATATGGTGGCGAAAAGGGCGTAGATATTGCTTTAGCGGTAAAAATGGTGGGGATGAGTGCGGCGAAGAAATGCGACAAAATTATTCTTTTTAGCGGTGATTTTGATTATGCCGAGGCTATTAAATATGCAAAGAATGAAATGGTGAAAGTCCATATTGTTAAAATGCATCAAGGGGAACCTCCCCAGAATAGAAGCATGTCTAAGGAGTTATCTGTTTTAGCGGATAAGGTTATAGATGTATATGAAAGTGTTATAAAATCTAAATTCCTCAAACCGCCTCATCCGTGATTTCAAACTGACCTACTTCCGGTATGCGTGAAGACCTCATTTCAAAATGATACACTGCCGAGAATTTGAATTTATTTCCCGCATTGCCAAAAAATTCCAGACCTCGCAGAATCCACACGTCATCCGCGCAATCGGCGATGACGCCGCGGTCATTCGCTCCGCCGGTCGTGACGCATTCGTTTTTACAACGGACTCGCTTGCCGAAGACGTGCATTTCACATTCCCATTTGATTCCCCCTACGCTATAGGCTGGAAAAGCCTCGTCGCCAGCCTGAGCGACGTTGCCGCCATGAACGCATCGCCGGTTGCCGCCGTCGTTGCTGTCGCATTCCCAAAAAAAACAAAAAAAAGCGTCATACTTAAAATGTATGACGGCATTGCCGGCGCATCGAAGGAATATGACTGCCCTATTGTCGGCGGCGATACGACTTCTTCCAAAGGCGGGATTTTTATCTCAGTGTCAATGCTTGGGAAAGGCTCGCAATCGCGGATGACGTACCGGTCGGGGAGCAAGCCGGGCGATTTGGTGTGCGTAACCGGCGACTTGGGGCGATGTCATGCCGCGTTGATGCTTTCTGCGAAGACGCAAAAAACATTTCGCGGCGCACTTGCCCGCGATATACTTTACAAGCACAATCACCCTGCACCGCGATTCGACGTACTGCGCGCATTGCGTCGCGCGCGCATTCATCCAACCGCGATGATTGATATTAGCGACGGGCTTTCTTCGGAGTTACATCACCTTGCAAATAACAGCGCCGTTGGTATTAACGCCATTGGTATTCACATTGACGCGCCGCGCATTCCCCTCCACCCTTCCACAATCGCTTTCGCGAATCGGCGGCGCGAAAACCCCGTTGGATGGGCGCTGCAAAGCGGTGAGGAATATGAACTGCTCTTTACGATAGAGCCTATGCATGCACGGGCAATTTCACGCATCGGCGATGTAACCGTCATCGGAACAATCACCGAAGAAAAGGGCGTGTGGATGACACACGATTCGGATTCAAAAAGATCAAGGCTTGTCGCTGCGGGGTACGTCCATTTCTAACGGATATGCGCCACCGCCTGCACTTGTGTATTCTTCCCGGAAGCGAGTTCCGCAAAATACATTCCTTCCGGCAGGGCTGACGCGTCAAACACTGCCGTTGATTGCGCGCCCGCGCGCTTCACGCGCTCCGTCAAATCAGCCACGCATACCCCAAGGGCGTTATATATTTTCAGAGTGATTGGCTGCTCGGCGTTCATAACTGTAAAATGTAACGTCGTCAGTTCCGCAAACGGATTCGGATAATTATTCAGAATTTGCGCCGATTGCAGCGGTGAGCCTTCCACGATAAATACGGCGGGATTGATCGTATGCACTTGCACGATATTATTTTCCCCCGCCGCCCAGCCAAGAGTCGTATCCGCAAACGCCGCCGCCACTATGGGACCGTTGGGAACAAGAGACGTTTGCGTCCAATCCACGCCTTTGCCGTCGGAAATCCACGCGTACGAACTGCTTACCATCCATACCACGCCCGTCGGCGGAAAAGTTTTTACCTCGCATAAATCATGCCCGGCGGGTGGGACAGTAACGCTGTTCCACGTTTTTCCCCCGTTCGTCGTTTTGTCAACAACTCCCCCCCACTGGTCAACGGCAAACCCCGTCAGCGTATCGCAAAAACCGATGCTGCGCACTTGATTGCATTGGCTCGCCTCGCCCGTCCACGCTGCACCGCCGTTCGTGGTATAAAATATCGTCGCCGTTGCCGGCGGAGACGCCTGTTGATTGGACGACGCGAACCAGCCGTGCAGCGAATCGAGGAAATACAGCGTGCCCGCACATGGGAAATATCCGAATTGGTGCGTAGGAATTGCTTGCCACGTCTCGCCCCCATTATTTGTCATAATTTCAAATATCGTGTCCTTCTCGGTGCCGCTAATTGCGATGCCGTTCATGCGATTCCAAAAGAAAATATTATCATACCGCATGTTCGGGTCGGCGCGCGATACTTGCCAGGAATTACCGCCGTTGGAGGTTACGTAAATATTGCCGCCCCACGTCCCGACGAACGCCGTCATCGAATCGAACGCCCATACGCCCGTTGCAGGACCGAGCGAATCCGCGGGAAATAACGACCTGCTCCACGTTGCGCCGCCGTCCGCAGAGCGAGCAACGATAGCGGTATCCTGTGTCATCCACAGCGATTTGCTGTCCGCGGCGAATAATTGCATGCTCTTGCGGTTCGTCTGTTCATTCGAGACGACTCTCCAATTCGGCGAAGGATCCACAACCGGTTCCGGCAAAGTGAATGTCTGCGAAGCCGAGCCGACGGAGTTTGTTGCGGTTAACGTAACGGTCATTTCACCGATTTGCGTCGTCCAGCGCACAACCCCCAAAAGCGAATCAACAGTTGGCATAGTTGGCATTGATACGCCGCTTCCGCTTGATTTGATGGAATAGGTTGGCGTTGGATAGCCTGTAACAATGGGCGAATACACAAAACTTACTCCGGGACCTGTGGAGGATGTATCCGGCAGCGAAAGGAACACGGGCGCGCTCGGCGATGGTGAGCCGAATGTGATATCAAAAACGCTTCGCCCATGCGTCATTGCGCGTAACGTTTGGGTCTGTTGATTGTAAATTAATTGGTTTGCGGAAACTGTCGGCATGCCTGTTCCAAACGTTTCCCACGTTCCGCCATTGTTTGTTGAAATATACACCCCTATCTGCATACCCACAACAAGAGTATCGCCGGAGACGAATACGTCGTTCGCCGGCGCATCCGGCAAATTGCCTGATATATCTTTCCACTTTGCCGCCGTATCGGTCCACCAAAATACGTGCCCATTGCCGAAACCATCGGCGGTGGCGTAAAGGGACTTATTTTGCGCGGCGTGGACTGATGTGGCATAGACAGCGGGGAATCCTGCGCTTATCACTTTCCACGTTGCGCCCGCATTCGTTGAACGGGCAACGCCCGCCCCCGATGAACCAACAAGCACAATGCTGTCGTTATACGGCGAAACCGAAACCGACGTGATAAAATAGCAGCTATAATCCGGGAACCCCGTGCTGAACGTGCACCCGCTTACGATTGGCCACGTTTGCGCTCCGTCCGTTGTTTTCCATATCCGGTAGGAGCCGTAATAAAGCGTATTCCCATTTGCCGGGTCAACTGCATAC